>Ga0208496_1000810_pt1 | contig 11384 bp, 10 predicted proteins | sample CryBogmetaGMA2M_FD_184552 | JGI IMG/M metagenome (GOLD analysis project Ga0208496, IMG submission 184552) | Freshwater microbial communities from Crystal Bog, Wisconsin, USA - MA2M (SPAdes) | ecosystem: Environmental > Aquatic > Freshwater > Lake | place: Crystal Bog, Wisconsin, USA | collected... | reverse complement strand
ATCAGAGAAAGCCTTTGACTCCCAAGGTGTGTCCCTCTACCCTTTCCGTCCGCCTTGGAACGCCATTAAGCAGCGCCCTCTCGGGCGGCAACTCTCTCTATTCCATGGCTGACCAGATTTCCTACGCTTTTATCACTCCGACCGCCCTTCGGAAGGGTCGGACGGGGGGTATCCTTGGGCGCCTCATTTCCCGAAGCGGTCTTGAACTCTACACCGGGCAAATGGTTGCCCTCTCCGCCAAGACCCTCGCCGATCTTGCCGCCACCCTTCCGGGACAAGCCCGCACCACCGATTATCTGAAGTCGCTTCCTGTCGGCGCCCATTCCTTGGTGCTCGTGCTTAAGGGCGACGATGCGGTCGCCAAGGTCGCTTCCATCGTGGGGAACGACGCCACCATGGGTGGCCGCGGCGAGAGAATCCGCGACACCTACGGCGATGTGGTCGAGGAGGGTGGAAAGATCGTCTACTTCGAGCCCGGGGTCATCGCTCCCGCCAATCCTGTCGAGGCCGCCGCGGGTCTCAAGTTGCTTGCCGCCGCCTCGGATGCCGAGGGAGGCATTCTTGATGCCGCCGCTTCCTTCGCGGGACCGACCGAGAAGACGCTCGTCCTTATCAAGCCCGACAACTTTGCTTTCGCGAACACCCGTCCCGGCGGCGTGATCGATCTCTTCGCCCGCACCGGCCTCGCGCTGGTCGGCTTCAAGCCGTTTCATCTCTCCGTGGCGCAGGGGGAGGAATTCTACGGCCCCGTCCTAGATTTCCTCGTGGAGAAGCTTCCCGACGGCCGCGCCCAGTGGGAGTCGATCGTCGCCTTCATGGCCGGCAAGCGCCCCTCCGAGTGCTCCGCCGAGGAGAAGACCCTTCCCGGCACCCAGCCCTGCGTCGCCCTGATCTATCAGGGCCCCGGCGCCGTCGCGAAGATCCGCGCGGCTCTCGGTCCCACCAATCCCTCGCAGGCACCGCACGGAACGATCCGCAAGGAGTTCGGCACCACCATCATGATCAACGGCGCCCACGCCTCCGACTCCGTCGAGAATGTGGCCCGCGAGACCGGTATCATCCGTCTCGAGGAGAACGACTTCAAAACCAAGGTCGCCTCCGCACTCTGATCCACCCGCTTTCAGCAACCACCCAACCACCCAACACCCGCACTTCCCATGGACCTCGCATCACGCGTCAGCGAACTCACACCTTCACTCACCCTCGCCATCGACAGCAAGGCCAAGGCCATGCGTGCCGAGGGAATCGACGTCTACAGCTTCGGAGCCGGAGAGCCCGACTTCGACACGCCGGAGCACATCAAGAAGGCTGCGATCGACGCCCTGAACGCCGGCTTCACCAAGTACACCCCGAGCTCCGGAACCCCCGAACTCCGCGCCGCCATCAGCGAGAAGTTCAAGCGCGACAACGGCCTCGACTACAAGCCGAGCGAGATCATCGTCAGCAACGGCGCCAAGCAGAGCTGCTTCAACGCCATCATGGCCGTCTGCGGCGAGGGTGACGAGGTCATCATCCCCGCCCCTTACTGGCTCAGCTATCCCGACATGGTCCGCCTCGCCGGCGCCGAGCCCGTCATCGTCCAGACCACCCAAGAGAACGACTGGAAGATGACCCCCGAGCAGTTCGAGGAGGCGATGAGCCCCCGCACCAAGATGGTCATCATCAACTCCCCCGGCAACCCGACCGGCTCCGTCTACACCAAGGATGAGCTCCGAGCCCTGGTCGAGGTCGCCGCCGACGAGGAGATCACCATTCTCTCCGACGAGATCTACGAGAGCCTCACTTACGATGGTGCCGAGCATGTCTCCGTCGCCTCCCTCACTCCCGAGGCCAAGGATCTGACGATCACCGTCAATGGATTCAGCAAGGCCTACGCGATGACCGGATGGCGCCTCGGTTACCTCGGTGCCCCCGAGAAGATTGCCAAGGCGATCGATTCCATGCAGAGCCACGCCACCTCTGGCCCCTGCTCCTTCGCCCAGAAGGGTGGCCTCGCCGCCCTCACCGGCAGCCAGCAGTGCGTGGCCGACATGCGCGAGGAGTTCAATATCCGCCGCGAATATATGTTCGAGCGCCTCTCCGCGATCCACAATGTCACGGCTGTGAAGCCCAAGGGTGCCTTCTACATGCTGGCGAACATCTCCAAGCTCGGCATGAACTCGACGAACTTCGCAGACCGCCTTCTCAGCAAGGCCAACGTCGCAGTCGTTCCTGGCATCGCCTTCGGCGACGACCGCGTCGTCCGCCTCAGCTATGCCACCGGCCTCGACGTCATCAAGCCGGGTCTCGATCGCTTCGAGGATTTCTGCAAGACCCTCTAAGTTTCGGTTACAGGTTGCAAGGGAGACATCCCGAAAACCATGAAATCTCAAAAGGCCATCCGCTCACTCCAACGGGCGGGTGGCCTTACTTCTTATCTCGAGGAGCGTCGGAAGCTTGTCGAGAAGGCGCTCGCCCGCTCCTTGCCCGCGGCTTCGGTCCGGCCGACGACCATCCACAAGGCGATGCGCTACAGCCTGCTTGCGAGCGGCAAGCGCCTCCGCCCGATCCTGACGCTTGCCGCGGCGGAGGCCGTCGGGGTGAGTGCGAAGGATCTTACTAAGATTCTCCCCGCGGCTTGTGCCGTGGAACTGATCCACACCTACTCGCTCATCCACGACGATCTTCCCTGTATGGATGATGATAATCTGCGTCGCGGCCGTCCCACCTCGCACAAGGTCTTCGGTGAGGGTGTCGCCGTCCTTGCGGGTGATGCTCTGCTGACACGAGCCTTCGGATTGATTGCCGAAATCAAACCCTCAAGGCGCTACCCCCTGTCCATGATCCTAGAGGAGACCGCAACGGCTGCGGGCAGTCTTCAACTGATCGCTGGACAAATTGCCGACCTCGAGGCCGAGGGGAAAAAGCCGACTCTTTCCGAGGTGCGATTCATCCACGAGAGGAAGACCGCCGCGATGATCGTGCTCTCGCTGCGTCTTGGCGCGATGACGGCTAATGCGACCCCCCGTCAGTTGAAGGCGCTCACCGAGTTTGGTGGGGAGCTCGGTCTCGCCTTCCAGATCATCGACGATATCTTGGATGTCACCCAATCAAGCGAGCGACTTGGCAAGAGCGCCGGCAAGGATCTCAAAGCCTCTAAGGCAACCTATCCCTCCGTCATCGGCCTGGAAGCCTCTCGCAAGGAAGCGAATCGACTCACCAAAAAAGCCCATGCCGCGCTGGGAGTCCTCGGAAGCGGATCCTCACGTATTGCCCAGATCGCGGGCTATCTGCTGGGTCGCGAGTCATGAGGCAATCCAAAGCTGGCGCCTTTCCTCTCCTGCAACGATAAAGGGAGCCCGACTCAGCCATGGCCTACACCGACAAATTTTTCCGCAAGCTCGTCTTGGATGCCTTTGGTCGTGCCCGTCGCGGGGAGTTGAAGTTCACGATGCCCGGCGGTTCCCGCCGCCTCTTCGGGGGTCTTGGCAAGGAACTCCAGGCTGAGCTGACCGTGCGGGACGAGAACTTCTACCGCCGCTGTGTCCTCTACGGGCCGATCGGCTTCGCCGAATCGTATCTTGCGGGTGAGTGGGAGACCGGTGACCTGACCCAGACACTGGCCTGGTTTATCCTGAATGGCGATTACCTGGCGGGGGTGAAAACCCGTGAGAGCAGGAACCGCGGCGCCTTTGATCTGCTCGGCATGATCAACAGGATCGGTCATGCGCTGCGGCCGAACAGCAAGAGCAAGAGCCGCGACAACATCAGCGAGCACTACGACCTCGGGAACGATTTCTTCAAGCTGTGGCTCGACCCGACCATGACCTACTCGGCGGCCTATTATGATCCGGCAAACCTTGCGATGGAGGAGGCCCAGCGGAAGAAGTGGGATCAACTTTGCAGAAAGCTCCAACTCGGAAGCCACGACATGGTGCTGGAGATCGGCTGCGGCTGGGGCGGCTTCGCGATCCATGCGGCGAAGAATTACGGATGCCGCGTCACCGCCGCCACGATCAGCGAAGAGCAGTTCCGCGAGGCGGCGGCGCGCGTCGAGGCAGCCAGCGTTTCTCATCTCGTCGAGGTGATCTTCTGCGACTACCGCGATCTGACGGGACGTTTTGACAAGATCGTCTCCATCGAGATGCTCGAGGCGGTCGGCGACCGCTATGTGGAGACCTTCTTCGCCAAAGTCTCGGAACTGCTCGCTCCCCGCGGCCTGTTGGGGCTCCAGATGATCCTCTGCCCCGACAACCAGTACCCGATCCTGCGCGACGGGGTGGACTTCATTCAAAAGCATATCTTCCCGGGATCGCTCCTGATGTCGATGCGTCGCATCACCGAGGCGATGAATGCCACCGGTGATCTCAATCTCCTCGATTACGAGGACATGACCCCCTTCTACGCCCGGACGCTCAAGGAATGGAGGAAGTCCTTCCTTGCTGCGCTTCCTCAGGTGAAGGCGCAGGGCTACGATGCGGCTTTCGTTCGCAAGTGGCTCTACTACCTCTGTTACTGCGAGGCGGGATTCGGCACGCGCCACATCTCGGTGGCCCAAGCGGTCTACACCCGTCCCGACAATCTCGACATCCACTCTCCGGCCTATGATCTCGGCCATCATCGGGATCGTCCCCTTCCCGGAGTGATTATCACCCCCACGACATGATCGGGCCGTTCACTCTCTTCCTGATCGGCCTGGGGTTCTCCTCGCTTCTTATGGCAGGGGTCTGGGTGATCGCTGTGAGGATTCGCAATGCCGGTATCGTCGACATCGCCTGGGCACTTGGATTTGCGCCACTCGTTCTGATCTACCGGGTGTTCGGAGACGGGGAACCTGCGCGCCAGAATCTCATCACGCTCATGGTCGTGCTTTGGAGTCTGCGACTCGGCCTTCACCTCTGGAAGCGCGTGATGGGTCACCACCCCGAAGAAGATGGGCGCTATCGTGAACTTCGTGGTGCCGTTGCCGGACACGAGGATAAATTCTTTTTCTGGTTTTTCCAGGCACAGGCCCTCCTGCTGGCGCTGCTGAGTATTCCGTGTCTCCTGATCAATTTTGATCCGCGCCTTCATCTGGGATTCTCTGATTGGCTTGGATTTACGGTGTGGCTGATTGCCATCGGAGGGGAGGCGCTCGCCGACCGTCAGTTGACCGCCTTCAAGGCCCGTCCGATGAACCGCGGCAAGGTTTGCTCTGTGGGACTCTGGAGATATTCCCGCCATCCGAACTATTTCTTCGAGTGGCTGATCTGGGTCGCTCTCTTCCTCTTTGCCCTGCCTGCGCCGTGGGGATGGACCACGATCTTCGCCCCCGCCCTGATGCTCTTCTTCCTTCTGCGCGTCACCGGCATTCCCTACACAGAGCAACAGTCACTCCGCTCGAAGGGGGATGCCTACCGCGCGTACCAGCGAACCACGAGCGCCTTCATTCCCTGGTTTCCCAAGTCATCGTAACCTCTCATGAGCAGACTCGACACCCTTCTCTCCACCGGCCTTGTTCCCGACACCCTGATCCGTAGCGGCATCCGGCATCTCCTTTCCGAAAAAGTGCGCGAAGAGGGACGGGGTGACCTTGAGGAGCGCGATGCCCGGTTTGCCGCGTTCCGCGCGGGGCTTGATGCCTCGCCCATCGCCATTAACACCGCGGATGCGAACGAACAGCACTACCAGGTGCCGACGGAGTTTTATCTTCAGGTTCTCGGGCCGCGCCTCAAGTACAGCAGCGGTTACTGGCCCTCCGAGAACACCACCTTCGCGGAGTCCGAGGAGGCGATGCTGGCCCTCACCTGCGAGCGGGCGGAGCTCAAGGATGGCCAGAAGATCCTCGAACTCGGATGCGGTTGGGGATCGCTCACGCTCTGGATGGCGCAGCATTACCCGAACTCCGTGATCACGGCGGTCTCCAACTCCTACACCCAGCGCCTCCATATCGAAGCCGAGGCCAACCGCCGCGAACTCTACAATGTCCGCATCATCACGGCCGACATGAACACCTTCGCCCCGCCCGAACCGGGAACCTACGACCGGGTCGTCTCAGTGGAGATGTTTGAGCATATGAAGAACTACCGGGAACTGATGAAGCGCATCGCCGGATGGCTCAAGCCCGATGGGAAGCTCTTCGTCCACATCTTCACCCACCGTGACTATGCCTACCATTTCGAGGGGAAGGATCCCTCGGACTGGATCACCCGCTACTTTTTCTCCGGCGGCACCATGCCCTCGCACGACTTGCTGCTATACTTTCAGGAGGATTTGAAAATCGAGCAGCACTGGAAGGTGAGCGGCATCCATTACGCCCGCACCTCCGAGGCGTGGCTCCAAGCGATGGATGCCAACAGAAAGACAATCACGCCGATCCTGGAGAGGACCTATGGAGTTAAGGAGGCGGCCAAGTGGCGCTCTTACTGGCGGATCTTCTTCATGTCCTGCGCCGAACTCTGGGGCTACCGCAACGGCGAGGAGTGGCTCGTCTCCCACTACCTCTTTTCAAAGTGACGAACTTTGAAACTGCAGTCGAGAGACGAGAGTCGAGGGTCGAAAGCTGATTGATCTCCCTTAAGCGACCCCAATCTGCCTAAAACGTTCCGGACATCCGACAACTCTGACCTAACAGCCTACAGCCTAAACTGCTAACAGCCTCTTTCTCCTCATGCGCATCCTCATCCTGACAGCCGGATTCGGTGAAGGGCACAACACGGCCGCCCGTTGTGTTGCGGAGGCGCTACGGGAAAATCCCGGCGTGGAGGTGAAGGTGGTCGATATCTACCTCGAGACCATTCCCCGTTTCACCAAGGTGCTGCAGGCGGGCTACAGTCTCGCCATCAATAGGTATCCCTTTGTATGGAGCGCGATCTTCTCGGTGCTCGACCAACCCGGCAGGTTGGAGGCGACCCTTCCCATGGCGGGCAATCTGCGTGAGGCAACCCGTCGGGTGATCGAGGAGTTGAGGCCCCATGCCATCGTCTCGACCTACCCGCTCTACGCCTATCTGCTTCGCGAGTTGAAGAAGCGGGGACACGCCCCTTCTGCTGTCCCCCTGTTCACGATCATCACCGATTCCACCGCCATCAATTCCTCATGGTATCGGGCCGGAAGCGACGCCTTCATCGTGCCCGACGAGGAGACCCATGCCGTTCTCCTGCGCGGTGGGGTGAAGGAGGACCTCCTCAAGGTCCTCGGATTTCCCGTGGCCCCGCGCCTCGGCTCGCTCAAGCCGCTCGATCCTGTGATCCACGGATCACGCCGTCTGCTCTATCTCCCTTCTTCAAAGTCTTCCCATGCGATCGCGGTGATCCGTGAGTTGCAGAAGCTTCCCGGCACTGAAATCACCGTGGTGACCGGAAGGCTCAAGGCTCTCCATCGCTCCCTCGCCGAATCGGGAATCATCGACGGGGTGAAAACCCACCTGATCGGCTGGACCGACAAGATGCCGGAGCTTCTCTGTTCTCATCATCTCTACATCGGCAAGGCGGGTGGCGCGGTTGTCCACGAAGCGATGGCCGCCCGGTGCCCGATCCTTGTCAGTCATGTCGTTCCCGGTCAGGAGGAGGGAAACATCGAGTTGATCGAACGTCACGACATCGGTCGTCTGGCCGCCCACTACCCGGCGGCGCTGGCCGCTTCCGTCGAGGAGATCTTTGCCTCGGGCGCCTCCACATGGAAGCGCTGGAAGATGAATTTAGTGGCGCTCTCCAAACCTTCCGCCAGCCGCGACATTGCTGTCGCGGTCCTGAGCGCGGCGCGTAAGCAGCCTCGAACGTTGGCGGATTACTGATGCGACCCGGCGGGGCGGCTTAGCAATTGTGCAAAGAAGAGGTCGGTGTTCCAGCTCGTGACCGAGATCCCGCCGACGGGTTTCCATCCCTTGGAGATCTTCTCCTGAAGCTCGTCGTTGAAGGGCTGTTTGTAGCCCGAGATCATCTTGTACTCCATCGGGACGGAGGAGGATGGCGCCTGTGCGCCTGCATTCTGGGCATTGGCGGGAAGGACTCCAGGGAGGAGCAGGAGGAGGGTGGCTGCGATCGCAAGGGGTGTGGTTTTCATGGAGTGGTGGTGCGCTGGGCGCATTGTCAAAATAGATCGGGATAGCGGCTCCGCGCCAGTCCCGTTGTCCGGGCGTAGATCTCGGCGGCCCGCTCGCCGGAGAGGGCGTGGGTGACGACTTCCCGGCAGGCCGTCAGGTCGAGGCTTCGGATCGCCTTCTTGACGCGCGGAACCATGGAGGCGCCGGTGCTCAGTTCATCGATGCCCAGCCCCACAAGCAAGGGGGTGAATTCGATATCACCGGCAAGCTCGCCGCAGAGGCCCACCCAGATCCCGGCCGCATGCGCGGCATCGACCACCGTCTTGAGGATGCGGACGACGGCAGGGTTGGCGGGATCATGGAGATGGGCGATGTGTTCGTTGCCGCGGTCGACCGCCATCAGGTACTGGAGCAGATCGTTCGTGCCGATACTGAAGAAACTCACCTCCTTCGCCAGCATGTCGGCCATGATCGCCGCACTGGGGACCTCGATCATCAGACCGAGTTCCATGTTTTCGCGGAAGGGAATGCCCTTGTCCCGCAGTTCCCCCACCGCTTCAGCAAGGATCGCCTTGGCGTGGAGGAGTTCCTCATAGCCGGAGATCATTGGGAACATCATCCGGAGATTGCCATGGAGACCGGCCCTGAGAATCGCACGGAGCTGTGTTTTGAAGATCTCGGGATGGTTCAGGCAGAAGCGGATCGCGCGGCATCCGAGGAAAGGATTCTCCTCGTGGCCCAGATCAAGGCACTCCGTCGGCTTGTCGCCGCCGATGTCGAGTGTGCGGATGATGACGCCGTGGGGCGCGATCTTTTCGGCCACGTGCTTGTAGACGGAATATTGCTCCTCCTCGTCCGGTGGCTCGGTACGGTTGAAATAAAGGAACTCCGTCCGGTAGAGGCCGATCCCTTCCGCACCGCTTGCGGAGACCTCGTCGAGTTCCTCGGGGAGCTCGATGTTGGCGGCCAGCGTGATGCGTCGGCCGTCGGAAGTGACCGAGTCGGTCTCGCGCAGGCTCTCCAACCCCTCCTCGACATGCTCCTTCTGCTCGGCAAGCGCCTGGTAGGCGGCGCGTGTGGCGGGCGAGGGATTGAGGAAGACTTTGCCGCTGTAGCCGTCCATCAGGACGATGCATCCGTTCTCCAGTCGGCCGCAGATCCCCTCGAGGCCGACGACCGCGGGAATCCCGAGTGAGCGGGCCATGATCGCCGTGTGGGAGGTCTTGCTTCCCTTCTCGGTAATGAAGCCCGCCACATTCTCACGATTTAGCGTCGCGGTGTCGGAGGGAGTCAGTTCGTCGGCGACGATGATGTGGCTCCGGTCATGACCGGTGAGCCGCTGACCCGCTTTTCCGAGCAGATGCCGCAAGACGCGCCTAGTGACATCCTCCAGATCGATGGCCCGTTCCCTCAGGTAGGGGTCGTCGATTGAGGAGAGGGTCTTGATAAACTTGTGGGAGATCCCCTGGAACACGAACTCGGCATTATGCTTTTCGGCGCGGATCCCCTTGATGACCTCGTCGATAAGGCTCGGATCCTCGAGCACGAGCAGATGGGCGTCAAAAATTCCGGCATCGCTTGCCGAGGCGGAGTCAGCAAGACGCTCCTGAAGGGCGGTCAGTTCGGAGCGTGTTGCAAGCAAAGCTCCTTCAAAACGAGTAACTTCCGCATCTAATTCTCCTTCCTGAAGGTCTCGGAACGGGATGCTCTCCTCCTCCTGAAAGTGGATCAGGACCTTCCCTTCCGCGATCCCCGGGGCCACGGCCATGCCTTGGAAGACGATCTCTTCCCCGGGGGGGCGGTCGGATTCCTGCGGCTTGGAATGCTTGGTTTTGCGTAAACCCACGGCAAAGGGCTTACAGGAGACTCCCCACAGGGTCAAAGAGGAATGAACCCCCCACCGACGCCGACCCTAGGCCTCATCGCGGGCCGGCACCTCGATGGCCTTGCAGATCTCGCGCCATCCGGGGAAGTTCCAGGCATTCGGAAAGTCTTTGCATTGTTGCGGTTTCACCGACTGGATCGAGCACTCGTTTCCCTTCAGAAAGAAGCAGGCTCCATCCTTGCGGTCGATCAGTGCGAGGCCGCCGCGGTTGGGTCGTAGACGCGTGTAGTCCTGAATGAAGGTCTCCTCCTCCATCCCGAGGTGGGCGGCGATGGCGCCGATCTCTTCCTCGGTGACCCGTACGAAGCCGGGCCAGCGGCAACAGGCCGTGCAGCGTTGGCAGAGGTAGGTGGGAGGCATGGGGTGGAGAGGCTGTTAGCGGTTTAGACTGAAGGCTATTAGGGTAGGAAACAGCCGGACGATCAGTTCCAGAATCGATCGGCCGCCGTGATCGCCACAAAAAGACCTCCGATCACGGCATTCGTCTCAAAGAAGGCCTTGTTGATCAGCGCCACATCGAGCGTCCGGGCAATCCGGTGTTCGTACATCAGCAGGAAGGGAACGGGAATCAGGCCGAGGAAATAGATATTTCCAAGATGCGCCGAGAGGCCGAAGGCAATCAGCGCGACGAACATCACCCCATGAAGCCCTCCCGCAAGTTTCAGGGCGCCGGGTATACCGAGCTTCACCACCATCGAGCGGAGTCCTTCACGCCGATCGGCTTCCAGATCCTGCGTGGCATAGATCATGTCAAAGCCCGACACCCAGCAGAGCACACCCGCGGCCAGTATGATCGGCGGCCAGGCAACCGATCCGGTCACCGCAAGCCATGCACCCACGGGTGCCGCGGAGAGCGCGAGGCCGAGGAAGAACTGCGCCGCATGGGTGAAGCGCTTCGTGAGCGAGTAGAGAAAAACGAGCGCAAGCGCTACCGGGGAGAGAAAGAAACAGATCCTGTTAATAAAGGCTGTTGTCGCCACGAGGAGGGTGGCGCTGATCAGGCAGGTCGCGATGGCCGAGCCCTTGCCGATGAGTTTGTGACGCCCCTCGGTGCGGGGATTTCGCTTATCGATCTCCCAGTCAGCGATGCGATTGAAGGTCATGGCCGCCGTTCTGGCAAAGACCATGCAGAGCAGGATCATTCCGAAAATCCGCCAATCCGGAAAGCCATCAGCCGCCACGGCCATCGACCCCAGCGCGAAGGGGAGCGCGAAGACCGTGTGCGAAAACCGGATGAAGGTGAGGAAGCGGGAGAGGGAAGACAAAGGGGAAAATATGGAAATCGGGAACTCAGGAAGGAGAGCAGGATTTGATGACTGGCGGAACGAGAGGTGCTCAGGACGCACGAGAAGGGTTGCTCATGAAGCCCTGCGCTTTTCATCCTTCATCCTTTCCGCTTACTTGCTTCCCGGCTTCACCGCAGGGATAGCGACGAGATCGGGGGGCAGGGCGTCTGCTGGGAAGGTCTCCGGGGTCATCTGGATCAGGCTGACGAAG
>Ga0208496_1000804_pt1 | contig 11447 bp, 8 predicted proteins | sample CryBogmetaGMA2M_FD_184552 | JGI IMG/M metagenome (GOLD analysis project Ga0208496, IMG submission 184552) | Freshwater microbial communities from Crystal Bog, Wisconsin, USA - MA2M (SPAdes) | ecosystem: Environmental > Aquatic > Freshwater > Lake | place: Crystal Bog, Wisconsin, USA | collected... | reverse complement strand
GTGGTGGCCCGGCTGGTCTTCGGCTTCTTGTCGGGCTTGTCCTCGATCTTCGTCGTACTCTGGGCAGGGGGATCCTTGAACCACTTCGCGACGGTTTTCTCGTCCGTGTTGAAAGCCGCCGCGATCTCCGGGTTGCTCTTGCCCTCCGCCCGAAGCTTGCTGGCCTCGACAATCTTCTCGCGGGTCTCCGGATTGAATCGCCCATCCGGCCGTTTGGTATTTCCAAGCTTGGAATTGCTGTCCGCCACCGCCCGGTTCTCGACATTCCGCACCGTCATCGGGTGGACCCCGGCCATCTCGGCGATCGACTTGTAGGTCAACCCTTGAACGAGCCCCGCCAGGATGATTCTGCGCTTCAACTCCCGGTTTTCCGCCTCGGTGCGGACCCTCTCGCGAGCTTGCTTGAGGAGAATGAAACTGCGCTTCTGGGCCTCGCTCAATCCTCCGTAGACGCGCAGGGTGATCCGAGCGCCGTCTTTCTGGGCCAGTGGAAACTTCACGGGATCGTCGAGTAGCTTCCCACCGTCGTCGACGTCGAAGGTGCACTTGCCGGTCTTGAGAAGCTGCGCCCGGAAAACCGCCAGGCTGAGATCTGTGTGACTTCCGAGCCATTCATTCTCGAAGGCCCGATCATCGACCTCACCACCAAAGTCCTCGAGGGCAACGAGCTCGCCGGTCAACTCGTCCAGCAGCGAGTCCAACGCCTGCTTGGAAAGGTGCTGCACGTTCAACTCCGCTTCGGGAGCGGCCTCGTCCGCGGCGGCGGAACCAGCCTGTGAAGCTTCGGTGGATGATGCCGTGGCGGCCGCCTCACCCATCGCCTCGGTAGTGGCCTCGGGCGGCGTCTCGTTCACGTCGGGCGGCGTCGTCGCCTCTGTGCCCAAGTCAGTGACGCCGTTGTCATCCACCTCGGGCGCCCCGTTTTCTCGGGCCTCGTCCGCCTCGTCGCCCAAGATGTCCGGCCGCTGGGAATCCTCGTCGTCCGACGTATCGTCGGGGCTGCCCGCATGGAAGTCGTCAGGGGCGACACCCCACTCCGGCTGACTCTCGGGCACGGCCAACTCGGTCGGCTCGTCCGCCGCGGCGAGGTCGCCGGGCAGGGCCACGGCCTCGGCACCATCGGCCATCTCGTTCGCCGCAGCCGTCTCGCCGATGACGTCGCCGGTCGGCCCCGCCACGACCGCGGTGCCATCCGGAGGCTGGGAGTTCGCTTCCGCCTCCCTGTCCCACTGCTCGAAGAGGGCCGTGAGCTCCCGACCCACCGCCTCCTGCTCCTCGGGGGTCGGCGGGCGGTCGTCCGGATCAGGGATGCCGACAATCTCGTCCTCCTCGGCGGCCGTCTCGCCCGTGGTCCCAAGCACCATCGGGGCCAATCTGGTGGCCGCGAGATCCGAATCGGTCTGCCCCGTCGGACCGCACGCCTCGGTGATCGCGTGCGCCGCGGCGAGATCGCCCAGCCAGCGGGCAGCCTCGCGGACACTGGAAGCGTCGTTCCTCGTCGCCGTGTCGCTGGATACCTCGGCGGCCGCGACCATCGTCCCTGAGGCGGAAATCGCCTCTTCGGTCACATTACCAACCGGCTGCATGCCGGTTGGTGCACTCTGCATCGTCATCACTCTTCTCCTGGATTCACTCTCCCGTTCGTGCTGACTCTGACGGTCATCCGTCGATCCGAGTCAGCACGAACGAAGTGATGCCCAAGAGTGGCAACTGACCCCTGCCGGCCACAACAAGTCCGCAATCAGTTTTCTTCTTCCAACTCCAGACCGGACTTGCGATCGTTTACCCGCTCCACACAGCGACGCATTGAGGTCGCGTTGTAGGTGGTGCCGTACTTTTCGTTTACGGCCTTTGCGACCTCTGACCAACTGGATCCTTCGTTTTTCAACTTCTTGGCAAGCTGACCGTAGTCATTCGTGGTGATCTTCCGACCGACGCGATCACTCGGCGTGAGGTACTTGCGGATCGCAGCATCAATCTCAAGTTCGGCATACACCGGGTTGCCACAGCTGCCCTGGAACGATCTCAACGAGCGGAAAACCTTCGCCGCAATACTTGGTGGCATGTGGTACTTCTCAACGGCCTCTTCCTGCGTGAAGAAACGAATCTGATGGAGCATTTGTGGTCCTTTCGGTACTGGGTTGCGATAAGTCGGAGTAGAGAAACCGGTGGACTCGCAGCAAGCGGCATGCCATGACTTTGGGCCTGTTTTGCCGGGGATTTTTTAAAAAAAGTAAGTTCTTGGTGGGGAACGGGTTGGACTGACAAGAGAATTATTCGTGTCCCGGGCACCGAGCCATTCGGCGAATGCAGAAGTGGCAGAAGAACGCACGGGAGGCAGCGACTTCACTGCCATTGAGGCATGTCGGACCTCGTCGCTGATCTGTCGCACTTTGCCGGACCCTTGAAGCGAGGCCATGGATTCGCTTGAGGGCCGGCGGTGACGTACGTCACCGAGTCGATCCGTCAGTGCCAAGCCGCAAAGAGAACCCATCGTGGCGCCGAGGACGGCCACCAAAGGGGTGTCGAGCCTGAGGTTTTTCCAACCAGGTTTTTGAGTTTCTTTTTTTGAAACAGGATTCCATCTGGTTGAGATCCGTCGAGGAGGGCAGCGGCACGAACGGGTCTAGCCAGCACGCTGATAGGCTCCCACACCTCTGCCACGATTCCCGAAAAAGTGGTTTTTCATTCGCGGCGGCACCGCGGCGGCAAGGGTGAGCTCGGCTACTCATCCAAGGGATCGTGCCGCTTTTAAATCGCCTCTGATCGCACCGAAGCGGTTTGTGCTCGGCGCAGCGAGTCTCGGAAAAGTGGTTTTCTGGTCAACGACGCCCTCGGCACCAGCACATCAATTCCCCAGACCCGCCCCACACAGCGCCTACACCCAATCCAAAAGGCAGCTGACACACCTCTTCCTCAATGAGAAGAAAACCCTCTTTTTCCAGCCCAAAAGCCAACTCACCAGGGGTGAACAGGGAGCACGGCTGATCGACACGGCTCGCCCTCACTGGATGTAGTCACCCCATCTGACTTTCGTTCCAGCCTCGCTCTCCTATGGGAAAGAGGAGAGCAACAATGGACACTCGAAGCCCGGCGGCACGCATCCAGACCAAAACCCAGTGGCGCCGCGAAGGACGCGGCATCAGGCGTGACGCGGAACCAGACCGACTCCTGCACTGGAACGGCAGGTACGTCGGTCTCTATCGGGAAAAGGACACCACGCAGCTCCGTCCCTACACGGTCGCAAGGAACTACCTCCTGGACCTGTTCGCGGACTATCCAGAAACCTTCGGCTATCGCTCGAAGGAAGACGACTGCGTCTATAGGGCGGATCCAAAGAAGGTGCGGGGCGGTGCACGAGGCGTCATCGAAGCGGGGTTCAACTACAGGCGATGTGCCGCTGGGATCCCCATGGGGAAGTTCAGGGCAGAGAGTTTCCATGTTCCCGCCGGTGCATCCACTCGCTTCAGGGTGATCGACCTCGACAACCACTCGCCAACGCGTCAAAGCACCGAAGTGCATCTCGAGCTCGTCCAGAGGCTCCAGGAACGCCTCCCGCAGCTTGTTCGACGAGTCGGTGTCAAAAGCAGCTTCTGGCAGTACCGCGGCATAGAACCCACGGGAATCCAGCTCTGGCTGGTCACCTACGGTCAAAGACCCAGGCAGCAGCTTGATGCCCAGATCCGGGACTTTCTCCTTTCGCTCGGTGATCACGATCTCGACATGCGTCTTCGATCGTGCGGCCTCCCAGGACTGGGAAACATCGAGATCCTTCCGGGTGAAAACCTTGTCTCGATGCCGGGCTGCTACGGGAAGCTGGTCTTCACCGACCATGAGCTGAAGATCACGGACCAGAGATTCGACTGCGAGGGTCTCTACCAGCACATCTCTGGAGCACATCAGGCCGGAGAGGTCTTTCGAAGGTACAGGGAACTGGCTCTCGTCAGGGATTTTTCATTCACCGCCGAGAAGCCACTTCTTCTCCCTGTTCCTTCAGCCAAGGTCTTCTCTGAAACCCAGGTGGAGTTCGGCACTGGCTATTGGTCAAAACTGAAAAACACCTGCCTGCGTGGCATCGACCAACCAGACCAACTTCACGGCCAATTTCTCAAGCCTGTTGCTGAAGCCCTTCTTTTTCGTGAGTTCCATGACCGCGTGGACAAACAGGAACTTGCGTTTCAGGCAATAAAAAAGTGGGTATTCAAAAAACACAACGGTCTTGTTTCAAGAATCAACGACGAAGACTTCCATCTCGTCGAAAAGCAGATTCGTTCCACGATCAAGAACCTCGTCAAAAAACCAAACAAGAAGACCCTCGACCTCTACGCCACGATTCGTGCCAACGATGCACGTTTCCCAGACAGAAAAGAGAGTCTCCTCCCGTACATGGAGGAAGAAGGACTCCCCTTCTTTTTGAATAATTGTAAGGGGGTCATTTCAGAACACAGAAGAACAGAGGCCAAGCCAGTCGAGGACTGCCTGAAACCCGTTGGTCTGCCTGAGCGGGTGGCCGAGCGACTTCAGGAGTATGCGGCAACACACATACGCCCCGGTCGTGCGACAGAGCGGTTCATGGAGTTCGCCGAGAGGTTCATCGCCGAAGTCGGTCCAGGTGGCGACAGGCAGATCAACGAGCGAACCCTGCTCGGACTGATGGGGAAAGAAGCCGATTACGAACCTTCCACGCTGAAGCGATGGAAGAATCATCTGGTGTCCGCCGGCATTCTCTGCGACGGGTGGGAGGAGAATGTCATCCGCGGGCTGAGGAGCAGTAGGTACCGGTTCCAGTGGTGGGTGAAGGAAGAACTCGATGCGACGAGTTCCCAATCGGCGCTGACGGCCACCCAGTGCCAGCAGTTAAGGCCTGGAGAGCGACGGGGCCGTCCGGCGGGACATTCTTTCAGGGGTGGAAAAATGTCCCGCCCCGAAAAACTGCCCGGGGCGCACTCTCCTAGGTCAGCGGCAAGAACGCCACCCCGAAGGCCATGAAGGCCAGGGAAAAAGAAAAGAAACTAGGAGTCGCACGGACAAAGAAGTGCGACCTTCATCACATGTCAGTTCATCACACCGATTCCACAAAGCATCCAGTGTTGTTCCGCATCGTGATGAGAAAGATCTATTGGCAACGGATAGTGAATGCGAGATAATCGCACTCGTTCTTCTGGTAACGGCAACGGCCTCAACTCGTGCGATCACGAGGGCCCCGCGGCTACGACCCAGCAAGAGGTACCTGATGTAGAAATGTAGAAAATCGCGATGAAAACCGAGGTTCTGCTCGTTGAAGAACGGGCCCTCCTGTGCGTTGAGGTCATGCGCACACTTGCCGTTGAGTGGGATTCCGATGTCAGGAGTCCCGATCTTCTCCGACGGCGTATCCGCGACGGTGAGGCCGACTACGGCCCGTTCGTGGACAGATTCCAGCCCGTGCAGGGCATGGCGTATTTGGAGCCGTTGACGATCCGTGTCATCGGGGCCACCGATGAACCCGCGGACATTCCCCTCGCGGTTGAGAGCGAGGTGGTGGGATGAATTCTCGGGATGGCAAGCGTCGTCCTCGCTCGGAGCAGGGTGAGTCTCACTCTTCGCCCGAGGAGAGACCGATGATCGCTAGTGGCAATGACTTCGCCGACCTCGTCGACGCCTTGAGGGACCACACCGCCGCCATCACCAGCTTGGTGGCCACATTGGCTCCCGAGGTGCCGGACCTCGTGGGGACCGACTACCTGGCCCGGAAACTTGGCGTATCCAAGCAATGGGTTGGCGCTATGGCCGAGCGGGGCGATATCCCTCGGCACTGCATAGCACCCAAGATCAGCGGTGGAAGGGTGTGGCGCTTCCATAGGGACCGGATCGATGCGTGGCTGCGTGAACGGGAAGAGGGGTGACCGATGCCCCGCAAACCGAAGGCTGAGTGCCACGCAATTCATGTCACCCGTGATGGGGCCGTCGTCAGGGTGACCCTGTTTCCACCGAGAGCTCTGAAGAAGGAAAAGACCTGGTTCGCCTACTGGAAGGGGCAGAGAACTCGCCGCTCGACCGGCAAAAGAACCCTCAAGGAGGCGATCGAGGCGGCGACCGCGATGGTGCAGGAGCGACCTGCTGCGTGCCCGGGTGATTGGCCCTGTCCGTCAGACGAAGAGTTCGTCGAGGTTCAGCGACGACATTTCAGCAAGAAGCGGGATCAAGGCGGAAAGGGGGCATCCCTCACCAGTGTCCTGCAGGCCGTGGATGCCTTCAAAAGGGTGTCTGGTTTGACGCCGATCTGTCGCGCTACGCCAGATGACTGCGAGCGTTTTCAGACCGAGGCTCTGAAGTTGCTCCGAAACTGGCGGTCGCAGCATCCCAAGAGCAAGCCGGAGACTCGGACGATCAGGGCTGCCACGATCAAAAAGTGGCTTGTCTCCCTTCACGGGGCATTTGAACGTGTCAACGACAATGCGGGACGCAAATGTGTGCGGGGCGTCGTTCCACCGGAGCGGCTGTTGACCTCGAATCCCTGGCAGCGATTCACTTGGATAGAACCCCCGAAAAAGAAGATCGAGCAGTTCCAAGGCGATGATCTGATCAAGCTTCTGCACCACTTCAGAAAGGCTTGGCCCGGCGTCACCGCCGCGGAGTCCATGCTGAAGCTGTATGTTTGGAGCTGGGCGAGGAGGGAGCAGATTTCTGGTCTACGGTGGACCGACCTGCGGGTCGTCGAAGACGAGTACCACTTCGATACCGTTGGGAAACGGGGGAAGGAGTGGTGGTTCCGTATCCCCAAGAGCGTCTACGAGGAACTGCTGACGTTCAAAACCGAAAGCCCATACGTCTTCGCGAAGCTTATGGACCAGATACGTGAGTTTCATGCCAATGAGGGGCGAAACTCAGCAGCCAAGATGGTCCGGGCGTTCAGTGTCTACAACGCGGGCCGGTGGTTCTACGACCAAGTGAAGAAGTGGGACAGCGAGGCCTATGTCCACATGTTTCGGAAAACCTCGCTCCAGTACGCCCGTGCGGGGCAGGATGCCGCCCAGTCGTTGGCAAAGGATGCTCGTGTGACTGAGGGGGTCATGATGACCCACTACGTCAAGGAGGAGGATCTTCAGTTCCGGGCTGCGAGCAATGCCATGTACCAGCGCCTCTGTCTCTCGATGACGCCGGAAGTCGCCAGAGCCTTTGGCCACGAGCACTCCGCGACCGCCATTCTCGAGCAGCGGCTCCGGGACGCGATTGGATCCAGGAACTGGTCGCTGGCGAGCGAGGTCGCCAAGAAGCTGGCCAAGCAGGGCCGCCAAGCGGGCTGAGGCTGGGGTGAGGCTGGCGGGTCAAGGCTTGAATGACCTGAGCTTGCCAGCCGCTCGCCGCCGGTGCTTCCTCTCGGGAGGGCCGATGCCCCTGGGGCCCGGGGGGGCCTCCATTCGCCGGGCTGCCAAGCCCTGCCAGGGATCATGAAAATGGCGGCTGGGACCGTGTGCCGAACACCTGGCCAACCCCACCGCCAGGACCCCTTCGCTCGGTACGGATTTGAGGATTTTTGAGGATTGATGTCGGAGCGACGAAGCTGCCTCGTGCCTGAAATGAGAAAAGCACTGGAAAACCAGTGCTTTTCAATACGCCCGGCTGGACTCGAACCAGCGACCCTGGGATTAGAAATCCCATGCTCTATCCACCTGAGCTACGGGCGCGCACGAGTTTTTCTAACCCTTTCATCGACCAGGGTCCAGAAGACCCGGCCCCATCACGAACACTCCGCCACGACATCCCGCACGCACGCCTGCGAGTGCCCGTAACTCACGATGGCGACGTCGAGGCCGGAATCGCGATAGAGCGACAGGGCTCGGCGAATGGCGGCCACGATCCACGACTCGTCGTTGCCGAAGGCACCGCCCCCAAGGAGCGTGAGAAACACCGCGTTGTTCCCCGTCCGCTCGGCGTTGACGATCGCCGCACAGATCGTGGCCTCGTACGACGCCTCGAGCACGAGCCTTGCGAAGCCCTCCCACAAGCGCGGCGGGTGCACGGTGGTCGCGACGGGCAGCGCCGCGCAGTAGGCCTGCGAGACGACGTGTCCCGCACCCTCGAGCGTCACCTGGGTGTCGTGGAGCAGGCCGATCTGCAACGCCTGCCGGATTCGATCGCGACCGTCCTCGTCGAGGGCCTCGATTGTCTGATTGATCTCCGCGAGGCCCTCGGCCGAGGGAAGCACATATCCGTTGACCATCCGCCACAACCGCTCCCCGCCGTTGCCGAGCAGCTTGCCGACGTCGCCAAGGCAGTCGATCTGGTTGTCGGCGGACTGGCCGATCATGCCGTTCACCGGCGCGAAGTAGTTGCGGTAGATCGTGCCGGCACCAGCGGCGATCGCGCACGCAGGTCCCTGCGTGCGATCGTGTTCGTAGATCCCCACCCCGCGTTCGGGAGTCACCTCGGGCGACACCATCTCCAGCAGGTTGAACTGAGACGCCACCTGAAAAAGCGCGGTCGCGTGGCGGTCGTCGGCGTGCAGGTGCTGCACGTTGGCGACCACCTCGCGGACGGCAAGGGCTCCAGAGATCCGCGTCACTCCGGCCGCACGCGCGCGGAGCGCGGCGAGCGTGGGCGTTTCGAGTTCGCCACGCAACCACGACCGGCCCGTGCGGTGGGATCGCAGATGCGGGCCGTCGATTTCCAGTTCCGCGCGCACCTGGTCCGGAGAATCCTCCCGACAACCGGTCAGCCGCTCGAACCACGACATGCGAAGCCCCCTCGGCTCACAGCCCCAGCGTGATCAGCACACCGCAGCCGAGGATCGCGGCGCCGGCGATCGCATGGGCGTAGCGCTGCAGGCCGCTCGACGGCAGGCACGACACGCCGCTCCGCAGGACCACCACCGCAGCCGCCATCGTCAGGAGCGTCGCCGCCGTGAACACCGCCGCCACCGCGGCGACCGCCCACCAGCTCGCCCGCGCCGCCGGCACCATCAAGAGCGGAATCAGGGGCTCGCACGGTCCGAAGGCGAACACGAGAAACAGGAGCCACGGCGACCACACCGGCACCGCCGCGACGGCCGCCGCATCGGCGGCGTGCACGTGGAGGTGGGGCGCGTCGTGCGTGCGCGGATGGGCATGCACGGTGCCGTCGGCATGGGCGTGCACGTGGTCGTGCGGACGGTTCGACCGGGCCGCCCGCACGAGCCCCCAGGTCATGGTGGCCAGGCCGAAGCCGATCATCAGCCACGCGGCCACGTCGCCGCGAAACGACTCGAGCGCCTCCAGCCGCATCACCGCCATCCCGAGCAGAATGCCGACCAGCCCGATCGCCACCGAACCGGCCACATGGGCCAGCCCGCATCCCGCCGTCACCCGCAGCGTCTTCCCGAGCGTCCAGCGGCCCGCCTGCGACATCGCAACGAAGGGCACGTAGTGGTCGGGGCCCAGGATCGTGTGCACGGCGCCGACCGCCGCCGCCGTGAGGCAGAGAGCGAAGCCTTCGGAGCCTGGGGCGGAGAGGAGCATCGCTGATCGGTCACCGAGCACGTGCATCCCGTGGGATCACCAAGGCCGCCGCTCCGCATCATACCGTGTTGGTGCAGCCGATTGCGGCGTGGTCGCGGTATCCTGCCGGCCCGCACCCTCCGCACCGCCTCCGAGACCGAAGCGTGGCCACCATGACCCCGACCGCCGATCGCGTGCTGCTCTTTCATCGCGATTACCAAGGACTCAGCGGCGGCCACCTCAAGGTCTGGCACTACTTCGTGCACGCCGGACACTCGCGGCGGTTTCAGCCGCGGATCTACTTCACGCCGCAGTCGCTTCAGGGGCCCGGCAACCCGTGGCACGGTATCTCCCCGCCGCCGCTCGCGGACTGGCGTCCGCACGATGCGGCCGTGCTCTTCGTCGCCGGCCTCGACTGGGAGGCGCTGTCCGATCCGGCCCCCGCGCCCGTCATCAACCTGATTCAGGGCGTGCGTCATGGCGACGCCGGTGATCCACGCCGCCCGTTTCTCACGCGGCCGGCCATCCGGATCTGCGTGAGCGACGAGGTCGCCGCGGCGATTGTCGCCTCCGGCATCGTCAACGGGCCAGTGCACGTGATCCCCAACGGCATCGACCTGGGCGACCTGCCCCCCACTACGCTCCCTCGCGACATCCCGGTGTTGATCGCCGGCATGAAGAACCCAGGCTTCGCCCGGACCGTTCAGGATCGCCTCCGCCTCGCCGGCATCGAGGCCGAGTGTCTCGTCGAGCCGCTCCCCCGCGCGGCGTTTCTCGAGAGGCTCGCGCGGGCGGAAGTCGCGATCACGCTCCCGGTCGAACGCGAGGGCTTCTTCCTGCCGGCCCTCGAGGCGATGGCGGTCGGCGCCGTCGTCGTCTGTCCCGACTGCGTTGGCAACCGGGGCTTCTGCCGCGACCGCGACACCGCCTTCCGGCCCGCCTACGCGCTCGACGACGTCGTGGCGGCGGCCATCGAGGCGGTTCGACAGCCTCCACACGCGGCGGAGGCCATGCGGGCCGCCGCCGCCCGCGAGGTGCGGCACCACGGCCTGGAGGCCGAGCGATTGGCGTTCCTCCGCATCCTCGACGCCGTGTAGGCTCCCCCCCGAACGCCCTGTCGGCCGCGCGGTCGCGGAGGAGGCGTCGCCCTGGAGTTCCCGGCTTGGACATCATCCTCACGGGCATCGCCCGATCCGGCACGACGCTGTCGTGCTCGCTGCTCAACAAGCTGCCACGCTGCGTGGCGCTGCACGAGCCGATGAACCCGGCCGAGCTCGTCGGCCTCCCGTTCCCCGCCGGCTACATGGCCGCGGTCGCCACCTTCTTCGCCGCCCAGCGGGCGAGCCTGCTCGGCTCCGGCACGGCGGTCAGCAAGGCGCGTGACGGCCGCGTGCCCGACAACCCCTTCGAGTCAACGCCCGCCGGCGCCGGCCTGCGGCCGTCCACCGTCGCCAACGAGGAAGTGAGCTTCGGTAAGTCGCTGCCTCCCGACTTCCGGCTCGTCGTCAAGCACCCCAACTTCTTCACCGCCACGCTCGCAACGCTCCTCACCCGCTACCCCTGCTACGCGATCGTCCGCAACCCGCTGGCTGCCTTGCTCTCCTGGCACTCGATCCAGGCGCCAGTCAACGACGGGCACCTGCCGTTCGGCGAAGCCTTCGATCCCGCCCTCGCAGCCGACCTGGCCGCGAACTCCGACCGCCTGGCCCGGCAACTGATCATCCTCCGCTGGTACTTCTCGCACTACGCCGCGCTCCTGCCACGCGAGCACGTGATTCGCTACGAAGACCTCGTCGCGAGCGGCGGCCGGGCGCTGGCCGTGATCGACCCCGACGCCGCAGCCCTCACTGAGCCGCTGGAGAGCCGCAACACGAGCAAGCTCTACGACGCCGGCCTCGTGCATCGGCTCGCGGACAGCCTGCTCGCCGACGACTCGATCTACGGCAGCTTCTACACCCGCGCCGACATCGAGCGGCTCCGAGACTCCTGGAC
>Ga0208496_1000798_pt1 | contig 11490 bp, 9 predicted proteins | sample CryBogmetaGMA2M_FD_184552 | JGI IMG/M metagenome (GOLD analysis project Ga0208496, IMG submission 184552) | Freshwater microbial communities from Crystal Bog, Wisconsin, USA - MA2M (SPAdes) | ecosystem: Environmental > Aquatic > Freshwater > Lake | place: Crystal Bog, Wisconsin, USA | collected... | reverse complement strand
GTGTCATGCAATGTGCCCGCAGCCCCGGGTTGGGTTCGCTCCACCCCGGAGCATCCAAACGCTCGCGTGAAAATGGCGTTGCGCGCGGCCACATTGTTGCTGGCACAAACCTTGTTCTGCGCACTGGCCTGGGGCGCTGAGCCGCTGGTGGTGGCGCTCGCAAAAACCCCGCTGTCCCTGCCCTTTTATGTGGCCCAAAGCCAAGGCTATTTTGCCGATGAAGGCGTCGCGCTCAAGCTCAACGAGGTTACCGGTGGGCACCGCACCATGCAGCAATTGCTCGATGGCCAGGCCGATATCGCCACGTCGTCTGAAGCGGTGGTGGTATTTAGCAGTTTCAAGCGTGACGACTTCTCGGTGATTGCCAGCTTTGCCACCAGCAAGGACGATGTGAAAGTCGTCACCCTGGCTGGCAGCGGTATCACCAAGGCGGAGCACCTCAAAGACCGGCGCGTGGGCACTATCATCGGCTCGGCCAGCAACTACTACCTTGACACACTCACCTTGCTCGACGGTGTTGACCCCAAGTCGCTGAAACTGGTCAATCTGCAACCCGAGGCCATGAGCGCAGCATTGCGCGGCAAGCAAGTCGATGCCATTGCCGTCTGGCAGCCGCACGCCTTCGAAGCGCAAAAGGAAATAAAAGACACCCGGGTATTGCCCGACGCAGGCTTTTACACGTTGAGTTTCAACATCATCGTGGCGCGCGCCCTGGTGCAAAAGCGCGACGACGACCTGGTGAAGTTGCTGCGCGCACTGGACCGGGCGCAAGACTTTATCGCCACCGAACCCATCAAGGCAAAAGCCATCTTGCAAAACCGCTTGCAACTCGATGCCGGGTACATCGACTGGATCTGGCCACGCTACCACTACCAGTTGACTCTGGACCAGTGGCTACTGACCTCGTTAGAGAGCGAAGCACGCTGGGCCAGGGCTGAAGGCCACGTTCCCGCCAAGGCCTCTCCCAACTTTCTGAACCTGATCCATTCCATGCCACTGCGCCGCGTTCGAGCGTCGGCAGTCGGCATAGCCCAGTAGTTCCATGCGAATCCGCACGCTCATCACGGTGGCCATGGCCGGCGCGTTGGCGCTGACGGCAGGACTGGTGGGCGTGGCCAGGATCACCCACGACGATATGCAACGCCTCGCCCTGGCGCAGGAGCACTCGCAGAGTGCGCTGCGCGAAGCCTCTGCCATGCTGGTGCTGGCCCACGAGTACGCCCTGCACGGCGAGAATCGTCCGATCCAACAGTGGCACGCGCGGCGCGAGGCCGTATTGCGCCTGCTGCTGGACTCCACCGGCGAGGAAGGCGTACCGGGTTCGGCCGTTGACGAGTTGCAGTCGATTGACCAGACCTTTGGACAATTGCGGCTCCCCCATAGTGTCGACGTCAGCCCCTTGCAGCAGCGGCGCACCGCCGTGATGCTCGACCGTTTGCTCACACAAACCCAAGGCCTGTTTGACACCCTGGAGCACTGGGGCAACACCGCAAGGCAGCGCCACGAGAAACTTGACTCCCGCTCTCAGATCTTGATGCTTGCCATGCCAATACTCGTGCTGCTGATGCTGGCTGGTCTGGCGCTGCTGATCTCAAGCCGCGTCTTGAGACCCCTGTCCAAACTCAGCGAGAGCGTGCATGCTGCTGCGCGCGGCGACCTGACGGTGCGCAGCGCCACCACCCGCGCCGACGAGATTGGCGAGGTTTCTCGCACCTTTGATGCGCTGGCAATTGATCTGGTGACGCAATTGAAGAACCGCGAGGCCATGCTCCAGCAGATCTTTGATACTTCGAGCGTCGCGATTTTTCTGGTCGACCTCCATGGACGCCTTACGCACGCCAACCAGCGCACCACCGAAATGTTTGGCTGGCCGCTGCAACAACTCGTCGGCATGGAATATGTGGAACTGATCCATCCGTCCGAGCGCGAACAGGGCCGTCAAAAAGTGCTCGCACTGCTGGCGAGCGAACTGCCATCGGTCGATCTCGATCGGCTTTACTGGCGCCAGGACCAGTCCGAGTTCTGGGGCCACCTCACGGGTCGCCGCCTGGTGGTTAACAGCGGCTCGGGCGGTGGCCTGGTCGGAGTCATCAACGACATCAGCGAGCGCAAGGCTGGCGAAGAACGCATGCGCCTGGCCGCGAGCGTGTTTTCACACGCGCGCGAGGGCATCCTGATCACCAACCCCGATGGCACCATCGTCGAGATCAACGAGTCGTTCACCCGCATCACCGGCTACACCCGCAGCGAGATCATTGGGCAAAAGCCCAGCATGCTGCAGTCAGGCCGACAGTCGCCAGAGTTTTACCGCGCCATGTGGCAAGCCATCGGCGCTGCAGGCTATTGGAGCGGCGAAATCTGGAACCGGCGCAAGAATGGCGACATCTACGCCCAGATTCTGACTATCAGCGTGGTCAAGAACGCTGTCGACGCCGTGCAGCACTACGTCGCTCTGTTTACCGACATCACCATGCTCAAGCAGCACCAGCAGGAGCTCGAACACAACGCCCATTACGACGCATTGACCGGCCTGCCCAACCGTGTGCTGCTGGCAGACCGACTGCGCACGGCTGCGCTGCAAGTGCTGCGCCGGGGTCATCTGCTTGCCGTGGCCTATCTGGACCTGGACGGCTTCAAGGAGGTCAACGACCAGCATGGCCACGAAGCGGGCGACCAGTTGCTGATCGCGCTGGCACAAGCCATGAAAGCCGCGCTGCGCGAAGGCGACACACTGGCACGCATTGGCGGCGACGAGTTTGTGGCGGTGCTGGCCGATCTGGAGCGCATCCAGGACTGTGAGCCGGTACTGATGCGCCTGCTGCAAGCCGCATCGTGCGCGATCACCGTGGGCGAGGTGTCGTTGGCGGTCTCGGCCAGCATCGGTGTCACCCTGTACCCGCAAGACACGGCCGACGCTGACCAATTGCTGCGCCACGCGGATCAAGCCATGTACCAGGCCAAGCAGTCCGGCAAAAACCGCTTTCACCTGTTCGATATCCACCACGATACCGCGGTCAAAACCCAACGCGCGATTTTCGAACAGATCCACGCCGGACTCGAGCGCAACGAGTTTGTGCTGTACTACCAACCCAAGGTCAACATGAAAACCGGCGCTGTCATTGGTGCCGAGGCGCTGATCCGCTGGCAGCACCCCGAGCGCGGCCTGCTCGCACCGGCCGAGTTCTTGCCGTATATCGAGGGGTCGCCGCTGGTAGTCGAGGTAGGTGCCTGGGTAGTTCGCACAGCACTGCAACAGATGAGCCACTGGCTAGGCCAGGGACTGACGATCCCGGTCAGCATCAACGTGGACGCACTGCAGCTGCTGCATCAAGACTTTGTCAATGCCCTCGGTGGGGTGCTGGCGCAGTATCCACAGATTTCACCGCACCGCCTGGAGATCGAGATTCTGGAAACCAGCGCACTCAACGACATGGTGCGCGTTTCGCACGTGATGCACGCCTGCCACGAACTCGGCGTGCGCTTCGCACTTGACGACTTCGGCACCGGCTATTCGTCGCTGACCTACCTCAAACGCTTGCCCGCCCAGACCCTGAAAATCGACCAGAGCTTTGTGCGCAATATGCTGAGCGATGCCGAAGACCTGGCGATTGTGGAAGGCATTATCGGGCTGGCGCAAGCCTTCCGGCGCGACGTGATTGCCGAGGGGATGGAGACCGCTGAGCATGGCATCCGGCTGTTGTCGCTGGGCTGCTGCCTGGCGCAAGGCTATGGCGTGGCGCGCCCCATGCCCGCGGCCGATCTGCCCGACTGGGTATTGTCCTGGCGCGGCAAATCCAGTTGGGAATCGATGCTCTGAACCGCTCATGGCCGCATTCCACCGTTCTACCTTGATGGCGTTGTATGGGAGCTTCTCCTGGCAGGAGTTGCGCCAGCACCCCTGGCGCAACGCTGCGGCCATTGTGGCGGTGATGCTGGGGGTGGCGCTGGCGTTTTCGGTGCACGTAATCAACGCCTCGGCACTGGACGAGTTTTCGCAGGCGCTACGCTCGGTGGGCGGCGAGCCCGACCTGGAACTGCGCGCGGGCAATGGCCGCCTGCACGGCGTGGACGACGCCCTGTTTGCGCGCATTGCCCGCGAGCGCGACGTTGCGCAGGCCAGCCCGGTGCTGGAACTGAGCACCTACGCGCTGGACGACCAGGCCCATCGCGTGCCCTTGCGCGTGGTCGGCGTCGATGCCTTGCAAATAGCCCTGCTCACGCCCGACTTGATGCCCCTGCCGGGCCAGGGCGCAGACCGCCTGGCGGTGTTTGCGGCCAACACCGTGTTTCTCAACCCCGCTGCGCGCAGCCGCTTGCAGGGCGACACGTTGCAATTACAGGTCGGGCTACAAGTGCAGCCGGTGCGCGTGGCCGGGTCGGTACACGCCGCAGGCAACCCGCTGGCGGTGATGGACATTGGCGCGGCGCAAGACTTTTTCGGCAAGATCGGGCAACTCACGCGCGTGGACATCCGGCTGCGTGCCGGGGTGGACCGCGACGACTTTGTGCGCCGCATGCAGGCAAGCCCCGACTGGCCCATGGATGCCCAACTCGCACCGCCGGGCAACGCGCAGCAGCGCATGGGCGCACTCTCCAGTGCCTACCGCGTCAACCTGACGGTGCTGGCGCTGGTGGCGCTGTTTACCGGCGCGTTTCTGGTGTTTTCGGTGTTGTCGCTAAGCGTGAGCCGACGCTCGCAGCAGTTTGCTCTGCTGGGGGTGCTGGGCCTTACCGGCGGGGAGCGCTTGCGTTTGGTGATGCTGGAATCGGGCACGCTCGGGCTGGTGGGCAGCGTGCTGGGCATAGGGCTGGGCACGGCTTTGGCAGCGCTGGGGCTGCGCTTGCTTGGCGGCGACCTGGGTGGCGGCTTTTTCTCGGGCGCAAGTCCGGCACTGCACTGGGACGCCAGTGCGGCCCTGGTGTTTTGTGCGCTTGGCGTGGCAGCATCACTGGCGGGCGCCTGGTGGCCGGCGCGCTGGGCCCAAGCCCTGCCCCTGGCACAAACCCTCAAGGGGCTGGGCGCGCTGCAACTGCAGACGCGCGGCGTCTGGCTTGGGCCTGGCCTGTTGCTGCTGGGCTGCGCCCTCGCCTGGTTGCCGCCGGTGGCCCGCCTGCCGTTGGCAGCGTATGCCAGCGTTGGTTTGCTGCTGCTCGGCGGCATTGTGGCCCTGCCGTGGCTGGTGGGCGCGGTGCTCGATCGCGTGGCACCGCGGGTCACACGGCGCGTGCTGGCGCTGCTGGCAGTTGAGCGCGCACGCCGTGTGCGCGAGAGCGCGGCGGTGGCGGTCAGCGGCGTGGTGGCGGCACTCAGTCTGGCCGTGGCGCTGACGGTGATGGTGGCCAGTTTTCGCGACTCGGTCACGCGCTGGCTCGACACCGTGCTGCCCGCTGCGCTGTACGTGCGCACGGCAATCAACGCCAGCGCGCTGGAGACAGCCTATTTCGACCCCGAATTTGTACAGGCGGCCAGTCGCATTGCCGGTGTGCAGCGCCTGTCCGGGCAGCGCAACCAGCAGTTTCTGCCCGATGCGGCACTGCCCCCGGTCACGCTGATTGCGCGCGCCCTGCCAGAGCCCGCCACCAATCTGCCCATGGTGGGCGACACGCTGGCCGTGCCGCCGGGTGCCATTGGCATTTTTGTGAGCGAGGCCATGGTCGATTTGCATGGCGCGCACGCGGGCACGTTCTACGCCCCGATGGCCGAGTACTTCAAGCACCTGCGCCCCGACAACTCGGCGCTGGACGCGCGTTTTTTTGTGGCCGGTGTGTGGCGGGACTACTCGCGCCAGTTTGGCACCATTGCCATCGAGCTTGCCGATTTTCAGCGCCTGGGCGGCGACCGCCGGGTCAACGATCTGGCGCTGTGGCTGCAACCCGAGGCTGATCCCACCCAGGTACAAGCGGCGCTGCGCGCTCTGGCCAACACGCAAGCCCACACCCCGGGCGGCGACGCCGGTCACTTGCTGGAGATGGGCTCAACGCACGAGATCCGCGCCACGTCGCTGCGCATTTTTGACCGCAGCTTTGCCGTCACCTACTGGCTGCAGGCGGTTGCTATTGGCATCGGGCTGTTTGGTGTAGCGGCGTCGTTCAGCGCGCAGGTGCTGGCGCGGCGCAAGGAGTTTGGCTTGCTGCTGCACTTGGGGCTGACGCGCCGCCAAGTGCTGCGCGTGGTGGCCACCGAAGGCGCGGCCTGGACCACGCTCGGTGCCATAGCCGGTATTGCGCTGGGCTTGGCGGTAGCACTGGTGCTGGTGCGGGTGGTCAACCCGCAGAGCTTTCACTGGACCATGGATTTGAGTCTGCCGGTGCTACGCCTCTTGGTGCTGGCGCTGGCCGTGGTGGCAGCAGGCACCGCCACCGCCTGGCTGGCCGGGCGCGCCGCCGCCGCACACGATGCGGTGCTGGCGGTCAAGGAAGACTGGTAGCGCAGGTCAGCGCGGCAACAGCCGCCGTGCAGGCCGGAGCAATAATGCTGCCCGGCGGCAAGTGGACACCACACGATCTGCGCCGTACAGCGGCCACCACCATGGCAGAACTCGGCGCCCTCCCCGATGTGGTTGAAAAGTGTCTTAACCACACCGAGGTGGGCAAGGTTAAACGCATCTGCCAACGCGCCCAGTACGAAGGCCCGATGCGCGAAGCATGGAAACTGCTGGGCAGCCGTCTGGCACTACTGCAAGACAAGGTTGCTGGCCGGGCAACCAATGTCGTTGCGATGCAACGGAGTCGATGAGTAAAACGCCGTAAAAACCCGCATTGAACCTATCCCCGACCATCCGCCAGCGAACGCCTGGCTATAATCAAAGCTTCGAGAGACAAAAATCGGCTTCAAGCCGTGAGGTGATTCGGTTCATCCTATATCTCTCGATCCATCTTCCCGACACCCGCTCTACTTGCCAAAGTCAGCGGGTGTTCTTTATTGAAGATGCCGCTTTCTCGGGCAGATTTCGTGCCCTTTCGGGTTGGTTCCACATCCAAGTCCAAGACCTCTAGCGTCTGCGGCCACACAAAATTCAGGTACCTGGCCTCGCCCCGCTCATAGAAGCGCTGCAATGCCCACAGGTAGTAATCGACCGCCTGCAATCCCGCATGGTCCTTGGGCACCGAACACAGCACCTCTGTTGGCTTGGGCTTTGACAAGCCAAAGTCCCGCGCAAACCCTTCGCCCTCGTGGGCGATGGCGTCCACAAATGCCTTGGTGCGGGGTTTGTGCCCGCGCTGCGCAAACACAATTTTGTGATCACTCCAGCCATGCGAACGGGAAAACAAGTGCCGGGTCAGCTCGTCATACAACTCGTGGCCGGTGGGGTCGTAGCGGTACGTGGGTTCTATCCTGCGCCGCTGCAAGGCGTAATCCACCAACCGCAATTTGTCGCGCACCACCGCCACAAAGCGCAGGTCATGCTGTGCCAACAACTTGTAAACCATAAACCGGACCTCGGGCGGGTCGTCTTTGGCGTGGAAATGCACAGCGGTGCGCTTACGCGCCGGGTCAAGCGACGGCACATCCTTGAAAAAAGGGTCCGCCACCAAATCCTTGCGCAGGCGCTCCAGATCAGCAGTCAGCGCGTCCACGTCGCGGCACTCCAGCTTTCCGGCTATGAAAAACTGGGAGCAACCCTCGGTGGCAGCGACAACCTTGCCGCCTTTTCCAAAAAGCGTCGGGTCACCGGCCTCGTCCACGAACCAGGTCACGGCGCCCGAATTTTCAGGCTCAGAATTGACGCTCTCCCTTTCAATAGTCATCACTCATCCAATCCGTTCATGTCATTCACTGCACCGTAAATGACACAAGTATTGCAGTCAATCGAATCGCAATCTCGTCACGATCCGCCGCGTAATGAGCGCGGCGATGATCTTGCGGACAAATAGCCACCACATTGGACGGATGGTCCAGGCCGTTATTTGCGAGCGGCACCACATGGTGGGTTTCCAGGTAAATGGAACCGGCTGCAGTAACAAACCCCTGTTCATTGCAAAGCTCGCACAGACCTCCAGCCCTTATCAGCACCGCTTCGCGGACGGCAGCGGACCGGTCGCGAAGTAGTACGGTTGCCTCTCGCATGGTTGGTGGCGCGGGCGCTGAAAACTGGTCTACATACTTTGACCTGTCCAATTCCGGACTCGCCTGATCTGGCGTTTTCAATGGGGCGTCAACGTCACCTTCAGCAGCAGGCAATTCAACGGACGCAAGCACAACCCCGCGCACCAACAACACGTTGCCCGTGTCGTTGTCGTACGCATGCATGAACCAGTTTTCCGTGTCCAACTTGCGCGCATCTACCGTCGAAGACGCTTTACCCAACTCTTCACGCTGCCTTCGATCACCCTCAAGAACAATAACCCTGACAGGCATAGCACGACGAAATGAGAGTTGCAATGCCCGATCAAAGGCCCTTGCACGATGCGCCTGGCTGCGCGCCCTGTTGCGCTCCTCGCTGGGTTGTGTGCGGTCAATGGCTTTGCGATCCAACCCCAACGCCAAGTCGCGAAAATTCTCGTGGTAAACAATGGCTTGGCCAGATGGGAAATCCAATAGCTTCAAAGACCCATGCCAAATGCAGACCAAACCTCTTTTTCAGAGCCAAAGGCCCAGTCATAACAAAAGGATGGATTCGCTTTCGGGTTCCTGACCGGCCTGCCCTCGGCAGTGGTGTGCCAAGGCGTTACGTCTATCCCAGCCTGTTCGACCAAATCCATCACTGAGAGGCGCTGCGTTGGCAGCAGGCTAGCCAAGGTTTCGAGGTCACTCATACAGCCACACCCGCGCGAACGACCCGAATCTGCCCTGCCCTGGACTCCACTTGTTTAGTTCTGACCAAACTGCGCAACAGCGACTCCACCACAGCGGCAATGCCAGCGCCCGTTCGCGCAAAGCCCAAGGCACGGGCCAGCAGCGTGGTCGCGTCCGCTTTGGCGCAAGAGCCGCCCGCTGCACGCATGGCGGCCAATAGCTGAGCTTTCATGTGCTCGCGGTCGTAACCATCCGCTGAATTCAATGCCTTGTATCAAGCCGTAGCGTCGTCCCACTCGATCTGGTGCGCGCGACGCAGCACATGCTTCTGGATCTTGCCGGTGGCGGTGGCGGGCAGCACATCGACAAAACGCACGGCCTTGGGCACCTCAAAGCCGCCCAGGCGGGTGCGGCAGTGCGCGATGATGGCGGCCTCGTCACAGCTCGTGCCGGGCTTGCGCACAATGAAGGCGCAGACTGCTTCGCTCCAGCGCGGGTGCGGCAGCCCGATTACCGCCACTCCTGCAACATCGGGGTGGGCCAGGATGGCGGCCTCGACCTTGACGCTGGCGACGTTTTCGCCGCCGGTCTTGATCATGTCTTTCTTGCGGTCGAGGAACAGCATCTGCCCGCCGCTGTCAAACATGCCCAGGTCGCCGGTGTGGTGCCAGCCATACTTCTGCGCTGCGGCGGTGGCCTCGGGATCTTTGTAGTAGCCCAGCATGACGTTGGGGCCACGGTGCACGATCTCGCCCACCTGGCCGTTGGGAAGAAAGTGGCCGTCGTCGTCCATGATGGCGGTCTCGCAGGCCACGCCCGAGAGTCCCCAGTAGTTGGCGTCGCGCCCGGGGTTGGCCATGGCGTCAAAGCTCATGGTGATGGGGTAGATCTCGGTCTGGCCCGTGGCCAGCAAAATCTTGGGTGCCATCTTGGCCGCAATCGCCTGGATCAACGGCTGCGGCATCGACGCCATCGCATAAATGCACAGGCGCATGGCGGAGTAGTCGGGCGTGGCGTAGGTCTTGTCGGCCAGCAGCGCCGCGTACATCATGGGCAGCCCGACAAAAATCGTGACCTTCTCTTCGCACACCAACCGGGCAATATCGCCTGGGATAAAGGCGCGTGCCAGCACCATGCTCGCGCCAACGGCACAGGCGCTGGCGGCCAGCACATGCTGGGCGCAATGGAACAGCGGCAGCAAGCCGGTAAACGAGTCCTCGTGGGTCAAACCAAAGTTGGCGATATTGCCCATCACCGCGCTGTACACCGACAGGTGCGTATGCACCACGCCTTTGGGGTTGCCGGTGGTGCCGCTGGTGTACATCAAAAGCGCGTGTGCGTTGCCATCAATCTCCACCTCGGGCAGATTGCTTGCGCGGCCATGGCGCGCTTGCGCCAGTGTGGTGGCGGAAGTGTCAGCGCAGTCGCCCATCGTGATCACCAGCGGTACCGCCAGCGCCTGCAGCAACGCTGCCATGCCCACCTGGGTGCGAATGGCTTCATCGACCACCACACAACTCACTTCGGCGTGACGCAGCGAGTAGTCGATGGTTGCAAGCTCCAGCTTGGTGTTGATCGGCACCCACACGTTGCCAGACTTGTGAATGCCATTGACCGCCACCAGCATGTCGGCCGAGTTGGAGCACAGCATGCCGATCTGGTGGCCGCTGCCTACGCGCTCGAGCAGGTAATGCGCAAACTGCGAACTCAGCGCGTCAAGTTCGGTGTAGTTGAGGCGGATGGCGCCATCGACCACCGCACTGCGCTCACCAAAGGTTCTGGCGCTGCGGTACACCAGGTCACCCAAAGCGATACGGCGCATACGAGCAGCTTGGGCGGTCAATTCCATTTTGATCATTTTTTGTCTCCTCAAAAGCGCTTTATAGCGCGCTTTACCTCTGCGCAATATCGTGCACGTGACAGCGCCCAAAAAAGGCCCGCGCAAGGCGGGCCTGGTAAGCAGCAGCGTCAGGGCTATTTCTGGGCTAGCACCCAGGCGACAAGCTTCTTGGCTTCGGCGTCGGTCACCTGCGTGTTGGCGGGCATGGGCACCGGACCCCAGACTCCAGCGCCGCCCTTCATGACCTTGGTCGCCAGCATCTCGGCCGCCTTGGCGTTGCCCGCGTATTTCTTGGCAACGTCCTTGTAGGCCGGCCCCACGATCTTCTTGTCGAGCGCGTGGCAGGCCATGCAGTTCTTGGCGGTGGCAAGCGCCTGGTCCGCCCGCGCGGGAGCGCTCAAGGCAACGGTTGCAACAACGATCAAAGCAGCCCAATGGGTGAACTTCATGTGATTTCCTCGTAATAAAAACCGGCTTGAACCAAACGGTCTGGGCACCACAACGGCGCTCCAACTACGCTGGTTGACGATCTGTCCCAGAGAATATCAGAAGCGCGTCGCGCCAGCATTCCCGTCTCGTGCCAATCGCTTGCAGGCAAGCTCCCACAAAATGCACAAGTTCTCTCCATGAACCGCACCGCCACTCTTGCCATCGCGAGGCCACGCCACTTCGTCATCGCGAGGCCGCCCCACCTCGTCATCGCGAGGCCGCCAGGCCGTGGCGATCCATGGCTTCATGCCTGCATGGATTGCCGCGTCGCTTCGCTCCTCGCAATGACGGCCTTTCAACCTCTCCATGAACCGCACCGCCACTCTTGTCATCGCGTACATGGACGCCCCTTGTTTTGCAAGCCACATTGCAAGTGCTGGCGAGTCGGAGAGATTGCAACCGTACATTCGGACTCAATTGGTCC
>Ga0208496_1000792_pt1 | contig 11544 bp, 8 predicted proteins | sample CryBogmetaGMA2M_FD_184552 | JGI IMG/M metagenome (GOLD analysis project Ga0208496, IMG submission 184552) | Freshwater microbial communities from Crystal Bog, Wisconsin, USA - MA2M (SPAdes) | ecosystem: Environmental > Aquatic > Freshwater > Lake | place: Crystal Bog, Wisconsin, USA | collected... | reverse complement strand
GCGTTGCACTGGCAGACCGCCAGCAGGCCAGCCTGGCCCTGCTCTTTATTGACCTCGATGGGTTCAAAAGTGTCAACGACCGCTTCGGTCACGCCATAGGTGACCAATTGCTGGTGCAGGTTGCCGCCCGACTGCGTGCCTGCGTGCGCGCCTCCGACATGGTGGGGCGCCTGGGGGGCGATGAATTTGTGCTGCTTCTGACCGACAAGCCGAACGCGGAACAAGCGGCCCAGGTAGCGGAAAAGGTCATTGCAGCCATTAGCCTGCCCTACCAGATTTCCGGCGCAGAACCGGTTTTGGGCGCCAGCGTGGGCATTGCCCTGTATCCGGACCATGCCAGCACGGCCGACCAGTTGCTGATCGTGGCCGACACGGCCATGTACGAGGCCAAGCGCGCCGGTGGCGCCCGCTACCACCACGCCGGCTGAGGAATAACCCCACAGATTGAATGCCTTGGCATTTGCAGCCCAGACAATATTTGTCTAGGCATGTAATAATTCAGGCATGACCAAGAAAAGTCCTCCGTGCCACTTTTACCGGGCCGAAAGCTACAACCCGGAAGACAGCGTGGGCTACCTGATGCGCCAGATTCTGGGCATGGTGAGCCATGAAATTGAGCGCCAACTGGCCCACACCGATCTCACCAATGCCCAGTGGATTCCGCTCTTCAAACTGTTTAGCGGCCAGGCCTCCACCGTGGCCGAACTGGCGCGCCAGTGCCATCTGGATGCCGGCGCCATGACCCGCACGCTGGACCGACTGGAGGCCAAGGGCCTGTGCAAGCGGGTGCGCTCCGAGACAGACAGGCGCGTGGTCAACATCGAGCTCACCGCAGCCGGCACCAGCGCCGCCAGCTGCATCCCCGTCATTCTCAGTGGCGTGCAAAACGCCCACCTGGGCGGCTTTAGCGCCGAAGAATTCCAGACCCTGCGCAGCTACCTGCGCCGCATATTGAACAACGCCCAAACCATTGCAGACCTTAGCCATGACACCACCCCTTCCAGCGCAGACCCCCATGCAGCCATTTGAATCCCGGTTGAAAGCCGCCTCGCGCCTGCTGCTCAGTGGCGTGGCCCTGGCCACGCTGGCCGCCTGCGCCAATTTTTCCGGCATTGAATCCACCGCCAAACCGCTGGACGCCACCAGCCTGGGCCTGAAAAATCTGGACGCCAGCAAGGACGACCAGCGCGTGGCCACCGACAGCGACTGGTGGCAGTCCTTTGGCGACGCCCAGCTCAACGCTCTGGTGCAAAAGGCCTTGCAAGACAACCCCGGCCTGAAGACCACACAGGCGCGGCTGCTGAGTGCCCAGGCCACCAGCGCCGTGGTGCAGGCCGCAGACGGCGTACAGGTGAACGCCTCCGCAGACCTGACACGGCAACTGTTTTCGGCCAACAGCATCTATCCACCGCCCTATGGTGGTTCGGTGTGGGAGAACGGCACACTGCAGGCCACTGCGAGTTGGGAGCTGGACTTCTTCGGCAAGAACCGTGCGGCACTCGACGCCGCTTTGGGACAGATCAAGGCCACCGAGGCGGATGCGATCGCCGCCCGGGGTCTGCTGGCAGCCAATGTGGCGCGCAACTACTTCCAACTGGTGCGGCTGCAGGCCCAACTGGAGCTGGCACAGCGCACGCTGGAGCAGCGTGAATCGATTCAGCAACTGGTAAAGAGCCGCGTCAACGCCGGGCTGGACACGGCGCTGGAGTTGCAACAGGCGGGCAGCGCCTTGCCCGACGCGCGTCTGCAAATCGAAATCCTCAAGGAGCAGCAAGGCCTGACGCGCAACGCCCTGGCGGCCCTCACGGCGCAAGCGGAATCGGCGCTGCAGCTGGAACTGCCGGCGCTGAACAAAATAGCCGGTGTGCGCGTGGCGCAGGCCATGCCGCTGGATCTGCTGGGCCGCCGCTCCGACATCGCCGCTGCACGTTGGCGCGTGGAAGCAGCGCTCAAGGATGTGGGCGCGGCCAAGGCAGAGTTTTATCCCAACATCAATCTGGTGGGCTTTGCCGGACTCTCCAGCATCGGCTTTGACAAGCTGCTCAAGAGCGACAGCGAGCAATGGGGCGTGGGCCCGGCCATTCGCCTGCCGATCTTTGACGGCGGGCGCCTGCGCGCCAAGCTGCGCGGCAAGACCGCCGAGCTGGACGCGGCCATCGAAAGCTACAACGCCCAGGTGCTGGAAGCCGTGCACGAGGTGGCCGACCGCATCACCTCAAGCCAGGCGGTGCGCCGCCAGCAGCTGGAGCAAAGCGCCGCCCAAGCCGCCAACGAAACCGCTTATGCGATTGCCCTGCAGCGCTACCAGGCAGGGCTGGGCAACTACCTGAATGTGCTGAGCGCCGAAGCCCCGGTGCTGGCACAGCGCCGCCAGGGCGTCGATCTGGCGGCCCGCGCACTGGACACCCAGATCCAAATCCTGCACGCCATAGGTGGTGATATGGCCCCCACGCTTGTGGCTTCGCCGCTCTTCGAGAACGCTTCGCGTGCTGCGCTGCCCCCCCAGGGGGCCCTCGCGCCTTGGGGCGGCCCGGCGGCGCTCGTAGCCCCCACGCTTGTGGCTTCGCCGCTCTTCGAGAACGCTTCGCGTGCTGCGCTCGCAAGCTCCGCGCACTAAGGCGCACCCCCCGCAACAACCAAACGATCACACAAAGCACCGACACCATGAACGCAAGCACTACCCCCGTGACAGCACCTGCTCCCACCAACAACAAGCGCGCCAAGGCGCTCAAGGCCGTCTCCCTCGTGGTGTTGCTCGGCCTGGCCTATGGCGGCTACGAGTGGTACCTGGGCCGCCACGAGGAGGCCACCGACAACGCCTATGTGCAAGGCAACGTGGTGCAGATCACGCCCCAGGTCGGCGGCACTGTCACCGCCATCTTTGCCGACGACACCGACTTTGTGAAGGCCGGCCAGCCCTTGGTGCAACTAGACCCGGCCGATGCCAAGGTAGCCATGGACCAGGCCGAGGCCAATCTGGCCCAGGCCGTGCGCCAGGTGCGCAGCCTGTATGCCAACAACAGCACGCTGAGCGCCCAGGTGGCGGTGCGCGAGGCCGATATCGCCCGCGCCAAGACCGAGCTGGCCCGCGCCACCGATGACCTGAATCGCCGCCAGTCGCTGGTCGGCAATGGAGCCGTTTCCAAGGAAGAACTCAATCATGCCCAGTCGCAAGTGGCAGCCGCACAAAACGCGCTGAGCGCGGCACAGGCCGGTGTGACGGCGGCGCGTGAGCAACTCAGCAGCAACCAGACCCTGACCGAAGGCACGAACATCGCGTCCTACCCCAGCGTGATGGCCGCTGCCGCCAAGCTGCGCGAAGCCTATCTGGCGCTGCACCGTGCCGCCCTGCCCGCGCCGGTGGATGGCTATGTGGCCAAGCGCACCGTGCAACTCGGCCAGCGCGTCGCCGCAGGTAGCCCGCTGATGTCGCTGATCCCGCTCAACCAGCTCTGGGTCGATGCCAATTTCAAGGAAGTACAGCTGCGCAATATCCGCATTGGTCAGCCGGTGTCGATGACCGCCGACGTCTACGGCAGGAAGATGGAATACAAGGGAGTGGTGGCCGGTATGGGCGCTGGAACGGGCGCAGCATTCGCCCTGCTGCCGGCGCAAAACGCCACCGGCAACTGGATCAAGGTGGTGCAGCGCGTGCCGGTGCGCATTGCGCTGGATCCGCAGCAACTGCTGCAAAGCCCGCTGCGCGTGGGCCTGTCGATGGAAGCCACGGTGGATATCAGCGACCAGAGCGGCAAATCGTTGTCCGAAGCGCCCCACCCGACCTCGGCCGTGCAGACGGACGTGTATGCCGCCATGGACAAGGGCGCCAGCGATGCCGTGCAAAAAATCATCGCCGCCAATGCAGGTACCGTCGGCAAGAGCGGCAAGTAAGCCCCGCCATGTCTGCACCCGCCCATATCGCCCACCCGCCGCTGCAAGGTTCGGCCCGCCTATGGGGGACGATTGCGCTCTCGGCGGCCACCTTCATGAACGTGCTGGACTCGTCCATCGCCAACGTCTCGCTGCCGGCCATTGCCGGTGACCTGGGTGTGAGCCCCAACCAGGGCACCTGGGTCATCACCAGCTTTGGTGTGGCCAATGCGATTGCTTTGCCGCTGACCGGCTGGCTGTCGCAGCGCTTTGGTCAGGTGCGCCTGTTCACCATGAGCGTGCTGCTGTTTGTGATCTCCAGCTGGCTGTGCGGTCTGGCACCCAATATGAGCACGCTGATTGCCATGCGTGCGCTGCAGGGCTTTGTGGCCGGGCCCATGATGCCGCTGGCCCAGACGTTGCTGCTCTCCAGCTACCCGCCGGCCATGGCGGGCATGGCGATGGCGCTGTGGGCCATGACCACCCTGGTGGCGCCTGTGATGGGGCCGGTGCTGGGCGGCTGGATCACCGACCATACGCACTGGGGCTGGATCTTCTTTATCAACATCCCGGTGGGCATTGCCGCCGCTTCGCTGACCTGGACGCTTTACCACAAGCGCGAAACCCAGATCCGCAAACTCCCCATTGACAGCACCGGCCTGGCCCTGCTGGTGGTGGCGGTGAGTGCGCTGCAAATCATGCTCGACAAGGGCAAGGAACTCGACTGGTTCCACTCGCCCGAAGTGGTGGCGCTGGGGGTGGTCGCGCTGGTGGGCTTTCTCTTCTTCATGGCCTGGGAACTGACCGAAGAACATCCGGTGGTGGATTTGCGCCTGCTCAAACTGCGCAATTTCCGCGTCGGCTCTATCTGCCTGGCGATCGCCTACAGCCTGTTTATTGGCAACCTGGTGCTGCTGCCGCTGTGGCTGCAACAGTTCATGGGTTACACCTCCACCCAGGCCGGCATGCTGATGGCGCCGGTGGGCCTGTTTGCCATCATCCTGTCGCCGGTGATTGGCAAGAACATGCACCGCATGGACCCGCGCGTGCTGGCCAGTTTCGCCTTTGTGGTGTTCTCGCTGGTGCTGTGGATGCGCTCCAATTTCAACACCCAGGCCGACTTCGGCACGCTGATGGTTCCCACCATCATCCAGGGCATTGCGCTGGCCTGCTTCTTTATTCCGCTGACCACCCTCATTTTGGGCGGTGTTGCACCGGCACAAATTGCCTCGGCCTCTGGGCTGTCGAGCTTTGCGCGGATTGTGGGCGGCTCCTTTGGCACTTCGATTGCCGTGAGCGTTTGGCAGGACCGCGCCGCCACGCACCATGCGCAACTGGCCGAGTTGATCAACCGGGGCAGCGTCGCCACCAACGCCACGCTGGCCAATTTCTCGGCAGCCGGCATGAGCACCGAGCAAAGCCTTTCGCAGATCAACCGTCTGATCGACCAGCAGGCCTTTATGCTGGCCGCCAATGACGTGTTCTATGGCTCGGCGATGATCTTTCTGCTGCTGATTCCGCTGGTCTGGCTGTCGCACCCGCACAAGAGTGCGGCGCGTGGATCGACCGATGCCGCTGCCGGCGCGCATTGAACACAAGCGATAGCTCAGCCGAAGGTATTTGCAAAGCAATTATCGGTGGTTACAATAACCACCATGAACAGCAAACAAGTCATCAAACAACTTGAGCAGGACGGCTGGTATCTGGCGCGCGTCAAAGGATCGCACCACCAGTTCAAGCACCCCACTAAGCTTGGGCTGGTCACGGTGAAGCACCCTGATGGCGACATACCGACGCCAACGCTGTACAGCATTCAACGCCAGGCCGGATGGCGCAAATAAGCGCAAAGGAGCGAAATCATGAAATTCACCGTCGTACTTCACACCGATGATGGCCAGCGTTATGGCGTGACCGTTCCGGACCTGCCCGGCTGCTTCTCAGCGGGTGACGATATGGAAGACGCGCTGCAAAGCGTTCTGGAGGCTATCGATTTGCACGTTGAAACCTTGTTGGAGGATGGGATAACGCTGCCAGAGCGTGCGCCCATCTCAGTACACCAAGCTAACACGGACTATGCCAAGGGCATATGGGCCGTGGTGGATGCTCCGGTGGAAAAATACTTTGGTCCTGCCGACAAAATCAACATCACCGTGCCTCGCCTCATTCTGGCGCGTATTGATGACTACGCCAAGAAGCATGGCCTGAGCCGCAGCGCCTTTCTGGTGGAATCGGCACGCGCTGCGATGGCGCATTAAAAAAGGACACCTCCTTGCGAAAGCATCCTTGGCAAACCGCCGCTGGTCCGCGGCCCGGTGGCGTGATTAAGGCTTCGCGGCCTTTTCTTTCTTCATCTTCTCTAAGTACGCGACGTTTTTCGCACCGTCTTTGAACGGCATTTTGGCTTCGATCAGCGCTTTGATCGAATCGTAAGCCACCGTGTCGATCACATTGTTGCTCACCAGCCAGGCTTTGCTGCCATAGGGTCGCCCGGCAATAATCTTGTCGGCCAGCGCATCGGTCATACCCGGCAGCTTGATCAGCGCCGCCTTGTCGGCAGAGTTGATGTCCACCAGTTTGACCTTGGCCACCGGTTTATGCGTGGCCTTGATGCTGGTTGCCAAGGGTGCGGAACCGGTAGCAGCCGGTTTTGCGGCGGCATCGGTCACGGTAGCGCTAGCGCTGCCCGCGCAGAGCAGCATGACGCCTGCGGCCAGCAGGCAAGACAGTTGTGTGCGTGTCATAAATAATCATTCCATAAAAAGAACAACCCGAGCACGTTGCCGCGTTCGGGTTGTCCAGAGTCTTAAGGCAAGGTGCAGCGTACTGTACCTTGCCCTCCGTTTCACGCCGTGGTTACTGGGCGTGAATCACTGCAGCGTCCTGGGGACGACCGTAGCCGTGGCAGACCAGGCAACCTTCGTTGTTCACCAGTGCTGCACCGCCATTAGCAGCACGAGTACCGTAAATCACGCCACCATTGGTCTTCATATGCGCCTGAGCTGTCGCACTGTCATGGCAGGAGAAGCATGCACCCGTGATTGGCGACTCGACCAAAGTAGCCGAGTCGGCAGGCACCACCACACCACCAGCAGGAGCAATCGTCAACGCGTTGGCGTTGTAGACCGTACCCGTGGCTGAGGTCTGCACCCTTGGAACCACCGAGCCCTCTGGTGTGAAGCTCATCACATTGCCGTAGTTTGTGCCAGCAACCGACGGGAACACGTACACCTGATTTGGCGGTGTAGCCGTGTCATGTGGCAGGTTCGGATACAGGTTAGGAACTGCAGTCGTGGACCTGTCGTCCTTGAGGACACCAGAAGCAGCCGTGGCCCACAGCAGGTTGGGCTGCAGAGTAGCACCGTTGACACCATAGTTCACCGCATTGGCCACATGGCAGTTTGCACAGTTCTTCAAAATGCCCGGGTACACGATCTTGCTCATGTCATCGGAAGCCGAGGCGTGCCAACTAAATGGAATCACGCGCTTGCCCACAGCGTAGGTCGGACCTGCTCCGCCCACACCGGTACTCGTTCCTGCGTGAAGGGCATGGATATAGGTGCTGACATTGGCTGCCCAACCACTGCTGGTACGGCTGGTGTTATGGCACATGGCGCAAGCGGTCGGGTCATTTCGATCACCACTGTGAATAACAACTGACAGGCCCAATTGTTCGTGGCAGGCATCGCACTTGGAGGTTTGCACCGCTACGCGGCGAGCCGCAAATCCGGTTGCTTCCAACTTGGCGAGACGCGCCTTGATCACCAGGCCCTTGCTCACCGTGCCATTGGTCAGGTTGTACTTGGCCGTCAACGTCGCAGTATCACCCGCCGTAAACGCCACCTGCGTAAAGTTGCCGAGCATGATGCCGGTCGCCATCTGCGCATTGGTCGGTACCTTGATCAGCGTGGGGTTGGCGCAATATCCGGCAGCCGTGCTGGTGGCGACATTCGGGCAGGCAACTGCCGTGGTAGGCGCAGTAGTCACCACCTGACCCGAACTACCGGTCAACGTTGCGGTCATGTAGCCATTGGCATCCGCAGCCGAAAGGGTACCGGCCTTGGGATGTCCACTGGTAACCAACAGGTTCGTCAAACTCACACTTTGGTAGGTGTTGAAATCAGCCGGAGCAGTTACGCCATCTTGCGGAACGGCATAGGCGATATAGAAGCTCGGGCCACCCGAGAATCCGGGGATTGCCTGGAACGGTGCAGTGGCAGTGGAAACTACCGCATTCACACCCGTGGTCGCACTCTGCGCTACCGTTGGCGTTGCAAAGCTGGTCACCGGCACACCGTCCTTCAGGATACGGAAGGTGATGCTTGGCACCCTGGTCACAGCATCTACCGCGACACTCTTGATTTGGTAAGAAATCGTAGAGATGCCGGTGATGACCGTAGGATTGTTGGCCGTAGGCGTTTCAGCGCGGTGGTCGATATCAACAGGCGATTTGACACCTCCGTTTGCAGCACCACTAATAATGGGTGCATGGCAAGATGCACACTGGCTGTCGTCTGTGAATGATCCACCGACGTGAGCAGTCAGACCTGTGGGCACTGTAGCGGCAAAGCTGATGTTGTCATGGCAGGAACCGCAAGCCAACAGGCTAGGATTGTTCTTCCAGTTGTCGCCATCTTTGGTCTTCACAGCCTGGTTGGGGTCGGTCGGGGTCACACCGCTATGGCACTTGGTGCAATCGCGTGGATCCTGGACCCAATTGACGTTGTTGAATTGTCCGATCGAATTGGAGTTGAAGTCGTAACCCGTCAAATGCAGCTTGTTACCCATGTGGAGCTTGTGCACCATGTTCGGGTAATTGCCGACCGCGCGACCATCGAGCACCGCCGTGTTGGTGGTGATATCCAGCACCAAGGGACTGATACGCTTGGACTCGACATTAAAACCGTACTTGATCTGGTCCGTATGGCAGGTCACGCAGAGGTTGGGATCCCTGCGCGAGTTGCCATGTCCAATGCCCTTGCCGTTGTGGCAGGAGGCGCAGGAGGCAATATCCACAACGTTGCGGGTCGCAGTGACCGCACCACCATCGGGACGGAAGTCGTACACCAAATTGCCTGCAAGGGCCATATTGACACCAGGCACTACCGTGGTGGCACCAGGCGTGTTGCTGCCCGTACCGGGCGCTGCACCGTTGATGATGACGCCCAGTCGATGGGTCAAGGTCGGGTCGTAGCTGAGGTCACCTAGATCCGCCTTGAATTTCAATGCAGTGTCCGCCTGCGACAGGCCGGAGACGATTGTGGCAGCTCGCGTGATATCGCGGGCAAAGGTGTACTGGTAGGTACCGTCCTTGTTATCGACCAGTGTGCCTTCCTTGTCGACGGTGGGATACGTACCGCACCACTTCTCGGTTAAATTGCAGGATTCCTTAGTCGCATCGACAACGCCGCCCGCTTGCGCAACCGTCAAGGGCTTGGTGACCAGATAGCTAACCCATTTGCTGGGCGCAGTACCTACGCCTGGCACCAGTTTGGCCAGCGTAAAGCTGAGATTGGTGAGGCCAGCCATGGTAGCCGTGGCGGATTTCGACTGATTGCCAAGACCGACCAAGGCGTTGCCATTGGCATCGGTCACCGAAAATTTCACCACCGGCGGACTGTTAATGGTGACACCCGTCACCGTTATCTTGGGCTGCAATGCCTGCCAAGCCGCAGCCTGCGCCGTTGACGGCGTCACGCTATTGAGGAGAACGGTGGACGTGGGCGTGGGCGGATTGATCTGGACCGTCGTGGTCGTTCCGTTGGCGCCACTGACGCCGTCACTGCCACCGCCGCCGCAACCGAATAGCGCTGATGAGACCAGCGCCGCAAGGCCGAGCCGTATAAGCGTACGTTTCATTTTCATACCTCGTTTAAAAAAATTACACTGCAAACCATGTTCTCTACTGCCTACCCCACCCGGTGGTTTATTTGAGTCTGTATACATACTTCACTCCCAAATAAGTCACGATCTGGTTAGGTTGCATGGATACGGTGGAATTGTCTGAATAGGCATAGGGCGTACTAGCGGAGCCCCATGCCCAATCATGAAACGTAATGTTTTGGTGCACCAGGTCAACCCGCACATCGGATTGCTTGTCCAGTGCATATTTGGCAAACAGCTTCAATGCTATGGTGTTGTAGCTCACATCCGGCAGCACACCGGGGGCAGCCGAGTTGCCCGAACCCAGACCATAGGCATTGTTGTCATCCAGGTAACTGAGGTCGCCGCCCACTTCGGTCTTGCCGCTGAGTTTGCCCAGCACACCCACTCCGTAGTTGGTGGTGACGTTATTTAGACGGGCGATATAGCCGGCGGTTTGACTCACATTCATGAGCTGCTCGCCATAGTTGACAAAGCCAGTGAGCTTCCAATCGTCGGTCACCGCCAGGCTGGCGTCCACGCCCAGGGCGAAGGTGTTGGCCGATTTCAAACCCGCAGCGGTATTCGGAGCGGAATAAACGTCATGACCACTCTCACCATTGAACTGCAGGGACAGTGCGTCGGACGCAGCCCAATCCAACAGAACCCGCACTTTGTCACGGTTGCGGTCCATCATGGTGGTGGGGAATACACCTCCGGCAGTCACATCGACATAGCGCAAGGGCTGGTAGGTGTTGGGATAGGCAGAAGTGGTGGCCCCCAGGTTGACCCAGTGGCTGCCATCGCGCCGGCTTTGCGAGTAGACCAACGTGGCGTTCAGGCTGTCTGTCAGGGCTTTACGCAGCTCGGCGCGATACACCAGCTCATTGGTTGTCTCGCGAATCGAAGTCAGCGAGTCCCCTGGAATGAGCAACAGGGTGCTGCCCACGTCCGGCAACTTGCGCTTGGTCCAGTTGTAGTCCACGCCAAAAGTGGCCCTGTAGTTATCAGGGAACAGATAGGTCGCCTCGGCCTTGCTGTTGGTCTTGGTGGACGAGTTGGTCTGGTTGGAATAGGTGCCGCCGTAGAGCGCGTGCGGTGTGTTGTCCGCAATGTCTTCATAACGCACATTGGCCAACAGCGAGAGCTTGGGCATTGGCCTTGCCGTCACACCCAGTTGCGCCAGGGTGCTGTCCACCACCCCATTGAGGCTGGAAGGCAGACCGGCAGCAGCCGGGGTACCCGATGAGGCGAAACTGTCGCTCTGCGTGGCGTGGGTGGCTGCGTAGTGGAAGGTGGTATTTATCGTCGGCGTGAGCTTGTAGGTGCCCGACAAATACATTTGATAGGCCTGGTTGTCCGGTGCCTGGGAAACCGGCTGCGACAACAAGGCACTCAGGTTGCCCGTGATGCCGCTGATCTGCGTGGCGTTCTTGTCGTTGCGGTACAAGCTGGCGTAGTAACCGGCTGTCAGGCTGTAGCCCGTTCCGACCCAGTTGAGCTTGGCTTCGAGTTGCTGCGTGTTCGACGTGATGGGCTCGGCCAGCATCAACAGTCCGCCGCTGGCAGTAGCACAAAAGGCACTTGGAACTACCGGGCCGCAATAGCCGCCCACACCGCTGAGTCGGGCGCCCGCTTTGTCTTCGCTCTTGACGCTGAGCTCCACCGACACACCCGGCGTGATCCAGTCTTCCAGGCCCAGGCTGTAGCTCGTTCGCTTGATGTCCAGATTCTGGTTGGCGCCAGTGCCGGTGGCGGCCAGGCTGTTGACCGTGAGTTGGCTGCTGCCAATGCCCTGCAGGCCAGTGTTGAGGG
>Ga0208496_1000791_pt1 | contig 11563 bp, 16 predicted proteins | sample CryBogmetaGMA2M_FD_184552 | JGI IMG/M metagenome (GOLD analysis project Ga0208496, IMG submission 184552) | Freshwater microbial communities from Crystal Bog, Wisconsin, USA - MA2M (SPAdes) | ecosystem: Environmental > Aquatic > Freshwater > Lake | place: Crystal Bog, Wisconsin, USA | collected... | reverse complement strand
TTAGTTCGGCTTTGTTCAAGTGAAGCTCCTTATAGATATTGATGTCAGCGCACATTACGCTTACATGATTTTAACCACAAAAAATTACAAAAATAAAGCGGCGTTACATTAATTTTTTACTGCCCTTACAAATTAGTCATCCAAAACGACTACATCGGAAACAAAATATTCAGTATCCCCAAAACAGCTTGTTGGCAAACCAATGTGCTGATCGTATTTTAGAGCTACTTTTTTACCTAAATTAGCATTTATTTTTTGCGCCACAGCATCTTCACGCACCGTAAAGAGGAATTTTTCCGACATTGTTCCAGGCATCGATACCATTGCCAACTCGCCCTCCCAGGTTTTGCAAATATAGCCGCGATTGGAGAATTTTTGTACATATCCAGCTCGTTCTCCGTTCCCATAGCTCCAAGTAAGCATGATCCAGGTGTAGGCAGAAATGCCCACTAACCCAATTAAAACAAGGCTTAAGAGCCACTTTATAAACCCATTCATACGATCATCCTTGATCTACGTCCACATAAACCCTTATTGGGCACCCAAACCTATCTTGGCTAAGTATATGAGTATCTTTGAGTAAGAAATAGTCTATCCACAGCCCGTAGACAAATTAAAATGTGAGCAGTTACCTCTCATTGGCAAGTTCCATGCAAATTCGTCACATCATCTTTTTTATTTTTGTAGCCTCAGCACTTTACGTTTATTTCAGAGGGAGGGTTCGTTTTGGGCTAGTGCGATCGCTAATGGACTATCAAGCACTTTTAGCGCCAATTAATGCACTTTTATATTTATTCTCTAAAGTAAAAGCAGGTGCTTTTATTCCAGTAAGCCAATTTCCAGAAATGAAGCCTTTGCAAGATAACTGGGAAATCATTCGCCAAGAGGCGCTTTCATTGAATGCGGACGGCGCTATTACTGTAGCGACTGGCTATAACGATATTGGCTTTAACTCCTTCTTTAGGACGGGTTGGAAGCGCTTTCATCTCTATTGGTACGGCAAAGACCTGCCTTCCGCACAGGCTAGCTGCCCTAAAACAGTGGCGCTGCTCAAATCCATCCCCTCTATTAAGGCAGCCATGTTCGCATCCCTGCCCCCTGGCGCCACTCTAGTGCGTCACCGTGACCCCTATGCAGGATCCCTGCGATATCACATTGGGCTAGTTACTCCAAATGACCCCAAGTGCTTTATTGAGGTGGATGGGGAGCGCTATTTTTGGAAAGATGGCGAACCCGTTATGTTTGACGAAACCTACATTCACTTTGCCGCTAATGAAACCGATCATCAGCGCATCGTTCTATTTTGTGATGTTGAGCGACCTGTTTATACAAAAGTAGTGCAATGGATCAATCGCTGGTTTGGTCGCCATGTCATGAGTGCTGCAGCATCCCAGAACGTAGAAGGTGAAAAAGTTGGCTTTGTTAATGTCTTATTTAAATACTTTTATCAGCTTAGAGCGCAAGCTAAAAAGCTGAAGGCCAAACATCGCGGTGTTTATTACGTTGGTAAATGGATCTTAATTTTTGGAATTTTGTGGGCGATCTTTTGGTAATTTAAGGTTTGAGCGCTTGAATGATTTGCTCAAGACTGATAGGTCCCCAGATCTCTACCCTCTTCTTCCTACTGTTTTGCCCAGAAATGAACTGAATCTGCTTTTGGGGCACCTTTAACTGCTTCGAAAGCCAAGCCAATAACAATTCATTTGCCTTATTTTCGATAGCAGGAGCCTGCAGAGAGATCTTGAGGCAGCCATCATGTAAGCCCACTACTTTAGTGAGCTTTGCGCCGGGCTGGCAGTGCAGGTTTAACGTAATTCCGTTGGGGGTTTGTTTTAACCAAATAGGCGTCATTAAAGTACTTTAAACTTAAACCATGATTATGAAGAGTTCCAAAACGCTAGATCACCTATTTGCAAGTAATCGCAACTGGGCTGAAGGTATGATCGCCAAAGATCCTGATTTCTTCAAACGTTTAGTTAGCCAACAGGCTCCAGAATATCTCTGGATTGGTTGCTCCGATAGTCGTGTGCCCGCTAATGAAATAGTTGATTTGTTGCCAGGCGAACTATTTGTTCATCGCAACGTGGCTAACGTGGTGGTCCATACAGATTTAAATTGCTTGTCTGTTATTCAGTTTGCTATTGATTTGCTGAAAGTAAAACATATCCTAGTGGTGGGGCATTATGGTTGCGCAGGAGTACATGCAGCATTAAGTGATCGGCGAGTAGGTCTTGCTGATAATTGGTTACGTCACGTTAAAGACGTTCACCAGAAACATGGGCGTTATTTAGGAGATCTTTTACCCACCCCTAAGCGCCAAGATCGTTTATGTGAATTGAATGTGATTGAACAGGTTATCAATGTGTGCGAGACCACTATTGTTCAAGATGCCTGGCTTCGTGGCCAAGATCTCACAGTGCATGGCTGGGCATATCGCCTTGATACCGGAATAGTAAAAGATTTAGGAATGTCCTGTAGCTCCATCGAAGAAATGGAAATGCGTTATAAAAAAACCTTAACTCGTTACGACGCTGAGTAAATCGCATTTGCTCAAATCCTTTTCTAATCACCTCATAGTTGCTTTTCTTAAGCTACTTTCTATCCTCCCCTATAAGCTTTTAGTATCTATTGGCTATGGCTTGGGCTATATTGCTGCGCGCATTCCGGGAGACCGAAATCAGGTTGTCAAAACAAACCTGCACTTGTGTTTTCCCCAATTAAATACAACTGAAATTGATCTTTTGAGTAAACAACACTGGCGCTTACTTGGTCGTAGCCTAGTTGAGAAAAGCGTTATTTGGCTTGGCAGCAGAAAGCAGTTAGACAATATGATTGAGGTGAAATCTGCTGTTGATCTCACAAGTAGAAAACCTCGTATTTTGGTAAACATGCATTTCACTGGCATCGAAGGTAGCATTATTTTGAGTGCGCTTGCTAAGCAGCAACATTGGCCGCGTACTTCAGGATTTTTTCAGAGAATGAAAAGCCCATTCTTCAACCAAAAAATTATTGATTGGCGCAATCGCTTTGGCGGTAATTCAATTGATCGGCAAGGAAACTCCAAACAAATCATTCGAGAGATTCGTAATGGTGACTTCATCATCATTGCTCCAGATATTGATCTTGGCACAAAAGATTCTGAATTTGTTCCCTTCTTCGGAATTGAAACAAATACCATCACTACAGTGTCGCGTTTGGCCAAGATTACCGGGGCCGATGTTTGCATGATGACTACAACCTTGAAAGCAGACGAATCTGGCTACCTTTGTGAAATCAGCGCACCATTAAAAGACTTTCCTGGGCCTGATTCCAAAACAGATACCGCGCGTTTAAACCAGTATTTTGAAAAAGAAATTCGGCTGCGCCCTGCCGAATACTATTGGGTTCATAAGCGCTTTAAAAATCCTCCTGGTAACGCAGTAAGCCCCTATAAGACTTCAAGCTAAACGATAGCTAGTTAAGAATGCCTCCTTTGGGCAATTGCCCGATAATATGGATATGGAAGATAAAGTACGTGTTTCAAAACTGTTGTCTGAGTTGGGACTATGCTCACGTCGTGAAGCAGATTCCTATATTGAGCAAGGTTTAGTCACAGTAGATGGCCAGGTTGTAAATGAGCTTGGCGTACGTGCTTATCGACATCAAAAAATTGAATTGCAATCTGGCGCTAAAGTTCAGCAGGCTTCTCGAGTCACCGTTATTCTGAATAAACCTGTTGGCTACATCTCACACTACGATGATGAGCAAGAATATCAACCAGCGGCCTCATTAATCACGCCTGATAACTACTTTGGTAGTCCACTTGATAAAGGCCGCAACCCCCGCTTTAACACTAAGGGCTTGGCGCCTGCGGGTAGGCTTGATATTGACTCAACTGGCATGCTGGTGCTAACCCAAGATGGTCGAATCGCTAAATTATTGATTGGTGAAAATAGTCCAATTGAAAAAGAATATTTAGTTCGTGTTGAAGGCGCACTTTCTTTTGAAGATTTAGATCGCCTTAAACATGGCCTCTCTTTAGACGGTATTGCACTAAAGCCAGCACAAGTGAGTTGGCAAAATGAAGATCAGCTGCGCTTTGTATTACGTGAGGGGCGCAAGCGTCAGATTCGGAGAATGTGTGAAATGGTTGGGCTTAAGGTCCTTGGTCTGAAGCGCGTCAGAATGGGTCGGATTTCGCTGGGCCCACTGCCACCGGGACAGTGGCGATTTGTAAGGCCTCAAGAGCAGTTCTAAGTATGCTTACCCGCTTATAATTGCGTCCAAACTAGATTAATAAGCGCAGAATTACCATCGATACCACTACCTCCAGCACGCCAGGCTCAGAAGTATTACGACGTCGCAGCTTTGCCATCATCTCTCACCCGGATGCTGGCAAGACAACACTCACTGAGAAATTATTACTTTATGCTGGTGCAATTCAAATTGCTGGTAGCGTAAAAGCCCGCAAAGCAAGCCGGCATGCAACCTCTGACTGGATGGAGATTGAGAAACAACGCGGCATCTCTGTCGCGAGCTCTGTGATGCAAATGGAATACCGCGACTGCATCATCAATTTACTAGATACTCCTGGTCACCAAGATTTCTCTGAAGACACTTATCGTGTTCTAACGGCAGTAGATTCTGCCCTGATGGTAATTGATGCAGCCAATGGTGTTGAATCGCAAACCTTGCGCTTACTTGAAGTATGTCGCGCTCGCAATACGCCTATCGTCACCTTTATTAATAAGATGGACCGCGAGGTGAAGCCTCCCATGGAATTAATGGATGAGATTGAAACTGCTCTTGGTATTGAGGTTGTGCCATTCACCTGGCCAGTAGGCATGGGTAAATCTTTTGCTGGCGTGATCGATATCGCTAATATGCGTATGCGGATGTTTAAAGCAGGCGAAGATCGCATTACCGAAGACTCACATGCTGTGGTTGACGTAAACGATCCAGCCCTTAAAGAGCGCCTGGGTTCTGACTTAGAGAACGCCTTGGCAGAAGTAGCACTGATTAAAGAAGCAATGCCTGCATTTGACCGTGAAGCCTTCTTGGCAGGCCATCAGTCCCCTGTATTTTTTGGCTCAGCTATTAATAATTTCGGCGTACGAGAAATCTTGAATACGCTCGTAGAGCTTGCACCATCACCAGGATCGCGCAAAGCGCTACAACGTGAAGTTAGCCCCGCTGAAAATAAATTCTCTGCCGTTGTCTTTAAGATCCAAGCCAATATGGACCCCGCACATCGAGATCGTGTGGCATTTTTACGGATCTGCTCGGGACATTTTCAGCGTGGTATGAAATTAAAGATTTGTCGAAACAATAAAGAAGTGCGCACTAACAATGCCTTGTCTTTTCTTTCGCAAAGACGTGATATTTTGGATGAGGCATTTCCTGGTGACATTATTGGCCTACCGAATCATGGCTTACTTCGCTTGGGTGATACGCTAACTGAAGGCGAGCAATTGCAATTTACAGGTCTGCCATTTTTTGCTCCTGAAATTTTTCGTATGGTTGAATCAGCAGACCCCTTACGCTCCAAGCAATTAAGGACGGGATTGATGCAACTTGGTGAAGAAGGTGCTATTCAGGTCTTTCGCCCTATGGCTGGAGGGACGATGCTCTTAGGAGCCTTTGGTCAACTCCAATTTGAGGTTGTCAGTCATCGGCTACAAACAGAATATGGCGCTGAAGTACGCCTTCTGCCCGCACGCTATAACCTAGCTCGCTGGGTCAGCTCAGATGATCCCGTTTCTTTGAAAAAATTTACTCAGGAAAATATTCATCGCATGGCCGAAGATGTTGTAGGTGCGCCTGTCTTCCTAGCATCCCATAAGTCAGAGCTTGATGTAGCCCAACAACGCTGGGAATCCATACAATTTCACGCTCTTAGAGAGCATGCCGGCCTAATTTATCAATCCGAATTAGCAGGTTGATTATTTGCTTTTGCTCTGAGGCAATTTGCAGTCAAAAACTGCTACTAGCGTTGTATCGCTATTTTTAAATGCCGCAATCTTGCCATACTGTGCGCAATAATCACTTGCCTTCTTAGTTAATTGCTCAATCGACTCGCCACTACTATTTAAAAAAGTGACATGGTTTGCATCGGACGCATCTGTATAAACTGCTGCGCATGCATTCAATAGTGCTAAAGAAAATACTCCAGAGATATAGGTCTTCATAAAAGTATTCCTCGCTTTTTAGCGCCTAGATCCATTTAATTTTTCGAGTACTAAAGTGGTTATCTTGCTTGCAAGCGGTTTATAAATCAGAATACAAATAATGGCGACAGGATAAGCTACCAACCAAGCCTCTAGCCATATAGTAAGAAAATCCGCCGTAAGTCCAACACGCACAAAAGTAGCTACAAGCGTGATGCTCAAAGACATCAAAAAACCCATAACCAGAGAGAAGATGATGTCTAGAAGATTAATCATCCCTCAATCATAGCGCCTGGAGTTTTAAGCTGTTATTCTGGGCTGTGATCACTATTGTGCGCCCTAGATAGGGGGATCTCTTGAGTATCCCTCTTGAATTCATCATTTCATTAATCTAGGAAAATTCATGGCTGCTGGCCAAAATCAAAGAAACAGAAAAAACGACCCCATGCTCACCAAAACAGGCAAGCCACGTCTTGGGCCGCTAAACTCTATCCAACTCAACAAGTTACTGGAAGCTAGTACCAAGCCAAAAGAGAAAAGCAAGATCTTACGAGCGATTCAGAAACATACTATTGCTGCTGCATAAATACTAAGCCCCGATATTTCGGGGCTTTTTACTTGGGAAGAAATGGTATTCAAGCCCTCTTCACCAACATTCTTTTTCCTAAAATGACTGTAGAGACCACCAAGAAAGCAAAAACTAAATTAACTATTGTGAGCGGGTCTCCGAGCAAGATACTAGCCGCCACAAGCGTACAAAAAGGTTGGATCAACTGTACCTGGCTGACCCTTGCAATCCCGCCAATAGCAAGTCCTTCGTACCAAAAGAAGAACCCAATAAACATTGGAAATAAGCTTAAATAAATCAAAATAATCCAAGCCATAGAGCCTGCATCAACATACTGCATGTCAAATGTGAAATAGCTCATGACTATCGTAATCGGCAGAGAAATTACGAGCGCCCAAGAAATGACTACACGCGGGTTGAGCTTTCTGGAAAGCTCGCCACCCTCTACATATCCAACGCAAGCACAAATACCGCCAGCTACTAATAGCCCATCTATGTAGGTGAAGTCTCCAGAGCTTTTGAGTAGGGCATACACCACCACTAACGCTGCCCCTAAAAGAGAAACAAGCCAAAAACCTAAGGAAGGTCTTTCCTTAAAGCGAATTACGCCTATCACTGTTGTAGCTAAGGGCATCATGCCCAGAATAACTGCGCCATGAGAAGATGATCCTTCGATCATGGCGATGGTCGTAAAAATTGGAAAACCGAAAACTACGCCTAGGGCAATCACTACAAACTTCAGAAAATCAACCTTAGATGGGATGGGCTCTTTTTTGTATAGCAGATATGCCAAAGCAACTAAGCCTGCTAGTGTTGCCCTACCAAATGCAATGAAGTACGGATTAAAACTCAGAACTGCAATCTTGCTTACTGGCAAAGTCAAACTAAAAATCAAAATGCCGATAAAGCCGATCAGCATTCCTTTGGTTTCTTTATTCACTATCGCCCTTTGCCGTATACCCAACCATTGTATTGAAAACCCATTAAGCAAACTTTTAAAGTATTAGCCCTTATGATTGCAATATGAGTACAACCCGTTTTTGCTTAGTACGCCATGGAGAAACCGATTGGAATGCCCAGAGTCGTCTGCAGGGGTATACCGATATTCCTCTAAATACTCGTGGGCTAGCTCAAGCAGCCCAAATGGCGAAAGCTCTCAAGAGAATCGATTTTCAGTTTGATGTTCTCTACACCAGCGATTTGCAGAGAGCAAAGCAAACAGCAAGTGCCATTGAGAGCTTGTTTGCAGTTTCTGCTATTTGCCATAGTGCGCTAAAAGAGCGTCATCTGGGGGCTCTCCAGGGGCTTACCACTAAAGAGGCGCCGGGTTTAGAGCCAGAACTCTGGCAAATACACTTAAGTAGAGATATTCATCAAGAACTGCGTGGCGGGGAAAGCATCTGGCAATTTGCAAATAGGATCAAAACTGCCCTTTATGAGATTCAAGAAAAGCACACCGGTAAAACAATTTTGATCGTCAGCCATGGCGGATCTCTGGACATGATGTACCGCATTGCAAGCAATCAAGCGCTTGATGCCCAGAGGCTAATCGCCGTCCCGAATGCATCGCTTAACTGGATTAGCTACGATGGATCTGCTTGGAAAGTTGATAAATGGGCGGACACCAGTCATCTTGATGAACTAGCTTTAGATAATTTAGACCTATAAAATATTGAATATGAAACTACTCCTCAAAGCGCAGGCATATTTATTGATTGCAGCCCTATCAACGCCACTGTTCGCCATGGATGATGTTCCTGATAGTCTGCCAGATCGCATTGTTGGTGATATTGGCGTAGCGGTATATACCTCGAACCTGTATATTGGAACTGAAGGCACTCAGTCTCTTGTTCTACCCTATGCTTTTTTTGACTATAAGCGCTTTTTTGTACGCATTGATGAAGTTGGTATTAAAACTTTCAAAATGGGATATGGCTACCTTGAAGTCATTGGAAAAATTAACCTAGATACCTATAAAGTAAAGTCGCCATTCAATGGCACATCTATCAATCGTGGCGATCCCATACCTCTTGGCCTAGGCACCTTTCAAGAAACGCCCATTGGTGGATTTTTTGTCAATGCTTATCATGACTTCGGTAAATCTAAAGGAGCCCTGTATGAGCTCCTCTATTTTGCAGAACTAGAAACTTATAAGAAGATTGTTGTTTATCCCCAAGTGGGAGTAGAGCGGCAATCCAGTCAATACGCAAATTACTACTACGGTATTAATCCTGGGGAATCCCAGCTCACAGGCTATAACGCCTACTCGGCACCAGCCACCAATAATTTGCTTGCGGGCCTTATGGTGGAGATTCCTGTGGTTGATAACTGGTACGTCAATATCTATGGCAAGCGAAAATGGATGGGCAATGGCATTAACAATAGCCCTGTAATGAATCGCTCATTCCAAGACAATGTTTTTTTAGCGCTAGCCTACCGCTTCAAATAAAGCATTAATCAATAAGCCACCCCTGGGTGGCTTATTTTCACTACATCACTTAGCGAAATGTAATTTATTTTGCTGTGATGCGCAGAAGTCGACAATTACATCTGCAAAACTCAAATAACGAGCATTGCTCTTTCTAAATTGATCAATTTCTGTAGCGAGTGGGGAAGCCCCATCCTTAAAAACTGCATCCTCATATCCAGGGTGATATGGCGCCTCTTCAACAAATTTGTTTGTCATACATTAACCTCATTCAGTGAGTGCTCAAAAGCGACATTGCCATTAAGCAATTTAGAAATAGAACTGCATTGGCAGCCCAATCAATTTGCTGCTGAATTATTGATAAAGGTTATACATAAAAGACTCTCCTAAAACGGCCCATTAGCTACATAGCGATGCCATGCCGATGGATGCCGCTCCCCCTGTCCTTGATACCTGAGAGATTCATCCTAAGCCTGGCTTAGGACTTGCTCCTTCGGTGCACCATAAAAATGGTGGCTCTCCAGACGGCTATTTAGGATAAGCAGTACCTTCCTTTGGGATACCTGAGCGTTCATGGGAGTTTGCGCCTTCGGTGGAGGGTTGCCCCTCACTCTCCTGCTTAAAAAAATTATATCCTGATACTCTAAATCCCGGGCCAATTATTGATGACAGTTGTATCAAAAAGACATGATCAAAATAGATGTCCCTGAAATCAGCATAACTAGTTCCATTAGCAATAAAAACTTCTTTTCAGGTAGCGCCAAAACAATTCTTTTAGAAAAAATGGAACCTAATAATACGCAGCTGCCAATCAATAGGCCCTGAATGATAGCTGTAGTATTTAAAAATCCTAGCTGGTGAAAGGTAATGCCTTTAGTAAATAAAATAGATAAGGTACTGGCAGCCTCGGTGCCCAAAAAGGCGCCTTTGCTTAAGCCGAATGCCAAAAAGAATGGCGTATTAATTGCACCTGTTGTGGCTACTATGCCAGTAAGATAACCGATCCCAGCGCCTACCAAACTCATTTGCCATAGCTTGAGATAGAAATTTTTGTTACGCATCCATCTACGAATTGGAATAAGCAAAATTAGAAAAAGTCCAAGGGTAATTTCAACAAGGCGATCATTTAGGGTAACTAAGGTATTCACGCCCAATATCACTGCAGGAATTGCGGTGATGCTATAGACAAAACAGACTCGCCAATTAATTACACTCCACCATAAAAAAATGCGAGAGAGATTTGCTACCGTAGCGACCAGTGCAATGACTGGAATTGCTTGAATTGGTCCATAAAAATACACCAATGCTGGCATTAAGATAATTGTGGTTCCAAAACCAATCACCCCACCCAAAACTCCAGCAGCTAAGCCCAAAAAACCAAGGACAAAGGCCTGAAGGAGCAGCTCTTGAGTAATCATTCGATCTAGATGACTTAAAATTAAGGAAGTAGCTCGCTAATCTCAATCAAATTTTGATCAGGATCGCGAAGATAAACTGAATTAATTTTTGCAGTTGCTCCAGTTCGAATAACAGGCCCCTCAATAATTGGCCAAGCCTCTTTCTCTAGCAGATGAATTACTTGCTCAAGCGGTCTATTAGCAATAAAGCAAAGATCTAGCGCTCCTGGGGTTGGGGTATTTGCTTTGGGCTCAAACTCTTTACCCTTGATATGCAAATTTATTTTTTGAGCGCCAAACTTAAATGCTTTACGCTCTACCGGTGGTGAGCCGCCAATGAATGACTCTAATTGCATGCCCAAAACACGCGTATAAAAATCAATGCACTCAGCCTCTTTAGCAGTAGTTAAAACAAGATGGTCTAAGTGATCGATCATACAAATTACCTTTAATTTTTTGGACAAGCATTCGCCATAGCCTTGCCGGCAAGACGATCTTTTACCCACGGTAAATACAGAGGTGCCGCACTACCAGGCGTAGAAAAATGGGTTTGCTCTCCAGGTAATTGCACTCTGTCAATATTGCCGCCCAGACTACACATCTGCTTTTGATATAGCTCGCCCATCACGGGGGGCACAACCGTATCTTTGGTACCCCAATAAATAATTACGGGAGCAATAGGCTTAATTGGATTAACGCTTCCCTTCAAAAAGGCCTTAGCCCATGCCAAGGTATTTTGTGCTTGTGGTTTTAAAAGGTTTTTATACCCAGCCCCATAGGCATAGCTTAAGGTATCGGCTGATGCATGAATACATTTATTAGAATAAATTTTATCGATTACCTTAGCACCATCTTCTGTTAATAAATCAGTTAACTTAAGATTTGGAAATGCTGCTTGGGTACCCCACAAAGTCATTGAGAAATGAGCAAAGTTAAATACATTGTCAGAAAAGCTAGCCGTTAACTCGCTAATCATTTTTTCTGAGAGGGCTTGATCTAGCTTGGCCCCAGGCATTGTTACTGC
>Ga0208496_1000790_pt1 | contig 11574 bp, 7 predicted proteins | sample CryBogmetaGMA2M_FD_184552 | JGI IMG/M metagenome (GOLD analysis project Ga0208496, IMG submission 184552) | Freshwater microbial communities from Crystal Bog, Wisconsin, USA - MA2M (SPAdes) | ecosystem: Environmental > Aquatic > Freshwater > Lake | place: Crystal Bog, Wisconsin, USA | collected... | reverse complement strand
CTGGATTGATGGTTGTGGCACGGACAGCCCTTGCGCAAACTGCTTTAGTAAGGCAGCTTCAAGAGCGAACTGTGGGACGTCGATATTTAGCTTGGGTATGGGGCGATGCCCCAAGTCAAGGCAAAGTTCTAGCATCTGTTGGCAGAGATCAGCGTGATCGACTGCGAATGGCAACTGGTATCGCTCAAGGCAAACCTGCGGCAACTTTATATCGCCGCCTTGCAAAGGGCAGCTTTAGCGAATCTCCGATTGCTTTACTAGAATGCCGACTAGAGACTGGACGCACGCATCAAATTCGTGTTCACCTCGAGTCGCTTGGTTTTCCAATCATAGGTGATCCTGTATATCGCAAAAAAGCTCCTGGTGCAGCAAAGACCCTCGTTTTTGATCGCCAAGCATTGCATGCCTACGCTTTAAGTCTGCAACATCCGCTATCTCATGAATGGATGACCTGGTTTCGCTTACCGCCCTCTGATGTCATGGATTTATTGCCTAAAGTAGGTATGAGTGAGGAAGTCCTGCCAAAAGAAGAGGCTTTACTGGCATCTATTCAGAATGAGTATCAGTCATGAATATTATTAGACCGGTTTGGCCTGCTCCAGCAAGCATTCATTCGCTTGTCACTACTAGGCAGGCGGGTAGCAGTAGCTCGCCATATGACTCGCTTAATTTAGGAGATCATGTGGGCGATGAACCGTCTTGTGTGATAGCCAATCGAGAAGCTCTCAGAAAATATCTTCCAGCAGAGCCACTGTGGTTAAAGCAAACTCACAGTATTACAGTTAGTACGCCTAAGAATCGAGTCCAATTCTCCAGCGGACCTCTTGAAGCTGATGCTGCAGTTAGCAATGTTCCAGAGGATGTCTTAGTTATTCTGACGGCTGATTGTCTGCCTGTTCTGTTGACTAGCGCTGATGGGAAAGTGATTGGTGCCGCCCACGCTGGTTGGCGCGGTTTATGTGACGGCATTCTTGAAAATACCGTTAGCGAAATGCTTAAGCTTAGCGATCAATCAAGCGCCGCAGATTGGATTGCGTGGATGGGGCCAGCAATTGGACCGGAATCTTTTGAGGTTGGACAGGACGTAGTGGGTCGATTTGCTGAATCGGGCGTACATGACATGAAAAAATGCTTTGTACCCATCACCAATAAACCTGGAAAATATTTCGCCGATATCTATCAGTTAGCGCGCGAACGACTGATGACGGTTGGCGTTAATGCCATCTATGGTGGCGACCTTTGCACCGTTCAGGATGGGGGTCGATTTTTCTCCTACCGTCGTGATGGGGTAACTGGGCGGTTTGCCTCCTTGATCTGGATTTCTAAATAGGCCAATTCTGTGCGGGTAAACACTATCCTAGCCCTACGGCTAGGGTTATTGCGTATAACTTTATCAGTCTGATAGATTGAGAATGATCCTAATTAATTGAAGAGACTACTATGTTTGCAGGCATGAATCCCAGTGCAACGCCATCTTTGGCCCCGCACCATATGGCAATGATCCCACCAGAGCGTTTGGCAGATATTCAAAAAGAATACTTTGCAGAGTTAGCTCACATAGCGACTAATCCTGAAGCGATTGAAGTTAAAGATCGTCGGTTTGCAGGTAAGGCTTGGCATTCTTCTTGGAGCAAGGTGATTGCCGCCACCTATCTTCTCAATTCAAAACATTTGATGTCATTAGCCAAAGCAGTAGATGCAGACGAAAAGACGAAACAAAAAATTCTTTTTACGACTGAGCAAATGATTGATGCACTCTCACCATCGAACTTCATTGCTACCAATCCAGAGGTTTTAGAAAATATCATTAGCACCCAAGGTCAATCGATTCAAAAAGGAATCGCGAATCTGCTTGGTGATATGAAGAAAGGTAAAGTTTCACAGACCGATGAGAGCGCTTTTGAGGTCGGCCAGAATATCGCCACTACAGAAGGTCATGTTGTATTTCGCAATGAGCTATTTGAATTAATTCAATACACGCCACTGACAGAAACCGTCTTTGAGCGTCCTTATTTGATGGTGCCTCCTTGCATTAATAAGTATTACATTTTGGACTTGCAGCCGAATAATTCTGTAGTTCGCCACATGGTTTCCCAAGGGCATACCGTGTTCTTAGTCTCTTGGAAAAATCCGGATGCTTCGATGGCGCAGGTCAGTTGGGACGACTATGTTGGTAAGGGTGTAATTAAAGCGATTGAGATTGTCAAAGAGATTGGCAACACCAAGCAAATCAATGTGCTCGGTTTCTGTGTTGGTGGGACCTTAACAACATCAGCCTTGGCAGTTCTCGCAGCCCGCAATGAACATCCGGCAGCTAGCTTAACCTTATTCACCACCTTATTAGACTTTACGAATACCGGTATTTTGGATGTCTTTATCGATGAAGGCATGGTGGAGATGCGCGAGAAAACGATTGGCAGTAAAGCGGGTAAGTACGGCATGATGTCTGGCTTAGATTTAGGTAACACCTTTTCCTTTCTACGCCCGAATGATTTAGTTTGGAACTATGTAGTAGAAAATTATCTTAAGGGTAATTCTCCGCCACCATTTGATTTGCTGTATTGGAATGGTGATTCGACCAATTTACCAGGCAATATGTATTGCTGGTACCTACGCCATACCTATTTGCAGAATGATTTGGTCAAGCCTGGCAAGCTCACCATTTGTGGCGAAAAGATTGACTTAGGCAAGATAAAGTGCCCTGCGTATCTGTACGCATCTCAAGAGGATCATATTGTTCCTTGGCAGTCGGCCTATGAATCCACCCATCTTCTGAAGGGTAAGAATCGTTTTGTACTTGGCGCCTCTGGCCACATTGCGGGTGTGATTAACCCGCCAGCGAAGAATAAACGGTACTACTTTGAAAATAATAAGATTGCCGCAACCGCCGATGAATGGCTAGAAGGCGCAAAACAAATTACGGGTAGCTGGTGGCCTAACTATACGAAGTGGTTGGAGCAATTTGGTGGCGAGCATAAACCTGCAAGCACTATCTTTGGTAATGCGAAGTATAAAAAAATGGAAGCTGCACCAGGGGTTTATGTTAAAGAGAAGGCAGTTTAATTAATTCACAAGAGTAATAGTTAACGAAGTTTTTAAAAGGGGAATGGAATGTCTCAAAAAGTCGCATATGTCACTGGTGGTATGGGTGGTATCGGTACCGCAATTTGCCAACGCTTGGCAAAAGATGGATTTAAGGTGATTGCTGGCTGTGGCCCGAATTCACCGCGCAAAGACCGTTGGCTTGGAGAGCAAAAGGCCCTAGGCTTTGACTTTATTGCCTCTGAGGGTAATGTCTCTGATTGGGATAGCACCGTTGCTGCCTTTGATAAGGTGAAAGCTGAAGTTGGTCGCGTTGATGTATTGGTGAACAATGCAGGCATTACGCGTGATAGCGTCTTTCGCAAAATGACACCTGACGCATGGAAGGCTGTGATTGATACCAACCTCAATTCATTATTTAACGTTACAAAACAAGTAATCGAAGGTATGGTTGAGAACAACTGGGGTCGTGTGATCAATATTTCTTCTGTAAACGGTCAAAAAGGCCAGTTTGGTCAATGTAATTATTCAACAGCTAAAGCCGGTCTTCATGGCTTTACGATGGCCCTAGCTCAGGAAGTGGCTACCAAAGGCGTTACGGTAAACACCGTTTCCCCTGGTTATATTGGCACTGATATGGTCAAAGCAATCCGCGAAGATGTGCTCGAAAAGATTGTCTCTGGCATTCCAGTGAAGCGTTTGGGCACCCCTGAAGAAATCGCTTCGATCTGCTGTTGGATTGCCTCCGATGATGGCGGCTATGCGACAGGTGCAGACTTCTCCCTAAATGGTGGTATTCACACTGGTTAATACTGCAGTGCAACATTAACCATCTAAAACTTCCACGCAACACAGCCGATTTATCTTTACATAAAACTAGAGATAAACTAAGCTGATGTTGCGTTGCAGTATTCAGTAAGGAAAAAAATGGTTACCCGTACAAAGCGAGCTGGTGAAGACCGACTCATTAAGAAATATCCCAATCGTCGTCTTTACGATACTCAGACTAGCTCCTATGTCACATTGTCCGACATCAAAGGCCTAGTGATGGCAAGCGAAGTGTTCAAAGTCGTTGACGCCAAGACTGATGAAGATCTCACTCGCAATATTTTGCTGCAAATTATTCTAGAAGAAGAGGCTGGGGGCGCTCCAGTATTTTCCTCACAAATGCTCTCGCAAATCATTCGCTTTTATGGCAACTCCATGCAAGGTTTGATGGGTAATTATCTCGAGAAGACCATGCAGTCTTTTGTCGATATACACAATAAGTTAGGTGATCAAACCAAAGGTTTAGGTGCAGGTAGTACGCCTGAAGCCTGGTCACAAATGATGAATCTTCAAAATCCGCTCATGCAAGGATTGATGGGTAATTACATGGAGCAGAGCAAAGATTTATTTGTGAAAATGCAAGAGCAATTGCAGGGCTCACAAAATCTTTTTGGTAATTTCCCATTTACTCCCCAGCCCACTAAATCTGAAAAAGAATAGTGGTGGCTGGAAAAATCGGCTTTGTATCCTTAGGCTGCCCTAAGGCGCTCGTTGACTCTGAGCTTATCCTTACGCAATTAAGTGCCGAAGGATATGAAACAGCAAAAGATTACTCGGGCGCAGACTTAGTCGTCGTCAATACCTGTGGGTTTATCGATTCAGCAGTAGAGGAAAGCCTTTCTGCGATTGGAGAGGCACTTGCAGCGAATGGCAAAGTCATTGTCACTGGCTGCCTGGGAGCTAAAAAAAATGCTGATGGTAGCGACCTCATTCAAAGCATTCATCCTAAAGTACTAGCAGTTACAGGTCCTCATGCTACCGATGAAGTGATGCAGGCAATTCATCTGCACTTACCAAAACCGCATGATCCATTTGTTGACCTAGTTCCACCAATCGGAATTAAGCTCACACCAAAGCACTATGCTTATCTAAAAATATCTGAAGGCTGCAACCATCGTTGTACTTTTTGCATCATTCCAAGTCTACGGGGCGATTTAGTTTCTAGACCTATCGGCGAGGTACTCGTAGAAGCCAAGCGTTTGTTTGAGTCTGGTGTTAAAGAGTTGTTAGTAGTTTCTCAAGACACTAGCGCATATGGTGTTGATATCCAATACCGTACCGGCTTTTGGGATGGCAAGCCTGTGAAGACTAGGATGTTTGATTTGGTAAATGCATTAAATCAAATTGCGCGTGAGTATCAAGCCTGGGTAAGACTGCATTATGTTTACCCATACCCACATGTAGATGACGTCTTGCCCTTGATGGCGGAGTTTGCCGAGCATGGCTATGGGGTGCTTCCGTATTTAGACATTCCTCTGCAACATGCCCACCCTGATGTTTTGAAAAGAATGAAGCGTCCTGCTAGTGGTGAGAAAAATTTAGAGCGCATCTTAGCCTGGCGTGCTGCTTGCCCCGATCTAGTGATTCGCAGCACTTTTATTGCAGGGTTTCCAGGTGAGACAGAGGCAGAATTTGAGTACTTACTAAACTTCTTAGACGAAGCACAGATTGATCGTGCTGGCTGCTTTGCTTATTCGCCGGTAGAGGGCGCTACCGCTAATCAATTAGAAAGCCCTGTCCCGGATGCTATTCGGGAAGAGCGTCGCGCTCGATTTATGGCAAAAGCAGAGGAAATATCCATTTCGCGCCTTGCCAATAAGATTGGTAAAAGAGTGCAAGTATTAATTGACCGGATCGATGAATCTGGAGGAATTGGCAGGACTATTGGTGATGCCCCTGAAATTGATGGTTTGGTGAGGGTTTTACCCGCCAGCAAGCCTTCAAAACGCTATCGCACAGGAGAAATCATCCGTGCTACGGTCATTAGCTCCCAAGGGCATGACCTAGTAGCCGAAACTTAAAGAATGTAATAAAAAAGAAGGTCGTATTATTAATTAAGCCTATTTTTGGGCTCAGCTAAGGGGATTGTTATGAGTCGTGATGTCGTTGTCTTAAGTGCAGTACGTTCCGCTATTGGCGCCTTCAATGGTTCATTAAGCAGCTTTGAGCCCTCCGAGCTCGGCGGTATCGTGATGAAAGAGGCGGTTACTCGCTCTGGCGTTGACCCTGCACTAGTAAATTACGTCACTGTTGGAAATACGATTCCAACTGATAGTCGTTACGCTTATGTTGCTCGTGTTGCTGCTATTCAGGCGGGCTTACCCATGGAATCTGTAGCAATGTCGCTTAACCGTTTATGCAGCTCTGGTTTACAAGCGATTGTGACTACTGCCCAGCAAATTATGTTGGGAGATTGTGATTACGGAGTAGGTGGTGGGGTTGAAGTCATGTCACGTGGCATGTATGGCTCTCCTGCAATGCGCAGCGGTGCCCGCATGGGAGACACCAAGATGCTCGACCTGATGGTTGCTGTATTGACTGATCCCTTTGGTGTTGGTCACATGGGTGTGACTGCCGAAAACCTGGTTGAGAAATGGAAGCTGACTCGTGAAGAACAGGATGCTTTTGCTGTGGAATCTCATCGCCGTGCTGCTCATGCGATTAAAGAAGGTCGCTTTAAGTCACAAATCGTACCGATTACCATCAAGTCCCGCAAGGGCGATATCGTGTTTGATACTGACGAGCATTGCAAACCAGATACCACGATGGAAACACTTGGCAAGATGAAGGCCGTATTCAAAAAAGAAGGTGGGTCTGTGACTGCAGGTAACGCCTCTGGTATTAACGATGGCGCGGCTTTCTTTGTATTGGCTGATGCAGAAACAGCAAAGAAAGCTGGTCATAAACCCATCGCCCGTTTAGTTTCTTATGCAGTAGCTGGCGTGCCTAACCACATCATGGGTGAGGGTCCTATTCCTGCCAGTAAGCTTGCACTTGAGCGTGCTGGTTTGAAGTTAGAGCAAATAGATGTGATCGAATCGAATGAAGCATTTGCTGCGCAAGCTTTAGCGGTAATGAAAGGCTTGGGCTTAGATCCCGCCAAAACTAATGTGAACGGTGGCGCAATTGCTTTAGGTCACCCAATTGGCTGCTCTGGTGCAGCTATTGCTACTAAAGCGCTACACGAACTACAGCGCGTGCAAGGTAAATATGCCCTGGTAACGATGTGTATCGGTGGTGGCCAGGGTATCGCGACGATTTTCGAGCGGATGTAATCTGATTGTTAAGATATTAGTAGCAAGGCAGCATCCAAGCCGACTCGGTCAAAAGCCGCGTCGGCTTTTTCTTTAACGATTGGTTTTGATTTATAGGCAATGCTGATGCCAGAGCCATTCATCATGAGCAGATCATTGGCACCATCTCCAATCGTGATTGCATTTGCTTTGGTACAACCCAATGCATGGCAAGCTTGTTCAAGATAGGCTGCTTTGGCTGCCCCATCCACGATCTCTCCGAGCACTCTACCTGTCAGCTTACCGTCAAGGATTTCAAGTGTATTTGCTTGAGCCTGCTTAAAGCCTAATTGATGGCGGAGTTTTTCTGTGAAGAAAGTAAAGCCACCTGAAACTAACAGGGTGTAAAGCCCGCGAGCATTGGCGCCTGCCAAGAGCTCTGCTGCACCTGGATTAGCCTGTAAGCGCTCTTGATAAACGGCCTCAAGCGCATCGGCTGACACACCTTCTAAAAGGGCAACACGACGCCGCAGACTCTCTTGAAAGTCTTTAATCTCACCACGCATAGTTGCTTCAGTGATGTGTGCAACAGCGGCTTTCTTGCCTGTGAAATCTGCAATCTCATCAATACATTCAATATTGATTAGGGTCGAATCCATATCCATCGCTAGCACTTGGATATCGGCGGGGTTAAGATCAGCATTTAAGAAGCAAAGGTCGCTATTAAATCGCGCTGCGATTAAGCGTAGATTTTCTCTTTGATTAATATCAAGTAATTGATTAGATTCCCAGCGCTCAGAATAGTAAGTCCCATTTGATATTTGGCCATCAACGGTATGAAGCGCTATGCCAAGCTTAATTGCAGAGTCTTTGAGATCAAAAACTAGCTTTTCAGAAATGGGCTCTCTCGATAGGGCAACAAGATTTAGCTTAGGCATAGGCTCAATCATAATAGGTAGGATTAATTAGCCTTTACAGGACTGAGGACTGCTGATTCGTTCAGGCGCCTCAGTATCTGCCGTATCGAATCTAAACGCTGCTCTAGCTTCTCAAATTCTCGCTCTTTTTGGGGGAGTACCTTTAATTTATCTTGGCCATTGAGCAAGATGTGTTTGGAACTCTGAATGAGTTGAATCATTTTTAATGGATCAATCGGTGGATTGGGAATAAATTGAATCTGAATCGACGCCACAGTTGCATCAATCTTCTTAATACCAAACCCGGCCATTTCTAAGCGCAGGCGATGCGTTTCATAAAAAGACTTAGCTTGATCAGGTAGATCTCCAAAACGATCGACTAATTCTTCACGCAAACCCATGAGTTCGGAAAAATCATTGGTACCGGCAAATCGTTTATATAAAGAGAGCCGCTCATGAACATCTGGACAGTAGTCGCTTGGAAGAAGGGCAGGAACTCCCAAGTTAACATCAGTAGTTGCTTGCAGTGGTGAGAGTAAATCGGGTTCTTTGCCGCTGCGTAAAGCCTTCACTGCTCTATTGAGCATTTCTGTATAAAGCTGAAAACCAATCTCGTGGATCTCGCCAGACTGCTTATCGCCCAAGACTTCACCAGCACCCCGAATCTCTAAGTCATGCATGGCTAAGTAGAAGCCGGAGCCTAACTCTTCCATAGCCTGAATAGCATTGAGGCGCAACTGTGCCTGCTTGCTTAAGCTTTCTGGATCGGGCACCATAAGGTAGGCATAGGCCTGGTGATGAGAGCGTCCTACGCGACCACGAAGTTGATGTAACTGCGCTAAGCCAAACTTATCAGCACGATGCATGATGATGGTGTTAGCAGTTGGTACGTCAATACCGGTTTCAATAATTGTTGTACATAGTAAAATATTGGTACGCTGGGTAACGAATTCACGCATCACAGACTCAAGCTCACGCTCGTGCATCTGACCGTGAGCCACACTAATACTGGCCTCAGGGATTAATTCTTGTAATGCATGTTTTCGATTTTGAATCGTTTCTACTTCATTGTGCAAGAAATAGACTTGGCCACCGCGTTTGATTTCTCTTAAGACTGCTTCACGAATCACACCATCGCCTTCGCGACGGACAAAGGTTTTAATAGCTAGACGCTTCTGAGGGGCAGTAGCAATAATGGAGAACTCGCGTAGGCCCTCCATTGCCATGCCTAATGTCCTTGGAATAGGGGTGGCGGTCAGCGTCAAGATATCGACTTCGGCACGTAAGGCTTTCAGGGCATCCTTCTGACGCACGCCAAAACGATGCTCCTCATCCACAATCACTAAGCCAAGATTGGCAAACTGGGTCTCTTTAGAAAGGAGTTTATGGGTACCGATAATGATGTCTGCATCGCCTTTAGCAATTGCCTCTAAGGCGGTATTAATTTCTTTGGTGGTTTTAAAGCGCGAAAGCTCTACAATTCGCACTGGCCAATCTGCAAAGCGATCTTTCCAAGTGGCAACATGCTGCTCAGCCAATAAGGTTGTAGGTGCAAGGATAGCTACTTGTTTACCGCCCATCACCGCAATAAAGCTAGCTCGCAACGCAACCTCTGTTTTGCCAAAGCCAACATCACCGCACACGAGGCGATCCATTGGTGTGCCACTAGTCATATCACCAATCACTGCAGCAATCGCATTGGCCTGGTCTGGCGTTTCTTCAAAGCCAAAGCTCTCTGAAAAGGCAGCATAGTCATGGGCTGAAAATTCAAAGGCGTGGCCTTTGCGGATAGCCCGCGCTGCATACAGACCTAAGAGCTCTGCAGCGGTATCTCGAATTTGCTGAGCAGCTTTGCGCTTGGCTTTGTCCCACTGTCCGGAGCCCAGTTGATGCAGAGGCGCTGAATCAGGATCAGACCCTGCATAGCGAGTCACCATTTGCAATTGTTGAACTGGCACATACAAAGTAGCATCGCCTGCATATTGCAGATGCAGAAACTCTTCAAAAATAGGCGCCTCCTTGGGAGGCGCTACATTTAAGAGAACCAAACCTTGATAACGACCAATGCCATGTTCAGCATGGACTACGGGGTCACCAATTTTGAGTTCTGACAGATCCTTAAAGAGCATGTCAGGATCAACACTCTCGGAATCTTTTCCTTTACGCCGTTGCCTTGCTGTTGATGTAAATAATTCTGCCTCAGTCACAATGATGAGGTTTTGGTCTGGCCATGAGAAGCCATTAAAGAGTGGTGCGGTGGTTAATCCGAAGCGGGAATTACTCTGCACAAAATCGGCAATCGTTTCAAAGCCTTCAGGCTTCAGTTGATAGAGGGGCTTACCGTCTTTTCCAGAAACCGAATTACTTTCCTCAAACAGCGCTCGAATGGATTCCTTACGCCCAGCACTATCGCTACAGATCAGAATACGCTCTCTTTCATTCGCCACAATTTTGCGTAAAGCACTCACTGGATCAGCATCTTTGCGATGGACTGCAACGTTGGGCACCTGCAGAAACTGGGCTGCTGTAGAAGTCTCTTTTTCTAGAGCTAAGCGAGCGTGTGGTTTTGCAAGAGAGAAGAATTCATCAACATCAAGGAATAGATCTTTCGGCGGCAGAATGGGCCGATCAAGATCATGCTTCAGAAATTCGTAGCGTGGGAGAGTGTCTTTCCAAAACCCCCGTATGGCGTCTTCAATATCACCAGTGCTGAGGATCCAGACTGGATCACCAGATCTGGGGAAGTAATCAAAAACGCTCGATTGCTCTGCAAAGAACATCGGTAGATAAGACTCTATGCCAGCACTCGGGATGCCTAGGTTAGCGTCTTTGTAAATAGAGCAACGGGTGGGATCTCCCTCAAAGACCTCACGCCACCGGCCTCTAAAGGCGGCGCGCGCCTCATCATTAAATGGAAACTCATGGCCTGGAAGTAGACGAACTTCTTTAACGGGGTAAAGGCTTCTTTGGGTATCTGGATCAAAGGAGCGAATCTGCTCAATTTCGTCACCAAAGAGATCAAGGCGATACGGCAGGTTTGATCCCATTGGAAATAAATCAATCAGACCACCGCGAATACTATATTCACCAGGCCGCATGACAGCGCTAACCGGATCATAACCACCTTGTTGAAGCTGTAACTTGAGTGCTGCTTCATTAAGCTTGTCACCTTGTCGAAAGAAAAAAGTGTGCCCCGACAAGAAGTCAGGAGGACCCAGTCTTTGCAAGGCAGTAGTCACTGGTACCAAAACAATATCGCAGCTACCATTGAGTAATTCATAAAGGGTAGCTAGGCGTTCTGAAACTAAGTCTTGGTGCGGTGAAAAATGATCATAAGGAAGAATTTCCCAGTCGGGCAAAAGACGGGTTTTTAGCTGAGGGGCAAAAGCAGGGATTTCTTCCAAAAGTCTCTGGGCTTCTTGCGCCTGGGCACAAAATATCACCATGACTGAGAAATCCTTGCGGTAGCGCAGGGCAGTTTGCGCTATGAGGGCCGCATCAGCTGAGCCAACTAGCCCTGAAAAGGTAAAGCGCTGCCCAGCCCGCGGAGCGGG
>Ga0208496_1000789_pt1 | contig 11582 bp, 7 predicted proteins | sample CryBogmetaGMA2M_FD_184552 | JGI IMG/M metagenome (GOLD analysis project Ga0208496, IMG submission 184552) | Freshwater microbial communities from Crystal Bog, Wisconsin, USA - MA2M (SPAdes) | ecosystem: Environmental > Aquatic > Freshwater > Lake | place: Crystal Bog, Wisconsin, USA | collected... | reverse complement strand
GTATACCTACAACCGCTCCCATGCTAGCCATAAAGAATGGATCAGCACCTTTGCTAAGTACGCGCGATGCCCAACTAAAACCAATTAATCCGCCTGCCGCCAGAATTGCGGTAAGCATGGTGGTATCACTCACGCTCATACCCAAAATCTGACCACCATAAGGTTCAAGCAAAACTTCATTCATGCTAAATGCCATTGTTCCAAAACCTAGGGCAACTAATCTCCTCATGGCATTGCCACCTTGAGCAAAAGTGCGCCATGAGTCAATAAATGAAGGCTCGCCTGAGGATTTTTTATTCGCCTGACTTCTGGGCTCTTGCTTCCACAAGGAGATCACGTTCAGAACTATTGTGATCAGAGCAGAGGCCTGAATTACTTGAATTAATTTGGCAGGGCTAAATTCACTTAAAGCCATACCAAATACCAAAGCACTCACAATCATGCCCAAGAGTTGCATGACGTACATCAAACCAACTACTTTAGGCTGATCAGCTTCTGGAGCCAAATCTGTTGCCAAGGCCAAACCCACCGTTTGAGTAATGTGTATGCCAGCGCCAACTAATAAAAAAGCAAGTCCTGAAGCCGCCCATCCAATCCACACTGGCGCTTGATGAGATTGTCCGCCACCGGATAAAACGAGCAATGCAAAAGGCATGATCGACAAGCCGCCAAATTGCACTAAGGTTCCCATCCAAATATAAGGCACTCTGCGCCAACCGAGAGCAGATTTATGGTTATCAGAACGAAAACCAATCAGCGCACGAAAAGGCGCAAAAATGATTGGTAAGGAAATCATGATTGAAACGATTGAGGCTGGTACATGCAGCTCAACAATCATGACGCGATTAAGAGTGCCGACCAAGAGAACCAACGCCATTCCGGCAGAGGCTTGAAACAGAGAAAGTCTCAGTAATCTCGATAAAGGCAAATCATCTGAGGCCGCATCTGCAAAAGGCAGATATCTAGGGCCAAGATTTGTCCAAGATTGCATGAGCTTTTTCGTCACTCGATTCATCTTATAAATTCTACCCTAGCGTATTCCATCTCTAGATGAAGCAATACAAATTGGTATTGATAGGTCATTCAAACTAAAAAGGCTGGGGAATACCCAGCCTTTAAAGGAATATTAAAGCTTTACTTCTTCATCGGCGCCGTCGGTGCCGCTGCTGTTGCTGCTGTTGCTGTCTTAGCACCACCTTCTAAGAAAGCACTAACCCAAGTTGTATGAGTCAAGATTGCGTAATGCACACTAAAAGATCCAACTGCTACTGCTCCAATAATGAGCGGGATACCAACAGTAGGCTTAACCACTGTCCACATTTTTCCGTAAATCATATTGATCTCCCTTTCCCTTATTTAAGCCAAGGCGAATAAATATAAGCAAGCAAATGCGCTAGCGCTGCAATCATCCCAAAAAACTGGGTCCCTTGAATCAGATTCCGATGCAACTCCTCTGATTGTTCGTCATTAAGCCCCGTAAGGCTAACTTTTCCATCTGACATAGTTTGCGTCCCCCAAAGAAAAGACTCACTAAACGTGCAACCCCGCACGCAGGGTAGTGACCAAAATCACTGAATCCTACTACCACCAATGTAATTTATTAAATACACTTAAATATGTCAAGGTTAATATACATTTTTTACTGAAATTCTAATTTATCCCTTTATTTACATAGGCTTATAGATTTATATTTCTTATTTAAAAAAGTAGTTTTGTTGCAAAAATGACATAAATTAAGTATTAACCCTAATATGATGAGCATTGTCTTCATTGTCCTAATGCCAAGACATGTTCGAGTTAATAATGGATGTTGCAGGCAAAATGGCCTCGCCTCGCCAAAGAGCAAACATCAAGACAAATAAATCCATCCCTAATGACCGAAAAAGCAAACCGCAACTCTCAGAAGCTGAAATCTATAGCGTCATTTCTCCCTTTTCTACGACCCTATAAAAAACAACTACTGGTGGCAGCGACAAGCCTGGTGCTAGCTGCTTGCGCGACTTTAGTGGTGCCACTCTGCTTTCGAAAAATAATTGATCTAGGGTTTAGCGATATAAGCCATGAGCAAATTAACTTCACCTTTATCAACCTTTTTGCGGCGTCCTTTGTTCTTGCATTTGCCAGTGCTCTGCGCTACTACATTGTCTCCTGGCTTGGAGAAAGGGTTACCTGTGATATTCGGAAGGCAGTCTACTCACATATCATCGTACAAAGTCCAGAGTTCTTTGAAACTCAGCAAAGTGGCGAGCTTCTCTCTCGGATTAATAACGATACGTCAATAGTTCAAATCCTAATAGGCACAAGCATTTCTATGGCGGTGAGAAATATATTTCTCTTGCTAGGTGGAATGACAATGATGTTTATTACTAGCATCAAACTGTCCTTACTTATTCTTGCCACCCTGTTATTAACCGTAATACCCATCATGGTGATGGGCAAAAAGGTTCGGCAGCTCTCTAGAAATTCTCAGGACAAGATTGCGCTTGCTTCTGCAATTGCAGGCGAAAAAATCAATGCCATTCTTACTGTTCAGTCGTTTGCAAATGAACAAAAAGAAATTAAGGCATTTAATACGTCTGTTGAGGCTTCATTCTTAGCCTCAAAAACTAGAAGCGCAGCTAGAGGCAAGCTTACTTTTGTTGCCATACTTTTAGGCTTTACAAGCATCATCACTGTACTTTGGCTTGGTGCCTATGCTGTGAGTAACCAAGAAATGTCTGGTGGGGAATTAACGCAGTTCTTCTTATATGCCGTGATTGTTGCAGGCTCTATAGCCGCTCTTTCAGAGGTCGTTGGAGATGTGCAAAGGGCAATTGGTGCCGGCGATCGGCTTTTAGAGTTATTGAGCATTCAGTCCCAAGTACAAAATCCCAAAGAACCAGTTGCTTCACCTTCCTCAGCCAACAAAGCTATTGGTATTGAAATCCAAGGATTGAGCTTTCACTATCCATCTATTCCGATGAGTGTCCTTGTCGATATCTCCTTAAACATACAGGCTGGAGAAAAAATTGCCATTGTGGGCCCATCGGGATCAGGTAAAACAACCTTATTTAAGTTAATACAACGCTTTTATGATCCTCAGTCAGGGAGCATATCTTTTGATGGCGTTAACATCAAAAGATATCAATTAGATGATTTAAGAAAACTTATTGGAGTAGTGCCGCAGGATATCAGCATCTTTTCTGAAAATGCGCTTGAAAATATCCGCTACGGCAAAGAAAATGCCAGCGACGATGAGGTAATCAGAGCATCTAAGATTGCCTTTGTAGATGAATTTATATCCAGGCTACCTGATGGATACAGCACACACTTAGGTGATCGGGGCGTAAGACTGTCGGGCGGTCAAAAACAACGCATTGCCATAGCAAGAGCTTTACTAAAAAATCCACCATTACTCTTATTGGATGAAGCTACTAGCTCCTTAGATGCAGAATCGGAAAGGCTAGTACAACAAGCGCTAGAAGAGGCAATGAAAGGCAGAACAACTATAGTCATTGCTCATAGGTTAGCAACAGTCAAAAAAGCTGACAGGATTGTTGTGATGGAGAATGGTCGTATCGTAGAAATTGGCGACCATTCCTCATTAGTAAATCATGGTGGTCTTTACTCCCATCTAGCTAAGCTTCAATTTACAGATACCTGAATATCAAGATCTCGACTCAGATACGACCTAGGAATTTTTTCCTAATGTATTGATTTTTTGATAGGCTCACCAAGACTTGAGCCTGGGTAGACCCATATCAAAAGAGGCTCTCTAACTTCCAGAATTTGAAAATCAAAGAATATTTCGAGCAATCACCTAGCGCTTGGTTACTTCAAACTACATTATGAGAGAAACAAGCGTTACTTTAAGTAACGCTTGTTTTTGAATGGATTGGAACTAGAGGGTAAAGCAGATCTGAAGATATCCACCACCCTAGAATTATGCGCCGTGGCCTTTTATATAAGTCTCGAGGAACTTAATCTGACTACCCTGCTGCTCAATAATATTCTTTACGAGATCACCAACAGAAATAACTCCCAATACTTTATTTTTTTCCACCACAGGGAGATGTCTAATATGCTTATGAACCATGATGGCCATACACTCTTCCAATGAATTAGAGAGAGTTACGCTAAGTGGATTCACCGTCATTACTTTTGAAACAGCTACTTCCTTTGGATTAAGGTGAGCTAGCAGTACCTTGATAGCACAATCCCCTTGAGAAACAATGCCCACTAAATTATCCTCATCGATTACTAAAATAGCCCTGACTCGATGATCACGCATCAGCGTCAAAACTTTTTCAACTGGGTCTGATGAGCATACAGAAAAAATAGTATTACTTTTTTGAGAGATAACTTGTTTTACTGTTGGCATAAAAATGGCCTATAAAAAATTAAATGAAGTCTTTGCTTTTCAGTTATTTTGCCACGACTTAGCTATTGTGTTAACTAAGTTTTAACAATATTGACCTCGCTAACATTATAAAGCGGTATGGTGACAAATGCGTGCCCTTAGGCAGGATCGAAAAAAGTACCTAAGAAACAATTGCAAAACAAAATTTTGCATCGATAGCAACATCCAGTATTACAAAGATCAGTCATTAACTTCGGCCCAAATTAACAAAAAAAGATATTATTTACAGCAAGGCTAAAAAATACTGGCTCAAAGGCATCCAACGAGAGTCACTGGAATTTACAGTACTTAGGCCACTTACTTTCAGGTTTACGAGCAATTAAGCAGGTTTACGTAAAACACTCTTTGGAACCATACAAGAAACATCATAGAGTCCTGTTTTCGGGCGACCTATGCGACAGTCCATCACGAACGTCGCTAATCTATAAGCACGATCCTCTGAAATCGAGAGGTTTTTAGCCATTTTTACAATCGACTTCATTGATGCTTTTTTCATTGCTACCATTAGATCTGATGGATCACTAGCATAGGATACCCAAAACTTAGCGTTATCTTCTTTAGGTATATCTGACGCTCTGCCAGCATGTAAATTCTTTGGGATCATGCAGTAGGTTCCGAGTACCTCATTTACCACTTCTGATATCGGACAATCCCAATGATTCATCATAATCTTTTCAGCCTCGGCTTTTGAACCCCCCCTAGAAGACTGAATAAAGCGTACAGTTTCGACTTTTAGATTTTCCAATGCTTGATTTAAATTCAAATCGTATCCAATAGTTATCCATGACTTAGGTGTTTCAACTATCGGCCAAACACCAAACTCTTTTCTTTCATCCTTTTTAATCAAAGTTACCGTAACATTTAACTCAGAAAAAGCAGTCTCTAGAGCATCTAAATCAATCTCTCCGTTGCCTTGAGCAGCATGAGAATCGCCAGTCCAGATATAAGCACCATCCACAAATACAGGTAGATAGGTAGTTGTCCCCGCCGTCATCTCACGAAGATCTAAGTTTCCACCATATGCGCCAGGTTGCTTTGAGTCACAACCTATCGTCCCCGTTAATGAGCCAGGCATCTTTACGCACCAACCAGAATCTCTGGGAGAGGGAGGATTTTTTTCGTTAAATGCGCTGACTTTCGTATAAGGAAGTAACTGCTCTTCTTTAGAACGGGCAACAGCGAGAATCCCTGGGAACGGCGCAAGAGGTACAACGATATTAGATTCAAACTGCATTTCCATCTTATCGTTATCAAGATAGTAACTATCAACTCTTGCGGCAAACTTATCATAAAAAAGCCCGGCTTTTGCAGCGCTATTATTTGTAGCATAACTACGCATACGAATTTTATTAATATGCACAGCGACCACATCACCTTTTTGCGCTCCAGCGACAGCAATCGGTCCAGTTAGCGTGTGAGGCCCGCGACCAGGAAACATTGGGTCATTATTAATAGAATCGATTTGCGCTTCTGTAATTCCTGGTGCAACTTGACCGCCACCTGCAGGCAGGGTTTCGATAATCACCGTATCACCGGATTTAATTGTCAAGGCTGGTGGTGTACCAGCATCAAAATATCCCCAGTTTGTGGTTGATGGTGTCGCAGGTAGGATATAAGTATTATTTTTACTTGAAGATAATTGTCTGATAAGCATATTGGCTTGATCAGGGGGTCCTTGGATAAAAATGGGCGCAGGTGTGATAGGAGTGTAAGGCCTGGAATAACCATCATTTGGAAATGTTTGGGAAATGCTGCTGATAGAAAATAACAGCGGGGCCAATAGAGCTAATTTTGAATAGTGCATTAAATTCAGTCCTATTAAGTATTTGGAAGGCAATCTTATGCACTTTATTCAGTCCATAATGCCAATCGTAATCCTCTATTGCATTCCCTGCAAACAATATGACAGCGCTTAACCAGCCGCTAATCCAAGCAGCACTCAAAAGACAAAACCCCCACCATTTCTGATGAGGGTTTGCTTTTCTGGTGGGCCCACCAGGACTTGAACCTGGGACCAAAGGATTATGAGGGCAGATATCAAAGGTAGACCCTTATAAAAAAAGGGTCTGGGGGTGGTCAGTGTCGGTATGTAAGTAGATGTGCAATCAATAGAGCTAAACTAATACTAGTTAAGGGCTAAATTAGCGGTCCTTCAGCGCAATTGACATAAACGGTAATGCATTTTGCTCTCGCAGTATTCGATTCACCAATTCCAAGATAGCTGTAGAGATCTGATCTCTTGATTGATCTGCTCTATAAAAGATATGAGCCTTCAATTGCACTCCATCTGACTCAATTTCTTCACAAATGATACGGATTGCCTTAGCATGATCAACGAATTGGTTATCTTTCAATAGATCTGTAACGGCAAATCTAATGGACTCAATCAATTGCTCTAAATTGGCAGTTGGACTGACTTCAAATGGAATTTCAACTCTTGAATAACCTCCATCACTTGAAGCATTAGAAACTGTTTGCTGAATCAAGACAGAATTAGGTATGAAATGCACCAAACCATTCCTAGAGTGAATTCGGACATTTCTCCAGCCTAATTCTTCAACCCTACCATCAATATCATGGTCTTTAGCATTAATGCTGATCCAGTCTCCAGGCTTAATTGCACCCTCAAGCCCAATTGTAATCCCGCCTAAGGCATCCAATATCAACTCTCGCAGCGCTAAGCCAACTACAGTAAGGATGACTGAAGATGCGGCCAAAACTGGAAGGATGTCTCTCCTCAATACATCGGTGTAATAAAAACCAAAAGAGGTCGAAAAAATAATTATTGATAAAAGAACTCTGAGTGAACCTTGCAGAGCCGTTTTCTTTGACTCCTTCTTTTCAATAAACCAATCTACGCATAAATTGAAAGTAGCAGCAAATGCGAAGTAATAGAAAGCCGTAAATGAATTTTGTATAGCAACCAGCAATAGGGTATTCACTTTATCCAAGGCTGGACTAAAAAATAAACCTACTTCACAAAAAAATGCAGCCAACAGGCTAAACTCTATTGTGACTAGTTTAGACAATTTCCTTTGATCTGAGAAACGCTTTTTGATCAGCCATGGTAATAATGCAATTACTGCAAACACTAAGGCAATGCTGCAGGATATCTTCCAATCTAATTTGCTGCCAACATAGGAGCCAAGCATTGCATGCTTATTACGAAGTCCATACGAAGCTCTGAATTCTGAAAAGTTTCTTTCGCCAGTTAATGATGCAGGATTACCTAAAGAACTAACAACTGTGGTGTCAATTGCAAGACTTGCAGTCTCAGGACGGTAATCCATCTCTGGAGCCAATACTTCAGATTTTTCCATGCCTTTGATAATTGAGGCACCACTACCATTATTTACCTCATCGATCACAAAGCGCAATTGAGAGGAATCCAAGTGCTTGTGTCTAAAGCTAATTGATAAGGGCAATTGGCCTAATGCCAAATCTTTTGCCAAGGCATCAAATTTAAAGACACCTCGGAAGCGAAATAAGCGATATTTTTCATTTTTACCATCGCTCGATTCAAGAACGGTAAATGAGGGATTATCTGTAAACAATGATGGGAAAACTATATCCTCAGCATTAATTGCAAAGCCGCCACGAAACCAGATATCAACCTCACCTGTAAATGTTCTCTTTTCGAGATTAATAAAACTAATTTCTCGGGGGATTAGACCAGTAAAGATAAGTGGCACCAAGTCATATACTCGGTCATCAACTTGAATCTTATTCTCTGAAATTTTTTCAGAGAAATTAAAGCGCGCTGCATCTGTTCCATACTGCAGTAAATATGGAAATTGCTTACCACTTTGAAATGAAACCAAGGTTGGTGGAATATCACGCTCCTGATTTTGATCTAGCCGCATCTGCCCAGTAAAAGCACCATCTTTTCCTTGCCCTTTATTCAAAGATGCTAAGTAGCCTTGAAAACTTTTACGCACCTCTTCGGGCGGAAGCTTTTTCCATTCAGGCATTTCAAGTTTTAACTTTTCTATGAAAGTACTTAGGAGATATCCGGCGTCGTATCCATATGCGTAAGCCCAGGACGGGTTGGCTTGATGCTGCTTCTGATAATGATTAATAAATCCGCGCGCCCGCTCATTCGCCATGCTCGGCAGAAATGGGGTGACACTCATTAATCCATTTGTATAAAAACCGGGCGCTAACTGCTCTTTGGGAAATTGATTAAAACGTTCGGGAAAATTGGGTAAGCTAGCACCCCCAAAACCAATTAGCTGACCAGCATAATTTGCATCCTTCAACTCCCTCACCAACTGAACAGCATCATCTGTTGGTAATGAAAAAGCTACATAATCAAACACTGAAAGGGATTTGACTAATTGTGCAATTGCCTCTTTATCATTATTCTTTGGCCAAACCTTTAGTGCAAAGTTATTTTTACCAAACTTAGAAAATACTTTTTGAAATCCCGCTACATATCCATTTTTTATGTCGCCTTCAAAGACAACAAAGGCAGTAGAGTTAGTTTTTTGCGCTTTCAGGAGTAAGTTACTTACGAACTCCCCTTGCCTTTCTTGACTTGGTTGAAGCGCAAAAATCCATTTTTCATTTTGATGCATGCTTGGGGGACTTATGGGCACTAAACCCGGAACCATCCCCTCCTCCAATGAACCAATCATGTCTTGATAGCCCATGGCTTGAGTCGGACCTATAACTGCTAGAGTGCCAAATCCAGCTGCAGCACTATCAGCTAGCGCAGCTACTGCATCAGCATTCCCGCGGTCATCCCTAATGATTAAGCGCACATCATTGGAAATTTTCCCAGCGCTAGCTGCATCTTTAAATCCCTGGGCAAGATCTTGACCAATCATGCGGGTTGGTCCCGAAAAATCTGCAATGGCAACAACGTCCAGTAAATCTGTTTTATTCTCTACGCCTAAATCTAAATAACGCGCTACCTGTACCCCAGGAGGTAAATCAAAATAAGCAGTAAAGCTAAGGGTGAGTATTGCTAAGATGATTGCAGGAACCGAAAAAAAAATAAATTTTGATTTTCGATATTTGGATACAAATACACCTACCCTTGAGATGTATCGATGAGAAATATCCTTAACAGATGAAAATAAAGCCACAATTTCTTTCTCAGGAGGTTGCTTTTCAGAAGGAAAGATTAATTAGAAATATAAATATCTCATAATATTTCTAATTTATGGCGAAAATATGACATATTTTTGACGAATATGTTCACATAGAAGCATCACATTAACCCCTTTCTCCCTTATTCCCAATCATCATAATCATTACTTAGTTCATAGCTCCAAGCTAGGGCCGCATATCTAATGGGGTGGAGTGGTGATATGCACTACATACCAACTGCACAGAAAGAAGAATGACTTGGGAATCTCTCCCTAAGTCATTGATTTCATTGGTGGGACCACAAGGACTTGAACCAGGGACCAAAGGATTATGAGGGCAGACATCCAAAGAAAACCACTAGGATTTTACAAGATTACAGCGCCTCATTATCCGGGTATGAGCTTTTGTATTGTGGACTTAAAGAAATTTATAAGACCACTATTTCAATAGAAGATTAATCCTGCACTTACTCAAGCCCCATACAGTTAGCATAGTAAGTCACGGTTGCAGGCCAGTCTGAAAATACCCCTTTGACGCCAACCTGCTTAGCAAGCACATCTAAAACCTCATAAATTTGACCATCGGAATAAATGGCTGATTTAATTGATTGGTGATACCAGCCTCCACCCTTATTCATTGGTCCATCACGCTCTAGGGACCATGTAATGATGTTTAATCCTGCAGATTTTGCCGCTTTAGCATAAGCAGATGGAATAATTTCTCCAGCACTATTAGTTGTTAACAAAACCCATATCGGGGGAGCGATGTAACGCACCCCTTTTGTATAGAGCTCTTGCATGGTTGGTTTCAACATATCAGGCTTAGCAGCATTAAATCCTTTCTGCTCATATCTGCCATCCAAATAAATCGCCTGCCTTCCAAACTCTGGTTCATTCTTGATCCAGTAAATTACATCATTCAAATTAAATGACTGTGGGTAAACATCTTTAGGAGAAATGCCAGCATTCTTGTAATCGTTAATTAGAGCTTGTGCATATTGCTCTTGTGTAAAATCCAAATAAGGCATAGGCACGACTGCCTCTTTAAGCTCAGGAGTAAATTTACCTCCTAATTGTTTAAAAAGAGCAATAGATTCCTGATGCGTTAATAAGGTACCTCCAGACTCAGAATACAAATCAGTCCTCCAAGAGGGTGTACCTGCCATATAGGACTGAATATCCTCGGCGTTTTTATTAAACCCATCCATCTTGCCGCGTAGAGTTTTAAATTCCTCCAAAGTAATATCAGTTGCAAGACACTCTGCTACTGCCGGCTCGGAGCCATTTGCCGGAATAAATGGCTTTGCACACTTCTCTTTTAAATTAGTTAACAAGATATTCGTTGTTCCCTGTAAATCATTTTGTGCATGACGACAAACCAATTGCTTATCTTTGGTAAAAGTAACATCACATTCAAAAATACCAGCCCCCATCAAAGCGGCCGCATTATTTGACTGAACTGTGTGCTCTGGAAACTCCAAAGGAGCACCACGGTGCGCTATTGAAAATAAAGAACGTTGAGGGGCCATCCCAGCGCAACTTCTTAATTTGCTTTTCAATGGGCCATCTTTCATGGCATCGATTAGATAATATGGTCTTACCCCAAACTGAATTTCCTGCGTAAATCCCGACTTGCTAGTTAAAAGCAAGATCGTTACAAGCAACGGGGTGAATTTTTTAGGAAATCGCATTTAGAGTGCTATTCTTACGCCCAAAATGCTGATACATGATCAGTACCATAGCTAAAAAGACAGTCACACCAAAACCAATAATGATGAACTGCAAACTGAGGTTTACCCACAAGAGAATAGAGTAAATGAGGAGCATAAATAAAACTGCCAAGTTCTCGCTAAAGCCCTGAACGGCGATTGATTGGCCGGTTGCCATCAGTGTATGGCCCCGATGTTGCAATAATGCATTCATCGGCACCACAAAGTAACCTGATAACCAGCCTAATAATATTAATAAAAAATAGGCGGGTAAATCATTCAGACTTAATTGAATTGAATACATTTGGAAGAGAATGATTGGTGGTAATAGTTCGTCGCTATACATACCCATTAAACAGACCACTAAGCCCATCAGTGCGC
>Ga0208496_1000788_pt1 | contig 11582 bp, 10 predicted proteins | sample CryBogmetaGMA2M_FD_184552 | JGI IMG/M metagenome (GOLD analysis project Ga0208496, IMG submission 184552) | Freshwater microbial communities from Crystal Bog, Wisconsin, USA - MA2M (SPAdes) | ecosystem: Environmental > Aquatic > Freshwater > Lake | place: Crystal Bog, Wisconsin, USA | collected... | reverse complement strand
CTGTTGATGCGCAGACCGGTCGAGAGCTGCTGCATAGCAGAGTTCAGAGCAAGCGAGTTCTTCGCGATGCTCGATTGTGCGCCCAAGGCGCTGATGTTTGAATTAATAACGGTCACTGGTCTTCTCCGTCTTCTCTGGTTTCCCGCAGGAGCATGACGCTCAAACGGATCGTGGTATTCGTCTTAGGTTCAACCCCTTTGGGAGGGGTGGCCTCGCCCTAACTCTGGCTGGTCAAGGAGGAAAACGGTCAGGCTTGAAATTTCTTTAGGGATTTTTCTTGCGAAAAGAGTCGGGAAGCACGATCTTGCCGCCCGTAGGTATGTGGTGCGTGGTTTTAGGTCGGGTAAAAAGCGTTGATGTCTGGACCGGAAGAACTGATCGAAAGGCTGCGTGGGCTTGATTTGAAAGCGCTGGCGCTTGACGAATTGAATGCGCTTTTACGGGAAGTCCGCATCTTGCTCGGCGGCGATAAGGCCAACCGTGCCCTTGATCTTGAAGAACGCGTACGCGTGTTGCGCGTTTGGCACATTTTGGTCTTGCTGGGTGCGGATGCAGGAATTCAGGAAGATCAGGAAGATCAGGACGAGGGCGACCCATCGTCTGTCGCGCCTGAAGCCGTGACACAAGCTCCAGAGAATGCCGACGAGATGCCCGTTGCTTCTTTAGATGCAATCACCGATCCCGTCGTTCTACTCCACGAGCATCAAGACGAACCGGACGGTGAGGCGATGGCTTATGGTCCGTATCAATTGGTCGAATTCCCAGCCTTTGCAACCGGCGTCCATCCAGAAGACATTATGTCGTCAGAGATGAAAGATGCGCCTTCAAAGACCTATGACGCCCAGCAGCGCATGCGTTTACGGTTGGTGAAACAGGGGACGTTGATGAATCGGTTGCTTCCGGCAGGGACAATCGTTCTGGTCTACCCGTTGGATGGGCAACACCTCTTGGATCAAGGGATTGCTGAAAGGCTGCCGCTGGGTTTCGCGCCGGAAGCTGAGCGCACCTCCGACATGCAGGAATCTTAAATCGCGTGCGATTGAAGGCCTTCAGACGCATCGCGCGAGGCGACGCCCTTTTGGGCTTGTTCCTGCATCTTCTGAGGATCAGCCGACCATTTGCTGGCCGAATCCAAGAATTTTGCCAATGAATCGACACTGAGTGGAGCAGTATCTTCTGGCGCCGTTGGCGTTGGGGAGGGCAGGGCGGCATTCGATGCTGGCATAGCAGGTGCTTTAGGCGTCGATGGTGTCCGGGTTGCTACAACCACTGGCGTTTGTGGGGTTGTTATCATTTGGGCCGTTGGTTGCGCGGGCGTTTTTGCCAACGCATTGGCGAGCGTTTCTGGCGCTTTGAGACGTTGGACGAGTGCGTTAACGGTCGTTGCGCGCTCAGGTGTAACGCCTTCGGTCAGAGCAAGGGCTGCAACCTGAACCGACTTGCGGCTCGCCGGCGTTGCGGTATCAAACCGCTGGGCGAAGCGCTGATAAATATCGGCAAAGGAGGCAGGGGCGCCGCCTTTGTAAAAGATGGACTTATTCGCATTTGCGGCGGCGGGAAGAATATCTGCCGCCGGGGCATTTGGATTAGATTTCATCCCTTCGAGAAATTTAGACGCGCCGCCTGATCCAAGAAAATGAGCGAGATAAAGATCGGTTGGACCGGTGACAGGGTGGCCTTGGGCCTGAAGGGCCTTGGCATTATCAACCGCGTAGTGAGCGGCGAGCCGAGCCGAAATTTCCGGATTGGTACGCATATCAAGAATACGCTGACGATCAGTAGCATTTGCCGCGCCGCTTTTAAGCGCCGATGCTTCGCTGCTCAGCCCCATCGAGTCGCCATGCTGTTCAACGACTTTCAACCAGGTATCGCGCGTGAACTGAAACAGGCCGGTTGCCGAACTGGTTCCTGCTTTGGCTTGCGTATTCAGGCCACTCTCAATCTTTGCCTGTTGAAAGAGGAAGCTGAAATCAACGCCCGTCGCACTCGCAGCCGATTTGATGGCCCCGAAGATCGGGTCCGCTGCAAGGGTGCTTGAAGATACAACGTCATTAACGGCCATTGGTGCGCGTTCCGCTTCACAAAAAGTTCATTCGCTGGTGTCAAATCTCACTTAGCAATATCCGTACCAAGCGCGACGTTCTCGTTGTCATTCCTTGAGCCGTGCTATAGGTATCGAATCAATTGAGTGGGTGGTTTTGTGATGGATGGTATGTTTTCATTTGGCGCGCTTGCCATTGTTGTGGCTGTGCTGGTCATCATGGTCACGTTCCAGCAATTTCAGCAGAACAGGCAATATCGCGAGATCCAAGATCGCTTACGCGAAATGCGCCAAGCCGAGAGGCTTGAACAGATGGCTCATAACCTCAGAACAGAGCGTTCGACGGTTCTCGACCCCATCACTATTCTGGAAGCTACTCTTCAAAGCTCGGGCCGCGCCCTTTTAACGCCCGAAGAATTGGCGCAGGTAGAAAATGCGCGTGCAAGGGTGAAAACCATCAATGAAACGCTTGCCGGCAACCGGCAATGGATGGGTGCGCCTTTTGATCTGGACTGGCTCGAATTCCTCGATCGTATTCCGATTGTCAGGAAGGCTTATTTGGCAGCCAATTATTCGGAGACCACGGCACCTGCAGGAACAGACGCTACAGCCAATCACGCCTCTGTGCCAGCGCCGCCAGCCAGTCCTTCAGGTTCGTTTACTTAAGATAATTAAACAGAGAGAGCTGAGCGATCCTCGTGAACGAGGTTTGCGATGCATTCAGGTTCAATGTTTTCTGGCTCAGTTCGGTTGCCACATCTTCAATCTTTGAATCCTCAATGCTCGAACGCACGGTTTTGGCGCTCATGATTGCGGATTGACCGGCGGTTTGAACATCGTTGACCTTTTGCTGCCGCGCGCCACTGATCGTTTGGTAGATGTTGAGGTGATCAATGGCGGACTGCATATCGGTGATGGCACCGGGGCACGGCTTGCCAGAGTTGAGCGCCTCAACTGCACTCTTAATCATAGCAAATATCGAGACAGAGGTTTGGCCATTCGGGCGGCTTACCTGCATGAAGATTTCCTGACCACTGCTCGATGTTGGTGTCGTCACCCCTTTGGCAATTTCAACTTCACGGCGACCGGAATCGCCGTTGTAATGCACCACACCCGATGGGTCGGTGGTGAAGGGCAGCTCTCGGGAGTGGTAGCCGCCAAAGAGTTGATCGCCACTGCTATCAACTGAATTGCCAAAGGTTACCAATTGCTCGGAAATTTGCTGCATTTCGGTAGCGAGCGTTTTACGCACGGAGGCATCATTGGTGTCGTTGGTTCCTTGGATCGCTAGTTCTTTGAGGCGGATGGCCGAATTGACCATGTTGGACAAAATAGTGTCTTCCTGCGAAAGCCGCTGGGTCGCCACGCCAATGTTACGATCATATTGGTTAAAGGCTGCTTCTGACTGCTTCAAGCTCTGGATCTTGATATAGCCCGCTGGATCATCGGACGGCTGCAAGATCTGTTTGCCTGTCGATATTTCCTGTTGCAGCCGAGCGATGCGGGTTTGTAAATCGCTCATGCCGGTAAGCTGTGAATTAAAAAATGCCTGCGAATTGATCTGCATGATGAGCCTCAGAAAGCCTTCAGAATGGAAGCGAACATGTCACGGGCGGTTGATATGATTTGCGCGCAAGCCTGATAGGCCTGCTGCATTTGAAGGAGGTTTGTTGCTTCAGCGTCCATATTAACACCTGTCGACGAGCTATAGGCGGCGTTCAGATTGTCAGATACGGTCTTCGTTGATGTCGCGGTCGTTAGTGCAGCTTGGGAGGACGCTCCAATCTTACTGATCTCGTTCGCGTAGATGTCCTGGAAGGTACCTGAACCCGGACCCAGAAGATCGGCGCTTTGAAGCTTTGCAAGTTTTAGACCATTCCGGTTGTCACCTGTCCGATTGAGATCGGTCGTGACCGTATAGGCATCGCCGACTTCAACATTGCCATCAATCTGGAAAGACGCGCCCATATAACTGACCGGCTCGCCGTTGGAAAAGGAGCGTTTGGCCAAGAGATGACCGGAAGCTCGATCGGTAATCTCAATTTGACCTGGGCCCGCTATGTGAATGTTGATGTCCGGCAGCTGCGGATTCGTGCGCGTCATATGATCTGGAAATTGAGCCGTCAGCCGCCGTGATCCGCCGGGTGCTGCTTTTGTTGCCAGAACGAGATCTTCGGGGATTGGGCCCGTAACTGTAATGCTTTTGCCGATGCGAGAGACGCTGGCGCTGGTATCGAGCAACGCTTTATTGGCCGCTCTGTCGGTTACGGCAGAACGTATTGATAATCGACCGGCCGTTTGAGTAGCCGTCAGATCTGTCGCCAAAAATCCAAGCTGCACGGCTTGATTGAGAAGGTTTGATGTATTCGTCGCAAAGCCTAACGCGGGCGAGCTCATCGCCGCGCTGAGCACCAATTGACCGTTTCCATTGGTCGACCAAGTAACGCCGCTTGGTGCATCGGTCCCTGAGACGCCCGTGATCGAAACCGTTTTCGATTGTCCGGCGACCAAAAGCTGGAGACTCTTTGGGTAGCTAATGCCTGATGCAGGGGCCTGCGATGCAATAACATTTTGCTTCAGCGAGGTAAGGCCAAGGCTGGCCGCGCCATCGCCCGATATGGAGATGCTTGGCGGCGTGGCTGATATTGATCGTGGTAGCGAAATCGAGATAAATTGGGTATTGGCGGGCCCGCTATTGAGCGTGATGTTGATATCGGGGTTGCCATCGACACTGAAGTTTCCGGTAGGAAGAAGCTGGCCGGTGGCGCTCGTTGCTCGATGGAAACTCGCGGCGTAATCTACTCCGTCGATGGTAATGTTAAAGGCTTTGTTCGTGACCCCATCTGACGCGCTCAGAGTGATTGGCGAGCCAGTAATGGTTCGTTGCGGCGCCAGCGCCGTTAGCTTTGTCATCAGTGATGTGGCAATAGCGGCCGAGTCTTTTGCAATAATCGCGTCGCCGGCCAACCGTATCGGTTTTAAACCATCCACGGCAATCGAATAAACCGCGCCTGCTTGCGGCGGACCTAATGGATTCTGACCCGGACTATCTGTCTCAGATACGGCTAAAATTGTGATTTCCGCCGTCTGGGTACCATCCGCATTGGCTGTTACGGTTGGGGTCGGCATCGGCGAATTGGTCGACTTGATTACTAGGCCGCGATAGGGGCCTGCGCTAAACGTTCCCGGCGTGAACCCTAGGGTTTCAGGTGCAGTTCCGCCAATGGTGATGGGGTTGCCAAGCTTGTCGCTCAGGCTAATGGTTTGATCACCATTCAAGACGGCGGTGACATTGGGATCGTCTTGGTTGATGTTGGCGACGAGTTCGGTGGTATTGAGCGCCGCTCGGACGTCACGACCATTGATCGACAGGTCACCGGTTGCAAAGGTCAGCGTCGTAGGCCCCGTGCTGCGAAGAACGTTGGCCAACACGGGCCGATAACTGGCCTCGGCAGAAAAGCCGTTTGCGGCCGTCATGAGGTTTGGAAGCTCGCTTTCGCTCAGAGCTATGCCCGAAAGCTGCTGTCCCTCTGTTGTGAGCAATTCAAGGTCAGCGGCCTGTGATCTTGCTTCATAGGTAGCGCTGGCCGAGAAGCTTTTGCTCGGGAGCGTTTCAGAGTTTCCGATAGCGGCATAGGTAATATCGTTCGTTCCAAGCGCATTGATAACGACACCGCCATTTGACGCGCTGGCGAAAAGCCTGTCGGATAAATTGGCCTGATCAAGCGACCGATTGATCTCGTCAACCACGCTCGCCAAAGGATCTTTTGGGCTATTGACGGGAACGGATGATGATAGTGGATAAAGCTGTAACTGTTGGGCACTCCCGTTCACGGTTACCGATAATTGAGCGGGAGACCGTTCGATCAGTTGTGATGGATCGAATTTGAACGTGGCGGCGGAAATGCTGCCGAGGGATGAAACGGTTACAGTGCTCGCGCCTGTCGGAATCGTTGCAACCGCACCATCGCGAACGACGCCGATGGCGGCTGACGGCGTCAGCGAGTGGCTGAAGATATTCGATACCGGCTGAAGTGCCGCAGCGGGTACAACACCACCTGAAGTATTCAATGTGATAATGGCGCTACCTCTGTTGTAGCCGCCTTTTTGTGCCATTTGTGGCAAGGACGCCGCGAGTTGGCTGGGATCTTGGATTAGAACATGGATACCCGCTGCAGCATTCTCTAGAGGCGAGAAGGAGAAGGTATCATTGTCTTTGGGAAGACCTGAAAAGTTGATTTTCAAGCCGTCAATTGAAACCGCAGGAAGGCCTGACACCTGTGCTTTGGTGACATCGTTCGTGACCGTCCAAATATTTTTTGCGGCGTTAAAACGTGCCGAATAGCTGCCTGCGCCGAGACTGGATGCGTTCGTTATGTCGAGCGTTGCAGCACCCGAGCCCTGATTGGCCTTGGATGCGACGACTTTCAAATTGTCCGTCGAAATAAGCGGCATGCCTTTGCGGCCCAGCAAATCGATGCCCTGCATGTGAACGGTGTTAATGGCCGACGAAAAGCCCGTAGCCAATCGGTTCAGTTGATCAAGCGCGGATGAGACATAATCGTTGAAGGCAATAATTCCGCCAACAGTTCCCCCGGTGACCGTGCCAATCGGCGTATTGCTGCCATAGGGGTCCATCATGATGTTGAGGTTGCCGTTTTCACGCGTAACCTTCAGCGCCTTGGCACCTGACGCGTTGACAAGCTGCGGCCCGCCGGTACCATCGCCAATAAAGAGATTACTGGCGCCGTTCGCTTTCGTTTCGATTGTCACGTGGACCAGTTTCACGATCTGATTGATCACTTTATCGCGCTGATCCAACAGATCATTTGTCTTGCTTGTATCTGTCCCGAGGCTTTCGAGGCTCTTGTTGATTTGGGCCAACTGGGTAGTGAGTGCGTTGGTTTGATTCAGCTGGTCCTCTGCATCTGCGAGGACAGCCGCCGATTCCTGGTCGAGCTTATCCGCTTGAGCCCGAAAATTGGCAGTGAGGCTATCGGCAGCCTGCAGCACTGTTAAGCGGATGGGCAGAGAGGTGGGCGTGCTTGAAAGATCTTGAATCTTATTGAAGAAATTCTGGATTGATGCACCGATATCCGTATCTGCTGAGAAGAGATTTTTCTCGAGGCGATCCAGACGATCCGATAGCGCTGAGGCCTGACTTGCGGTTGATGCGGCTTGGCGTGCTTCGGATTGCACGAAATTATCTGTTGCGCGGCGGACGAGTTCAACGGCTACCCCGCCACCCGTTCCATAATTCAGTCCCATTGGCGTTTCAGACGCCGTGCCGATTCCAGACAGCTGGACATCCCGCCGGGAAAAGCCCTCGGTGTTTGCATTGACGATATTGTTACCGGTAACTTCCAGCGACCGCTTGTAAGCGGAGAGGCCTGAAGAGCCGATGCCTAAAATATCTGCCACGAGACTGGTCCTTGGAAATCGTTAATTTGGGTTGGCGGTTAGGATTTTGCAGGAACTACTGGCGATCCTGCATTTTTTGAAAATGTCCGGTTGATGGCTTCGGCAATTCCGAATTTGCTCTGCTTGGTTGCAAGATCCGCATAGGCGCCGTCGAGCATGGATTGGAATGGCTTTTCGCTTTCGCCATCGAACACACCGTCATCGAGTTTCGCTTCGTGCATCTGTTTGAGCATGGTTTGCACAAACAGCGCTTCAAACCCCTTTGCGGCCTGATCGAGTGTTGCCTTGCCGCCGACGCGTTTGGCGTCATCGAAAGAAAGCGCACTTTTGCCCGCTGTCGAGGTGCGGACGGGGGGAAGGCTGGCGGGATCAAGTTTAAGCGGTGTCATTAGGACCTCCTCAGATCACGATCAGGTCGGCGTGGAGTGCACCCGCCTGTTTGAGGGCTTCAAGAATGGCAACCAGATCGCTCGGGGATGCGCCGACGGAATTCACCGCGTCGACGATCTTGGAAAGTTGCACGCCGGGCGCAAACATAAACATTTTTACTTTGCCTTGATTGACATCGATCTGACTGTTCTGGGTAACCGTGTTATTACCGCCTTGGGCCACTGCTCCAGCGCCGATTGCGGTGCCGCCTTGGCCAGGAGTGACCGTCTGGCTCTCACTGATCCGAACGGTTAGGCTGCCATGCGATACTGCAGCGGGCGTGAGAAACACACCGTCGCCAATCACAATCGTTCCGGTGCGTGAATTAACGATCACGCGGGCAGGAGGAGCGGCCTGATCAATCTTTATGTCCTGCACGGCTGCCATAAAGGCTACGCGCTGATTAACATCGCGGGGCGCAGCAATTTTGACGGTTGCGCCATCCAGTGCTGAGGCCGTTCCCGGTCCCATGGCAGCGTCAACCGCTTGCACGATACGAAGAGCCGTTGAAAAATCCGGCGTGTTCAGATTAAGCATCATGGCGGGCATGGATTCAAAAGGCGTCGCGACCGTGCGCTCAACGCTGGCCCCGCCTGGAATACGTCCAACGGTTGGCACATTCACCGTAACACTCGAGCCATTGGCACCCGATACGCCCAAACCACCAACGGCCAGGTTGCCCTGTGCCATCGCATAGGTTTCGTTGTCCGCGCCAACCAGCGGGGTCATCAAGAGATTACCGCCCACAAGACTTTTCGCCGCGCCAATGGCTGCGACCGTAATATCGATTTTTTGCCCCGGCTTTGAAAAGGCAGGTAATTCGGCGGTAACCATCACGGCGGCGGCGTTTTTGGCGCTCAGCGAGCCCGCGTCGATGTTCATGCCAAAGCGCGACACCATGCTTTGCATGCTCTGCAACGTTGCCGCGACATTGCCGTCGCCCGTTCCGTTCAGACCGACAACGATGCCATAGCCGACCAATTGGTTGGAGCGAACACCTGCCACACTTGCAACGTCCTTGATCCGTTCCGATGGAACGGTGACCTTTTGCTGCGTCAATGGCACGGCTGGAACCAAGGCCGCTTGCTGCTGGAGAGGATCCTGCACAGGGGCCTCTTGGGCGTGGACACCCCATGGAACGAGGGAAGCCAACGCAAAGGCAAGGATAGGGAATGTTTTTGTCATAGCGTTGGCCTTATTGTTCACGCTCTAAAGGGAGGGATCAGGTTGGTGACGCCCAGCCGAAGAAACGGCCAAACCAGTTCTGTTTGGCCGAGTCGGCGAGATCGCCTGAGCCGGTATAGCTAATCTCAGCCTGCGCGATGCGGCCCGACTCGACCAGATTGCCGGCTTTAATGTCTTCGGGACGAACGAGACCACTCACGCGGATATATTCTTCACCCTGATTGAGGGTCAGCATTTTCTGGCCTTCTACCCACATATTGCCGTTCTCATAGACACGCGTCACCATGACGGTAAGCGTACCCGACAGGCTGTTGCTTTGATCAGCTGTCCCCTTGCCAGAGAAGGATTGATCGTTTGAGGAGCTGAAGGTTCCGGCGGTCGAAAGCGAGGAATTGGTCAGTCCAAAAAGGCTCGTCGCACCAACGGCTACGCCGGGCAATGTTGCAGCCGTACTGCCTTTGCGGGTGATCGCGCCATCGGTTGATTTCGAGGCCTGCGTTGTCTCGGCCAAAGTGACCGTCAACACATCGCCAACTGAATGGGCACGCCGATCGCCAACAAAGAAGCCAGGCTGCGAAGACGAGTAGATGGCGCCATCGATCGGCTTTTCGTGGACAGATACGACCTTGTTGTAATCTTCCTGCATGCTCGCAGAAATTTTTTGTTCGCGCTGAGCCGAGCATCCTGCAAGCGCAAGAGCGGAAACCAGAAGAAGGGAGGTTGCAATTTTCATGATGTTTTTCCTCAGATGTTCTGCGTCAAGAATTTCTGCATGCTGTCGACGGCGTTGATGGCTTTTGAGTTCACCTCATAAGCGCGCTGCGTCTCGATCATGTTCACGAGTTCTTCAACAACGTTCACGTTGGACGACTCAAGCGAGCCTTGAAGAATTTTCCCAAGCCCGGCAGCACCGGGATTTCCGATCACAGGCGCGCCTGATGCGCCCGTCGCCATGGCAAGGTTTTCACCCACGGGCTTTAGACCACCATTGTTGGGGAACGATGCAATTTGAAGATTGCCGACCACCTGAGCAGCCGCCTGTCCCGGTACGCCGACTGACACGATACCGTCCCGCGAGATGGAGATGGAGGAAGCGTTTGGCGGAATGGTAATCGCCGGTTCAACCGGATAGCCATTCGACGACACCATCAAGCCGGCCGAGTTTTTCGAGAAATTACCGGCGCGTGTATAGGCCATCTGACCGTCTGGCATCAGGACTTGGAAGAACCCATCGCCCTCGATCGTCATGTCGAGCGAGTTGTCGGTGTTGATGATGTTGCCCTGGCTATAGAGCTTTTCAGACGAGACAATGCGAACGCCGGTGCCGATGGCCAGGCCGGTTGGCAACTGGGTATTTTGCGACGTTTGAGCGCCGCTGGCGCGGATGTCTTGGTAAAGCAAGGTTTCGAAATTCGCGCGGTCGCGCTTGAAACCTACGGTGTTCACGTTGGCAAGGTTGTTCGAGATGACGCTCATTCGCTCTTGCTGAGCGTTTAGTCCCGTCTTTGCTACGTTTAATGCATCAGGCATGGGAGGTACTCCGTTGGTTCAATGTGGTCGGGTTGCGCGTCAATCTCACGATGAGCGCATCAATTTGGCGGTTTCGCCGTCGAGCTCCTTGGCCGTTCCGATGAGTTTGATTTGCATTTCATAGGCACGTTGGTTCGCAATGAGGTCGACCATTGAATCGACTGAGCTCACATTGGAGCTCTCGAGCGTGCTGGAGGAGAGTTTGACAGCCGAATCCGACGGCGGAATTGCGCCGTTTTTTAGATGAATTTGGCCATCGAGGCCGCGCTGAATATTGGTGGAGGGAACCGAGACGAGGTCGATACGACCCGCGGCAACCATGGTGTTTCCTTCTGAGCCAAGTGGCTTGTAAGAAATCGTACCATCATTGCCGACAGCGATTTTTTCATAAGCGGGAATTGTTATATCGGCGCCACCGCCTTGCATCAACAAGCCATCGCCGTTGCGAATTTTACCGTCGACGCCAATTTTCAAATCACCACGGCGGGTAAGAACTTTGTCACCATTGGCTGTGCTGCCAACCATAAAACCCTGCCCTTCGATCGCGACATCAAGAGGGCGTTCTGTATTCATAAGGTTGGCGACTGTCGTATCGATCCCGGATCCCGAGCGGCTCGCGAAGACGCGGTCCTCGAGCGAGTTATTGTCACGTAAAAATGCTGAGCCGACGCTGGTCTGAATATCTTTCCGAAACCCGATCGTGTTCAGGTTCGAAAGGTTAGCCGATGTGATTTTCTGATTGTCATTCAGAACTCGCATCGTATTCAGCGCTACCTGGCCAATCCGGTCCATCGTAAATTCCCGCCTCTTTCCAGAGCTGTGAAAGCGCCAAAAACATGACACCCGTCACCTGTCTAGCAAGTGCCGTGCCATGTGCGCTAAATCTGGAAAAGTGGGCGGTTTGAACGGGCTAGGCCGCAAGGGCGAGCCCGGTTCTTGAATATAGGCGCGTCCAATCCGGACGAAGGAGAGAAAC
>Ga0208496_1000783_pt1 | contig 11616 bp, 8 predicted proteins | sample CryBogmetaGMA2M_FD_184552 | JGI IMG/M metagenome (GOLD analysis project Ga0208496, IMG submission 184552) | Freshwater microbial communities from Crystal Bog, Wisconsin, USA - MA2M (SPAdes) | ecosystem: Environmental > Aquatic > Freshwater > Lake | place: Crystal Bog, Wisconsin, USA | collected... | reverse complement strand
TTTGATTTCGATTATTTGACTCATATTATTTATCTCTTATCAAACCGTCATTGGGTTTGGTTTAGTGGTATCGATGTTGTATTTCTTGATTGCTTCAGCCAGCTTTTGACGATCAAGCTGACCTGCATCAACTAAAGATCTCAAAGCGGTAAGGACAACCCAGCGGCGATCCACTTCAAAAAAGTCACGGAGTTTCTCACGAGTATCAGAGCGACCAAAACCATCTGTACCCAATACTTCATAGCGCCGGCCTATATGCTGAATAGCGGGACGAATCTGCTCAGCAAACAAGCGGACATAGTCAGTAGCAGCAATCACAGGACCAGAAGTATCTTTTAAGCATTTCTCTACATGAGATAAGGCTGGCGCTGCGCTAGGGTTCAACAGATTGCTACGATGAACCGCAGTCCAGTCACGACCTAACTCAGTGAAACTTGGGCAACCCCATAAATCAGAGGCAACACCCCAATCTTTATGCAAGATCTCTGCTGCTTCAATGACTTCGCGGAAGATGGTTCCTGAACCTAAAAGCTGAACACGCAACTTCGCATTCGTATCACCAACTGACTTCAGCTTATACATGCCCTTGATAATGTCTTTTTCTGCGCCCTTTGGCATTGCAGGATGAGCGTAGTTCTCATTCATCAATGTGACGTAGTAATACACGTCTTCCTGGACTTCTAACATACGACGCATACCATCCTGAATCACTACTGCTAATTCAAATGAGAATGTCGGGTCATAACTGATGCAGTTTGGAACGGCTCCACTCCAAAGGTGGCTATGACCATCTTCGTGTTGTAGACCTTCCCCGTTCAAGGTTGTTCTACCAGCTGTACCGCCCAACAGGAAGCCACGACTACGCATATCTCCTGCTGCCCAAGCCAAGTCTCCAATACGCTGGAAACCAAACATCGAGTAGAAGATATAGAAAGGCAGCATAGGAACACCATGCGTAGAGTAGGAAGTAGCGGCAGCGATCCAGTCGCACATACCACCCGCTTCGTTAATACCCTCTTGCAGAATCTGGCCTGTCTTATCCTCTTTATAGAACATCAATTGATCATGATCTTCGGGGGTATATAGCTGACCCAATTGGTTCCAAATGCCCAATTGACGGAACATGCCTTCCATACCAAAGGTACGCGACTCATCAGGAACAATCGGTACTACGCGCTTACCTAGTACCTTGTCACGCACAACAGTGTTAAGCATGCGTACAAAGGCCATGGTTGTAGAAATCTCACGTCCTTCAGCAGTTGCTTCCAGCAAAGGAGCAAATACTTCCAAGGCAGGAACTGGCAAGCTTTCCGCCTTAGTACGACGTTGCGGTAAATACCCACCCAACTCTTGACGACGTGCCTTCATGTATTCCAGCTCAGGACTACCTTCAGCAAACTTCACTAGAGGCATGTCATCCAATTGCTCATCTTTAACAGGAATCTCAAAGCGATCACGGAAGCGACGCACATCATCATCGTTCATCTTCTTTGCTTGGTGGGCAATATTCATTGCCTCACCAGATCCACCCATGCCGTAACCTTTAATGGTGTGCGCCAAGATGACGGTTGGTTGGTCTTTATGGTTTACGGCTGAATGGAATGCTGCGTATACTTTATGAGGGTCATGGCCACCACGATTAAGCTGCCAGATTTCATCATCACTCCAGTCGCTGACTAAAGCTTTCAACTCTGGTGTATTAAATACGATCTCGCGCACATACCCACCATGCTTCGACTTCATTGTCTGATACTGACCGTCAACAATCTCGCCAAGACGTTGCATCAAGATACCTTTTTTGTCACGGGCAAATAGAGCATCCCACTGACCGCCCCACACTACCTTGATCACATTCCATCCAGCGCCGCGGAACTCACTCTCAAGTTCTTGAATGATGCTGCCATTACCCCGTACCGGTCCGTCTAGACGTTGTAAGTTACAGTTCACAACAAAAATGAGGTTGTCTAATTTTTCACGGCCAGCCATACCAATAGCACCCAAGGACTCTGGCTCATCGGTTTCACCGTCACCCAAGAATGCCCAGACTTTACGACCTTCATTTTTAATGAAGCCACGATCTTGCAAATAACGCATGAAACGCGCTTGATAAATCGCCATGATCGGACCTAAGCCCATGGATACGGTTGGGAACTGCCAGAAATCTGGCATTAGCCAAGGATGCGGATAACTTGAAATTCCTTTGCCACCAACCTCTTGACGGAAGTTATCCAACTGTTCATCGGATAAACGACCCAGCATGTAGGCACGGGCATACACGCCTGGCGCTGAGTGGCCTTGAACAAAAATCAGGTCGCCGCCATGTTCTGGTGATGGTGCATGCCAAAAATGATTGAAGCCGACGTCATACAAAGTAGCAGCTGACTGGAACGAAGAAATATGTCCGCCAACGTTGGTATCTTTGTTAGCACGCAATACCATGGCCATTGCATTCCAGCGTGTATAAGAACGAATCCGATGCTCTACATTTTGATCGCCAGGTAAACGCGCTTGGTTCTCAACTGGAATCGTATTAATGTAAGGTGTCTCTGCATGGAAAGGTTGAACTACCCCGTTCACCCGCGCATGAGAAATTTGTTGATCAATTAAGTAGGCCGCTCTTTCAGCACCTTCATTACGAATGACACCATCAAGAGCCTGTAACCATTCTTGGGTCTCACCAGGATCTGCATCGAGGGCATTCTGTTTACCTAAAATCTGCTCTGGAACGGCCGCCATAACTTGTCTCCAATATGTAAATCATTATTAGTAATTAACTCTATAGGCAATATTCTAGGAAGGTATATGGGTGTAAACAAGCAATTTTCCACATAATGATAGTATTTCTCATAATGTGGTATTTTATTGCAATGCAAGATTTACAGGCTATGTAAGCCTAAAAATGGAATTTATAGGCTTTAATGAGGCAAAATGACTCTCATTCATGAAATTTTCGGCTTTATTTAGCTTACTCCTCAGCCCATTTAAATGGCTCCGAAAAATACGGGGATTTAGACTCGTATACACACCCCTGTTAGCAATTGTTCTATTTACCGCTGTTATGGGTGTCATCTTAGGCACACTTCATTTGCAGGAAAAGACGCAGCAAGAGTCCGCCCTGTTTAGAGAGCTGTCTTTTGCTAAGCAGCGGATTCAATTGCGCTTTATCAATAATTTAGATGCGCTCACGACGATTAACCGTGAGATTGCTGCCAGTGAGGATCAAGTCAAGCTAAAGCAAATTGCCTATGAACAGGCTAATGACCTCGTACTCAATAATCACGAAATCATCAAAATTATTTCGTTAAATGAGAAAAGACAATACCAATGGGTAGCGCCACAGAGTAATGCTAAAGCAGATTTACATCAGAAAAATATAGACTCTCAGCCAACCAATGAAGGACTTGCGAGCACTCTGGAATTAAGTCGGATCACAAGTCGGGCAGCATTCAGTCAATTCATTTCACTAAATACATCTGACGATGATCCACTAGCCAATGAAAGAAAGGTCGTCTTTTGGCAAGTGGTACCCAATTTTGTTGGCGGAGAAATTGTTGGGTATTTAGCTGCCTTATATACCGCCCAGGGAGTCCTGGATGTTGTGCCCTCAGAGCTCAAAGCCCATTACCGCTTCACGCTATTAACCGACAATGAAAAGGTGCTGGCCATGTCTTCGGATCGAGGCATGCCTAAGCGCGCCTTTAGCAATCAAACGAGTCTAGACATAGGTGTACTTAGCCCAAACCTCACATTACGTATTGATACCTACCCACCCCCTACTAACCTCACGTTCCGCATGTTGATTGGGGTCGTAATTGGTTTATGTGCTTTCGTCATCTGGAGCTTGTGGTCTGTTTTGAAGCAGATGCAAGTTCGCCAAGAAGCAGAAGCCAATCTCCGCACCGAAACTAGCTTTAGAAATGCTATGGAGAATTCCACACCAATTGGGATTCGGGCACATGATATGCAAAAACGCATTACTTATGTGAACCGGGCATTTTGCGAGATGACCGGCTGGTCAGCAAAAGAACTGATTGGCCTAACTCCTCCTTTTCCATTCTGGCCCGATGCCAGGCGGGAGGAGCTAGCTGAGAAAATGAATCGAGCCCTAAAGTCAGAAGTTATATCTAAGACGGGCATTGAAGGGGTCATACTGTGCCGGGACGGCTCGCAGATTCAAACCCGCACCTTCATTGCCCCACTCATTAATGAAAAAGGCAGGCAAACTGGTTGGGTTACCTCATTAATTGATATTTCAGAACCGAAAAAAATTCGCGAGGAATTGGCTGCCTCCCAAGAACGCTTTATTACTGTGCTCGAAGGATTGGATGCTGCAGTATCAGTAGTCGATCTCGAAACCGATAAGCTATTGTTTGCCAATCGTTTTTATCGTGAGAATTTTGGCGATGATTCAAAAGGCCATTTCCAATTAGCGGGGGATAGTAATAATATCGAGACCTTGCATGATGTCGCGGAAGATCTACAGGATTCCCTGCCTGGTATCCCAACATCGTTCCTATATCAAGAGTCCGAATCTGAAGAAATCCAATTAGAAGATGGCAGTAAGTGGTATGAAGTGCGTCGTCGATTCATTCCCTGGGTTGATGGTCATCTTGCACAATTATTAATTGCTACCGATATCACCATGCGTAAAGAGGCCGATGAATTGGCTCGACAACAAGAAGAGCGCATGCAATTTACGAGTCGTCTAACGACGATGGGTGAAATGGCCTCTTCGCTAGCGCATGAATTAAATCAACCCCTCTCTGCAATCTCCAATTACTGTATGGGTGTTGCTAAACGCCTAGATGGCCATATCGATCCTGCTCTCAATAAAGAAATACTTCCCGCCCTAGAAAAAGCATCTGAGCAAGCCCATCGAGCTGCCACCATCATTCAACGGATTAGGGGATTTGTGAAACGGAGTGAGCCTCAACGCAAATCCGTTAGCATTACTGAAATCATTAACGATGCCGTAGGTCTCGTTGAAATTGAGGCCCATCGTCATCGCTTAAGCATCTCTTCCGATCTTGCTGAAAACCTTCCAGAGGTCAACCTAGATCCCGTGCTGATCTTGCAGGTTCTCGTCAATTTACTGAAAAATGCCCTTGATAGCGTGCGCGAGGCCTACCCACTTTCTTCTCGCTGGTCAGCCCCTCCCGTCAAAATTAGCTCTGATTTAGACACCAGTACATTCCCAGCAATGCTACGCATTCAGGTAACAGATACAGGGGGTGGTATTCCAGATGCTGTGATTGAACGCATGTTTGAGCCGTTTTTTAGCACTAAATCCGATGGAATGGGGATGGGGCTCAATATTTGCCGATCTATTATCGAATCTCATCATGGCCGCCTATGGGCTTCCAATATCATGGACTCAGAACAGACCAAACTTACAGGCTGCACCTTTACAATACTCTTACCCCTTGAATTACCCGATTCCAAGGAAAAAGTTGAATAGCGGTATTTTTAGAATCACCTAATGAGATTGAATATGAGCTTAAGCCCTGCTACAAAACCTAATCAAGCCGAAGTTGTTTACGTCGTCGATGACGACGAAGCGGTTCGGGATTCCCTCACTTGGCTTTTAGAAAGCAATGGCTATGTTGTTCGTTGTCACGCAAGCGCTGAACGCTTCTTACAATCTTTACAGAGTACAGATAAGTCAACCATCTCATGCGCGATCTTGGATGTACGCATGCCAGGCATGTCAGGCTTAGAATTACAAGAGCGTTTAATTAATGAAAATTTGCCTATGCCAGTGGCTTTCATTACCGGTCACGGGGATGTCTCTATGGCAGTCTCCACTATGAAACGCGGCGCAGTAGATTTTATTGAGAAACCTTTTAAAGAAAATGATCTGTGCAGCTTAGTAGATCGTATGTTTGCTAAAGCGCGTATTGATTACTCCCAGGCTAGCCAAAGAAAAATTACCCAGAGTTTGCTGAGCAAGCTCACTGGTCGAGAGCGTCAAGTATTAGAAAGAATTGTTGCTGGTCGTTTGAATAAGCAAATTGCTGACGACCTTGGCATCTCTATCAAGACTGTCGAAGCACACCGCGCCAATATTATGGAAAAGCTCAACGTTAATACGGTAGCCGACCTGCTCCGTCTGGCCTTATCTGATCCTCAACCCAACTAACCCAACTAATACACTTGCAATGCCCGCCCAATTATTAGACGGTAACGCGCTCTCCAAAAAGCTCCGTGCTGAAATTGCAGCCCGCGGGGCGATTGTTACTGCCAAGGGAGTTAGGCCAGGATTAGCAGTCATCGTAGTTGGTGAAAATCCCGCTAGTCAAGTGTACGTTCGCAATAAAGTGAAAGCATGTGAAGACGTTGGCTTTCATTCAGTATTAGAGCGCTATTCTGCCGAACTGGGTGAAGAAGAGTTGCTTGCCCGCATTGCCACCCTGAATGCCGATCCATCGATCCATGGCATCTTGGTTCAACTACCGCTCCCAGAACATATTGCCTCTGAGCGCGTACTCGAAGCCATTGCACCTGAAAAAGATGTCGATGGCTTCCACGTTGCCAATGCTGGCGCCTTAATGGTTGGCCAACCTGAATTCAAGCCCTGCACGCCTTATGGCTGTATGAAGATTCTAGAAAGTATTGACTATCCGATTCGTGGTGCGCGTGCAGTGATTGTTGGCGCCTCAAATATTGTAGGCAAGCCCATGGCGATGCTTCTGCTGCAGGCGGGTGCAACGGTCACTATTTGTAATAGCAAGACTCGTGATTTAGCCCATCACACCAAAGATGCAGACATTTTGGTAGTCGCCACTGGCAAACCCAAGATGATTTCTGGCGATATGGTGAAAAATGGTGCAGTAGTCATCGATGTTGGCATCAATCGCATGCCCGACGGCAAGCTTTGTGGCGATGTGGATTTTGATGCCGCCAAATATATTGCCGGCTGGATTACCCCAGTTCCAGGTGGTGTAGGCCCCATGACAATCACCATGCTACTCATGAATACTTTAGAGGCAGCAGAAAAAGCAGCCAAGCATTAGATCCATTAAGCTAGAGGGTATGACTACTCCTCTGTTTGCCCTACCCCCCGTATTACAAAATAACCCACTCCTGACTTTTGGTCGCGGTATTGCTGCTTACTCAGAAGTAAAACCTGAGCACATCGCTCCTGCTATTGAGTTCTTACTCAAGCACGCACAGGATGCTGTCGATGCAGCAACGGATTCTAAAACGCCATCAAGCTGGGATCAGTTGGCCGAACCTTTAGAGGACGCAACTGAGTCTCTCGGTAGATCTTGGGGTGTGATCTCTCACCTCAATAGCGTGGCAGATACACCAGAGTTACGCACTGCCTACGGAGAGATGCTTCCTGAAGTCACCGCGTTCTTTTCCAGTCTTGGACAAAACTTGGCGCTTTATCAAAAGTTTAAGGAACTAAAGAATAGTGCCGAATTTGCAAAGCTGAATCGCGCACAGCAAAAAGTCATTGAAAACTCCCTGCGAGATTTTCGTTTAGGTGGCGCTGAATTAAGCGAAGCAGATAAACCTCGCTTTACGCAAATTCAGGATGAGCAAGCAAACTTGGGCAAGGCATTTTCCGATCATGTCTTAGATGCTACCGATGGATTTGTTCACTTGATTACACAAGAATCTGAACTGGTGGGATTGCCAGAAGATGCCATAGCTGCGGCGGCGGATACCGCCAAGCAGAAAGGTCTAGAAGGCTGGGCATTTACCCTGCACTTCCCTTCTTACTACCCAGTAATGCAGTATTCAGAAAATAGAGCCTTACGCCGCTTGATGTATGAAGCCTACGTGACTCGCTCTTCAGAATTAGCACCGCAATACGCCAAAGGAAAAATTTCTTGGGATAACACCCACAATATGTTGGACCAATTGCGACTGCGTGATGAAGAGGCTCGTATATTAGGCTTTGCAAACTATGCAGCTTTAAGCTTGGCTCCCAAGATGGCCAATAACGTAGAGGAAGTAGATAGCTTCTTAAGTGATTTTGCAATCAAAGCGAAACCATTTGCCAAAAAGGATTGGATAGAACTGTGTACGTTTGCAAAATCTGAGTTAGGTCTTGTAGATGGACTAGAACCCTGGGATGTTCCTTTTGCTTCCGAGCGATTGAAACAAGAGCGCTATTCATTTTCCGAAAATGAACTCAAACAATACTTTCCTTTGCCCAAGGTATTGGATGGCTTATTCCAAGTGATACAGACGCTGTTTGGCGTCAAGATTGCAGCTGCGGAGTTGCCAACCTGGCATGCCGATGTGCAATCGTTTTCAGTCAGCAATACCAAGGGCAACATCGTCGCGTATTTTTATTTAGACCCCTACGCCCGCCCAGGTAAAAGGGGTGGCGCATGGATGGATGATGCCCGTGGTCGCAGAGTACTTTCTAATGGAAAGATTCAGGTTCCAGTGGCCTATTTAGTTTGTAACTTTGCCCCACCAGTCAAGGTGGATGAGGTACTACGTCAACCGACTATTACCCATGATGATGTCATTACCCTCTTTCATGAGAGTGGCCATGGTTTGCATCACCTCCTCACACAAGTGGGTGCCTTAGGAGTCTCTGGTATCAACGGCGTTGAATGGGATGCTGTGGAATTACCAAGTCAGTTTATGGAAAACTTCTGTTGGGAATGGGAAGTACTTGAGAAAATGACTGCGCATGTAGAAACAGGCAAACCTTTACCGCGCGAGTTATTTGAAAAAATGCTCGCCGCTAAGAATTTCCAGAATGGCTATATGACATTACGCCAAATAGTCATGTCATTAACGGATTGGAGGCTACACTCTAGCTTTAATCCCTTCAGTACAAAAGACCATACTGTACTGGATCTTTCCAGAAAGATTGCTGATGAATTTAATGTCATTCCTCAGCCCGAGATCTCTCGCTGGATTAATACCTTTAGCCATATCTTTGCTGGTGGCTATGCGGCTGGTTACTACAGCTACAAATGGGCAGAAGTTCTCTCTGCAGATGCTTACTCCGCATTTGAGGAGGCTGCAAAGCTAACCGGCAGCGTACTAGATGTCAAAACGGGAACACGTTACCGGGAAGAAATCCTTGAAGTAGGAGGCAGCCGTCCTGCAGCAGAATCCTTCAAAGCCTTCCGCGGAAGAGAGCCCAGTATTGAAGCCTTACTGAGACATGGCGGTTTGGCTTAATTGCAAAGATTGGACGATGCTATCTCTGGCTATATTTAAGGAAACCAAACCTTTATGGCATGGGCAAATACCCATCAAGTAGTGATTTGAATGGGCCTACAGAAACAGCCTCAGGGCCTGAAAATGGGTAATCGTACAAGATGAGCAGCGAAAATATTACGCTGATAAAGACTGCAAATAAGGCAACCTCTAGGGAGGATAAGGTGAAAAGTAAATTTTTCATGTTGTAGGTCTACTAGTGGAAGAATGGGATAGCCCATTCGACCGATTACTTAATGTGAAGTACATGCTGCCATGAGCCATCAGCAAGGTGCGTAGTTTCAACCCAACCACCTACTCCGGCAAACTTACCAGTACCGCCAGTAATAGCTCGGGCGGTGGGAGATGACTCAACTAGAGTGGATTTAAGACTAGGGTATGAAGCAACGCCCTGAATGATGATTTGATCTTTTTGACCTGAGTTGAACGAGAAAACTGCGCTAGTAATTCTGGATTCCATGCCGCTCGTCTCTTCGCTCACGCTAGTCGTCGTCATAATCCAATCAGTCATCACTTCAGAGCTATTACTGGCTTTCGCTTTGAAATGCCATAAGCGTACGTCGCCGATAGATTGGCCTTTTGCCCCATGGTCAAGTAGTGTTGGAGCCGGTACCTCAGGATGGGTTACGGTAATGACGGTTTCAGCGAAAACCAAATTTGTAAACAACAGAAATAGTCCTGCGATAGAAAGTCGCATAAATGCTTTGAAGTTGAAGTGATTAGAATCCATATGCAGTCCTTATAGAAGTGAAGTGATAAAAAAGATTGTTACTAGTGAGCGAAAAATCAATTCGGTTTAGCGCAAGTGTCGGGTTTAATTTGATCAGGGTTTTGTTGGCCCAGATAAACCCCAATAATCTTCACAGGAAGTTTTCCAGCGGCCTTACCAAAATGACACCATTCTATTGCCTCTACGTATGAAGTACCTGGTTTGATAGTTTTCTTTCCCTTGCTGCCGTAATCTACCTCTAATTCTCCAGAGACCACGTAAACAAATAATGGAACGGCATGTTTGTGTAAGGAGGTTTGTTTACCAACTGGAATATCAATCATAAAAGCTTTGATAAGGGGTTGTCCCGCCGGATATTTAAAATCTTGCCCTAAGATCGTTTTCGGCGATTGTGCTATTAGGATTTCTGCAGCTTCAATATCTTCATATTGAACCAGGCCATCAATATGTGTGAGGGCCAGCGATTGCGTTGCAGTCAATCCAGAAACTAAAGCAAATCCCACAACTGCTATTAATTGTTTGAATTTCATTGTGAACCCCCAAATGATGTTGTCGTAATAACTGAACGGGACCATCCCCGTATTTCTCCTCAATATACTGAATGCCTCTAGTATTCAAAAACTTAGATAAGGCGCTTTATCTTAAAAAACCAAAGGAGCAGTTTTATTCAAAACAGAATGCCAATCAATTGGATATGGGTCAAATGATTTATTTGATATTTCACCAAAACCAAGGGTTAGCCCCAAAACTCTATTGCTGCGGCCTATTTTAGATACTAACGAGTGGTGATATATATCCGCAGCAAGCTTTAGTAATCTTGAATTAGCCCAAAGTTGAGCTAGGCCTTTTTAATTGTGGCAATTACAGGAGCATGATCTGAGGGCTGCTCCCAGGTCCTGGGTTCTTTATCTACCAGGCTAGCGTTGCATTTTTCTTTGAGGTCCTCGCTCAGTAAGATGTGATCAATGCGCATACCAGCATTTCTTCTAAAACCCATCATGCGGTAGTCCCACCAACTAAAGATTTTAGGTGCTTGCTCAAACATTCGGAAGGAGTCATGTAATCCAAGATTGATTAATTCCTGGAAGGCGCTTCTTTCTGGAGGTGAGACTAAGTTCTGCCCTTCCCATGCTTTAGGGTCATGCACGTCTGCATCTGCTGGTGCAATATTGAAATCCCCTAGTAGCGCTAAGCGCTGGTTTAGTTGCAGCTCAGTGCCAAGCCAAGTTTTTAGCGCTTTCAGCCAACTGAGTTTATAGATGAACTTATCACTATCGGGTGATTGCCCATTGGGAAAGTAAGCTGAGATAAGTCTGATGGGTTGCATTCCTGCAAAGGGAATGGTTGCAGCCAAAATACGTTGCTGCTCGTCTTGGTAGTTTGGAATATTTCTGCTGGGCTTCAGAAAAGTGGTAGCTGTATCGGATGCAATTGGGGCTAAAGCTGCTTTGCGGACAATGATGGCAACGCCGTTATAGGTCTTTTGGCCAGCAGCGAGGCTAAGGTAGCCTGCTGCTTCAAGCTCTTGATGGGGATATTTATCATCTGTGAGCTTAAGCTCTTGCAAGCACAATGCATCAATTGGCTGTTTCTTTTGCTCTTGATCTTGCAACCAACGAAGTACGTGTGGAAGGCGTACCTTTAGGGAATTGACATTCCACGCCGCAATTCGAATTGAATCAGTCATCTAT
>Ga0208496_1000781_pt1 | contig 11641 bp, 9 predicted proteins | sample CryBogmetaGMA2M_FD_184552 | JGI IMG/M metagenome (GOLD analysis project Ga0208496, IMG submission 184552) | Freshwater microbial communities from Crystal Bog, Wisconsin, USA - MA2M (SPAdes) | ecosystem: Environmental > Aquatic > Freshwater > Lake | place: Crystal Bog, Wisconsin, USA | collected... | reverse complement strand
TCCACCGTGTGGCGCGTCATGATGTCGTTGGCCGACGCGGAGATGCTTTTCAGACGCGGGGTCTCGTGGTACAGCGCCAGGCAGATGGCGTCGAGCAGCGTGGATTTTCCGGCGCCCGTTGGGCCGGTGATGGCAAACAGGCAGTTGTCGGCAAACGGCGCCTTGCGGAAGTCGATAAACCACTCGCCCTTGAGCGAGTTGAGGTTTTTCAGGCGCAGACTGAGAATTTTCATTGCGCGTCCTCGCTCAGGCTGGCAACCACCGCGCGGTAACGCTGGTGCAGGGCCAGCTGCAGTTCCGGCACCAGATCTTCCTGTGCCAGGCGGCGCGCGAACACCTCATCGGGGCTGAGTTCATCCAGCGTTTCGCTCAGCTCGCCGATCAAGCTGGCCGCCGCATTGCCACGCAGACGCCGCACCCGCAACACCTCCACCGGCAGGCCCTGGGTCATGGCCTCGATGCGCGCCGGCAGGTCGGCCAGGTAGTCGTCCTGTTCCACCGTGACTTCCAGCCAGACGGGTTTTTCGCTAGTCCCTTCTGCGCCTGCTTCGACTATGGCCGCAGCCAGCTCCAACAGGTTCCCGCTGACCGACACCAGCGGCTGAAAGCGCGGTACCGGCAGGGCGGTGACGGCGCTTAGGCCATCCGCGTTCAGGTCCACCAGCAGCACCTCTTTTTGCTGCTTTTCTTCATCAAAGCCCAGCGCAATCGGCGAGCCGCAGTAGCGAATGTGCTCCAACCCGCCCACCTTCTGCGGCTTGTGGATGTGGCCCAGCGCCACGTAATCCACGGGCGGGAAGGCAGCGGTGGGAAAGGCCTCCAGCGAGCCGACATAAATCTCGCGCACCGACTCGTTGCTGCTGGCGCCCACGGTGGTGAGGTGGCCAGTGGCCAACAGGGGCAGCCTTCTGCCCAACGCTTGCGACAACTCTTCCTGGCGCACCAGCGCTGCTGCATGCACGGACAGGTAATGGGCCTGGATCGCGGCCTGCATGGACTGCTGCTTTTCCTCGGCGCTCTGCCCGGCCTGGCTTTGCAGCACGTCGCGCGCTCGTATGAAAGGCACGGCGCAGACGATGCAACCGGCCTCGCCGCCGCGCAAGGGCAGGACCACCAACTGGTCGGCAGGGTCAGCCACGGCGGCCACCACGGTGGCGTTCAAACGGGCCAGCAGCGCGCTGCTCTCGCCCAGGGTGGCGACGGAATCGTGGTTGCCGCCCAGCAGCAGCAAGGCCACACCGGCGCTGTGCAGGCGCACCACCAGCTGACTGTAGAGCTCGCGCGCATAGCTGGGCGGCGCGCCGGTGTCGAACACATCGCCGGCAATCAGCACTGCGTCCACCGCATGCGCCTCGACCTGGAGCAACAGCCAGGCTATCAGCGCCTGGTGCTCGGCCTGACGGCTCTTGCCCATGAAGTGCTGGCCCAGGTGCCAGTCGGAAGTGTGAAGGATGCGCATGGTGGGTGGTGCTATCTAGGGTTACGGTTTTCTATAGCTTATGGCAGTTGTGCCGGCGCAGGCCGACCCACGCCGTCGGCATCGCGCACAATCGCCCATGCCCATCCAACCCGCCACAGCCCAGCCGCTTGATCTGGCTGCTTCACCAGGGCACTCTGCCTCCAACGCCGTCGCCCGCCTGAGCCTGCATGCGGTGGCACGCCTGCGCGCCACCCGCCTGGAGCGCAGCCTCAAGCCCTTTATCGCGCGCGGTTCGCGCAAGGAGCGCTGCACCGGTTGCCGCGTGATGCACAGCCACTGCCTGTGCGCGCTGCGCCCCAGCGTGCCGACTACAGCCGGGGTGTGCCTGATCATGTGCGACATCGAGCCGCTCAAGCCCAGCAACACTGGCTGGCTGATTGCCGACATGGTGGCCGACACGGCAGCCTTTGGCTGGGCGCGCACGGCGGTGGACCCGACCCTGCTGGAGATGCTGGCCGACCCGCAGTGGCAGCCCTTTGTGGTGTTCCCCGGCGAATATGTGGAGGCCGCCGAGCGCGTGGTGACGGAAGTGAGGCCAGTGGCCGGCAAGCGCCCGCTGTTCATTTTGCTGGACGCCACCTGGTCGGAGGCGCGCAAGATGTTTCGCAAGAGCCCGTATCTCGACCACCTGCCGGTGCTCAGCCTGCAGCCGGAGCAGTTGTCCAACTACCGGCTACGCCGCTCCAAACGCGATGACCACTTATGCACCTCGGAGGTGGCGGCGCTGTGCCTGGAGCTTGCCGGTGAACCGCACGCCGCCGACACGCTGAGCGCCTATCTGGATGTGTTCACCAACCACTACCTAAGCGCCAAGAACAGCGTGAAGGTGGACCTGGAAGACGCCGTGCACCTGCGCCTGCGTGCGCTGGGCGAGCCTGCCGCTACGCCGGACTGAGCCGTTAAGTGGTTGTGGTGGCAGCGCTCACTAGGGGCTTCTGTTAAAGTGATGCGTGATGCTAACGCATCAATCATCACTTCTGGAGTTTGATTATGCGCACCACCCTTGACATTGCCGACGACGTTTTGTTTGCCGCCAAGGAGATAGCGCAGCGCGAAAAAAAACCCTGGGCCATGTCATCAGCGAGCTGGCCAGGCGCGCCTTTCAGAATCGGGGGCTGGTGGAACCCGCCTCGCCAGGCAGCCAGAAGCCCAATGTATCCGAGCGGCTGGCAGGGTTTGGTATTCGCCCCTTGCCCCAACGCGGCGGCATTGTCAGCAACGAGCTGATAGACCGCCTGCGTGACGCGGATGGTGTTTGATGCGCGCGCTACTGGACGTCAACGTACTGATTGCCCTGCATGACCGTGACCATGTGCACCATGAGCGCGCCGCACTTTGGCTGGAGAAAAACATCGCCTCCGGCTGGGCCAGCTGCCCTCTGACCCAAAACGGCTGCCTGCGCATCATGAGCCAAAGCGCTTACAGCAGCCCACAACCCCTCGCCGTGCTGATTGCCATGTTGCAAGGCTCGGTTGCGGCACCGCACCACCGCCTATGGCCGGACGACATCAGTCTGCTGGACGCAGCGGCGTTCCATCACCAGCACATGCACAGCCCCCATCAGCTCACCGATCTGTATCTGCTGGCGTTGGCGGTCAAACATTCCGGGCGACTGGTCAGCTTCGACCAACGCATTCCGCTCAGCGCCGTTCAGGGAGCCAAGGCCCAGCATCTGGTCATCCTGTAGGCCCTCAGCAAAGCTTAACCCTGGCGCGCTATGCTGCGGGTTTACCAGTAAGCCAAAAGAACGCCCCATGAACTTTACCGACATCGACGACAGCTCCGAGCACGCCACGCACACGCCGACCGAACGCGCGGCCGCCGCCAGTCGCAGCACCTGGGTTAGCGTGGCCGTAAACTTGGTCCTATCCATCACCCAGATCGTGGTGGGCACGCTGGCCAAATCGCAGGGCCTGATTGCCGACGGCGTCCATTCGCTGTCGGACCTGGTGGCTGATTTTGTGGTGCTGTTTGCCGGCCACCACGCCAAGAAAGATGCCGACGAAGATCACCCTTACGGCCACCATCGTTTCGAAACCGCGGCCTCGCTGGCCCTGGGCCTGTTGCTGCTGGGCGTGGGCGTGGGCATGGTCTGGTCGGCGCTGCAAAAGCTGGAGTCCCCCAGCTCCATCCCCACCGTCCACGTGACGGCCCTGTGGGTGGCACTGGTGGCCATTGCCTCCAAGGAACTGCTGTTTCGCTACATGCTGCGCGTGGCCAAGGCGGTCAAGTCCAGCATGCTGGTGGCCAACGCCTGGCATGCGCGCTCGGATGCGGCGTCGTCCCTGGTGGTCAGCATAGGCCTGATCGGCAATCTGCTGGGTTATCCGCTCTTGGACCCGATTGCCGCCCTGATCGTGGGCTTCATGGTCGGCAAGATGGGCTGGAGCTTTGGCTGGGACGCGCTGCACGATTTGATGGACCGTGGCCTGGATGAGGCCGAGGTGCAGGCCATACGCGACACCCTGCAATCGTCGCCCGGCGTGCTGGGCGTTCACGATGTGCGCACCCGAAAGATGGGTGACATGGTGGTGGTGGATGCCCACCTGGAAGTGGACGCCACGATCACAGTGGAGGCCGGTCACAATATTGCCGTGGCAGCGCGCCAGGCCGTCATGCAGCGCCACCGCGTGCTGGACCTGATGACCCATGTGGACCCGTCGCAGCGCCCCGACCGCGACCACCATGGAGCGGGCCTAGCGGAGTCATAGGCATAAGCCGGAATTAATCCCGGCGAAGCCCTTTGCGGGGCGACGGATGTGCAAGAATCCATCGAAAGCAAGCACCACCGTGGTGTGCAGCAACTATGCCAAAAATACTGTCGTTATCTCGCGTTTCAGGACCTTAATTTTCATGTCGCGCGCGCGCTCCGTCCAGACACTGCTGATTGCCGTTCTGCTGGGCGTCAATCTGCTGGCCCTAGTGGCATCTGCTTATTGGCTGTACCAGAGCAAGCACCAGTTTGTGGAAAGTGCCGAAATCCGTACGCGCAACATTGCCAGCGCGGTGGAGCGCAACCTGTCGTCCAGCGTCGACAAGGTCGACTTTGCCTTGATGCACATGGTGGACGATGTGCAGCGATTGACCAGCAGCAGTAAATCCATTGACTCCAGCAACCTGAACGCTGCCTTTTCCAACATGCACAAGCGCCTGCCAGAGATTGAAGGCCTGCGCGTGGCCGACAAGGATGGTCACGTTTTTCTGGGCAGTGGCATGGACCTGAGCAAGCCCGTCAGCATTGCCGACCGCGACTACTATCAGGCGCTGCGCGCAGGCCAAGACCACACGCTGTGGATCAGCAAGCCGATGATGGGGCGGCTGGTGAAACACCCCATCATCGTGTTTGCGCGGCGCTATGACGACGCCCAGGGCCAATTTGCAGGCGTGGTGTTTGCCACCATCGCGCTGGACTATTTCCAGCACCTACTGGCACGCTTTGACCTGGGCGCGCAGGGTACGCTGGTGCTGCGCGACCTGGATCTGGGACTGATCGTGCGCAGCCCACCGATCGCCGACCTGCCCGTCGGCCAGGTCGGCAACCGCGCGGTGTCGGCTGAGTTCCGCACGCTGTATGACAGCGGCAGCGCTAGCGCCATCTTCTTCACCCCGCAGGGCTCGGACAGTGTGGAGCGCATCATTGCCTTTGAGCACGTCAGCAATGCGCCCATGCTGATCATTGCCGGCTCGGCCAGCGCGGATTACCTGAGCGGCTGGTATGGCGAGCGCGACAAGACCATTGCCAGCACCGGCATCTTTATGCTGGTGACGCTGGTGCTGGGCGCCATGCTGTGGCGACTGCTAAACACCACCGCGCTGGAGGCCCTGCGCAACCAGGTGTATTTGCGCAATGCCAGCGACGGCATACAGATCACCGATGCCAGCGGCCAGTTGCTGGAGGCCAACGACCGTTTGTGCAGCCTGCTGGGCTATAGCCGCAGCGAACTGCAGTCCATGGGCGCGCAGCTATGGCCGCAATGCTGGCCCGATGCACAGGCCCGTGACAGCCTGCGCGAACAGGCCCAGGGCTCGGGCGAGCCGCAGTCCCTGGAGACCACGCTGCGCCGCAAGGACGGCAGCCTGCTGGATGTGGAGGTGCGTTCCAGCCACTTTTACTGGTCCGACCGCTTGCACCTGCATGCCTCGATACGCGACATTGGCGAACGCAAGGCACACGCCGAGAAGATCGAACTGCTGGCTTTTTTTGATCCGCTGACCCGACTTCCCAACCGCCGCCTCATGCTGGAGCGCCTGAACCGCGCACTGCTGGGCTGTGCGCGCCACCCAAGCCATTGCGCGCTGTTGTTGATCGACATTGACAACTTCAAGGTCCTCAACGACACCCTGGGCCATGCGGTGGGCGACCAACTGCTGGTGGAAATGGCCAGGCGCTTGCAAACCTGCCTACGCCAGGGCGACACCGCGGCCCGCATGGGAGGTGACGAGTTTGTGGTGATCCTGGAAGGCTTGGACGGCGGCGGTATGGCTGCCAGTCAGGCCGAAGCGGTGGCAGAAAAGATCATGGCCCACCTACGCCAGCCTTTTTTGCTGGACCTGGCTGCGGGCGCGCAGGACCTGCCGCTGCGCAACCATCTGTGCACCTCCAGCATTGGCATTGCCATGTTCAACGACCAGTCGCTGTCCACCGACGAACTGCTGATGCGCTCCGACACCGCCATGTACCAGGCCAAGGCCTCGGGCCGCAACACGGTGCGTTTTTTTGATCCGGACATGCAGAGCAGCGTGGACGCCCGCGCTGCGCTGGAACACGACCTGCGTCACGCCCTGGAGCAAGACCAGTTGCAGCTCTACTACCAGCCGCAGGTGGACGACCAGGACCGCATCATGGGGGCCGAAGTCCTTCTGCGCTGGCTGCACCCGGAACGCGGCCTGGTCATGCCCGGCCACTTCATCCCGCTGGCCGAGGAAACCGGCGTAATTTTGGCCTTGGGTGCCTGGGTGCTGGAGAACGCCTGCGCGCAACTCACGCGCTGGGCCCAGCAAAGTGCATTCAGCCACCTGACGATTTCGGTCAATGTCAGCGCACGCCAGTTCCGCCAAAGCGATTTTGTGCAACAGGTCCAGACCATTGTGCAGGCCTCGGGCGCCAACCCGCGACTGCTCAAGCTGGAGCTGACCGAAAGCCTGATGGTCAATAGCGTGCAGGAGACGGTGGGCAAAATGGAGGCCCTGCATGACTATGGCATTGCGTTTTCGCTGGATGACTTTGGCACCGGTTATTCGTCGCTGTCCTATCTGCAGCGCCTGCCACTAGACCAGCTCAAGATCGACCAGAGCTTTGTGCGCGACCTGCTGCAAGACAGCAAGGACGCAGCCATTGCCCAGACCGTGGTCAACCTGGCGCAAAACCTGGGCTTGAGCGTGATTGCCGAGGGCGTGGAAACCCAGGCCCAGCGCGACTTCCTGAGCGACATCGGCTGCCACGCCTACCAGGGCTATTTGTTTGGCCGACCCTGCCCGCTGCAGGAATTTGAGCAATTGTTCAGCGTCGCTGCTTAGCGTTTCAACCGGCCGACCAGCCAGCCCTCGGCGCTGTAAATCACCAGCGCCAACCAGATCAGCAAAAAGCCGACAAAGCGCGCGCTGGCAAAAGGCTCATGAAACAGCCAGACGCCGATCGCAAATTGCAGGCTGGGCGAAATGTATTGCAAAATTCCCATAGTGGTCAGCGTGATGCGCCTGGCACCTGCGGCAAACAGCAGCAAGGGAATGGCGGTCATCGGCCCACCAAACAGCAGCCAGGCAAAAGTGACGGGGTCAAACTGAACAAAGGCGCTGTGGCCCTGCCAGCTTAAATAGGCCAGCACGCCGACGGCGAAAGGCGCAAGCAACAGGGTCTCCAGCGACAAGCCTTCCAGCGCACCCAGGGAACCCACCTTGCGCAACAGGCCGTAGCCGCCAAAGCTGAAGGCGAGAATCAGCGCGATCCAGGGCGGGTGGCCAGCCTGCACCGCCAGCCACAACACGCCCGAAGTCGCCACCGCCACGGCCAGCCACTGACCGCGCCGGGGCCGCTCATGCAGCACAAAAAAGCCGATCGCCACATTCACCAGCGGCAGGATGAAATAGCCCAGACTGGCGTCCAGCAAATGCTGGTTGTGCACCGCCCAGACATAGGTCAGCCAGTTCAGCGTCAGCAGGGCCGCCGACAGCGCAAAGGCCGCCAGCACGCGCGGCTGACCGGCCACTGCGCGCAACCAGCTCCAGCGCCGCAGAAAGGTCAGCACGCACAGCAGGAACAGCGCCGACCAGAGCGTGCGGTGCATCACCACCTCCAGCGGCGCCACGCTGGCCAGTTGATGGAAGTACAGAGGGAACAGGCCCCAGGCGATATAGGCCAGGGTTGCGTAGAGAACACCAGGATTCATGGGAACAGACAAGCAAGCATGGCGCTATTGTCGCCGCCATAAAAAAAAGCGCCCGAAGGCGCTTTTTTCAGGGGTGGTGCAAGGCTTACTTGCTGACCACGCGGACCATTTCCAGGCACTTGTTGGAGTAGCCCCATTCGTTGTCGTACCAGCTGATGAGCTTCACAAACGTGCCGTCCAGGGCAATGCTGGCATCGGCATCAAAGATGGAGGTACGGGTGTCACCACGGAAGTCGGTGGCAACCACCTTGTCTTCGGTGTAACCCAGAACGCCCTTCAGGGCGCCCTCGCTTTGCAGCTTGATTTCAGCGCAGATTTCAGCCAGGGTGGCGCTGGTGTTCAGTTCCACCGTCAGGTCGACTACCGACACGTCGCTGGTGGGCACACGGAAGGACATGCCGGTGAGCTTTTTGTTCAGTTCAGGAATCACCACGCCCACCGCCTTGGCTGCACCGGTGCTGCTCGGAATGATGTTTTCCAGTATGCCGCGCCCGCCACGCCAGTCTTTGTTGGAAGGACCGTCCACGGTCTTTTGCGTGGCAGTGGCAGCATGCACCGTGGTCATCAGGCCGCGCTTGATACCGAACTTGTCGTTGATCACCTTTGCCAAAGGAGCCAGGCAGTTGGTAGTGCAAGAAGCGTTGGACACAATCGCTTCGCCCTTGTAGGTGTTCTCGTTCACTCCGAACACGAACATGGGGGTGTCGTCCTTGCTGGGCGCCGACAGGATGACCTTGGTGGCGCCGGCATCGATGTGCTTTTGCGCCGTCACCTTGTCCAGGAACAGGCCGGTGGATTCGATGACGACGGTGGCGCCGACTTCATTCCACTTCAAATTCGCCGGGTCACGCTCTTGCGTCAGGCGGATCTTCTTGCCATTGACCACCAGGGTGTTTCCTTCGACGGACACTTCGCCCTTGAAGCGGCCATGCACCGAGTCGTATTGCAGCATGTAGGCCAGGTAATGGGGTTCGAGCAGGTCGTTGATGCCGACCACTTCGATGTCGCTGAAGTTCTGCAACGCAGAGCGCAGCACGTTGCGACCAATACGCCCGAAACCATTGATACCAATCTTGATTGTCATTTGCTTCACTTTCTTGCGTTAAAAATCGATTGTCGAAAAAAACTGTCTCAGTCTACTTGCGCTGCAGCAAGCTTTGTACGGTGTCTGCCACGTTCGCGTCGGTAAAGCCGAAATGCTTGAACAGCACCGGGGCCGGAGCGGATTCGCCAAAGGTGTCGATGCCGACCACGGCCCCCACGCCGTACTTCCACCAGCCATCCGTAGAGCCCATTTCCACAGCCACGCGCGGCACACCGGCGGGCAGCACTAGGCTCTTGTATTCCACGCTCTGGCGGTCAAAGGTAGTGGTACTGGGCATGGAAACCACGCGCACCGCAATCTTGCGTTCCGCCAGCAGCAACTGGGCCTTGAGCGCCAACTGCACCTCGGAACCGGTGGCGATGATGACGGCCTGCATCTTCTTTTTCATGCCGACGTTGGCCGGCTCGGACAGCACATAGGCGCCCTTGCCGATGGCGTCAATGCCGCTGGCATCTGCTGCCAGTTCGGAGTCGCCCTTGACTGCGTAGCTGATGTTCTGGCGCGACAGCAACAGGGCGGTGGGGCGCTTGTCATTCTGCAGCGCCACGGTCCAGGCCACTGCGGTCTCGGCCGTATCGCCCGGACGCCACACATCCAGATTGGGGATCAGGCGCAGCGAGGCGGCGTGTTCAATCGACTGGTGGGTCGGGCCGTCTTCGCCCAGACCGATGGAATCGTGGGTGAACACATGGATTACGCGAATCTTCATGAGAGCTGCCATGCGGATGGCATTGCGGCTGTAGTCGCTGAAGGTCAGGAAGGTGCCGCCATAGGGAATGAAGCCGCCATGCAAGGCAATGCCGTTCATGATGGCGGCCATGCCGAATTCGCGCACGCCGTAGTTGATGTGGCGCCCGCCGATCAAATTGCCATTTGCGTCCGGCGTCTGCACCACATCGCCCTGCATCGTGAAGCGCAGATTGGGCGTGCTCTTGGTGTTGGTCAGATTGGAGCCGGTCAGGTCGGCCGAGCCGCCCAGCAGTTCGGGCACGGCTGCAGTGAAGGATTCGAGTGCCAGTTGCGAGGCCTTGCGGCTGGCAACCGTCTCGCCCTTTTGGTGCGCGGCAATGATGGTGTCCACGGCGGTCTGCACAAACTTCTTGGGCAACTCGCCCTTCATGCGGCGTACCAGCTCCTTGGCCTGGGCCGGGTAGGCGGCCTTGTAGGCGTCGAAGCCTTCGGTCCATTCTTTTTGCGCGGCAGCCCCTTTGGCCTTGGCGTCCCAATCGGAGTACACCTCCGTGGGGATGACAAAGGGCGCATGCTCCCAGCCAATGGCTGCGCGGGTCAGCTTGATTTCTTCGGCGCCCAACGGCTCGCCGTGCGCCTTGGAGGTGTTGGCGCGGTTCGGTGAACCAAAACCGATATGCGTCTTGCAAATGATCAGCGTCGGTCTGTCGGTGGATTTCTTGGCCTCGGCAATGGTCTTGGACACCAGCTCGACGTCGTGGCCGTCGATCGGACCCAGCACATTCCAGCCGTAGCTCACAAAGCGCAGCGCGGTGTTGTCGGCAAACCAGGGCGCGACCTGGCCGTCAATGGAGATACCGTTGTCGTCGTACAGCGCAATCAGCTTGCCCAGCTTCCAGGCACCGGCCAGGGAGGCGGCCTCGTGGCTGATGCCCTCCATCAGGCAGCCGTCACCCATGAACACATAGGTGTGGTGATCAACGATGGCATGGCCTTCGCGATTGAATTCCTTGGCCAGCAGTTTCTCGGCCAGCGCCATGCCCACGGCATTGGTCAGGCCCTGGCCCAGCGGGCCGGTGGTGGTTTCCACGCCGGGGGTGATGCCGTACTCGGGATGACCCGCGGTTTTGCTGTGCAGGGTGCGGAAGTTTTTGAGCTCTTCCATCGGCAACTTGTAGCCGGTCAGGTGCAAGAGCGCATAAATCAGCATCGAGCCGTGGCCATTGGACAGCACAAAGCGGTCGCGGTTCATCCAATTGGGCTTGGCCGGGTTGTGGCGCAGATGCTCGCCCCACAGGGCCACTGCCATATCGGCCATGCCCATGGGGGCGCCGGGGTGACCGGAGTTGGCAAGTTGAACTGCGTCCATGGCAAGTGCGCGGATTGCGCTTGCCATTTGTTGGGTGTTGGCCATGGTTGGCGGCTCCAGGTGGTAGTGAGTGCGAAGAAGCGAATACTTAACCCGCCATTTTACCGGTGCCACCGTGCAAGGCTTTTGCAGCGCCACAACGCAGCCCACGCCACCACGCGATATGCTTGCTGGATGAGCACACTTTTTACCCCCCTGAACCTGCCTTCACCACGCGGCGGCATCACCCTGGCGAACCGCATTGTGGTCGCACCCATGTGCCAGTATTCCGCCATCAACGGTGAGGCCACCGACTGGCATCTGATGCACTGGGGCAATCTGCTCAACGGCGGCGCGGCCATGTTCACCATCGAAGCCACGGCCGTGCTGCCCGAGGGCCGTATCACTCCCAGCTGCCTGGGGCTGTGGGACGAGCGCACCGAGGTCAAGCTGGCCGACAACTTGCAGCGCGCCCGCAAGCTGGCGCCGCATGTTGCTGTGTGCATTCAGCTCGCGCACGCCGGGCGCAAGGCATCCAGCGCCGTGCCCTGGCAGGGCGGCCAGCTGCTAAGCGCAGACCAAGGCGGCTGGCAAACCGTAGGCCCATCGGCCCTGCCGCAGCTGCCCAATGA
>Ga0208496_1000776_pt1 | contig 11657 bp, 10 predicted proteins | sample CryBogmetaGMA2M_FD_184552 | JGI IMG/M metagenome (GOLD analysis project Ga0208496, IMG submission 184552) | Freshwater microbial communities from Crystal Bog, Wisconsin, USA - MA2M (SPAdes) | ecosystem: Environmental > Aquatic > Freshwater > Lake | place: Crystal Bog, Wisconsin, USA | collected... | reverse complement strand
ATTTTACGTATGAGTGTATGAAAAGATGTCTCTTTAACGGTTTCCCAAAGTGAAGCTGCTGGTAAGAGTAAAGCTACTCCTAAAGAGATTACATTAAACCTAAAGGTCTTCGCATAAAAAGTATCGGCTGAAACAGTAAGCCCTGAAGGACTCCACATAAAAAGGCCGCCATACCCGACAGTAAGTAAGACAAGTCCAAGTACAGCCCAAAGTACAGCTTTACTACTCCATAGATGAGAGTAGTGCTGAGAAATCCATGCAGCTAGGACTCCCGTCATCAAGGCATCAAACCGGTACAAGACTGCACATCTTTGGGAATTCACAAAATCAGCACCTGGAAGAAATGCTCCATGAATGCGCAGCGCCAAGGATGCAGTAAACAGGAGTATGGCTGTCCCAATAAAGATACGCATACGTAAGCGTGGCCAAACAAAGTAGCCGATCCATAGAAGAGCCGGAAAAATGACATAGAACCACTCTTCAACTGCTAGACTCCACGACTCAGGCATAAAATCGACATGGATTTCTCGAATATTATTTAGAAATAATGCTTCTCCAAAAATTGTGGATACACCTAATACACGGTTATGTAACGCGAATTCGAAAACGACATTAAGTAAAAGACAGAGCCAAAATAATGGCAGGGTCCTAAACCAGCGTCTGCCGTAAAATAAAGCAAGTTTAGCTAAACTTGGTGCCGAGTCCTCAGTGTTGCCAACACTGCGAAGTAAAATTCCCCCAATTAAAAATCCACTGAGAACAAAAAATATTTCTACTCCAAGAAGGCCAAAATGCCATGTGAAATTACAGAGACTCTCTACAGGTTTTAAAAATGTAAAAACGTGATCTACTAGATTATGCAGATTGGTTGCAAGAAACCCGTGTGAAAATGTTACACACAAAATAGCAACCGCTCTAATGACATCTAAGCCAAAGACTCTACCCCTTGTTACTTCCTTTAACTGGGGTACTGGATTAGCGGGGTAAGTCATGTTTAATGTAAACGTGTCTAGTAAAGTGTGCGCACCCCATAAAGATCACGGCAAGGTTAAAGCCATACGTACAGGATGCCATCTGGGTAATTATTTAACTACCAGTGCACGTTTAACTAGTTTATATGCAACACTTAACAATTTATTGTCCACATACGCAATCACAATCATATCTGCACAGTATGGGTTTTGAGATCTATTTACGTGATAACTTTTATCCAGAGAAGAATTCACTTCAGTAAACTTAAGTTTTACTGAAAACTACATTCACGTTTATTAATGCTTGCTGACTTTATTATCCCTAATGCTTTGTGGCAGTCGCTTACTCTGACCTTGCGGCTAGCTTTAATTACAACAGCACTGCTCGCAGTCATTGGCCTTCCTCTTGCTCAGTGGCTTAATACAAGTCGATTAAAGTTTATAGCGGTCATTGAAACATTGCTAACTCTACCCCTTGTTCTTCCCCCTACAGTTCTAGGATTTTATCTACTGCTTGCCTTATCTCCTAATCATCCTCCAGGCAGTTGGTGGCTAACGATTACGGGCTCAACCTTGGTCTTCTCATTCCCAGGGTTAGTAATTGCCTCAATTATTTATTCACTGCCCTTTGCGTTACAACCTTTTCAATCTGCTCTTAAATCAGTTCCTCAAGAACTCCTAAATGCAGGTTCTGCATTGGGTGCAGCTCCATGGAAAGTATGGTGTAAATTACATCTACCGATTGCGTGGCGTGGAATTGCTGCAGGCTTAACCTTAGCTTTTGCTCATACCTTAGGAGAATTTGGTGTCGTTCTAATGATAGGCGGCTCTATACCTGGGGTTACCAAGGTGGCGAGTATAGCGCTGTTTGATGAAGTCCAAATCTTGGATTATTCCCAGGCTCATCTCTTCGCTGCAATTCTACTGATTATCTCTTTTGTCTTACTGCTTACGACAAACTTATTACAGCGTTATTCTGCTGCTAGGAACAAATAGCTTACGCGTACCGCAACTCGATAAGTATTATTTATCTAAGCCAAATACAGCATTCGAATAATTCTCGATACTGAAAGGCTGTAAGTCTTCGGCTTTCTCACCTAAGCCAACAAAATAAATTGGAATTTTTAATTGTCTAAAAATTCCCACGATAGCTCCACCGCGACTTGTTCCATCTAGCTTAGTGACGATAAGGCCTGTAAGACCAAAACTTGCATGAAAGACTTTCGCTTGCTCAATGGAATTTGAACCTAAGGAGCCGTCCACTACGAGCCAACGGTGCTGAGGAGCCGTTGCATCATTTTTTTGTAGTACACGCCTTATCTTCGCTAATTCATCCATCAAATTACTTTTGGTATGAAGACGTCCCGCAGTATCAATAATGAGATAGTCTTTATTCCTAGCCTTAGCAGCCTGCCAGGCATCGAATGCAAGTGCAGCTGAATCTGCTCCCGTGTGAGATGAAATTAATTCTAGGTCTAGTTTCTTAGCCCAGGTTTGCAATTGCTCAATAGCAGCAGCCCTGAAGGTATCTGCAGCTGCAATAAGTACAGTCTTCTTATCTTCTTTTAAGCGCCAAGCGAGTTTTGCACAGCTGGTTGTCTTACCCGAGCCATTCACTCCTATGATCGCTAAGACTGTAGGTTTAGTTCCACTTTCAACTAATACGCCTTCACTGCCTGCTAAAATACGTTTTAAGACTGAGGCTCCTATTTCTGCTGCTTGCTTACCCTTTAAATCCTTATCTTTTTTATAAGCCTCTTTAATCTCTTGGATAATTTCGTTGGTTGTTTCTACCCCGAAATCAGCTGTGTAAAGGGCTTCTTCTAATTCACTTAATGAGGAGGCATCAATTTTTCTTCCACCAAATAAGCCATGCGTTTTCTCCGCAATCGCACTAACGGTTTTAGAAAACCCTTCTTTAAATTTTTTGAAAAGACCAAACATCTCAAATAATCTCTAGTTTCAGTAAACCGCTGAAATTGATTACGGAGTAGCCGCTTTGCGGGCATCACGTCCGAGCTGATCTTTAAGCCTATCTAAGATACCATTGATAAAGCGCTTGGCATCGATATTTGAAAATTCCTTAGATAAATCGATCGCCTCATTGATGGAAACAACCGGAGGAATATCATTTCTGTAGATCATCTCATAGATCGCTAAGCGAAGAATCGCTAAATCAATCTTTGCGATACGGTCAAATTCCCAATTCTGAGCGAGTGTACGGATACGAGCATCAATCTCAGTGACATTTTCAATAATGCCGTGAATTAATTGCTCACCAAATTCATAATGCGAGCGTGGCTGCTCCATACTTGCAAAGAAGGTCTCAAGGTCAGTCGCAATATTGGAGGGATTATTCATACTCCAAGCATACATGTACTGCAGAGCAGCAACACGACCATCACGACGTTGGGCAAATTGGGCGCGGCTCATTTGGAAAGTTGTTTTTTAAGATTAGCCATGTGCAGTGCTGCGAAAGCAAATTCCGCACCACGATTTATTTTACCTGTGCACCTCTCAACGGCTTGCGATTGTTTTTCAGCTACGACTATTCCATTAATAACTGGAATATTAAGATCTAGGGCTACGTGCATTAAACCATTCGTAGCAGCTTCAGAAATTAATTCATAGTGAATGGTATCACCTCGAATAATAACACCTAGTGCAATTAAGACGTCAGGCTTTTGTTTCTTACCTAAGAGTTTTACAGCAACGGGTAATTCATTTGAACCAGGCACTCTAACGACCTCAATTGCTTTAGCCTTCACGCCCTGCTTTTTTAAAAGGGTGACCGTTTGCTCAAGTAATGCACCTACAAGCCGCTCGTTATAACACGCAGCAGCAATGCCGACCTTGAATGTGGTCCCGGAAATCGCAGGTAATTGCGGTACTGAGAGGCTCATAGCGTTACTTAAAAGTGATGAAGAACAGTGGAATAAATCAGTCCAACGTTCTTAGGAGAAGTCGCAAAACAATTCGAAAAGACACATAAATTGTTACTTAACAGGCACTTGCTCAACAATTTCTAGGCCGTAACCGTCTAAAGCAACGACTTTTCGAGTACTATTGGAAAGTAAGCGTATCTTCCTTAAGCCCAAAGCAACTAAGATTTGAGCTCCAATACCGTAGTCCCTGAAGTTCATAGGGGGTGGTGCTTCACCGGGTTTAGCGATCATTTGAGCTAAGACGTCAGCTCCACTTGGCGCGTGCTCCATGTATAAAACAGCCCCATTACCTGCTTCAGCAATCACCGCTAAAGAGCCCGTAAGGGAACTCTGCGTATCGTGACCTTCCATCCTAAAAACATCCCCTAATAAATTCCCGCTGTGTACACGCACTAAGGTGGGCTCACCGGTTAGCTTACCCTTGGTTAACGCAATGTGATGGCGATTATCGACAAGACTTTTAAAGACATGCAGATCAAACGTACCAAAGGAAGATTCAAATGGACCTGTTGTAACGTGTTCAACTAAGCGGTCCCTCTTTGCTCTATATTCAATTAATTGAGCTATCGAAATTAACTTAAGATCAAACTTTTTTCCAAATTCTACAAGTTGAGGAAGTCGTTGTACGGTCCCATCATCATTTACTAATTCACAAATGACACCACTGGGGTGAAGAGATGCAAGACGAGCGAGATCAACTGCCGCTTCTGTATGACCTGCTCTTTCTAAAACACCACCTGGCTTTGCACGTAGCGGAAATACATGACCTGGTTGAACTAACTCTTCAGGTTTTGAATTTGGATTAGATAAAATCTTAATTGTGTGCGCTCTATCTTGCGCACTAATGCCTGTAGAAATTCCTGAAGCTGCGTCAACACTGACTGTGAAGTCAGTTCTTTGAACTTCTCGATTGCGCGCAACCATGGGTCCTAAATTAAGGCGCTGAAGTTCGGATTCTATAGTAGGCACACAAACAATTCCACTGCCGTAACGAATCATCATGTTGACTGTTTGTGGCGTTACCTTGGAAGCCGCCATAATCAAGTCCCCTTCATTCTCCCTATTCTCGTCATCTGTCACGATAACAAGTTTACCCAAAGCGATATCGGCTATCGCCTCTTCAACGGTACTGAAGTGAACTGCGTCAGACATAGCTAAAAGTCTCTTTTTTAAGACACGAATGTCAAATGGAGCCTTTAAGCTTTGATTTAAGTACTTTCCAATGCTCGAGTCTCTCAGCAATAGCTTTCTCAGATCCGTTTAATTTTGGCGTGTAGAGTTTAAGCGGTTTTTGAAGGTAATCTTGTGGAGATATACCCTCTGGGAAGTCATGCGAGTAGACATAGTCCTTACTCTGACCTAAGCGCTTATTAGCGAGCCCTCCTTTGTCTTTTAAATAAAGAGGCACGGTTTGAACAGGCGCTGCCTGAATAGCCTGGTGAGCAGCAGCAAGGGCGAGTGTTGCTGAATTACTCTTTGGAGCTGAAGCAATGTAGAGAGTTGCATGAGCAAGAGTAAGTTCTGCTTCTGGTAGACCAATAAAGTCGCAAGCATGATGAGCTGCTACTGCAAGGGGTAAGGCATGAGGATCAGCTAGTCCAATATCCTCACTGGCTAGGATCACTAAACGCCGTGCGATAAAGCGGGGATCTTCTCCCCCTTCAAGCATCTTGGCTAACCAGTATAAAGCGCTATCTGGATCTCCACCTCTACAACTTTTTATAAAAGCTGAAATTGTGTCGTAGTGCTCATCTTCATCATCATACCGAATACGTCTTTCGCGGGCAAAAATGTCTAAATCGGTACTCGTTATTTCTGTTTTACCACTCGCACTTAAAATAAGCACTTCTAAGGCATTAAGCGCACGCCTCATATCGCCGTCACACAGATTAGCTAGATCTGTTAAAAGACTTAATTCTGCAGTGATACCTTTATTGCCTAGGCCACGCTCTTTATCGGTTAAGGCTTCAGCTAGAACCTGTGCAATCACATGAGCTGCTATAGGCTCTAGTCTAAATAAATGACTCCGTGATAAAAGTGGAGGAATAACATAGAAACCAGGATTGTGCGTTGTTGCTCCAATTAAACGCAAATTACCCTCTTCAATATCGGGGAGTAATAAATCCTGCTGTGATTTATTAAAGCGGTGCAGTTCATCAATAAAAAGAAGCGTCTTAGATTGAGCTGATTTTAATTTACGTGCAGTAGATAAAATCTCACGCAGCTCTGCGACATTGGACATGACTGCATTAATGCGCACAAACCTACTCTTTGTTTCTTTAGCAATCGCTTCTGCGATACTTGTTTTTCCACAACCCGGAGGTCCGTAAAAAATAAGTGAACCAAAATTGTTTTGTGCTACTAAGCGCGGAAGAAGTGAATCTGCTTTTAAGATATGATCTTGGCCCACCACTTCCTTAAGTGACCTAGGACGCATCCGAGCTGCTAAAGGCTTATCTGCTGAATCGTTTAATGCATGCTCTTTAGCTGAAGTATGCATCTGCATTACTTCATCTACTCCAAAGAGATCATGTTCATCAGCCATATGTTTAAAGTAAGCTATAAATCTAAGAATTGAAACTTGTTATACCGCGTTTCATTACCCACAGATTCGACACAGGATTTGCCCACATGTGAGTTATTACGTAAATTCTTACAGTACATGTTCTAAAATACATCATCTGCTATTCATTTTACGAAATAATTTTAATTCCATATACACCAAGCATTTACATAAGCGAATATTCCTAAAGAAGTATAATTTATACTAAAATTAGGCAAAGTTTAAGACTAACTACACTTCCAATAAGGTACCTAGCAGGTACGCCTTCAGTGAGTAATCCTTGTTAAAAAAAGAACCTTCTTTAAGATTCTTAAGTCATGAAAAGCGCTTACGAACTTGCGATGGAACGCCTTGCTAAATCGGATCCCGATGCAGGTAAAAAAGTGACTCCAGAACAGAAGAAGCGACTCTTGGAGATTGATAAGAACTATCACAGTAAAATAGCAGAACGAAACATCTTCTTAGATGAACAGCTAAACAAAGCCTTAATCGAGCGTAACGCTGAAGAGTATCAGAAAATTCTGAAACAAAAATCGAGTGAAAATTCACGCCTTGAAGAAGAACGTGAAGACGAAAAAGAAAAACTAAGACGCTCATTCTAAAGCGTCTTTAACTTTAATTTTATTCTGGTTCCGCGGTTCCTTCAACAACCCACTTCTTAGCTTCAGGGACTTTGTCGAAGAATGCGTTTAGAGCGGCGCTTAAGTGCTCAGCGTACCGGTAGTGCGCACCCATCCCTGTACGAAGTTCTGCTTCGTAAATAAATTTGTCTGCGTGGGTACTATGCTCGAACGGCGTTTGTGCTCCTAAGAGTAGCGAATACACGTAACTAGGAGATGCTCTTTCAAGTAAAGCGCGTGTTAATTCTAACTGCTCTTTAAGAAGTCCTACATGCTGACTGCGATTAATTTCTTGTGGCAGATAAAAGCCTGCCTGAATCAGTGGACAATAACGATTGCCTGTTCTGTGACGGTTTAAGTCACGTAATTCTGCAATTGCCATATTATTCCAGGCAAAGGCAACACGCATACGCCGTGTCGCAGTACCCTGTTGCCCATAGCGGTTTATACGGTGCTTAAGTGATTCTGCAACGGCTTGATCCTCGAGTAACCAAGGAGGAGAAGAACGGTCTACACTCACCCACACAAGATCCTCCAAAGCTGCACTTGAGAGACGCTTTTTACCTAAAGCAATACTCGTTGCTAATTCCTGATTAGCTTGTTCTTTGTAGGAAACATCAGCCGTACTGTGCCTTAAAAGCCTAGGAGATTGTTTTATTAATTCTGCACGAATTAAATCTGCAGCTTTTTTTGCTTCAGGCTGATGCAGAGCATCAAGCTGCTTTAAAGTCACAGCCCACATACGAGAGGACTGCACAAGTCCCATACTTGTCTTAGTTGCAAGCGGGATAAAATAGCGCGCTCGGTCGAGAGCGTAATTTTTACGAAGACGAGTGACTACTGCAGGCTTTGCATCTGCAGGTAAGCGAACGCGGTGCGGTTCAGCTACTGCTAATGCATCAAGGCGTGTAAATTCTTCGTTATAGGCAGCAAATGATTTTTGCATGACATCATTCCACTGCGGAATTAAATCCTCAGGGATGCCTATTTCTTCAGGCGTAGGAATATTGCTGGAATCCATCGTGATGTAACGCGTGCTGGATTCCTGACCATCTGCCATCTGCGAAAATTCGAAGATCTTGTAAGCAAGCCACATTGATATTCCATCAATGGCAACTGCTATACCTCCAGTTAAGCCACCGATCGAGGCATGCCCATAATCCACAAATTTTAAAATACGATCGATTGACGCATCAGGATTATCGATATCAACCTTCGATAAGATAGAGCTTAGGCCCTCATTACTGCGGGAATAGCGCGCCAAGACAGAAGCCAACAGTTCAGGAGTAACTTTGGGTGCATCCGAAGCTGTAGGTGGTGGAACTAGGGCTAGACCGGTTACTTTCATTAGGCTTACCTTAAAACCATAGTATCAATTTCTATGAGCAACCCAAAAAGGCTGTGAAACCTAAGCTTCTTTTAAGGGTCTAGTTAAACTAACGTCACAAAACTACACTTTCAACAGTCTTTTACTCATATCTTAACTTTTAGCGTCATATCATGAAACCTAGAAACCTTGTTACTTTAAGCCTATTTATAGCAGCACCCTTTGTTATCCATGCAGCGGATATCTCTGTTGGAGTAAATGTTGGAGGTGCGCGTATCTATCTTCAAGAGGCTCCTCCTGCGCCGCGTATGGAACGCCATGAAAGAGCTCCTGGTCCAGATTTCGTATGGATTCAAGGGCACTGGAACCATCATCATGGTCGCTGGGAATGGATGCGTGGCCACTGGGACCGTAGACCTGGCTATATGTACATTCCAGGGCACTGGCAGCAGGAAGGTCCGGGCTGGGTTTGGATTGAAGACCAGTGGATAGTTCCTAGTCCTCCTCATGGCGCTGCAATCCAGATGGCAACACCTGCTACACAACCTCCTAGCTCTGTTATAGTTCAACAAGCCCCAGAGCCTGGTTATAGTCCTAAAGGTACAACAATCATAGAACAGCCGGTGCCTGAGTTAATCATTGAGGATCCAGGTCGAAGCCCTGGACATGATTTCTTTTGGGTAGGTGGTCACTGGGCATGGCAAGGTGTTTGGATATGGATGTCTGGTGAATGGCGCCGTCACCCGCATTTTCATGAAGGAGCACAGTGGATGCAGGGCCATTGGGAAAATCGTGGCCGTGGACACGTTTGGATTGAGGGCTATTGGAAATAATAGGCTTAAATAAGCATATTTCGTTAGTCAAAGACCTGCTCAAAAAGCAGGTCTTTTTTGTCTGCATAAGCTTAATAAAAAGATGCAAACAACTCCCCAGAAAGCTTATCTATTCGGGAGGTGAATAACGATTATTCACACTATGAAACAACTGCCTGTTCGTTTATTTTACCAGTTAAGCCACTGACCTAATGCTCCCTGGTAAAATCCAAGGCCAAGAGTAGCAAGTGCTACTAAAGTAAAGATTAAGCGGTTACACCAGCAGACTTCAGTACGTGCAGGTCTTGCTGCACCTGCGTCTTGTTCTGAGGATTCAAAAAATGCAGCTTTAATCCAACCAAAGTAATAATAAATCGAAACTACTACACCGATAATTGCGACAAAGAGTAGCGAGTACATCTTAGCCTGATAGGCTGCTAAGAAGACAAAGAATTTACCCATAAAGCCAGCTAAAGGAGGAATGCCAGCTAAGGAACCAAGTCCAATAGCTAAGATTGCACCTAAGAAAGGATTATCCCGTGCAAGACCTACATAATGAGAGAGTTCTTGATTAGCATCTTCAGCAGGTGCGACATGCGCCATAACACAGAAAACAAGAAACGATGCTAAGAGATAAGAGAAGAGATAAAAATAAACAGCGCCTAGTGCCATAGGAATGGTTGCAGAAGCAACTACACCTAAGAGTAAGAAGCCTGCATGCGATACACCGGATAAACCAATTAAGCGCTTAACATTAGTCTGAGTTAGAGCTGCAAAATTACCAAACAAGATAGTAGCTCCTGCCATAAAACTTAAGACAGGGATTACAAGCCAGCTGTAGGATAGTAAAACGGTGTGAAATAAACTAAGGAGCAAACCAAAGCCTGCTGCTTTAGAAGCAACCGCTAAGAAAGCAGTCGTTGGAGTCGGAGCTCCTTGATACACGTCAGGTACCCAGATCTGAAATGGGAAAGCACCCATTTTGAAAGCAACACCTGCGATCACTAAGATAATACCAAGACTGGCTAAGAAGTTATGGGGATTTAAATTTAGGAAATTTCCTAAATCTTGATAATGCATTCCAGATAGCGTGTGGCCTACTAAAAGCGGGTTACCCGATACGCCGTATAAAAGAACAATACCAAACAGTAAGAGTGAAGAGCTAAGAGCTCCCATGACTAAATACTTAAGTCCTGCTTCAAGAGTAAGTGCACTCTCACGGCTGTAGCTGACTAATACGTAAAGACCAATTGTTACAGTTTCTAAAGCGACAAAGGCCATGATTAAATGGCTACTTTCTACAAGAAGCATCATGGCTGCAGAAACCACCATAACAATGTGGTAGAATTCTACTTTAGGCATGGTCTGTTTAGCTAGGCTTACACGAGCTATCAAAGACACAAAGATTGAAGCCAGTAAGAAGAAGACCCGCATGATGTGGCTTGTCTTCGTTAACGTGATTAAGCCGTTAAAGATTTCTGTCGTTGCATCACTTGAGTGACAGCAAAACAATACGAAACCTAAGATAATCATCTGACCTAGGATCGCTACTTGTGAGATTACGTCGTGCGACTTCTTAGGGAGAACAATTTCTAGTACGAGTAGCGCTAGAGCAAGACAGCCTAAGGACAGCTCAGGCCATAATGAACTCCAAACATTTCCCGAGGCGAGGTGTTGTAGTACCGAGATTTCCATGGGTGATCAGTGGCTTGCAGCTACGTTTGCTTGGGTACTCGAATGAACCTCGGAAGCAGGTAAACTCGAATTAATAGCGTTTGTGAGTGAAGCCGGATAGAAACCGACAAATAAAAGTGCGATAAGTAAGATTAAAGCAGGAATCTTTTCTGAGTAGGTAATATCAGAGGCAGGACGATGCGAATCCACGAGTTTAAAACTATTGGTTGGTTCGCCAAAGAAAACATAAGCTGCCGAGCGAAGTCCGTAGATTGCTGAAATAATAACACCTAAGATTGCAACACAAGTCATCCAAGCTGAGTAATGCCACAGTGCAATGAAGATGGAAAGCTCACCCCAGAAGTTTGCAAATCCAGGAAGGCCAATACTTGCAAATGTTGCAGCTGTAAATAAAGCAGCGAGTACAGGAGCTTTTCTCGCTAACCCTCCCATATCATTAAAGGAGTAGGTTTCAGTTCTTTGATGAATTGAAGCTGTAAGTAAGAATAAAAGAGCAACCGATAAACCGTGTGCTACCATAAGCATGACTACGCCGCCTGTTCCTAGTGCAGAACCTGCTGCAATACCTAAGAAGGCATAACCCATATGCATAACTGAACTAAAACCGATCATCTGCTTTAAATCGCGCTGAGCTATGGTGACTAAACCAATCACAATCACATTTCCAAAGAGCGCTAATAAAGCTAACAGATGACTCCAGTGAGATAAGCCTTCTGGTAAAAGA
>Ga0208496_1000774_pt1 | contig 11695 bp, 8 predicted proteins | sample CryBogmetaGMA2M_FD_184552 | JGI IMG/M metagenome (GOLD analysis project Ga0208496, IMG submission 184552) | Freshwater microbial communities from Crystal Bog, Wisconsin, USA - MA2M (SPAdes) | ecosystem: Environmental > Aquatic > Freshwater > Lake | place: Crystal Bog, Wisconsin, USA | collected... | reverse complement strand
CTACTGAAATTATTGGTCAAGCACCTGCTATGCAAGAGATCTTTCGTGCCATTGGTCGTCTAGCTCAGTCACATGCAACCGTGCTCATCACTGGTGAGTCTGGAACTGGTAAAGAGCTGGTAGCTCATGCACTGCATAAGCATAGCCCTAGAGCCAAAGGGCCATTTGTATCGTTGAGTACTTCAGCTGTGCCTAAAGACCTTCTCGAATCAGAGCTATTTGGTCACGAGCGCGGTGCATTCCCAGGCGCGCAAACCTTGCGTCGCGGTCGCTTTGAGCAAGCCGATGGTGGAACTTTATTCCTAGGTGAAATTGGTGATCTCCCATTTGATTTACAAACACGTTTACTACGTGTTTTATCAGATGGTCATTTTTACCGTCTTGGCGGCCAGGATCCTATCAAAGCAAATGTACGCATTATTGCTTCTACACATCAAAATCTGGATACCAGAGTAGCAGCAGGATTCTTCCGTGAAGATTTATTGCACAGACTGAACGTGATTCGTCTGCGGATGCCTTCATTGCGTGAGCGCAGTGAAGATATACCGATGCTAGCAAGACACTTTATGCTCAGTTGTGCCAAATCATTGGGCGTAGATCCTAAAAAACTTTCTGATGAAGTTCTCAAAGAGATGGCTGCAATGCCATTTCCAGGCAACGTAAGACAATTAGAGAACTTATGTCATTGGCTCACAGTCATGTCACCTGCCAATATTATTGGTGTCAGCGATCTGCCTGCAGACATCATGGCGGAGGCTGGTGGGCAGCCTGTCATCCTACATGGCGAATCTTCCCCTACAAACCCAGCAGCAAAAGTAGCTTCAGGAGACTGGGAAAATGGGCTTGGGCGCTTGGCCGCAAAGATGCTACAGGATGGTGACAAAGAGGTTTACGATGCCTTATGCGCACGCTTTGAGAAAGCAGTATTGCAAGCAGCGCTCGAGGTTACGCGTGGTCGTAGAGTTGAGGCAGCGCAACGCCTTGGTATTGGCCGTAATACGATTACACGTAAATTGCAGGAACTAGGTATTGATGACTGATTCAATTCGAATTGCAGCGTGGAATGTGAATTCTTTGAAGGTTCGCCTTCCGCAAGTACTTCGTTGGTTGCAAGATCAAGAACAAAAGAAGCAGCCGATTGATGGCCTGTGTTTGCAAGAACTGAAGCTGACGGATGACAAGTATCCCCATCAAGAACTAGAGGCAGCGGGTTATCTCAGCCTTGCAGCTGGGCAAAAGACCTATAACGGCGTGGCTATTATTGTGCGCAAAGCAGCGCTCGCATCCATTGCCTCTGATACAGCAACCAGCTTTCTAAAGCCCATCAGAAATATTCCAGGAAACGACGATGAGCAGCAGCGCATCTTGGCTGCCACCATTCCGTTTGCAGGAATGCAGCCCATTAGACTAGTCTCAGCTTATTTTCCGAATGGACAGTCACCCGATAGTGATAAATTCATATACAAACTCGACTGGTTAAGAAAATTACAAGTCTGGTTAACGGAAGAGCTAGAGCAAAACCAGCGCTTAGCTCTGCTTGGTGACTTTAATATCGCCCCAGCAGATGCCGACGTACATGATCCCATAGCATGGGAAGGGCAGAACCTCGTGTCGCCACCCGAAAGAAATGCTTTCCAAGAATTAATCGGTCTTGGGCTATCCGATTCCTTCAGAATGTTCGAGCAAGCCCCCAAAACGTATAGTTGGTGGGACTACCGGATGATGGGTTTCAGAAGAAATGCCGGTATGCGTATTGACCATATCCTCTTGAGTGAAGCCCTCAAAGAAAAATGCCGTGCCAGTCTAGTGGATAAAGAGCCCAGAACCTGGGAGCAACCCTCAGACCATGCTCCAGTGATTGCTGAAATCAAAAAAGCGTAAAACGATCTAGGAAAGACTTAGTTCTGCAGTAAGCGAGTACAAGCTTCAACTGCAATTTTACGATGCTCTGCTGTTCCGGCGATCGGATTACCTTCAGCAAAAGGCCGTTCAGTGAGTATTAATATTGCCCGAAAGTTCAGTTTTGCCTCGTTATAAGACATTTTCTTGAATGTATTAGTTTCATTTTTGTTTGACATCTCAATATAGGGCTCAGCAAGCACATCAACATAGTCAAAGTAATTCGCAGTAAGGCCATATTTAAGGGTAAACCGTTGGTCATAAAATTGCATTACTTTTGGATTAACAATATTGACTAGAGAAAAACCTAAGTCAACTAAGCCTTCTGCAAATTGATGAACATTTGAGTTTGGGCTGTAGTTAGCAATAAAACTGACGACCTCCTGAAACTTTTTATCTCGCCCCTTTTGAATAACCCATAAAAAGACATTTTCTATTGGACCTAATCGTTTATTTAAGGTTCCAAGGGCATAACCAGATTTTTTGGCCAAGGATCGACTGGTAAACGATTCGGGATCTTCTGTCTCAACAATTGTATAAGCGGCTTCAATGAGTTCATCCAGCGTTCTCTTGGATCTGTCCTGTTTTGCATCTGAAAAGTCAATTTCATTGTTTTTGGGCATAATAAAAAGTGAACAGCAATATTGAAATATAAACAAGTCTATCAGACCCAATAGATGTATGGGATTAGAAGGGGTATCTACCAAAAAAATGTGAACATATTTCTGATCCCGGGCTTATCTATAAGGGGTTATAAATATACAATCGCATTTTAATAATGGCCTCCAAAGGAGATTCTATGAAGATCAAATTACTGATTGCAATAACAGCCCTGATTCCAGGATTTGCTTTTGCCCAGACTAATGTTCCGCCGTCTAATGTGGGAGCCCCAAAAGCTGTAGATATTTCAGGTAGCATTAATACAGCCGTTACTAATACCAATAAAACTACCTTAACTGATAGTGGAAATGCTAGCGGAAATACTAGTTTGGAGGGCTCTTATGGAAATACCAATATCCAAGGCTCTTACGGAAATACCAATATCCAAGGGGCTTATGGAAATACCAGCGTAGCTAATAGCGGTAACACCACTGTCAGTGGAAATGGAAATGGTAGCAACAATGGCAACACAACTAATATTGTTGTAGTAGCTCCACCACCTAAGGACCCAGCTATTGTTGTAGTGGCTCCACCACCTAAGGACCCAAGCCAAAAGAAAGTAGAGCAAACACAGGTAGGGAATACGCTCACCAATAAAAAATAATGTTTGAAGACGTCCAGCTATTTATTTCTCATGAAAATTTAGCTGGACTAGATCAAATCTGCCAGAAATACGACCCTCCGGGATGATTCGCTCTTGGGTGGTAAGATTGAAATGAGCCAATCTTGAGCAATTTTTTGTGTATAAATCTACTTTGCAGCTTATTGCGTCTGGATTAGTCATGCTGATGCAGACAGCACCTATTCAAGCTATTGAGTTGAAATATTCGCCTATTTCAGTTGATCAATATTTGGAGCTGGTAAGGCAGAGTAATGCCTATATCAATGGGGCCTCGCTTGAGGTGCAGACATCTTTGGCCAATAAAGAGTCGCAAAGTTTGTACCAGTTTGCTCCTAGCGTAAGTTACTCCAGGGGTGCCTATCAGAATCAAACACCCTATTCCCCATACAACACCCCTCAATCAAGTACGTACGGACTTGCTTTTACTATTGAGGGTTGGGGTAAGCGTAGTGCGAGAGAAAAACTAGCGCAGGCACAAACCGAGGCAAGTCAGGTTCAGCTTGAAAGAACTCGGGCAACAGTAGAGCTAAATGCACTTAATACCTATGTAGATACTTTGCGGCTGAAGCTAATGATTCAATCCTACAACACCGCATTGGACAAACTGAAGGCTTTACAAGTTACAGCAAAGACTACTGATGCTGAACGTTTTCTCAATAACTATAAAACGAGCGCTGAAAGAGATTTGTCTTTTTCTGCCCTGAATTTGCTTAATTTTTCTGGCGACTCACTTCAGGATTTACCCTACCCAAAAGGTAATCTGAATTTTCCCGCCCAAGAATATAACGTTGAAGAACTCATTGCGCAGGGTCAAAGTCAGCGTGTAGAAGCATTGAGTCTGCTATCGGCAATTGATGTAGCAGAGAAGAACATCACTCTGACAATGAAAAATCGCAATGTCAATGTCTATCCCTATGTTGCCCAGACTAGAACTCCGCAGTATCAATACACCAATGGTGTCTCATACTCACTTCCCGCTGTAGCTTCTCAACCTGCCCAAACTCTGACCAGTCAGGGGACGACATACACTGCTCAGAATTCAATTTCAGCGGGTGTCACCATTCCTATACCTGTCAACAATTACTTGCAGACAGCAGATGTTGTCAGTGCGGCAAACCAAAAACTCAATTACGAGATGCAGCTGCGAGATCTTAAGGTGCAAATTCGAGTTCAGGTTATACAGGCATTCATGCAGTACAGCGCTGCACGAGACATTCTTTTAAATGCGCAGGCTATGTATGAGGCTACTCTCAAAAATCCAAATAAAAATCCCATTCTAGCAATCATGGATACGAGAGATAAAGAGGGTTCTTTATTGGATGCTAAAACGAATCACCTTAAGTCACTGATCAATTTATGGCGTCAAAGTGGTAACTATTCGGTACCCACTTTATGAGGATTTATATTTTTGGCATCTCTATAGCGATAACTACTTCTATTGCTTTTGGCCAGGCTCCAAAAATTACTTTACCCACAACATTTATGGCGCCTCCACCATCCGCTCAACCCACCATTCAGAATATGGGCTCACTTCAGTTCGAGGCTTTTCGTAGTAATTTACTACGACCTCAAATAGACATGATTCCCAAAAATGAAGGTGCAAGTACCCAAAATCCAGCGCTTTCTCCAAACTTTATCTCATTGGCGAGCCCTGATCAGACCCCACACCATGACTTACTACCTAAGCCCTTTAAAAGCAGGATTCAAGGTCTGCAGTTTATTCAGTCAGGATCATTGCCTTGACGGCACTGTCATGACGAATGATTCATTTAACTCTAAAATGGCTATCTTATGGATTTATAGGGAATAATGACCCCAAAAATCCTTTTAGTAATGATATTTCCATCGATATACCTTTAATGCTCAAATCTCTTCATGCTGCCTAGTAAATCCATTACGTACGCGCTTATTCTTGGCTGTATCACTGCGCTGTCGGGTTGCATGATGGTGGGACCAGATTATTCAAGACCGCCGGTGAAGACGGAGGAGCAATATAAAACCACAACCCAAACTGAATTTACAGAATCTCTGGGGGAGAACTCCAATAAGATCTTAGATCCCGTGGAGTGGTGGAAGAGTTTTAATGATCCTACACTCAATGCCTTGCTAAAACAGGCAACCGCTCAAAACTTGAGTCTGCAGCAAACTGCTTTGCGTATCTATCAATTACAGGCACAACTTGGTATCAGCGATGCTGCCTTATTGCCGTCAGCAAATTTAAGCGCTTCTTATTCCAATAATCGAAATAGTGCGATCCAAGAAGCAATTAATGATGCTAATAATTTAGTGACTAGAAATGCAATCGTGCAATTAAATTGGGAGCTCGATTTCTGGGGTAAGGCCCGCCGTGGGATTGAGAGCTCTCTAACTTCCTATCTTTCAGGTGTTGCTGCCTTCTACTCGGCAGATGTATCTCTCACAGCCGATGTAGCCAATACCTATATCAATATTCGTAATAATGAAGAACTCATTGCTGTCGCTAAAACGAATCTTGAATTACAAAAAGAGAGTTTGCGAATTGCAGGCGCCCGTTTTAAGTATGGCGCTACCTCGATGCTGGATTTAAGTCAGGCACAGGCTCAGTATGATCAAACCAAGGCTCAGATTCCGGGCTTGATTGCTAGCTTAAAGAAATCTCAGCATGCAATGAGCATTTTGTTAGGTGAGCGCCCAGACTATTATGAAAAGACCTATGGCGCTACTAAGGGTTCTCTTAAGCCGCCCACTGAGCTTGGCGTTGGTATGCCAATAGATTTATTGCGTCGCCGGCCTGATGTACTGCAGGCTGAATTCACAGCTGCGTCTCAATCGGCCTTAATTGGTGTGAATAAAGCCCAGCTTTTCCCATCATTTACATTGGGCGGCACTTTTGGCTACGCCAATTCCAACTATGGCAACACCACCTCAGCAAATTTATTTAGTTGGGGCAATAACTCTTCTGGCATATCTGCTGGACTCTATTTGCCTCTCTTTTATCGGGGCGCAATCGTAGATCAAGTACGCGTGCAGGATTCAGTATTTCAACAAAGTCTCTTGGCTTATCAGAATCAGGTCCTAAATGCTCAAAAAGAGGTTGAAGATGCTTTGATTACCATCTCCACTACCAAAAGCTCTAAAGAGGATTTAAGTAGTGGTGTAGTCGCTGCAAAAAGTGCGGCAGATTTAGCCTTGGAGCGATATAAGGCTGGACAGAACGATTACACAACAGTCATCACCGCTCAGCAATCGCTCTTGAGTATTGAAAATTCACTCGTACAAACTAAATCAAATGAATTGATTGGTTATGTTGGCGCATTCAAAGCGCTTGGTGGTGGTTGGTCTGCCGATATGATGCCGCCCAAGCTGCCTGATACCATGATTGCCGATATGAATGATCGTACTGACTGGGGCAGTGTGCTCACGCGGATGGGCGAACCACTTAACGTAAAAGCCGGAAAGTTAGTTTTACCTAATTCATCTATCCCAACTTCAGAACCAAATATCTCTACTACACCGACTCAGGGAAGTACTGCGAAATGAACGATCTTTTAACAAAAGCCAAAGTTTTTCTGACACCTTTGTGGAATCATGTGCTCACTCTTTGGGGCTCACTTTTAATGAAGTGGAATGCTCTTCTAGAAAAGCTCAGCACAATCAATATTCCAATCATCAATAAGAAGCTTTCACCAAGAACGATCGGTATATCTTTATTAGTGCTGACTGCGCTGATTGTGATTGTCTGTCTGAAGTCTTGCGGCAAAACTGCAACCGTAGCGCCAATTCCAGTGACTACTGCTTTGCCGCTCTCTCAAGAAATTCGGAGTTTTGCCACCTTTGATGGCATCGTTGATCCTTACCTCACAGTGAACTTGGATGCGCGGGTGAAGGGCTATCTCACTAAGATCGGATTTGCAGATGGCGCAATGGTCAAGAAGGGTGATCTTTTGTTTGTCATTGAGCAAGATACCTATATTCAGGAGGTAAAGTTAAAGCAGGCGATCTATACAGAGGCCAAGAGTGAGTACGGTCGTCAAAAATCCTTATTGAAAGAGAATGCCACTTCACAGGCTGCTGTAGATAAAGCGTTATCTCAATTTCAACAGGCCGAAGCGAATTTAACGCTAGCCAAGATTAACCTGGGTTATACCGAAATTAGAGCCCCTTTTGATGGACTCATGGGCAGACACTTATTAGATGTTGGTACTTATTTGGATACCACCTCTAAAGGGGTACAGCTCTCGACCATTCAGCAGATATCACCAATTTATGTTTATTTCTCGATTAATGAACGTGATTTTTTAAAGTTTGAGCAAGGCCAAGATCAAAACGCCGAACGTAAGTCCGAAGTAAATACCTTACCTGTCTATGTTGGCCTACAAAGTGAAACTGGCTATCCACATGAAGGCGTATTGGACTATGCGGCTAATCTCATTTCTACCGATACAGGTTCTTTGCAACTACGCGCAATCTTTAAGAATGAGAACTACCAACTCATTCCGGGTTTGTATGCTCGCGTGATGGCGCAGTATGGCAAACCAAGGCAAGCCCTATTAATTCCTCAGACTGCCGTGTTGACTGACCAGGTTGGGAACTATGTTTACATCTTAGATGATGCAAAACGTGCTCAACGCCAAGATATCTCTCTCGGCCAGCATTTTGAAAAGTATGTAGAGGTTACCAAGGGTTTAACTACAACTAGTAAGGTAGTCATTAATGGCTTTATTAATCTGAGCATGAATCAAATAGCCAAGCCAACAGAGGTCACGCTTGAGGCAATGCCGGCCCGATAACTATGCTATCTAAATTTTTTATCGAGCGGCCAGTACTGGCCAATGTGATTGCTCTGATCATGATGTTGATCGGAGGGGTATCTATCTTTGGTCTGCCGATCTCTCAATACCCGAATATTGTGCCGCCGACAATTCAGGTCACGACAAGATATCCTGGCGCAAGTGCAACACTAGTGCAGCAATTAGTTGCAAGCAATATTGAGACTCAGGTGAATGGTGTGGATGGCATGCTCTATATGGAGTCAGCCTCCACTAATGACGGTAACTACACCTTAACGGTCACCTTTCAAGTAGGTACCGATCCTGACCTGGCTCAGGTGAATGTGCAAAACCGCGTAGCGATTGCCGTTCCATCTTTACCTCAGGCTGTGCAAAAGCAGGGGGTCACCACCAAAACTCAATCTACTGCTATTTTGCAGTTTGTGACGCTGACCTCATCTAATCCAGATCACGACGGCTTATTTTTAAGTAACTTAGCAAATCTACAGTTACAACAGCGTTTAGCCCGAATACCAGGCGTCGCTGCCGCCAATGTGTTTGGTGTAGGTAATTACAGTATGCGAGTTTGGCTAGATCCTGCTCAACTCAAAATGCGCAATCTGTCGCCGAATGATGTGATCAATGTCATTAATAAGCAGAACGTATTGCTGACTGCGGGCCAGATAGGCGCACCACCAACGCCTCTGGGTCAAGATTTTCAGTTGACCTTAAATGTCACGAGTGCAATGACAACGCCAGAGCAGTTCGGCAGAATCGTAGTGAAGGCTGGTAATAAGTCTGACATTACTTATTTGCGGGATATTGCCAGAATAGAAATGGGAAGTCAGAACTATAGTCAGTTCTTCAAAATTGATCAAAGACCAGCAGGCGGTATTGCTATCTATCAAATGCCCGGCGCTAATGCGATTGCTACAGCGCAAGCAGTACAAGATGAGATGAAAAAAATCGCCAAGACACTCCCTAAAGAAGTCTCCTGGGCGATTCCATTTGATACCACCATGTTTGTGCAGGCCTCTATTCATGAGGTCTATAAAACACTCTATGAGGCAGGCCTCTTAGTGTTATTGGTGATCATGATTTTCTTGCAGAACTGGCGCGCTACGCTAGTGCCAGCAACTACAGTGCCAGTGACCATCATCGGGGCATTTGCTGCCATGGCTGCCCTAGGTTTCTCGATCAACTTACTCACCTTATTTGCGATCGTTTTATGTATCGGTATTGTGGTGGATGATGCCATTGTGGTGGTGGAGGCTGTGTCCAAGAAGGTGGAGGAGGGTGAAGAGCCTAAGCAGGGTGCGATTGATGCGATGACGCAGTTGATGGGACCAATTATTGGTATCACCTTGGTCTTGATGGCTGTGTTTATTCCTGCTTCATTTATTTCCGGTATTACTGGACAGATGTATCGGCAGTTTGCACTAGTGATTGCAGCCACAGCCTTAATTAGTGGTATCAACGCAATTACCCTAAAGCCAACCCAGTCGGCTCAGTATTTAAAGCCGATTGATCGTAACGCAGTCAAAAATAAGCTTTATCAAAAATTTGACCTGTACTTCAATCGCTTATCTACTTGGTATGAACATAAGATTGAGAGCTTGATGAATAATCGCGCTAAGGCCTCCTTAGCAGGCATTGCGATTATTGTGGCCTCGCTTGCTGGCCTGATGATTGTGCCAACCGGTTTTATTCCAAACGAAGACCAAGGTTATTTGGTGGTTTCAGCAACTCTACCTGATGCCGCCTCATTGCAGCGTACTGAAGAGGGAATTACGAAAGCCGTTGATGTACTGAAGAAGATTCCTGGCGTAGAAACCGTAGTGGTGATTGGCGGTATTAACCTGCTCAATAACAGTAGCTCCCAGTCTAATTCAGGTGCTCTGTATGTCATTATGAAGCCGTGGGATGAGCGTGGCAAAGGTGAGGGCTTACGCGATATCTATAACAATATGAATGAAAGACTGAAGCAGGTTCAGGAGCTCAAATCCTTCGTCCTCTTACCTCCAGCTATCCCGGGCCTCGGTCTATCAGGCGGATTTGAGATGAGGCTCATGCTGACTGATGGTAGTAATAGCTTTGCAAAGTTAGATGCCGCAACCCAGACATTTATCAAGGAAGCGCAAAAGTATCCAGAGATCATGATGGTCTTTACGCCATTTCAGAATAATGTGCCGCAACTGCAGCTCAGCTTTAACGTAGCCAGAGCTGAAACCTTTGGTGTCGCTATTGGTGATGCTTATGATGTGTTGCAGTCCTATGTAGGATCCTCTTACGTTAATCAATTCTTTAAGTACGGACAGACATATCAAGTGTATGTTCAGGCAGATGGTAAGTATAGAAACGCTGTAGAGCAAATCAATCGCCTTTATGTAAAAAATAAGAGCGGTAATATGGTTCCTCTTGGATCATTTATCGATGTTAAAGAGATTACTGGACCAGCATTTGCATCACAGTTCCAGCTTTACCCGTCTGCAGCTATCCTTGGTGCCGCTAATGAAGGCTATAGCTCTGGAGAGGCAATGAAGGCCCTTGAAGAAGTAGCGGCTAAGACTTTGCCAGATGGAGTGACATTTCAGTGGACCGGCATGTCTTATCAAGAAAAATTGGTGGGTAATACTGTTATCTTGATCTTTGCTTTATCGATCCTGTTGGTTTACTTAGTGCTTGCTGCTCAGTATGAAACGTGGATAGCTCCTCTCGCAGTTTTGACTGCAGTGCCACTTTCTTTATCAGGAACGGTCTTGGCCTTATTGCTGATCGGCATACCTAATAATATTTATGTACAGATTGGTTTGGTCTTGATGATTGCACTGTCGTGTAAGAACTCCATTTTGATTGTGGAGGTTGCAATTGAATGCAGGCATAAAGGGATGAGCTTTGTAGATGCTGCACTTGAGGCTTCTCGCGAGCGCTTTAGGCCGATTGTGATGACCTCCATTGCCTTTATCTTAGGTGTGATGCCCTTAATTTTTTCTAGTGGTGCAGGTGCAGCAGCGCGGATCTCTCTGGGCATTACAGTATTTAGTGGCATGATTGCCTCTACTTGCTTGGCAGTGGCCTTGGTGCCAATTTTCTATGTAGAGATCGAAACCTTCTTTGAGAATCGGGCAAACAAGAAGGCTCAAAAAGCATCAGCCAAGTGAGGATAAGCCACGCTGAGCTAATCATGCATTTATGATTCCTATTTTGTATTCTTATCGTAGATGTCCTTATGCCATGAGAGCGCGCATGGCCTTGAAATACGCCAGCATTGAGCTTGAGCATCGAGAGATTGCCTTAAGAGAGAAGCCAAAATCGATGCTGCTAGCCTCACCCAAGGGAACTGTTCCCGTTTTATGCCTCGACGGGCAGGTGATTGATCAAAGCTTAGACATCATGCATTGGGCGCTCCAAAAGTCTGATCCCGATGGTTGGAAAAATGTCGATGAGAAGACTGCCAACAACTGGATTGAGAACAATGATGGCCTATTCAAAACACTGCTTGATCAATACAAGTATCCCAATCGATACCCAGAGCTAAACCCAGAAGAGGTGCTTAATACGGCAATCGAGTTCATGCTCAAACCGATGGAGAATAATCTTCAGCAAACCAAATATTTAATCGGAAATCAGATATCTTGGGTAGATGTAGCCATTTTCCCGTTCATCAGGCAGTTTGCTGGTGTCAACCCACAAAAATTCGAAGATCTAGCACTGCCTGCAACCAGAAAGTGGCTATCTCAACATATTGAATCACAGCTATTTAATG
>Ga0208496_1000772_pt1 | contig 11704 bp, 14 predicted proteins | sample CryBogmetaGMA2M_FD_184552 | JGI IMG/M metagenome (GOLD analysis project Ga0208496, IMG submission 184552) | Freshwater microbial communities from Crystal Bog, Wisconsin, USA - MA2M (SPAdes) | ecosystem: Environmental > Aquatic > Freshwater > Lake | place: Crystal Bog, Wisconsin, USA | collected... | reverse complement strand
CGCCGCTACAAGTTTGGCGATTTTGTTTGCATTGGTAGCAGCTCATACTGGTTTCGTATTCGGCTAATCCGTATTAATGACTAGCCAGCGCCAACCTGCAGTTTTCGCTGGCCATGGCAGTCCTATGTATGCCATCAAGCCCAACCGTTACACAACGGCATGGGCTGATCTCAGTAAATCATTCAAGCGTCCTGATGCCATATTGCTTATTTCGGCGCATTGGGTAACCCGAGGTGTGTGGGTTACTGCCATGTCAAAACCCAAAACGATTCACGACTTTGGCGGCTTTCCACAGGAGTTGTTTGAGATTCAATATCCAGCGCCTGGTAGTCCGGCCCTAGCCGATCGTGTTCAAGAATTATTAAACGTCCCGATCGTTTTTGAAGAGAATGAGTGGGGCATTGATCATGGCGCATGGTCTGTCTTAAAGTACATGTACCCAGAAGCAGACATTCCGGTAGTGCAACTCAGTCTAGATGGCTCCATGTCAGCACGCCAGCATTATGAATTGGCTAAGCAATTACGCCCTTTACGAGATGAAAATATTCTCATCCTCGCAAGCGGAAATGTAGTGCATAACTTACGTACTATTCATTGGCAATCAGATGCAGAACCCTATCCTTGGGCTAAAGACTTTAATGAATTCTTTGCTTCCCAGATTCGTGTCAATCATCACGAGCCATTGATTGACTGGGAGAAGTATGGTGACTCAGCACATTTATCTGTACCCACTGCCGAGCACTATTGGCCGGCTTTATATACCTTAGCACTCCAAGAAGAGGGCGAGCATGTCAAAATCTATACTGATGGTATCGAAATGAGTTCCATCAGCATGCTCGGTTTTTCAATTCAATAGATCATATTATGTGGACATCCATTGTTGCAATCTTCTTTGGTGCTGGTTTCGGTGCCTTATTAAGAGCGGGCTTTAATTTCGTAACAGCAGGAACAGCCTCAATTGTTCCTTTGGGTACTTTGCTATCCAATCTAGTCGGCGGCTATCTGATTGGTATTGCTATTGCCTTTTTTGGTAATAATCCAAATCTCTCCCCTGAGTGGAAGCTTTTTGTCATTACGGGTTTTCTTGGCGGTTTAACGACTTTCTCCAGTTTTTCCGCGGAGGTCGTTATTCTTCTGCAGCGTGGAGAATTTACTTGGGCATTAGGTACTGCACTGTTGCACCTTTTCGGCTCGCTAGTTTTAACCTTTTTGGGTATCTTGACTTACCAAGCTCTGAAGTAAATCTTATTCAGGTTTGATGTTGGCGCTTTTAACTACAGCGCTCCATTTAGCCGCCTCTGCTTTAATCAAAGCCGCAAATTCTGCTGGGCTACCGCCACCGATTTCATTACCTTGGGAGAGCATGATTTCCCTGAGTTGAGGATCTTTAAGGGCTTCATTGGCTGCCGCATTTAACTGGTCAATGATTGCCTTTGGTGTGCCTTTTGGCACGATCAAGCCTTGCCAATTGAGTACCTCTACTTTTGGATAGCCCAGCTCTGCAAAGCTAGGGACGTTTGGTAGTAATGGTGAACGCTTTTTACTAGTGATAGCTATAGGACGTAGTTTGTCTGCTTTGATGCTGGGTACAGCCGAATACATTTGGTCGAACATGAGGTCAACGTTCCCCGCCATCAGGTCCGTGAGAGCGGCTGAGCCACTTTTGTAGGGTACATGAATCATGTTAATGCCAGCATTAAGTTCAAATAATTCAGCAGATAACTGATGACTTCCACCAATACCCCCGGATGAAAATGTTAAAACACCGGGCTTCGCTTTTGCTGCATTCACAATATCCTGAATCGTCTTATAGGAAGAGTTTGGGTTGACTACTAGAACGAGTGGACCCTTTTCAACCAGAATGACGGGACTCAAATCTGTTTCAGGGTCATAACGTAAATTACCAAACAATGTTTTATTGACTGCCATGGGGGCAAAGTTACCCATGCCAATGGTGTAGCCATCTGGTGCAGCCCGTGCAACAAACTCTGTACCAATATTGCCACCCGCACCTGGTTTGTTATCAATCACAATGGGCTGTTTGAGTATGACGCTCATTTTTTGAGCCATCTGACGACTACGAGAATCTGCACTACCGCCAGCGCCATAAGGCACGATGAAATTAATTGGCTTATTCGGGTAGTTAGCTTGTGCAAAGGCAGTAGAGGTCAAGATGGTCCCACAACTTAATAGATAAATAGTTAAGTTTTTGATCAATCGCATCCCCATCTCCTCAATACCCTTTAGATAAATCCTAGAACCCCTAAAACTCCGCCAATGACGATGAGATACAGCGGGTGCCAACGTGTAAAGAAGGTAATCGCGATTGTGCCGATCGTCAATAGGTGCGCCGCTGTACTGTGATTGATCTGCACCGCAATACCCCATGCGGCTGCCAATACCAATCCAACTGCAAGTGCGCCAGCAGCGTACTGAATCACTTGTTGCTTTTTCTTATCTCGCATATTCAAGATGGTGCGTTGTAAGAAAAAAATCATGATGGAGGAAGGCCAAGCAATAGCAAAAGTGGCGATTGCTGCCCCAAGAATCCCACCCACATTCCAGCCAATCAGTGTCACGGTCATGAGGTTAGGGCCCGGCGCGGCCTGAGCAATCGCAAAATAGTCAGCAAAGGTTTGCGTATTGATCCAGTGCTCTTGATTTACAGAGAGATCATATAAGGCTGGAAGGAGCGCGTTAATGCCGCCAAAGGCCACCAGTGAAAAAGCCGAAAGTTTCAGAAAGAGACTGGCTAAGGTACTGATCATCTATTCGCTTTCTTCCGGGCAAGAAAAAAAGCCAAGGGTGATGCTAGTAATACTACCCAACCCAATCCTAGCTGAAAGTAACTCGCCGCTAGCACTGTAAAGAGGATTACAGCAAGCATCGGTGGATAGTTTAATTCTGAGCGCATCATTTTAAAACCGGTGCTCGCAATTAAGCCGACGCCTACTGCGGAGATACCGCGTAGCATCCCTTGCACGATCGGCATGTAGCTATAGTGTTCATACAAAATTCCCAGTAGGATCACTAACGCTACTGGACCCAAAGTGAGTCCTAGTACCGCGGCCAGAGCTCCGGACACTCCAGCAAAGCGACTACCTACACAAACAGCGAGATTAACGATATTCGGTCCAGGAACAATCTGGCAAATACCGAGCATGGCACTAAATTCTTCAGAAGTGAGCCATTTCTCTTGTTCTACGATAGTACGGCGCGCCCAGGGTAATACCCCACCAAAACCTGACATGCCAATTTTGCTAAACCCGATAAACAGTTGCTTGGGAGTAAGTGTTTTCAAAATTACCAGTGCTTATTGTGGTTTGAATGGGTGTGGTATTGGTTTGTTATTCAACCAGGCTTCCAAAGTTTCTGTAATACCTTTGGCAAAGCTAGCAAAAATAGGTTCCGCAATGAATCCGAGATGCGGTGTCACCAAAAGATTGGGTGTATTACGCAATGGGTCATTTTCTGGAAGCGGTTCAACATCAAAGACATCGACAGCTGCTTGTCCAGGCCTGCCAGCTGAGAGGGCTTTTTGTAGATCGCTCATATTAATGAGAGCGGCACGCGAGGTATTTACCAGCAGAGAGTCGGGGCGCATCAAGGCTAATTGATCCGCACTAATTAGTCCCTTGGTTCCAGGGCCGGCTACTAAATGCATCGTGACAATTTTTGAAGTCTTGAGTAATTCTTCAAGGCTGACGGACTTCGCATTTTCGGCGGCAGCTCGTTCGGGGGTCATTCGCGGACTCCAGGTCACCACTTCCATACCAAAGGCTGTGCCTACACGAGCAACACGACTTCCAATTGCGCCAAGACCCATCACACCTAATCTTTCGCCAGAGAGCATCGGCAGGACAGAAAGGGTATCGCGCCAACCGCCAGCAGAAATCAGCTTGTTCTCTTCTATCAAGCGTTTTGATGCTCCCAAAATTAAAGCCCAAGTCAGTTCAGCAGTAGTTTCTTTAGAAGGGCCGCCAGGGGTACAGGCAATTGGAATATTTCTGGATAGGAGTGCGGATGCTTCAAGAGTGCCATTCCGCTCGCCTGTAAACATTAAAAACTTCAGCTTGGGTAAGCGCGCAATCATTGCTTCATTAAAAGGTGAGCGGTCCCTAACGATGGCAATGGCATCAGCATCCTTTACTGCTTCATAAAGTGCTTCATCGCGCAAAGGATCATGATGAATGGTGAGATTAGCTTGTTGATCTAGTTTTTCCCAATGGGAGAAACGACGCAAGGCGCGTTCGTAATCACCCAGAATAACGATGTTTGGTAATGAAGCCATAGATTCGAATACTTTCTAATGAATTTAGTCAGGAGTGCAAAGACTGAGAATTTGCTTAAGATCAGAAGCTTGTCCCAATTTCCAGAGGGCAGAGATGAGCTGGCGCGTTTTTTCTGCGCCGATAATTGGTTCTGCAAGACTTGTAAATTTTTGCTCTAGGTTCGCGTCGCTCATTGGGTTCTCAACAGAGCCAATGGCATTTTTAACGAAGATATGAACTTCTTTACCATCCTTCAATATCGCTTTGACATCAACTGAGGCTTCACTGATAGAGGTATCAGTAGTAGCATTAACTTTAGCCCGCAAGGCCACCACATCTGGGCGGTTTACGATATCGTCTGCATACTCGCCTTCACCTGCTTGGCCAAAGATCAGACCAACTGCACAGCCGTGATACACACTGAATTTTCCTTCTAGACCATCTTTAGGCGTTTTCTTGCCAGTCAATTCCAGTACTAAAGGATGCACTCGCAATTCAATACGCTCTACATCTTCAGCCCTGACACCTTGGGCGCGCAATTGAGCGCAAGCATCAATTGCTGGATGGATCACAATTCCGCAAGCAAAAGGTTTATAGGTGTTAAGTGAAATTTCGAATGATTTACCTAATGCACGATCAATTTCTGACCAGTCACACTTAGTAGAAACAGTTTGCATATAACCACGACCAGCTTCGAGCGCTTTAGGGCTGGCAGTAAAGCCATGCTTAGCCAAGAGCGCTGACAGTTGCCCAGCGCGTGCTGCACCACCTGGATGAAATGGTTTAGTCATGGTGCCAAATTGCTCACGCATACCAACTGGTTGAGAGGCGGCAATACCCAGCGCCATAGTAGTTTTTTGAACATCAAGACCCATGAGGCGTGAACATGCAGCCGCAGAACCCAACATACCAGTAGATCCGGTGATGTGCCAACCACGATGGTAGTGGTCGGGATACATTGCATTCCCTACTCGGCAAGCAACCTCAATTCCCAAAACCAGCGAGTCAATGATTTGACGACCATTGGCCTGGATATGCTCACCCAATGCCAGGATAGCAGAGGCTACAGGACCCGCCGGATGAATTACCGTCTTGAGGTGAGTGTCATCAAAGTCAAAAGTGTGCGAGCTGATGCCATTAATCAGTGCAGCACCGCCCATGTCTACCCTGTCTTTGCGCCCCAAGATACTAGCTTGTGGGGCTGGCTGGAATTCTCGAATGGCTGCTAAGGAGGATTCCACACTCTCATGATTTGCAGCACCGATGGCGCAGCCTAGCCAATTCAAGAAGGTCCGATGTGCTTCATGATCGACTTCAGGTGTCCAGCCATGGCTGGGATGAGAATGAACAAACTCCGCCAGAATTTTGGTGACTGGTGGGGCGTTCAGATCGGCTGCAGCAGCGATAGTGTGAGACATAGGATTTCCTGTAAAAAAGTGAAAATAGTTAGATTTACTAAGTGTGTAATCGGTTAGTCAATTTCAATATTGCGATCTTTGGCAACTTTGGCCCAGCGTGCAATATCGTCCTTGATGTAGTTGCTAAATTGAGTTGGAGTCATTGGCATCAATGTCATTGCCTCACTCGTCATTTTTTCTGAGAAGTCAGGTAAAGCGAGCACCTGATTGAGCTCTGCATTTAATTTGCTCACGATTGCTGGTGGCAGATTAGCGGGGCCAACTAAGCCATACCATTGTTGGCCATCAAAACCGTTGTAACCCAATTCTTTAAAGGTGGGAATAGTCGGCGCTGCTGAGCTGCGTTTAGCCCCAGTAATCGCAAGGCCCCGTACTCTATTGGTGTTGATGTAAGGAAGGGCAGCAAAGAGGGTGGGGAACATCGCCTGAGTTTGGCCAGCTAGCAAGTCTGTGTAGGCCGGACCTACACCGCGATAGGGCACGTGCACCATGAATATTCCGGCAGCTAACTTCAATTGCTCCATACCAAGATGAGTGAGCGTGCCAGGACCTGCTGATCCATAACTTAATTTCGCAGGATTCTTTTTGGCGTAATCGACAAACTCTTTAAAGTTCTTAATTGGTAATTCGGAATTAATGATTAAAACATTTGGTGTAGCGCCAATCATACCAATCGGTGTGAAGTCTTTAATGGCGTCGTAAGGAAGTCTACGAACAGCAGGATTAGTGCCATGAGTGCCGACGTAGGCAATCATCAAAGTGTAGCCATCAGCAGGCGCTTTAGCAGTTGCTTGTGATGCAATAGAACCACCACCTCCACCCATATTTTCCACTACAACTGTTTGACCAAGAGAGCGAGAAAGTCTTTCTGCTACTGCTCGAGCAATATTGTCCAGACCACCACCGGCAGCAACAGGGGCTATTAGCTTTATAGGTTTGACGGGATAGCTTGTGGCAGAACTTTGTGCCTGAGCACCTAAGCCCATTGTCAAACTCGCTATAGCGACGATAGAGGATAAAAAAATCGGCATGGGCCGATTGCTAGTTTTAGACATGTCTCAAGTCCAGATTATTGTTATGTATTAAGGTAATCTTGCGTAGTAAGTTTACTATTGATGATCAACCTATTTTGACCGAGGAAATAATATGATTTTGGAACATTGTGACCTAGAAATTGACCCAAGCAAGCACAAAGAGTTCGAAGAGGCTATTTTGCGGGGAGTGGAGACGGTTATCTCAAAGGCCAAGGGCTTTAGAGGCTATAAGGTAAACCACAGTCTGGAAACTCCATCCCGCTATTTACTGCTGATCTACTGGGATACCCTAGAAAACCATACGGTAGATTTTCGAGGGTCTGCCAACTTTGCGGATTGGCGTGCCATCGTAGGCCCATTCTTTGCAAAGCCACCGCAGGTAGAGCACATGATTTTGGTTGGCAAGTCCAATTAAATTACTTAGCCTGCTTTGAGTTTTTTTCTAATCGAGAGCTCGAGTGGGATGGAATCAAGAGTGGGCTCAAGGGCTTCGCGCTCATCAAATACAAAGCAAGAGCCTTTGTAATGCGCAGAGCCAACTTCTTCGAAATATTTCAAGATCCCACCCTCTAGTTGGTAGCTATGTTGCATCCCAATCTCTCTCATGTAGAGGCCTGATTTTTCACAGCGGATGCCGCCAGTACAAAAACTCACTAGTGTTTTATCCATCAACTGTTCTTTGTGAGCAGTAATTGCTTGTGGGAACTCAGTAAACTTTTCAATATTGAAATGCAGTGCATTTTCGAATGTGCCGTAATCGACTTCAAATGCATTGCGGGTATCTACCATCACCACAGGCCGGCCTAAGTCATCTGTGCCGCGATCAAGCCATTCCTGGAGCTTCTTAGGGGAAATGAAATTCGCGCGGCCTTCTTCAGGTCGAATCGCGGGGTGATTCATGCGAATAATTTCGTTTTTGAGTTTGATCAACATCTTTTTAAACGGCTGATCTTCTGACCAGCTTTCTTTTGCTTGGAGGGGTTTGAAGCGCGGATCTGTCCGCAACCAATCGAGAAAGCCACGCAACTCCGCCTCTTTTCCGGCCAAGAACAGGTTAATGCCTTCGCCTGTGAGCAAAATCGTGCCTTTTAGTTCTCGGCTCTTGCATTCATTCAGCATTTTGGTGCGCAACTCTAGCAGCCCATCAAGGCTGACAAATAAATAAGCGGCAATATTTAAAATCGACTTCATTTTTTCTCTCATCAAGCTACCCCTGCATTATCGAGCAAATAGGCCCTGGGAGTGGTAATCTTGAGACCTTAACTGAAGGAGACAGCCCATGCGGTTTTTAGTAAAAATGGCCAAAAGAGCCCTATTTATAGCGATATTCGCCACGGGGGCTAGCAGTTTTGTGATGGCCCAATCTGGTGGTGTAAGTACTTGGCCTAGCCAAAAACCCATTCGCCTGATTGCGGTATTCCCGCCTGGTGGATCTGTTGATCAAGTAGCCCGTGTTTTGGCTCCTGCCCTACAAGCTGAATTAAAGCAAAACGTGATTGTTGAAAACATTGGTGGCGCTTCTGGAGTCATTGGCACTTCAGCGATGACAAGAGCTGATCCAGATGGTTATACCTTTGCGGTGGTATTCGATACCCATGGCGTGAATCCCAGTCTAAAAGACAATCTTCAATACGACACGATTAAGGATATTGCACCTGTTATTTTGGTGGGGACCTCCCCGATGGTTCTGGTAGCAAGTAAGAATTCTGGCATTACAAGCTTTAAGCAATTAGTAGATATGTCTAAAGCAGGGAAGCCCTTTAGTTATGGCTCGATTGGTATTGGTAGCTTGGGTCACTTAGCGATGGCTCGTTTAGCTAAGCAAGCAAGATTTGATTGGAATCACATTCCTTATCGCGGCGGCGGTCCTTTAATGCAGGATGTTTTAGGCGGACAAGTACAGTTGGCGATCGGCTCAGAATTTTTGGTGAAACCGCATATTGAGAGTGGCGGTGTGATTCCTTTAGTTATTACAACGTCTAAAAGGGTTCCGGGCTTACCTAACGTACCTACGGTTTCTGAAAGCGGCTTTCCTGGCTTTAGTGCACCAGCCTGGTGGGCAGTTCTGGCCCCAGGAAAAACTTCGCCTGCAATTGTAGATTCCATGAATAAGGCATTGAATAAAGCATTGAAGACTCCAGCAGTTGCTGAGAAGTTTAAATCTCAAGGAATTGAAATTGTTGGCGGCACCCCTGAAACTGCCCGTGAATTTATTGGCAAGCAAATTGGTATTTGGGGCAAATTCGTCATTGAGAACAATATTAAAGAAACCGGTCAGTAGAAAGTGTATATGTCTGAACGTTTAATTCCGTATCAACCAATGGATTTAGCAGAGCCCGCGGAGCTGGTTGCTGCTATTCGTAAAAGACGTGGTGGCCAGTTCATCAACTTGGATCGGATGCTTTTACATAGCGCTCCGATTGCGGAAGGCTGGAATCACTTTATTGGTGAGATTCGTAACAATCTTTCTTTAGATCCAAAGCTACGAGAATTGGCCATGTGTGGGGTTGCGGTTCTGAATGGGGCTGAGTATGAGTTTTTTCATCATGCGCCCCCTTTTATCAAGGCAGGTGGGACTGAAGAACAAGTTCAAGGCCTGCGTTTGATTGGACAGGCAAATTTCCCAAGAAACCGATTCACGCAAACTGAAAATGATGCGGCTGAATTAACGTTTCAGATGACGCGCAATATCAAAGTCGACCCTGAATTGATGAAGCGTTTACAAAGAGAATTAGGTAGCACTAATACCGTAGAGTTGGTGACAGTCATTGCCGCTTACAACATGGTGTCTCGTTTCTTGATAGCTTTAGACGTGAACCCAGAAGATCATCCGCCAGCTTGATGGATACATGATCCGCAACATTCAAACTATCATTCCTGGTATTGCCACTTCAGATGGTGCAGGTGTGAAGCTGCGCCGTAGTCTAGGTGGTCAGCAACAGTTAAGATTGGATCCCTTCTTGATGTTGGATGAGTTTTCGTCAAGTGATCCGAATGACTATGTGGCAGGGTTTCCGGCACATCCGCATCGGGGTTTCGAGACGGTGACCTACATGCTTGAAGGGCATATGTTGCATGAGGATCATCTCGGCAATCAGGGACATCTGAAAACTGGTGGTGTTCAGTGGATGACTGCAGGGCGCGGCATTATTCATTCAGAAATGCCCCAGCAGGTCAGTGGCGCTATGCGCGGTTTTCAGTTGTGGATCAATTTGCCCGCAAATGAGAAGATGAAAGCCGCAGGATATTTGGATATACAAGAAGAAAACATCCCAAAGATATCCCTACCAAATGGCGGTACTGTAAAAGTGATCGCCGGCAACTTTGGAAATGATGGTCAGAGCATTGCTGGCCCAATTCAAGGCATTACTACCGCACCTTTATTCCTGGATGTGCATCTACCACCCCATGCAGAATTTGAACACCGCATTCCTAAAGAGCTCAATACGTTTATCTATATTTACGAGGGCGAGCTTGAAGTGGGTAGTCCGATGAGTAAGGTGCCAAAGCAAGCTGCTATTGTGCTTGGCGATGGAGATCGTCTAACAACTAAGGCCGGTAAGCTGGGCGCGCAATTAATTATTCTGGCAGCAATACCTTTGCATGAACCGATCGTACAGCATGGTCCTTTTGTAATGAATACCCGCGCCGAAATTGAACAGGCCATTGATGATTATCAAAATAATCGTTTTGTGATCTCTTGATGATTCATTGGGATGAGGGCGGTATACCTAGTAGCGCAAGATGGCACTCAGAAAATGCCATCAGACCTCATCAAAAAGTGATTCTTGCTGATGACACCTTGACAGCGGATGTGGCATATCGATTGGCATGTGAAGGTACGGCAATACTCTATCGGGGCGACTTTCAGAACGCCAGACAACTCTTGCAAGCATTAGTGAGAAGAGTTGATAAGCCCTCCAAGAAATCCACTAGAGCGGACAGAGTTGCCAAAGAGAAAACCAAAAGCCCTCTCGATACCTTTAATCTACATCGCCTTACCCAATCGCAACGTGCTCGCGTACTTGGGATGATCCTCATTCAGATTAATGCTGATCACACGATCTCATTAAGGCGGGCCCCTGAGGTCTCTCAAGCCTGCCTCGAGGCTTATGGGGCACAGACCGAGTCTTATGTCATTTCTCTCCGGGAGTTGCTTGGTGTCATTAGCGCTCACGAGTGGCGCAAGAAGGGCGTACCAGTATTAGCTCGGGATGATGAAGAAATTCGAATCCATCCACACTACGGCGTGTTCTCGCCCATCCGTGGGGAATATATCGAGTTGGTTCTCAAGGCGCCTCTACCGAGCGCCCTGCAGAAAAATTCTATTGCCTTTGACATCGGCACGGGCACTGGTGTGTTATCCCTTGTATTGGCAATGCGAGATATCAACAAGATTGTGGCGACCGAACTGGATGATCGTGCAATTATCTGCGCCCAAGAAAACATGGCGCGTTTAGGCCTAGTCTCTCAGATAGAAATTCTGAAAACAAATTTATTTCCAAAAGAAAAAGCAGCGCTGATTGTTTGCAACCCACCGTGGCTGCCAGCAAGACCCAGCTCTTCTCTAGAGCATGCGATATATGACCCTGAAAGCCAGATGTTAAAAGGCTTTCTGGAAAATCTGAAAGAGCATTTACTCAGCGGCGGTGAAGGATGGCTCATTCTTTCGGATTTGGCCGAACACTTAGGATTACGAACCAGGGCAGAATTGCTTGCTTGGATTCAAGATGCAGGACTAGAAGTTGCTGGACGTTTAGATACCAAACCGCAGCATCAAAAGGTATTTGACCAAACCGATGCGTTACACGTAGCAAGAGCAAAGGAAGTGACATCGCTGTGGCGTTTGTATATCAAATAAAAAGGTCAGAAATCTAAAAGATAGAAAAACAAAACCCCTCCAGAAATCAGAGGGGTTTGCTTTATATGGTGGAGTCGGCGGGAATCGAACCCGCGTCCGCAAATCCTCCACAACAAGTTC
>Ga0208496_1000770_pt1 | contig 11716 bp, 5 predicted proteins | sample CryBogmetaGMA2M_FD_184552 | JGI IMG/M metagenome (GOLD analysis project Ga0208496, IMG submission 184552) | Freshwater microbial communities from Crystal Bog, Wisconsin, USA - MA2M (SPAdes) | ecosystem: Environmental > Aquatic > Freshwater > Lake | place: Crystal Bog, Wisconsin, USA | collected... | reverse complement strand
GCACGCTGCCGACGACCAGCAAGCCCACGGCGCATCGGGCCACTCGCGTTCGCTCGTTCATGCTCGCCGTGTTCCTGGAGGTTTCACGAGGTGAGCGGGATGATAGGGAGCGGCGAGGCCGTGGTCGACGGAGCGCCGTGTGAGGATTCCGTGAGCCCGGCGGCGGGCGACGGGCACGCCGCGTGAGATCGCGCCGCTGCTAGGATCGTGCCCGCAGCATCCGATCCGAATCCTCGAGGGGACCAGTTCATGACGGCGACGTTGTGGCTCGTGCTGATGGCGGCGTGCCTGGGCTGCGGCGTGGCCAGTGGCGCCGACGTCGAACGCATCGCCGTGCTGGGGTGCGTGAGGCAGAACGAGCCGGCGCCGGCGTTGGAAAAGGTCCTGGCCGCCAAGCCCGATCTCTGCCTCTGGATCGGCGACAACGTCTACGCCGACACCGAAACCTCGCCCGACGCCATCCGCGCCTGCTACGAGACGCTCGCGGCGAAACCTGGTTTTCGGGAACTCCGTGCGGCCGCGCCGTGGGTGGCCACGTGGGACGACCACGACTTCGGTCGCAACGACGGAGGCGGCGGCTACCCGCTCAAGGCGGCGAGTCGCGAGCTGTTTCGCGAATTCTGGGATCACGGCCGGGAAATCCCCGCCGACCGCGACGGCGTGTACTTCGCCCAGACGTTTCCCGCGCACGGCAAGACGCTCCAGATCGTGCTGCTCGACACGCGATACAACCGCGCGGATCCGGGCGCGACCGCCGACACGCTCGGTGACCGGCAGTGGGCCTGGCTGGAGACGGTGCTCCGGGAACCGGCCGATCTCCGGCTGGTGGTGTCCGGCTATCAGGTGCTGCTCGACGCCGGCACGGGCTCGGAGACGTGGGCCGAGTTTCCGGCGGCCCGCCGGCGGCTGTTCGACCTGATCCGCGATAGCAACGCCGAACATCTGGTCTTCCTGACTGGCGACCAGCACTACGGCGAGGCCTGCCGCCTGCCCGACGCGCTCGGATATGACGCGGTGGAACTGCAGTTCTCCGGCGTCAACCAGATCGAGGCCCCCGAGTTCAACTCGACGCGCGTGACGCCCGTGTCGCGATCCCGAAACTCCTACGCACTGCTCGACATCCACTGGCGGAGAACCGCCCACGACCTGCCCCACCTGCTGTTTCACGTCGTGGACGCCGACACCGGCCTCGACGAAGTCGTCTATCGGGTGAACTTCGCCGAACTGGAGCGGCCCGCGGCGCCGCCGGACTCACCGCGGAGCGACGCGGCTGCCGCCGCTCCCCGGCAGGTCGCTCCCCACGCCGGCCACGCCCACAACGACTACTGGCACGACCGCCCGCTCCTCGACGCGCTCGACCGCGGATTCACGAGCGTGGAGGCCGACGTGTTCCTCCGCGACGGCGACCTGCTCGTCGGCCATGCCCCTGGCGAGCTCCGCCCGGGCCGAACGCTCACAGCCCTGTATCTCGAGCCGATCCGGTCGCGACTCGAAGCGACCGGCTGCATCCAGCCCGGCGGCAAACCCTTCACACTGCTCGTCGACATCAAGGCCGACGGGGCCGACGCCTACTGCGTGCTGGCCGCTCAGCTGAGACCCCTGCGGCCGTTTCTCATGGGCGACGCCTCGCGACCGGCGGCCCTCCGGGTGATCGTCAGCGGCGACCGGCCGATCGAGGCGATGGCCGCCGACCCCGAGCGGCTCGCGGGCGTCGATGGTCGGCTCGAGGATCTCGAGCGCGACGACCGACCGGCGGCGCTCGTGCCGCTCGTCAGCGACCGCTGGGGCAAGCGGTTCACCTGGTACGGCGACGGCCCGATGCCGGACGGCGAGCGGACGGAACTCCGCCGGATCGTGACCGGAGCCCATGCCCGCGGGCAGGCCGTGCGTTTCTGGGGCACCCCGGACACGGCCGCCTTCTGGCGGGAACTCCAGGCGGCCGGCGTCGATCTGATCGGCTGCGACGACCTCGATGCGCTCGCCGAGTTCGCCGCCGCCGAGGGCTCGCGGCCTTAAGGCGTGCGATCCGCGACGGCGCGACGGGCGCCGAGCCGGTCATCGAACCAGGCGGCGCTCCGCTCGATGTGCCAGGGAATCGTGACCCAGGCGTGGCCGGCCCCCGCGACGACGGTGAGCGTCACGTCGCGACCGAGCGCCGCCGCCCGCTCGTGAAACCGCCGCGACTGCGCGAGCGGTACGAGCGGGTCGCGGTCGCCGTGGTGGATGAGGATCGGCGGGAGATCGGCGGTCACGTGCGACACCGGCGAGAGCTCGCGAGCGGTGACGCGCCACCGCGTCATGTCCACCGGCTCTTGGGCGAACGCCTGCCGAAACGACCGTGGCGGGCCGCCATCGCCGGGATCCTCTGTCGAGCCGTCGAGATCGGCGAGGTCGGTCACGGGGCAGAACACGGCCGCCGCCTGCACCGCGCCGGAGACGCCCGCGCTCGACTCGTCGGCGACCGCCGCGGCGGGGCCGCCACGGGTCGCGAGCATGAGCGCGAGATGACCGCCGGAGCTTCCGCCGACGGCGCCGATCCGATCCGGATCGATGCGATAGTCCGCCGCGTGGGCCCGGATGAATCGCACCCCGTCGGCGACGTCGGCGACGATCTCGTCCACGGTGGCACGGGGCTGCCGCACGTGCGAGACGGCGAACACCGTGTAGCCATGCCGCAGGAGCGGGGCGGCAAGCCAGGGGCGAAAGGCGTCGGGGCTCGACTTCCAGCCACCGCTCACCAGGAACACGATCCCGAGGCCGTTCGGGGTGGAGGGCGTGACCACATCGAGCGTGAGCGGCTCGCCGTGACGCTCACCGTAGACCACGCTCCGCTGCCACTGACAAGAAGGGTGGAAGTAGACCCAGGCGGCCGCCACGAGGCTGCCTGCGCATGCGACCAGCCCCAGGCAGGCGACGAGCCCCGCGATCAGCCAGCGACGCAGCGATCGTCTCACGACTCACGCCTTTCGCCACAGGCCTTCGAGCACCCGCAGTACCTCCGCCGCGCCGAGCTGCGGGGCGAGCGCCGTGGTCGCGATCCCGGCCACCACGCGGGTGTGCTGGTGGTCGGTCGCGTCGGCGACCGCCCATTCGTCGCCGCGGCGGCAGGTCACATACACCGAACACGTGCGGTGGCCCGTCCCGGGCCGTTCGCCGACCACGTGCAACACCGCCCGCGGGCCCGACAGCCCGCCGAACAGCCGCTCGCCGATCCGGTAGCCGACCCGCACGCGGCCCGCGGTCACGAGCATCTGCCGCGGGGCAGGACGGCGGCCCGCGGCCACGAGCCCTTCGTGGAGCGCGGCCAGGAGCGGGTCGAGCTGCGCGAGATCCATGATCGCCAGCGGATTCAGCCCGTCCGACACCACGATCTGCACGTCGCAGCCGCCCGCCTGCGCATCGCGCTCCGCCTCGACCGCCGCCAGCGACGCCTCCGCCAGCCGCTCGCCCGTCACGGGATGGAGGATGTAATCGCGGCGGTCGGCTGACTCGGTGAACAGCATGACCGCGGCCGCCTGCGACCGCCGGAAGGCGTCGTCGAACTCCGCCCAGATGCTCTGCTTGGCGTCGGCATAGATGCGGCGGATCGTGGCGTCGAGGCCCGGCTCGAGGTCCTCCGGCCGCGCGCCCGAGCCGGCGGCGAGAAACACGCCCCGCCCGCGGACCGCGGCCATCTCGCGGCGGCCCTCGGCGCGGATCGCGTCGTCGCCGCGGTCGTCGCCCAGCGCCCGCCGATACTGGAGGTGCACCCAGCCGGGATCGCCGAACCGCGGTCCGGGCCGGCCGTCGGCGTCGAGCACGCCGAGCCGCTGGAAGAACCGCTCCATCCGCTCCTCACCGCGGCAGCCGAACCGGCGACGGAGTCGGACGTGGTCCTGGAAGCCCGTGGTCAGATACCCGAGCATCGGGTCGACCTTCGTCGGCAGGGCCATCAGATACGCCGGCCGCGCGGGCATGATCCGCTCCAGGCACCAGTCGAGGTCGTCGAGCGACACGTCCATGTGCAGCGTGCTGCAGACGTCGAGGCCGATGCACAGGCCGTGCAGCTTGCCCATCACGAGATCTTCGAGGCAGCAGCGGACGAGCTGCTCCCGCGTGCGAAACACCTCGGGTCCGATGAAGCCGGCCACGTCGTTGACGTGCACCCACGGCTCGGCCCCGCGGGCCCGGGCCACCCGCCGGGCCAGCAGCCGCGCGAAGCCGTACTTCCGCGACTCGTGCACCACCATGTCGACGCCCTGGGCGTGACCGTTGGTGAAGTCGGCCCCCTGGCCGGTCTCGAAATACAGGCCCCAGGGCCCGCGGCGGACATCCGCGTGGCGGAGCATCTTCTCGAGCGTGAGGTCGAACGTGGCGTTGGCCGCGTCGCCCCCCGCGATGCTCTGGAACCAGACGCCGGTCGAGCCGGGGGCGGCGGCGTCCACCTCGGCCTGGACGTCGATGTGGGCGAGCACGCAGTGGGGCATCGTGTCGGTGAGGCCGAAGGCCTCGAGGATGCCGCGGAGCGTGTCCGACACGCCGCGCACGCTCGCCGGCTCGCTCGAGACGGGATTGGTGCCGAGCACCACGTCGCCCACGCCATAGGCCCAGCCGTCGAACACCTGCCAGCGGATGTCGTCGGGGTCGTCGGTGGGGGAGTTGGGCTGGAGCCGGGCGGCGAGGCAGCCGCGGCTGCCGATCCGCGTGCCGGGGAGCGGGTTGAAGATCGTGTCTCCCACGCGGACGAGCTGCTCGTCGTCGAGGAGACGCACGACGCACGCGATCACGTCGCTCGACAGCCCGGGCATGATCGCTTTGATCTCCTCCTCGGGCCGGGTGAGCAGAAACGCGGCGAGGTCGTCGAGCGCCCAGTCGGCCGTGCGGTCGCGCGCCGCGGGCTCGAGATCGGCCGCGAGCGCGGCGGAGAGCCGGTCGGTGAAGGGGGGATGGGCCGCGATCTCCCGGAGCCGGGTCCGCCCGAGCATGCGGCGAGCCGCCTGCCGCGTTGCCTCGTCCGGGGCGGCGACCCCGATGATCTCGTCCCCCTCCTTGAACGCGTTGGCGTGGCCGAGCAGCCGCGTGAAGAGCGGCTGATCCCAGCCCCCCGAAACCCGCGCGACGTGACTGATGAGATCGTCGGGGGCCGGGTCCGCCACGGCCCGCGCCGGGCTGGCCACGGCGGTGGCGACCCCGGCGAGGAACATGCGTCGACTCATGCCGATCATGGGGCTCATGGAGATCGCTTCGCTTCCGCACGCCGGGGCGGGGATTCGTGACATCTGGTGTCTAGCGGCGGCATGTGAGCGGCTCGTGAGGGCGGTCCGCGGCGACCGTGCAAGGTCATAGGGCACGCGAGTCAGCCGCCGCGGCGGTGCGGACGTCGCAGGGACGTCAGTTGGCCTGCTTCAAGGTCTCGAGCCAGGCCACGAGGTCCACGAGTTGCTCGGCCGAGAGCGTGGCGGCCAGGTCGGCCGGCATGAGCGACACCGGCTGCTTGACCATCTCCGCGATCGCGCCGGCGGGGGTCGTGACGTCGATGCCATCGACTCCGCGAATCACCACCTCCTCCGGCGACTGCGACACGAGCAGCCCCGTGACACTGCGGCCATCGTCGAGCACGGCGGTGTGGGTTTCGTAGTTGTGGCTGATCGCCGCCGACGGCGCGAGGATCGCCTCGTAGAGCGCGGGCCTCGAGAGTTTGGCGCCGATGCCGGAGAGGTTCGGCCCCACGGCCTTGCCGTCTTCTCCCACGACGTGGCACTTGGCACACGTGCCCGGGCCGGCGAACACGAGTCGGCCACGGTCGGCATCGCCGGCCTTCTTGATCAGGTCGGCCACGGGCGGCAGCGTTCCCTCCTTCGCCCTGGGCATCGGGAGCACGTCGGCGGCCGCCGTGCGGACGTCGGCCCACGGGCATGAGGCGACCGCCACCGCCGCGACCTGCGGCAGCGAACCCGTGAGCGCGCCCGCCTCGGCCATCCGCACGAGCGCCTTCGCCCCCGACTGCGATCGCGCAAGCGCCCGCACCGCCGCCACCTTGACGTCGGCCTCCGCCGCCGCATCGACGACCAGGCCCTCGAGCAGGGCCAGCGCCTTGCCCGAGCCATGAATCCCGACGGCCGTGAGCAGCCGCGCCGCAGTCGGGCCGCCCTGCACGGCCTCGGCCTTCACGCGACTCGCCTGACCGCCGTCGAGCAACGCCGCTGCAGCCGCGGCGGCGAGCTGGTCATCGGTGCCCTCGGCGGCCGCGAGCGCCGCGACGTCGGGCCATCGGGACCCGAGCTTGAACCGACGCACGAGATCGACGAACTGCCGCGTTCCCGTCGCCTGGTCGGCGACCTCGGTCACGAGCACGGCGAGCGCGGGATCGGCTGCATCCGCGGACTCGAGCCGCATCACGAGCTCCGGGAGGATGACCCGCCGCTTGTCGATTGGAACGGTCGCCAGACCGCCAGCGAGCAGGTCGCGAACGGCCGCGGTCACGCGGGATCGGTCCTGAAAGTCGAGCGCCCGGATGCACGCCAGCGACTCGCTCGACGCGACCTCCGACTCTGCGATCAGTCGGCACTGCAGCGCGGCCGACCTGGCGCCGCGACTCCGCCAGACGATTTCCCGTCTCGCGTCGTCCGTCGCGGCCGCGGTGGTCGCGAGCCAGGCCTCGAGCCGGCCGTCCCACAGGCCGTCGGCCCCGATGCCGAGGGCCTCGAGTTCCCAGCGGTCGCCCGCCGTGTGCCGCGCCGCGAGCGCCGCCCAGGCACGATCGGCCCGCTCCCCGGCAAGGCCCTTGAGGGCGATCGCCGCCTCGCGACGCACCGCGGCCGACGGGTCGGCGACGCACGCCTCCACCGCGCCGATCACGTCGTCATTCACCCGCCGACACATCCGCAGTCCGACGATCCGCAGCGCCGGCTCGGTCGCGGCCAACAGGCCCTTGATCGTCGCCGCCGCGCGGCCGGGAAGCATGCCCAAGGCCCACGCGAGGCGGGCCGCATGGCGGTCGTCGGCCGGCGTCGCAAGCGCCTTCTCGAGCGCCATCGCCGCGGCATCCGGCTCCTTGGCGAGGCGTTCGAGGGCTGTCGCCCGGGTGCACAGATTCGGGCTCGCGAGGGCCGCCACGGCCCCCGGCACGGTGAGCACGTCGATGGCGGGCACCGACCACGGCGCCCCCACCGGCGCGATCCGATAGAGGCGTCCTTTCTCGGTGTCGGCCATGCCGTGCCCGCCCACGCCGGGATCGTACCAATCGGCCACGATCAGCGAGCCGTCGGGCGCCACGCACACGTCACTCGGCCGAAACCACCGGTCGGCGGCGCCATCGACGAGCGTCTCGCTCTCGGCCATGAACCCGGCTCCGGACGGCGCGAGGCGCGAGGCCCGCACGACGTTCGGCCCCGCGTCGCCGTGGATGACCGCGCCGCGCCAGCGTTCGCCGAGCAGGGCGCCCTCGTAGACGCAGATCCCGGTCGGCGAGCCGCCGCCCGTCTGGAGAAGGTTCGGCACGACACCGGGATCGTTCTGATGCCAGTGCCGCCGCGGGATCTCCGCCTCCATGTTCGTCCGCGGCACCTTCCATCCGGCCCCCGTCCGCTCGTCGACGTAGCCGTAGTTGCCATGCTCCATCACGAAGTTCATGCGGACGGCGCGGTTGCCGTCGTCGTCGTTGTCGGTCTGCCAGAGGTTCCCGAACGAATCGACCGCCACCTCGTAGTTGTTGCGGAAGTTGTGGCCGAGCACCTCGAAGTCGCCGCCATCCGGCCGGCAGCGAAACACCATGCCCTGCCGGAACGGCTTGCCGGAATCGTCGACGACGATGCCGAACCGGTCCGTGACGGGCCGGCCGTCCTTGTCGTGCACCGCCTTGCCCATGTTGCCGACGGTGAAATACCAGCGGCCGTCGGGGCCGACCACGAAGGCGTGCACGGAATGGTCGTGCTGCGGCAGGCCGGTGTTCGTGAACAGGGTCTCGCGGCGGTCGGCCACGAGATCACCGTCGTCGTCGTGGAACACGAACACGTCGGGCGCGCAGGACACGATCACCTTGCGGCCGGGGCCTTCGCCGATCACGCAGATTCCGAGCGCCGAATCGACGTCGCGGCCCTGGTGAAACACCGTCTGCCGATCGGCCGCGCCGTCGCCGTCGGTGTCTTCGAGCACGAGGATTCGGTCCCCCGCCGGCCGCGTCTCCCGCTTGCCGCGGTAGTTGACCACCTCGCACACCCAGACGCGGCCCCGGGCATCGACGTCGATGTCGGCCGGACTCGAGAGCAGCGGCTCGGCCGCGAACAGCGTCGCCTGGACACCGGGCGGCGTGACCAGCGCTTCGGCGCCGGCCGGGCCGTCGGCGGCCGAAGCCGCCGCGGCCGTGACGATCACCACCCACACACCCCAGAACGCACGGTTCATCGTGCTCCTCGCAGCCTGACGGAACGCACCCTCTCGATGGTACTCCGGGGCCGGCCTGCCGAGGAACCCGCCCCGCGCGTTCAGTCATCGGCCAGGAAGCCGTGATACCGTCCCATGTGCCAGGGCAGCAGAAACACCGTCCCGCTGGCGAGCTCGCGGCCGTCGCCCCCCTGGTCGAGCCGCCACGGGTCGGTGTTCCAGTGGGCGAAGCTCCGCTCGTCCACGGGCAGCACCTTGCCGTCGATGCGGCACCCGCGGGGCACGAGGTCGGGGTGGCCGGGGTCGATCGACTGCGCCTCCGCCAACCGCACGACGTCGAGCCGGTGGGCGTTGGTGTGCCGCCAGTCGCAGCGGTCGAAGGGGAGGAGCACGAGCGCGTCGATCGAGTCGTCGAGCCAGTCGGCGCCGCCGCACGCGCCGGCGGCCGACGGATCAGCGCGGCCCCCCGCGACCGCCTGCCACGTCGACGCATAGGCGACGTGGAAGAACGGATTCCGCTCGGGCCGCTCGAGGAGCCACGACCGGCGAAAAGCCGCGAGGTAGGTCCGCTGCAGGCCGAGATCGGACTCGTAGCGCACGAGGTGATAGAAGTTCATGAACGCCATCTCGTCGTCGGACTGGTTGCCGGAACCGACGCCGAGATGCACCTTCGGCGCGACCGCGTTGGCGTCGTAGGCGTGCTCGCGGCGGAGGGCTGCGGCGGTCGCCGCGTAGCGCGGGTCGCCCGTGACGTGCCCAGCGATCGCCAGGTAGGCGAGGATGCTCAGCGAGTTGAGGCCGCGCTCCGCCTCCCAGCGCCGGTCGTGGTTGAGCGCGGTGGGGGAAAACTCGCCCCAGCGCGTCACGTGGCCGTCGTGGTCGACGAGCCGCAGGCCGTGCGCAACGAGATGGTCGGTCAGTCGGGCCACGCAGGCGCGGACCGCCCGTTTCTCGTCGGCGGTGCCGGCGACGTGATCGTGATACAGCGCGAGAAAGAAATAGTGGCCGTCGAGCTCGTCGGAGCTGGTGTCGGCCTTCCACCACCAGCGGTCGTCGGCCGTCTTTGGCCAGCGCGGCTCCAGGATCTTCCAGTGCGGGTCGGTCTCGCGCATCTGCCGGTCGCGTTCCGGCTGGCCGACGTTCGGATCGGGGCCGTCGCCTGGCAGCACCGTCCGCGCCGGGAATCCGGCTGGCGGCGCCGGCGTACCGGCCTGGGTCACGTCGTGGAGGAACGCCAGGGCCCGGAAGGCCCGATCGGCGCGGCGCTTCGCGTCGGGCGAGCGGTCGTGCGCGTAGGCGAAGCACTGAGCCGCCCCGTACATCGCCGTCCAGAGGCCGTCGTTGTCGTCGTCGGTGCGCCGGGCCGTGGCCACGTCGCCGGGCACGTCGAGCGCGGCCGTGGCCACGAATCCATGCTCGGTGCGGGCGATCGACTCCTCGATCACCGCCTCGTAGTGCCGCGCCTTGGCGGCGAGCGTCGTGGGCCGCGCCGCGATCCAGCCAAGGCCGCCGTCGGTGGCGACGACCACGTCGCCGGCGGACGTCACCGCCAGATCGTTGACGACGTCGCCGGGCAGCCAGCGCGGCCCCTGGCGATACCGAAAGGCGTCGCCCGACCACTCCACGAGCCCATGCGCCGTGCCGAACCAGACGGTCCCGTCGGCCGCCGCGGCCACGCCGCTGAAATCGCTGACCGGAAGCCCCTCGCGACCGGTGAAAAACTCCCAGCCGGCGTCGCGCCGCCGGGCGACACCCGCCGGCACGGCGACGACGAGCCGGTCGCGACGGTCATACGCCACGCCGCGCACGTCGGACGCGGCCCATCCCAATCCCCGCGCGTCAACGGGCGTGAGCCGCCGCCACGGTCCGTCGGCATCACGCTCGAAGAGCCCCGCCGACGTCGCCGCCGCGACCGTCCCGTCCCGCCGCCGCGCCGCCTGGCGGACGACCGCCCCGGGCGCGATCGTGGAGAGATTCGCGCCGCCATCGCGCGGCGGCGGCATGGCGGCGGCCGTCGTAAATCGGCCGTCAGCGAGGCGAAACGCGGCGTGCCCGTCGCCCACGTGCACGAGGCCTTCGGCGCCGATCCACACCCGCTGCAAAACGAACCCCGCCGGGAGGCCGGGGGGCAGGGCGCGGTGCTCCGCCACCCGCTGGACGAACGACCCCACGCGTCGCGGCGGGAGCGCGGCACCCGCCGGCAGGTGCGCCGACTCGGCCGCGTGCGTCGCCCATGAACACGAGCCGGCGACGATCACGGCGAGGCAGCAGCCGCCGAGATGCACCGCGTGGCCGACCCTCCCGAACCCCGTTCGTCTGGATCGCGTCATTGGCATGCGTGCTCCTCTGTGTGTCGCGGCGGCAGCCATCCGGCGGTCACGAACGACGCGGCCGCGGCGGCAGCCGGTTCCAGAGCGGCACGACGGCTCCACCGGCGATCACGAGCCCGGCGGCGAGCGCGAGGAAGATCATGTTCCAGGGCGTGCGGCCGTCGGCGGTGGTCGCCGCCACGAGGCCCGGGAGGGTGCCGCCGACCACGCCCCCGAGCGAACCGCAGCCGTTGATCATCCCTGCGGCCGTCGCGGCCCCCCGGCGGGTGCCGAAGTCGATCGCCGCGGCGCCGCTGGCGAGCGAATCGGGCACATAGACAAGCAGCCCGATCAGAAAGAGCATGCCGCCCACGGCCCAGCGTGTCGGCGGCATCCAGGGCAGGGCGGCGAGCGCGAGGCCCGCCGCGACGAGCGTGATCGCCATCACCGGAAAGCGTCGCGTGCCGAACAGCCGATCGCTCGCCCAGCCACCGGCCACGATCCCCACCGGCCCCGCCAGATCGAAGAGGCTGCCGAGCATGCCGCTCTCGGCGACGTCGGTGCCGAGCCGCTCGTTGAGATAGACCGGCGCCCAGAACATCAGCAGGTAGCGGAGCGGCTTCACGAGCAGATACACGAACGAAATGACCAGCACCGTGGGCGAGGTCACGACGTCGAGGATCGTGCGCCACGCCCCCTCGGGCTCGTCGGCCATCCGCTCACCCGGCACGATCACGGCCTCGTCGTCGCCAGACGCCGCATCGGGCGAGGCCAGGCCCACGTCCTCGGGGCGGTCGGCCTGCAGCGCGGCGAACACGATCCAGATCACCGCGAGCATGCCGGCCGGCACGAGGAATGCCATGCGCCAGCCCCCCTGTTTCGCGGCCAGGCCGGCCACGATCCCGGCGATCATCCCCCCGAGCGCGAAGTTGGTGCACCAGAAGCCCATCACGCGGCCCCGAACGCGGCGGGGAAAGAACTCGCCCATGTTCTTGGTGAGGGGCGCCCAGCCGCTCGACTGAAACACCCCCTGGAGCGCGAACAAC
>Ga0208496_1000768_pt1 | contig 11719 bp, 7 predicted proteins | sample CryBogmetaGMA2M_FD_184552 | JGI IMG/M metagenome (GOLD analysis project Ga0208496, IMG submission 184552) | Freshwater microbial communities from Crystal Bog, Wisconsin, USA - MA2M (SPAdes) | ecosystem: Environmental > Aquatic > Freshwater > Lake | place: Crystal Bog, Wisconsin, USA | collected... | reverse complement strand
GATGCCCTAGAATCCACGGACGGGAAACTACGGGTTGGCTAGGGCCGCAAGGGCGGAACCATGGACGGGTTCCGCCGAATGTTTGGGTCAGTCGCCAGCCTCCGGCGGATCACATCCCTGTATCCGCCCTACAGATCTTTTTCCAGTAACGATGGTATAACCCGTATTCCACGGAATATTTCGACTCGGGCGGACTTGTGTATAACGGCGCGAACTCCGGCTTGGGAACCCTTATCTTGCAAGCTCCAGGTGGGCCGTTCTTCGAGAAGCTGGAGCTTCAAAAACCCCATTCCCAAGCGAGAGCTTGGGAACGAGCAAACTACACGAGTAGGTAAGACCGACTCGGTTTTTAAAACCGAGTCGGTCTTACCTTAAACACTAGTCCCGCCGACTGTCAATCCATCCACTCGCATTGACGGTTGACCGACACCCACAGGGACGCTCTGGCCTTCTTTGCCGCAAGAGCCGACGCCAGGGTCCAGTTCCATGTTGTTGCCTACCATGCTGACACGGGTTAGCACTTCCGGGCCATTGCCGATCAGCGTGGCCCCCTTCACCGGACGGGTCACTTTGCCGTTCTCGATCAAATACGCCTCGCTGGCGGAGAACACAAACTTGCCGGAGGTGATATCCACCTGACCCCCGCCAAAGTTTTTCGCATAAAGCCCTTTGTCCACCGATGCGATGATTTCTTCAGGGTCATGGGTTCCCGCCAGCATATAGGTATTGGTCATGCGCGGCATCGGTAAATGGGCGTAGGATTCCCGTCGCCCATTGCCGGTTGGCTTCGTACCCATTAACCGTGCATTGAGCTTGTCCTGCATGTAACCCTTGAGAATGCCATTTTCAATCAACACATTGTATTGCGTTGGCGTACCCTCGTCGTCGATGTTGAGGGAACCACGCCGTCCCGGCAGGGTTCCGTCATCCACCACGGTGCAAAGCGGCGAAGCCACCCGTTCGCCGATTCGCCCCGAGAACACCGACGTACCCTTGCGGTTGAAATCCCCTTCCAAGCCATGACCAATGGCCTCGTGCAGCAACACGCCGGGCCACCCTGCCCCCAATACCACGGTCATATTGCCTGCCGGTGCGTCCACCGCCTCCAAGTTGACTAAGGCCATCCGCACTGCCTCTTGTGCATACTCAGATGCGCGACCGTTTTCCAGAAAATAAAGATAATCAGCCCGCGCACCGCCGCCGGCACTGCCTTGTTCGCGTCGCCCGTTTTGCTGGACGATGACGCTGATGTTAAGCCGGACCAGCGGCCTCACATCGCCGTGCATGACACCATCTTGCCCTAAAACCATGATGACTTCATGGGAGCCGACTAGATTGACCATCACTTGCTCGACCCGCGAGTCGATTTTCCGGGCTTCGGCATCCAGACGCTGCAACAATTGTATTTTTTCCTCTTCCGGCAGGGATTGCAACGGGTCGATAGGTGGATAGAGTCGTCGGCTGTTCGGATCGGTGGCTATCGCTAATTTAACCTCGCGCCCGGAGTAGGCGATGGCACGGGCATTCTTGGCCGCATCCAGCAAGGCAGGCAAGGCGATTTCGTCACTATAGGCAAATCCAGTCCTTTCCCCAGACACCGCCCGCACACCGGCTCCCTGCTCAATGCTATGGCTGCCTTCCTTGACGATGCCGTCTTCCAGCCCCCAGCTTTCATAACGGCTGGATTGCAAGTAAATATCGGCGGCATCCACCGACGCGCCGAGCAGCGCCCCCATGACGCGGTCAATGTCGTAGGTGGTGAGACCGGCTGGTTCTAGGATGGATTGGCGGGCAAGTTCTAAGGATTGGTTGGGCATGGTTGTTGTTTCGTTTGAGTGATTTGAATAATGAAAAACGTATCTTTTCCACTGAGTTTATGGGAAATACTTGTAAATATCCTTCCTATGTAAACAGCGAGTAAAAATAAGTTCGTTGTCTATGCATTCCAACCCTATCCTATAATTACCTATGCGGACACGATAGAAGGTATCATATCCTTGAAGTTTCTTTAAGCTCTTAACCTCTGCCAAACTCTCGGCTTCTTTGCATTCAATAATAAGCCCTTTGATTTTTAAAAACAACTTGCCATCTTTAATGTTGCACAAATCTTTGGCAAATTTTAATTCAAAGCTAACTTTCACTTTGACGGGCCATCAATAATCGAAAAAATCTCATCCTCAGAAACAAATTCATGTTTTCTGCCTTCGGTAATGGCATTCGCTAAGCCAATTTCTTCCAAGGCTTCCAGCACAATATCATAGAAAACATTTCTTTTTGTCTTGAGAAGATCAACGACCACTTCGGTAAGAAGTTCTTTGGTTTTTTCGTCACTTATTAAAAGTTCCATAGCTGTATATCATCAGTATTTTGTAAGGTAAATAATAAGCCGAACTTTATTCTTTACGTTGCGTCTTTGCGCCCTTGCGTGAGGCTAAAAAACCTCGGTCTGCTACGACCAAGCCGCTTTGTGAGAGTAGCAAAAAGAAATTCTCACGCAAAGGCGCAACGTTAAAAGCAAAGCATTAGAGCCCATCCCCCCGCCACCTCATTATCGATAAAATACCTCTGCTCATCAGTTTAAATCACGATATCAAGCTTAAGCTAGCTTATTTTCTTCGTTTCATTGCGGATTGTCACTTCTTTAGAAATCCGTTTCAAGGGTTACTTGTCCGGGTTTCCATTCGGCGGATCACATCCCTGTATCCGCCCTACGCACTATTTTTTTTGTAAGTCATCAAAGGAATATTGCCCGACATCCGAATGTCGGGTGCAACGCAAAGAAACGCGCCCGAGCTACATGGCTCAACATCTTTGAAATCTATTAGGCTGCTCTTGATGTCAATGCGGCTGTCTCATAATCAATTTGCTGTAAAGCCTTTTGAATATGAGTTACTTCTTTGTCCTCGAAAAGAGCCTCTCCGCATTGTGTGCAAACCCAAGCCGGAATTGCTTCCCATGAAATATGGTATCCATTCCGATCTACACTAAACGGCGCAGAACCTCTAACTAATTTACCTTTACAATAAAGACAGTCCATCTTATTTCCTTGTTTTGAAGTCTGAAGACCATTGATCGGGCGATGGCAAATATGCGGTTATTATAGCTAAATATTCGGATTTCGGGGCGCAAACCACATGTATAGTGCGATTTTCAGCAGTATTCATAACTAGGCAACTTTCACCTCGTTGATCGTTTGGATATTCTTCAATTATTTCACCCAATAGCACTGCTTCCCGTACTTCATCTATGGTTATCATTCTATCAGGTCTGGACATCTGTTTAATCGCATGTGGTAAGAAAAGTATTTTCTTGGTTGCTGCCGTATCTATTTTATGTTTCATTTCATGCTTTTTCATGCGCAATCAATAATAGAAAAAACTCCATGTTTGTATCTCATGGGTATTTTAACCATCCGGCGCAATACGCAGAGTACCGTTATTGCGCCTTACCGCGTTGCGCCCTACGGACCTGAAAGAGTAGCAAAAAGAAATGATCACGCAAAGGCGCAACGACGCAACGTTAAAAGCAAAGCATTAGAGCCCATCCCCCCGCCACCTCATTATCGATAAAAAAACCTCTGCTCATCATCTGTTAAAACACGAGATCAAGCACAAGCCAGCTTATTTTCTTCGTTTAATGGCGGATTGTCACTTCTATACAAATCCGTATAACGGGTTACTTGTACGATTTTCCATTCGGCGGCTCACATCCCTGTATCCGCCCTTGGTACTGCGAATCATCGACTTGAAAACATTAGACTTTATCGGAAACTTTACAACGTATCTTGATGTTGCTGTACAAGTTGAAAGGTTTCCGGTAAAATCTATTTTCGAGAAAGTCTAGTCTATTCTGAAACATTGTCCTTATTCCCCATCCCCGACATCGTCTTAAAATCCGACCACGCCCGGCCTATCATATCCAACGGCATGCTGCCTTCTAGGTGTTTGATTTGCGGGTTGTCCCAACTGCCCGTGACCGAATAATTGGTGCTGGCTAGGTTGACATCTTCCGCGCCCACCAAGCGGTGCGCCATGTCGATGACAGCACCCACCGCCGCCCCGCCAATAATCGCCCCGGCCAAGGGTATCGAAGCCGCTGTATGCGGGATGACTGAAACGGTTTCATCCAAGTCATGGCTGACCAAGCCAGATTGGCCTATGATCAGAATATCTGCCGCCACGGCATCAATCATGAACCCTTTGGTTCTGGCTTGCCCATCTCCTAGTTTAAACAGTCCTTCCATACTGTCATAGGCCAGTCCCTTGCCAAATAAATCACTGAAATCCAGCAGCAATAATCGCCGTAGGGTGTTTAAGTTTAACATGCCCAATGCACGGCCTAGGCCAGGTTCAAATTGCAATGACCTGCCACGACCCATCTTTAACCGAAGCTCACCTCCTGCGGTAGCTAAGGAAAACTGCTGCGGCGCACCGTTCCAAAACAGAGAAAACGCTGCGTCTGTGGGTGTACGGTAAAAATCTTTACTAAACCCAAAAAGGTCCAAGAAATTGCCTAAATCGCTAATTTTTAGCTTGCCATCCAACTTGGTTTCATCGCTGCCATCCTGGCGCATCCAACTCCCCCTCAAGCTAAGATCGTGGTTGTCGGTGACTAATCTTAGGTATTTGATGTTGACACCCGCATTCCAATGATCGGTCTCCAATTCAAGTGCCCCTAAATCAACATCCTGTCGCATTAGATGGTTTGCTCTTATGTGCAGCGCCGGCAGACTGGCAGGGTCGGGAGGAGTTGGTTGCGGCTGACCTTCCTTTGCCACCGAAAATTTGGGTAGGTTTAGACGCTCAAAGTCAAGTCTAAGCAGGGCATGACTGAATTCGGGGAAAGAGGCGTTATAAAACCCCTTGCCATAGTAGCAATCAATCTCGCCGTGCAACTCCTCTCCTTCGCGCTTTCCGGTAATATAAAACGGACCCAAATCCTCGCCATTCCATGTCAACTTACCGACTTCCATGTCGAGTTCGCGTGGAACAGACTGGAACGATTCGCCCCCGAATTCTGCAAGCAGCATTCTCCATTCCCCAATATCCACCCGATTGGTCTTCAGGTAAAGCCCCAAACCCGGTTCCCCAGTGGCTGGAGGCTGGGGCTTCCCCCAAGAAAGATCGCCGCTTTCCAAGTGCAAGGCTTCATTGTCCGAGAACATCAAACGGGCCTGCCCTTCGCGGCCATAAGCAACACTCAGAGACAGAGAATCGCCCCGCTGGAATGCCAATACAGCATTAAAGTCTTTCTTTTCGACAGCCGGTTTGACTAAAGGCGCAGGAAATTTCAGTTCCAGCCCAGCCAAATCGGACGACAATGCGATGCGCAATGGCTTGCTGGAAGAGTCTAAAGATTCTGGAATTTGCAGATTCAGATGATAAGCAAAATCTCCTTCGGCATGTTTCCAATACTCACCCTGAAAAACCTTGCGCAATCCAAAAATGTCAGCCCTGCCGTTGATGTCGAGGAGAATGTCGCCATTATGCTGATCCACATCAAACAGTATGGGTTGGTCCATGGCTTTAGCGGCTAGTTGCTTGCCTCCCATCCCGTCTCCGGTGAAACCCAAGTCGCCAGTGATTTCCTGAACTTTCAGGTTGATACCTTTTAGAGCAAGGGTGTCGTTGTTTAGTTGCAACATGCCTCCCACGCCGACATCACCCAATCCGAAGGTCATGGGGATCAAGAGATTCAAGTCCAGATGAAAATTCCCGGATGGCTCCGCCGCCTTGGACAAACGCTCGGGTATGCGCCGGACAGGTGTTTGTCGCAATAACTTCATGGACAATGCCAACTCACTATCCAAATTGCCGTTCAAGCTCATCCAGCCATCGCCAATGAAGTCTGCAGTTTCGGCGTGTATCGTATGGAAAGGAATGTTACCGATGCGCCCACCATCAGAATCGATAAACAAGGACGGGCCGAAAAAGAGAATTTTTGCCCTCACATCATAAAGATGAGGCCATTCTGGATTAAAATCCAACTCCATATTTTCGGAGTCAACTTGGGCCTCGAACAAGCCTTCGCCATGCGGGAAAGGAAAATCGGCAAGCTGTCCCCGTAACAATACATTGGCTGACTTCAGTTTGCCGCCGTCGAATACTTTACCCAGCCACTTTGATGCGTTTGGAGTCATAATAGCCAGGGGAAGATAATCGCGCAGACGTGCTGCATCGACATCGCGCAACCGCGCATCCATGTCGATGATCGGTGAATTTCCCTCACCGGCAGGGAGGTCAAGTGAAAAGCCCCCTAATGCCTGAAGTCCGGGCGCGGCCAGTTCAATCTGATTGCCGACGATACGCCAAGAGGATGCCGCCAGAAGCCTACTCGCTTCGGCAGGCGCTTGGAATATGGGGATGCCAGCCCCCTCCATCCTGAGCCATTGAAAGCTTCCGCCGAACATGTCAAGGACTAAGGGCTTTTGCCACAAGCTAGGCAGGTTCAGTTCCGGCTTGGCCATATTGAATTGAATGCTGCCATTGCGATCATTGCCGCACAGCCGCCCACTTAATTGACCAAGCCTCGGCCAACCCTCTGGCGGATTGTAGAAGAGTCCGTCCAGTTCGCCGCAAAAACCGAAATGCCCGTCGGCTTGATAAACCATCCGTGCGTTGCGCACTTCACCCTTGGCAGAGAATGCCCTCAGGTTATCGCGCAGTTTCGCCTCCAGCAGCGGAAGCCCACCCCCCAGCAAAGCTTGGGCATCATCCAGACGTAGATAATTGACCGCAGCCCTTAAGATTTGCAGATTGTTATCAGAGTCATTAACGATGGAAATGGCGAAATCGGTTCCCGGCCAAGTTTTTCCGCCGTGGGACAAGGACAAACGCTTGGCATCCAGACGCCAACCGTTATCCTCCTTGTGCCAAAATAGCCATCCGCCTAGATTGTCCAAATTTAACATTCCATCTGCCCCATCGGATCCGCGCCAAGTGAACACTGGACGATCCAAATCTAGCCTTGTGACTGCCTCGCGCAGTGTTCCTCCATTCCATTTGGCCCAAGCCTGAATGCCTACCTCTCCTGAACGCATCCGCACAGGGAGCGATTCGACGAAAGCACCCTCACGCAAACGTTTGGCCTCTAGATAAACCCTTCCATTCCAATCGGTTGGAAGCAGTGGATTGCCATCGACCTCTGCCGACAGTTTTACAGACTTGCCTAGCTTTCCAGGCAAATCAACCCTGGCATCCAGCGTGTGCCTTGCCCCTGCATTGCGCAAACGGATCTGCGCACGGCCTAGCGGCATGGGTTGCCCGTCTTTTCCTCCGTTCCATTCCAAATCGATGTCAGATAATCTCACCTCGCCTTCGGCAAACAGCCAAAACGGGGCATCGCCGGGTTTCAATCCCTTTACCGCCAAAACCCCATCAGGATTGACTGAAAGCCGCAACTTCGCACCATCCAGATTGATGCGATTGACCACCGGTTTGCCGGAAATGAGCGAAGCCATCACATCCAGTCCCACACCAAGATGCTCAAACTCCAGCGGAGGCCCATCGTTAGCCGCATTTTCGATGCGAAATCCACGCACGGTAAATTCTGGCCTAAAACCCCTCATCCCGGCAGACAACGACTTGATCTGAACGGTTTCGCCAATCATTGTGCTGATAGTCGAACGCAATTCTTCGCGCCACTCGGAAGCCCTCGGCAAAAGCCAAAAGCGGACCGCAGAAAGCAGCATTGCCGTTAGCAGCAGTCCTATGGCCAGTGTGAGGTGCGCGTAGCGGCTAAATTTTAGAATACTCATTAAACAGACGGATAACGGTTAAAGCAAGACAACGTCGTATTGTTCCTGGCTGTACTGGGTTTCCACACGAAACTTGACGCTGACACGTAGAAAGGCCTCTAGCTCGGAGAGCATATCCGCATCCTCATCCAACAGACGCTCCACAACCTCGTTAGAGGCCAAGACTAATAATTCTTGTACATTATACTGACGAACCTCGCGAATAATTTCACGAAAAATTTCCAAGCACACGGTTTCAGCCGTTTTCAACACCCCACGCCCACTGCAACTGGGGCAAGGTTCACATAAAATATGCTCCAAACTCTCGCGGGTGCGCTTACGAGTCATTTCCACAAGCCCCAGCGAGGAAACCGCACTGATGGCACTTTTGGCGTGATCCTTTTCTAAGCCCCTTTCCAAAGCTTGCAGCACTAATTGTTTGTGCTCAGCATCCCTCATGTCAATGAAGTCAATGATGATTATCCCGCCTAGATTGCGCAATCGCAACTGCCTAGCTATTGCTTGCGCCGCCTCCAGGTTAGTCTTGAAAATGGTCTCCTCCAAGTTGCGACCACCTACGAAGGCACCTGTGTTCACATCCACCGTAGTCATTGCCTCGGTCTGGTCGAAAATCAAATAGCCTCCAGACTTTAGAACAACTTTACGCTCTAATGCACGCTTTATCTCATCTTCCACCCCATAGAGTTCAAACAAGGGCCGCTCCCCAGAATAATGCTCGATCAATGAAAGTGATTCCGGCACAAACTCTTTGGCAAACTTATGCAATCGTGCGTAGGTTTCACGGGAATCCACTCGAATTTTTTCCACTTGGCTGCGTTGCAAATCGCGCAAAACTCTCATCGCCAAAGGAAGATCTTCATGTAACAAGGTTTTAACCTTTGCCGTTTTGATCCTCTGAGCAGTGGAATTCCACATTTTATGAAGAAACATCATGTCAGCACGTAACGCGGCTTCATCCACCCCCTCAGCAGCCGTGCGGCAGATAAAACCGCCGGTGTTGTGTTCGCGCAGGAAGGTTTCAACCACCCCCCGCAATCTATAACGCTCAGACTCGCATTCGATGCGCTGGGATACCCCGCTGACTTTGCAGTAGGGCATGAAGACTTGATATACGGAGGGAATCGAAATATCCGTGGACAAACGCGCACCCTTGGCGCCGATAGGGTCTTTTATAACCTGCACCACCACATCTTGGCCTTCTCTAAAAGCCAATTCAATCTGGTCATTGACAGCGCGCACCCGATCAGTGGCATTGACATCGGCAACATGCAGGAAAGCCGCGCGCTCCAAACCGATATCTACAAAAACCGCCTGCATACCGGGCAAAACCCGGCACACCTTGCCCTTGTAGACATTGCCAACCAATCCGCGCTTTCGAGCCCGTTCGATCAGAACTTCTTGCAATACGCCATTTTCAACGATGGCGACACGGGTTTCCGGGGGGGTGACATTGATCAAAATTTCATCGCTCATCCCCCGGATTCCTCTCGCAATACTCTGGAAATACTTTTTTCTGGCCGCATGGACTTCTTCGCTCGATTCTGTTGTTATGCATTGTAGCAGTGAGCATGTGCTGTCGAAACCTAATCCCTTTAAGACCGTAGGTCGGGTTGCCATGAAAGTACGGTATCCGTAGGGTACGCTGGGTTCCTTCAAGGGCTTACAATGGTACGCACAGCGTACCCTACTTGGATTCTGTACTTTCGTGGCAACCCGCCCTACGCCAAAATGAGAATTGCTGCCGACGTTTCCAAAAGATGACAAATCCTTCTAAAACCCCGATAATTAGTCCTTTGTTAGTCAACCAAGGCGAAAATCCTTAATGTGGTTCAAGAACCTTTCTTTGTTACGCTTCACTGAAACCTTTACGCTCAGCACGGAAAAACTGGAGGAACGTCTGGAAACAGGGCGTTTTCAAGCCTGTGGCAGTTTGCAACCAATGAGTTATGGTTGGACCCCGCCCTTGGGACGGGATGACGGGCCGCTCGTCCACGCAACTGGCGGACGTTTAATGATTTGTGCGTTACGGGAGGAAAAAATCCTGCCTTCCTCTGTAGTCAATGAGATACTCGCTGAAAAAGTTGCAGAAATTGAAGAACGTAAAGGGACTCCGGTTCGCAAAAAGGAACGTGACGCACTACGCGATGATATCATCCATGATCTGTTACCACGCGCTTTCAGCTTCACCCGCAGACTTTATGCCTACATCGACCCCATGGCTGGTTGGCTTGTGGTGGACAGCGCCAGTGCCAAGAAGACCGAGGAATTAGCCTCTTGGCTACGCCGCAGCCTGGAATCGCTGCCGGTCACCTTGCCATCCGTGCGGGAGCGTCCCGCTTCCGTGATGACCCGCTGGTTGTCCGAAGGCTCTCCCCCTCCCGGCATCGCCATCGAAAGTGAATGCGAACTTCGGGCCACCGATGAAGAGGGAGCCGTAATCCGTTGCAGAAATCATGACCTTGCCGCGCCAGAAATTCAAAACCACCTAGAGGCAGGCAAAGAAGTCGTCAAACTCGCAGTTGTGTGGAATGACAGGCTTGGATTTGTGCTAGACGATACCTTGGGCATTAAACGGCTACGCTTTCTTGATGCAGTCCAAGACCAAGCATCTGACGTTGAGGCGGCTGATGACGCGGAGCGTTTCGACGCCGACTTTTCCATTATGAGCTTGGAGTTGGCAGACTTTCTACCTAAGCTTTTGGAACTTTTCGGCGGCGAAAGCACCAAAAGCTGAAGATCGACAACTATTTTAGTGATACAGGCATTACCATGACCATTTCTCGCGCCGTCCGGCGTTTCCTCAGCGGCATTGTGCTGAGCTTTTTGCCGCTGGCATCCATGTCCGAATCACTCAGCCTTCCTCCGGCAGGTTCGGACTTGGTTGGGAAAATTCGCTACGCGAAAGCGCTGCAAGGCGACACATTAATCGACATCGCCCACCGTCATAGCGTGGGGCAGGATGAGATCGTAATGGCCAACCCCACCGAGAGCCGCTACTACTGGGTTCCAGGGGAGGGGACAAAAGTTAGGATACCAGACCAATACATACTTCCTGACGCGCCGCGCGTTGGCATCGTCGTGAACATACCGGAAATGCGGCTCTACTATTACCCCCCTGGTCCAAATAAGCAAGCACCCACCGAAGTCATCACCTATCCCATTAGCATTGGGCGCATGGACTGGAAGTCTCCGCTAGGCGTGACGAAGATTGTCGAAAAAATCAAAGACCCCACTTGGACACCACCAGAATCCATCAAGAAAGAACATGCCCAAGACGGCGAAATCCTTCCCAATGTGGTACCCGCCGGGCCGGACAATCCGCTGGGCCAATTCGCCATGCGGCTAGGGGTGAAAGGTAGTTACCTGATCCATGGCACAGGCCAGAGCAAGGCCGACGGCATCGGCATGATGGTCACACATGGTTGCATGAGAATGTATCCTGAGGACGTTGCGCAACTTTTTCCTAAAGTCAGCCTAGGAACGCAAGTCAACCTAGTAAACCAACCCATCAAGCTTGGATGGATGGGAGACACTCTTTATATTGAGGTGAGCCAGCCCTTGGATGAACCCAACATTGGCTACAATCAATTGTTGAGCCAAGCTATGGGTCTAATCCAAAAGAAAATGGCAGACCGACCCGGTTTCATTGTCAACGCCGAGGCATTGAAGCAGGCTTTGACAAAACCCGATGGAATTCCGGTGGCTATTTCCGGCCATGCATCCGTAACCACGCACACGGCCAACGCTGGACAACAACCCACAATAGCCAGCCCAGTGGCGATGCCCAGCTCACAGGCCAGCCAGCCGATTCAGACGACAATGCCAAACCGCCCACCCCAATCGGCAGCTAACCCGGTCGAGGGTCAATCGACAGACCCTGTCAAGGCAGTGTCCGCTGCTGCAACAACCCAACAAACATCCCAGACTCCACCGCCATTGCCCAAGGCCGTCTCGACTACCCCT
>Ga0208496_1000765_pt1 | contig 11727 bp, 11 predicted proteins | sample CryBogmetaGMA2M_FD_184552 | JGI IMG/M metagenome (GOLD analysis project Ga0208496, IMG submission 184552) | Freshwater microbial communities from Crystal Bog, Wisconsin, USA - MA2M (SPAdes) | ecosystem: Environmental > Aquatic > Freshwater > Lake | place: Crystal Bog, Wisconsin, USA | collected... | reverse complement strand
CATGCCGGAACGACGACGTTCTGGGTTTTGCTGAATCATCTTCATAATCTTGACGGCCTAGATGCTAATACATCGCAAGGAGTCCCGGTTTGTATTTATGTACAGCATTTTTTCTTAACAAAGGTTAATAATAAAGGACGCTAAATCAAACCATTTTGCGTGTATGTGTCTTGCAAAATAATATGACCTAAAATTAACTCTCTGATATTAAAAATGCTGTATGTACGGGATAACAGATATTGATATAGAAACGCTGTATCAGGGATATACCCCAATCGCCCTAAGCCCCGTCATTTCTTCCAAGCCAAACATCAAGTTCATATTCTGCACCGCCTGCCCCGCCGCCCCTTTCACCAAATTGTCGATGACCGAGAGGATCACCACGGTGTTGCCGCCTTGCGGACGGTGGGCGGCAATTTGGCAACGGTTGGAACCGCGTACATTTCGGGTGTCAGGGTGGGAGCCTTCGGGCAGGACATCGACAAAGGGTTCGTCACGGTAGCGGGTTTCGTATAGATTTTGCAAATCTGTGGCGTCGCTGCCTACCCATTGCGCGTAAATCGTCGCATGGATGCCGCGTATCATCGGCACCAGATGGGGTACGAAGGTCAGGTCGACTGGCTCCCCGCAAGCTTGCTCCAAGCCTTGGCGAATTTCGGGCAAATGGCGGTGGCCTTTGACTCCGTAGGCTTTGAAGCTTTCCCCGGTTTCGCTCATCAGCATGGTTATCTCCGCCTTGCGGCCCGCTCCGCTGACACCGGATTTGGCATCGGCAATGATGGAGTCCAAACGGATAAGACGCTGTTCGATCAATGGCAACAAGCCCAGTTGCACTGCTGTCGGGTAGCAACCGGGATTGGCAACCAACCGGGCGTTGCGTAGGCGTTCGCGGTTGACTTCCGGCAATCCGTAAACGGCTTCTTGCAGCAAACTAGGGCAGGTGTGGGGTTCGCCGTACCAATGTTCCCAGGTCGCCGGGTCGGTTAAACGGAAGTCGGCGGCCAGGTCGATGATCTTCACGCCGTGCTCCAATAAGGTTTCCGCCATCCGCATCGCAGTACCGTTGGGCGTGGCGAAGAACACCACGTCGCATTCCCCCAAAGATTCCACGCTCGGTTCGGTGAAAACCGCATCCACATAGCCGCGCAAGTTGGGATACAGGCCGTCCACCCGTTTTCCTGCATCGGCGCGGGAAGTGACTTTTTGAATCTGGATTCCGGGGTGTAGTGCGAGGATACGGAGGAGTTCTACGCCGGTGTAGCCGGTGCCGCCAATAATGCCAGCTTGAATCATGCTTCTAATGCGAATTGAGTTTGTGGTAACAATTTGCGGTAAACAAATGCAACCGCTACAAGTGACACCGGGATAGTCACGAACAAGCCCACGACCAAAAGCAAGGCGCCCGCTATGTTAATTAAAAGCAGTGCCAATCCGAAGCCAAACAGCTTCCACCGGACACCCTTGGTGAGGGCTGCGCTGGCCTTGATGGACTCCACCGGACCCATATTTTTGTCGATAATGAAATAGCTGTAATACTGCAACATGACCGACAAGATTATACCCGGCACTACCAGCAGGACAATACCCGCCAACACAATCAGGGAAAACAGGAGCGCTCCCAACACATAGGTTACAAACACCGGTCCGCCTGAGAACAAATCGATAATTCTAACTTCGCTTCCATCGACAACTTTTATGCCGATCTTTACCAACCCCACCGTCAAGAAATATTGGAAAAGCTGATTAATAATGACTAGGGTGACTCTAAGCCCAACAATTTCGGTATGTTTAATCAGGAACTGGGGGATGGCGGCCAATGCCCCTAGTAATAGCAATACAATGATGAAGAAACCAACCCGGCTTTTAAAGGCATCCCATCCAAACGACAATGCATCTTTGATCGAGAAGTCTTTCATTATGACGATCTCACGTCAATTCAAATGTATAAGCTTGTCAACTGTTACAGCGTTTTCATGTTTAAAAATTAACTAAAAATGAATATTCAAACAATCTCTGATTGAAAAAAATATCTAGCACAACCATCTTTCCTACCAAAATAAAAACCAAGCACTAGCGTTTTGGTGTCGGTTGATATTGCAGTGTTCACGGTAATCAAAAAAAATGAAACTTGTCAATACCAATTTACCAACTTTCCCAAAAATCGTTCCTACTGCTGATGCGATTCCGTATAATCCACAACCTTGGCTTTGAGTTTCTGTCCCGGTTTGAAGGTCACCACACGTCGGGCGGTAATTGGAATTTCCTCGCCGGTTTTCGGATTGCGCCCCGGCCTTTGCTTCTTGTCGCGTAAATCGAAATTACCGAAACCGGACAATTTTACCGACCTCCCAGATTCCAGTGCGGTCTTGACCTCCTCGAAAAACTGGTCGATAAGTTCCTTGGCCTCATGTTTGTTCAATTCGGTTTCATCAAGAAGCGTTTCCACCAAATCGGCTTTGGTTAATGCCATTGTCATACCCTCAAGGTTGCGTTAAATTCTTCTTCCAAGCGCGCCAGCACAACGGCCATGATACTATCGATTTTGGCATCGGTTAGGGTTTCATCATCATCTTGAAGCACCAATCCGAGCGCGACGCTTTTTTTGCCATTTTCTATACCCGTTCCAAGGTATACATCAAAAATCAAAACTTGGCGGATTAACGGGGACAGGTTTTCCACGCATTGCCTTAGGGCAAATGCATTTACTTGGGTATCGGCGATGATGGCAATGTCGCGGCGAACCTGTGGGAACTTGGATAAAGGTTTAAAGGCCGGGATATTGCGGTTCAATAGCCGATTCTGATCCATTTCAAACAAAAACACCCTAGTCTCAAAGCCTAAAGCCTTTTCCAGTTTTGGGTGCAACATGCCCAGCCAACCCAAATGCTGACCGTCCAATAGTATCTCTGCGGATTGTCCAGGGTGAAGGGCAGGGTGCTTGTTGCTGGAAAATATTACCCGATTCTCATGTCCGGCAAGGCGTAAAATGGCTTCCAAATCAGATTTCATGTCGAAAAAATCGACTGGGCGGGTTTTCTCACCCCATTGTTCGTCCTGCCTAGAACCCAAAGCTAGACCTGCCAATGATTTTTCTTGAATTATTTTGCCTTCTGTGCGGGAGAAGCGCAAGCCCGCTTCAAACAGGCGGACACGGGTTTGCTGGCGGTTGATGTTCTTCAACGCCGCATCGAGCAAACCACACCAAAGCCCGGTGCGCATAACTGCCAAATCCGAGGAAATCGGGTTACGCAAGGCTATCGGTTCTAAATCCGGCTCGATCTTTGCCAGCATTCCAGGTTCGACAAAGCTGTAAGTGATGGCCTCTTGATATCCGCGATCCACTAATAAATCTTTGACCCGTTCTATATCCAGAACAGCTTCGGAAACCGCTTGCAGTTCCATTCGCGAGGCTGGGTTACGCTTGGGGATATTGTCATATCCGTAGACCCGGCCAATTTCTTCGATTAGATCGGCTTCTATGGCGAGGTCAAAGCGGAAACCGGGTGGGGTTGTCCTCCATCCATCGGCCAATTCCTCCACTTCCAATCCCAGTCGTGTCAGTAGGCCAGTCAGAAGATTGCGGGGAATGTCCAAGCCCAGCATTTTTTCCACCCGCGATTCTCGCAATAGAATGGGGTGGCGGGACGGCAGGTGGGTTTCTGACAGGGTTTCGGTGATGGGTCCGACCAGTCCGCCGGCGATTTCCAACAGTAGTTGGGTGGCGCGTTCAATGGCCCGGTATTGCAGTTGGGGATCGACCCCGCGCTCAAAGCGATGGGAAGAGTCGGTGCTCAAACCGTAGCGTCTAGCCTTGCCCATGATTGTCGCGGGGGTGAAAAATGCGCATTCAAGAAAAATATCGGTGGTGGCATCGTCTACCGAAGAATCTTCCCCGCCCATTACGCCAGCCAAGGCCAACGGTCGTTTTTCGTCGGCGATAACCAACACATCCTCTGTGAGGGTGATTTCCTGCCCATTAAGCAGCAGTAGTTTTTCTCCTGGCTGACCATGGCGAACACGGATGCCCCCGTCGAGTTTGGTGGCATCAAAGGCATGCAAGGGTTGTCCAACTTCCAATAGCACATAATTGGTGACATCCACCAACGGACCCAGTGACCGAAGCCCGGAACGGCGTAGGCGTTCACGCATCCATAACGGGGTAGCGGCATTCCTGTCCAGATTCTTGAGTAGGCGGCCTAGGTAGCGCGGACAGTCGGCGGGGGCATCCACCGTGACAGGGAATGTGTCTTCGCAGCTTGCTTCGGTTGCCCAAAAAGCAGGAGGATTTCTGTCGATCCCATTGAGCAATGCCACTTCACGCGCTATGCCTTCGACGCTCAGGCAGTCGGCACGGTTTGGAGTCAAATCAATTTCGATGGCGACATCGTTGAGTTGCAAATATTCACGCAAATCGACACCGACCGGCGCATCGAACGGCAATGCCAGCAATCCGTCTTGGCTGTCTTCCATGCCAAGCTCTTTTGCCGAACACAACATGCCAAAAGATTCAACACCGCGTAACGATGATTTTGAGATTTTTGTACCGTCTGGCAGAACGCCGCCTTCCAAGGCCAACGGTGCCTTCATTCCTATCTCAACATTGGGGGCACCGCAGACAATGGTCAAAGGTTCAGTGACACCCGCCGACACTTTGCATACTCGAAGCCGGTCGGCTTGTGGATGCGGCGATACGGCCAACACTTCCCCAATAACAATGCCGCTAAATTGGCCAGCGACGGCTTCAATGCCATCGACTTCCAGCCCAGCCATGGTCAACTGTCCGACCAATTGATCGGTTGATAGTGGTGGGTTGATAAATTCTCTTAACCAAGCTTCGCTAAAGCGCATGACTATTTTTCATCTGAATTGATGCAGGAACCTTAGGTCGTTCTCGAAGAACAAGCGCAAGTCGTTAATGCCATAGCGTAACATGGCCATGCGCTCGACTCCCAAGCCGAAGGCGAAACCCGACCAGCGTTCCTGGTCGATGGCGACCTGTTCAAATACCTTAGGGTGGATCATGCCGCAACCCATTACTTCAAGCCAGCCGCTTTGTTTGCAGACGCGGCAACCGCCACCGCCACAGATGACGCATTCAATGTCCACCTCGGCTGAAGGTTCGGTGAAGGGGAAATAGGATGGTCGAAAACGGACCTGTATATCCTTTTCAAAAAACAGCCGCAAAAACTCGTACAGGATGCCCTTCAAGTCGGCGAAGCTTACTGCTTCGTCAACCAGAAAGCCTTCGACCTGATGGAACATTGGCGTATGGGTCAGGTCCGAGTCGCAGCGGTAGACTCTGCCCGGTGCGATGATGCGCAAGGGGGCGTCACGGCTTTCCATCACACGCACCTGAACTGGGGATGTGTGTGTACGCAACAGCGTATGCTCGTCGAAATAGAACGTGTCATGCATTGCCCGTGCGGGATGCGATGCGGGTATGTTGAGTGCTTCAAAATTGTGGTAATCGTCTTCGATTTCCGGGCCTTCGACCACCTCAAAGCCGACATTACCGAATAACTTGCAAATGCGTCGCAAGGTCAATGTAACAGGGTGCAGTCCCCCTCCTCCTTGCCCACGGCCCGGCAAAGTGACATCAATGGCTTCTCCTGCCAATCGCATTTCTAGCACACGTTCTTCAAGCCAAAGCTTCCTCTCGTCCAAAGCCGATTGGAAACTGTCACGAGACAAGTTAATGGCTTGGCCCGCTTCTTTGCGCTGTTCGGGCGGCAACTTGCCCAACTCTTTCATGCGCTCGGTAAAAACGCCTTTTTTGCCAATGTAATGGACCCGTAACTGGTCCAGATCGGCTAGCGTCTCGGCGGCGGCAAGCTGTTGCCGGGCTTGCGTCAGGATGCCATCCATCACTTTAACCTTGCTGGTATGAAAAATTGCATGGGGAAGGTCCTAAGGAGAAAAAGGGGATAAACCAGTCACACTTAGCCCCCTTCTTTCTATCAGGATTTAAGCAGGTTTGACCAGTTTGACTAGCTCGGCAAAGCCTTCCTTGTCGTGAACTGCCATGTCTGCCAGAACCTTGCGGTCCAAATTGATGGAAGCATTCTTCAAAGCGTTAATCAAACGGCTGTAAGAAATGCCGCTTTCTCGCGCTGCGGCGTTGATGCGGGTAATCCACAGTGCGCGAAATTGACGCTTCCTCTGTCTGCGATCCCGATAAGCATACTGGCCTGCTTTGATGACGGCTTGTTTGGCGACACGAAATACGCGGCTACGGGCACCGTAATAACCCTTGGCCAGCTTGAGTATTTTTTTGTGCCTAGCGTGGGCAGTTACGCCACGTTTTACTCTGGGCATGTAATATCCCCTTTATTAGATATTTGGATTCGATAAAATCAGGCGTAAGGTAGCATTCTGTTTGCGCTTTTTACATCCGAAGCATGCAACATGCTTGGACTGCGCAAATGACGCTTACGCTTGGTGCTCTTTTTGGTCAAAATATGGCGGCGGTGCGATGCGTTGCACTTGAAGCCACCAGACGCGGTCTTGCGGAACCTTTTCGCCGCGCCGCGATTAGTCTTCATTTTAGGCATTTTCTAATACTCCAGTGGATCGATTAGGTTTTCTTCTTCTTCGGCACAAGCGTCATGCTCAACTGTTTCCCTTCCAGTTTTGGGAACTGTTCAACGGTGGCATGTTCCTGCAAGTCGGTTTCTATCCGTTTCAGCAAGTCCATGCCCAATTCGCGATGGGACAACTCACGGCCACGAAAACGGACGGTAATTTTTGCTTTGTCACCGTCCAGCAGAAAGCGGATCAGGTTGCGCAGCTTGATTTGGTAGTCGCCTTCATCAGTACCCGGTCTGAACTTAACTTCCTTGATATGGATCAGCTTCTGCTTTTTCTTTGCCGCCTGTAGCTTTTTACTTTGCTCGAAACGGAACTTGCCATAATCCATGACGCGGCAAACCGGCGGATCGGCGGTGGGTGAAATTTCCACCAAGTCCAACTCGGCATCGAAGGCGATTTGTTTCGCTTCGCGACTGGAGACGATGCCTAATTGCTGTCCCTCCGCACCGATTAGCCTAACTTGGGCCCAGTTAATCTCGTCATTAAGACGAGGCTCTTTTCTGTCGTTCGCAGTGATACCCTATCCCTCCAAAATAAAAGAATTATGCATTGGCCACCCGGTTGGCAACTTCATCAATGAGCATCTGTCCGGCATCGGACAGGCTGAAACTGCCGAGGTCGGCTCCGTTCTGTCTACGCAATGTAACGGTTTGTCCCTCAACTTCCTTGTCGCCGACAATCAGAAGGTAAGGTATCCGATGCATCGAATGTTCACGGATTTTAAAGCCGATTTTCTCATTTCTCAAGTCAGTTTTGACCCTTAAGCCTTTTGAACTCAATTCTTTAGCAATTGCCTGGGCATAGTCGGCCTGACGGTCAGTGATATTGATGACGGCAACTTGGGTCGGTGCCAGCCAAAGCGGAAAATAACCCGCATAATGCTCGATCAGAATACCGATGAAACGTTCCATTGAACCGAGTATCGCCCGGTGCAGCATCACTGGTGACTGTTTTGCGCCACTCTCCGCCACATAAACGGCCCCCAGCCTTTCCGGCATGGAAAAATCCACTTGGATCGTGCCGCATTGCCAGACCCTGTTAAGGCAGTCTTTAAGCGAAAATTCAATCTTCGGCCCATAAAATGCGCCTTCGCCGGGTTGCAGGTCGAAGTCCAAACCCTTGCTGTCCAAGGCCATTTGCAGTGCCGCTTCGGCTTTGTCCCAAACTTCGTCGGAACCGACACGCTTCTCCGGGCGTGTCGATAACTTGACCAGCACTTGGTTAAAGCCGAAATCGGCATAAACCCGGTGCAGAAGGTCGATAAAATCAGACACCTCTGCCTGCACTTGTTCCTCGGTGCAGAAGATATGCGCATCGTCTTGCGTGAAACCCCGGACGCGCATGATTCCGTGCAACACGCCGGATAATTCGTTGCGATGGCAGGAGCCGAACTCAGCCAAGCGCAAGGGTAAATCACGGTAACTCTTCAAACCTTGATTATAGACTTGTATATGGCAGGGGCAGTTCATTGGCTTGATGGCGAAATCCCGCTCCTCGGATGCTGTCGTAAACATCTGGTCTTGGAACTTGTCCCAATGCCCTGACTTTTCCCACAACGCGCGCCCCACGATTAATGGCGTCTTGATTTCTTGATAGCCATTATCACGGAACACCTCGCGCATGTATTGCTCGACGGTTTGCCACAAAGTCCAGCCAGTCGGATGCCAAAAAACCATGCCCGGTGCTTCTTCCTGCAAATGGAACAGGCTCAAGGTCTTGGCGATTTTGCGATGGTCGCGCTTTTCAGCTTCCTCCAACCGGTGCAAATAATCTTTTAAATCTTTCTTCTCTGCCCAAGCCGTGCCATAAATCCGTTGCAACATGGCATTATTGGAGTCGCCACGCCAGTAAGACCCGGCGATTTTCATCAGCTTGAAAGCCTTCAGCTTGCCAGTGTCCGGCACATGAGGGCCACGGCACAAATCGGTGAAATCCCCTTGGGTGTAAAGCGATAGCGTCTCCCCAGCCGGGATGGATTCGATGATTTCGGCCTTGTAGTCTTCCCCCAAGCCCCGGAAGAACAAGATCGCCTCGTCACGCGGCAATTCGCTACGCTGGACTTCCATGTTTTGCGCGGCCAGTTCCTCCATCTTTTTTTCGATGACCAGCAAATCATCCGGCGTAAATGGGCGCTCAAAGGCAAAGTCATAATAAAAGCCGTCTTCGACCACCGGGCCGATGGTGACCTGCGCATTGGGGTACAGCGACTTGACCGCTTGCGCCAGCAGATGGGCGGTGGAATGGCGGATTACTTCAACGCCTTCGGCATCACGCGGGGTGACGATGGCCACAGCTGCATCGGATTCCAATATAAAGGACAGATCGACCAAACGTCCATCCACTTTCCCGGCCACAGCCGCCCGCGCCAAGCCCGCGCCTATGGATTCGGCTACTTGGCGTAGCGACACGGCGCGGTCAAATTCGCGCTTGGAACCGTCGGGAAGGGTGGCTACGGGCATTTAAGGTCAAAAAACTCGGAAAACAGCATTAACAAAAAAGCACCGCCATGCGCGGTGCTTTGGGTATTGGTAGGCGCGATTGGACTCGAACCAACGACCCCCACCATGTCAAGGTGGTGCTCTAACCAACTGAGCTACGCGCCTGCTATAGGTCATTTATTTAGCCTACGTATTATATTGGCAACGCGATTGAAAGGGAAGTGGAAATTTGATTTTTTTGGCTGGGTCCCAAGCTCAGGCTTGGGAACCCTTATCTTACAAGCTCCTGCTTGGCCGTTCTTCGGGAAGCTGGAGCTTCAAAAGCCCCATTTCCAAGTGGGAATTCTCGCCGTTATACACAAGTCCGTTCGAGTCGAAATTGTGAGAAAGGCAAAACAAGGTCTCACGCAACGGCGCAACGACGCAACGTAAAAGCGCATTCATAAGGGTGATATTGCAATGGGCAGTTTGACAAGCGCGACGGGGTTTGCAACCCCTTCGCTTACGTTTTGTATAAACCAATCGGTAGCCTTCAACGCACAAAACATTGCGAACGGGATTGCAAATCCCGACCGGCTTGGGCGATGCATCCATCAGTTCCCCCCTTTGAAAAAGGGGGTTTAGGGGGGTTTCCAGGGGCTACGACGACACTATGGTAAAATTACAGCCCATCATCTAGGGTTGAAACAGGCGTGAGGCATGAGCGACATATTCATTTGCTATTCGAGGACCGACAGCGCAATAGCCAAGCAACTCACTGACAGGTTGGTGGCGGAGGGTTGGACCGTCTATATAGACATGCAAAACCAAGTCGGGCGGCGTTGGGATCAAGAAATCGAACATCAGCTTGAAGCTGCCAAATCCGTGGTGGCGTTGTGGTCGGCCCAATCCAGAAAAAGCGAATATGTATTGGAGGAAGCCGAGTACGGCAAACGCAACAACAAGCTGTTCCCTGCCCTGATTGAACGGGTGAATTATCCTTATGGCTTTAGCCGCATCCAAACGGCTGATATGATTGGATGGAAAGGCGAACCAGACCATCCCGGCTTGGCCCAATTATTGGCTGCACTGAGGGGGCATTTGGGTTTAGGGCGGCAACCCTTTGCAGCCAATGGCGCGATTGATGAAAGTCGGCATGGGAATGCCGACCTACGGCCTGTTGAGTTAAGCCGTCATTCCGGCAGGGATCGCCGGAATCCAGATTCCATGGACGGCTCGGACCCAGAACATCCCTGTAGCCCAGATTCCGGCGATCCCTGCCGGAATGACGATAAAAATCTTAATGCAACAGCCTTGCCCATCCCAACACCCCCGGCAAACCTATTCATCCCCGGTCAAACCTTCCGCGACCCATTAAAGATAGGCGGCGAGGGTCCGTTGATGGTGGTGATTCCGAAGGGGCGGTTTCTGATGGGTTCGCCACACGATGAGCCGGAACGAATAGAACGAGAAGGACCACAACATGAGGTGATTATCAAAACACCGTTTGCGCTGGGGGTCACTGCGGTGACGTTTGCCGACTACGACCTGTTTTGCCGAAACACTAATCGGAAATTGCCCAATGACCGTGGTTGGAGCCGGGACAATCGCCCGGTGATTAATGTAACTTGGCGGGACGCACAAGACTATTGCTTATGGTTAAGTCAGCAGACCGGCCACAGCTACCGCTTGCCCAGTGAAGCCGAATGGGAATATGCCTGTCGGGCCGGGACGCAAACGCCGTTCAGTTTCGGAAGTAACATCACCCCGGAACAGGTCAACTACGACGGTAACTATCCCTATGCCGGGGGCAAGCAAGGCCAGTATCGGCAGCAAACCGTCCCGGTCCAGTCCCTGCCGCCGAATGCGTGGGGATTGTATGAAATGCACGGCAATGTCTGGGAATGGGTGCAGGATGAATGGCACGGCAACTACAACGGTGCGCCGACGGATGGCAGTGCTTGGGAACAGCAGAACCCACTCCCATCGGAGGAGGGCATGGCGGGGGCGAATGCAACTGGCGCGGCCCGTGTGCGTCGCGGCGGGTCCTGGTACTACGGCGCGAGGCGCTGCCGTTCTGCGTGCCGTTACGACCTCGACCCCGACCTCCGCTACTACGCCGCTGGCTTTCGTTGCGCCCGAGTTCAGGTCGTGAGCTAAGGCCAGCGGCCTGTGGCCAAGCATCCGCCCGGAGAGCCAAGCGGAGCGCCGGCGATCAAGGGCGGAGGCGAAGCCGCAGGCCGGGATTTTATTGTAGGTCGGGTTGCCATGAAAGTACGGATAACATCCCTGGGAGGGATGTTATCCGTGGGTTTCCATATCGCACTTTCATCGTTAGGGGTGTCAATAAGCGTTTGACATGATTGTTAGGCGCACACCATAAAATACTGCCCCTTTACACTTAATCCTATGTGCGCCGTATGGCGGACTTTAACATTCGGGGAATACGCTGCTATTCCGCCCTTTGCGCGGGATTGTAGGGCGGATACAGGGATGTGATCCACCGAATTGGCAAATCCGCCAAATTGGCATATCCGCCGAATGCGAACATACCCCCGACATTCGGCGGAACCCCTCCATGGTTTCGCCCGGATGCATCATACCGAGGGACAGATGAAATTAATTTCACAAAAGTGTTGACGCGGGTGTGCTGAAGCCCCATAATGAGCGGCTCAAGTCTGGTGCGCCTAATGGTTTTGCCGACTTGGAGCAGCCCCGGAGG
>Ga0208496_1000760_pt1 | contig 11756 bp, 7 predicted proteins | sample CryBogmetaGMA2M_FD_184552 | JGI IMG/M metagenome (GOLD analysis project Ga0208496, IMG submission 184552) | Freshwater microbial communities from Crystal Bog, Wisconsin, USA - MA2M (SPAdes) | ecosystem: Environmental > Aquatic > Freshwater > Lake | place: Crystal Bog, Wisconsin, USA | collected... | reverse complement strand
ATCCAATCCACAAGTGACGATCCGTACGCCCGGAAAATGGCAATTCGAAAAACTGGCGCTTCATCGGTCTGCCAAAGGGTTATCCATAATTGGGCGGCCATCGTCGTTGCGGCATCGCCCTTACCGAAAATTCGCTCGTCCATATCAATTGAGATACCTTTTGAAAGCGCTGATCTTACTTTGGGCCCTGATAATTCGACGATGGCCCGCGCATCAGACTGATCTACAACTGCACCGAGGGTTCCAACACAGGATTCCAGTTGTCCAATGAAACTATGCGAATATTGCGTCTCAGCAAAGGCAAGCCATTGACCGGGTGCTATGCCTACAAAACTTATACCGTCTTTCGTAGCAACCTTTGATCTGGTAGGTAAATCAATTTCAAAAAACTGCTTTATTGCCTTTTTAAGGCCTGTCTTTTGGTTCTTAAAGGTAGTAACGCTCGCTAAGGCAAACTCCTTTACTTCCAAAATTGATAAACCGGCCTTACCGTCTAATGATCCATAGCGTCCCTTCGTTAAGAAGGGAGCAAGGGCGGATCTGGGTTGGATATACGTTTCAACCACGGAGACGCTCCCCGTTTGGATCAAAAAATACGGGATCACACACTTCTACAACGATATCGGTGCCACGCATAAAATCAACTGCACGAACATGTTCACCGATCCGCATCCGACCATTTTTTAGAATGCCAAGACCGATCCAGCTTTTTAGAGTGGGCGAGTAAGCCACTGACATCATATGGCCCAGATCTGCGTCCAGTGAAGGCTTGGCTTTTAAATCAAGGAAATGTGCTCCACCCGTGAGCTTTGATACATTATCTTTTGGCCTAAAGCCGACGAATATAGGTCTGTCGGCCTCGAGCATCGCGGGTCGCTCGGACATTTGCTTTCCGATACAGTCTTTCTTTTGGGATACCATTTTGCCCAGCCCTAAATCCCGCGGCGTAGTTTGTCCGTTTAATTCCAAGCCTGCGACATGGCCCTTCTCAATTCGCATTGTAGAGAGCGCTTCTAGGCCATAGGGCGTAATTTCGAATTCCTGGCCCGCGGACATTATCGCACGAATCATCGCATCGCCATATCGATTAGGAACTCCAATCTCGTAAGCCATTTCGCCGGAGAAGGAGATTCTGAAAAGCCTCGCTTGTATGCCACCGCAAACGGTTATCACCTTTGCTTCCATATAGGGGAAGGCTTCATTTGATAAATCGGTCGACGGATCGACGATTTTTCTTAAGACATCCCTAGACCTTGGTCCTGCAATTGAATATTGCGCCCACTGCTCCGTGACAGACGTAAAGGCAATATCAAGATCTGGCCAAAGCACTTGGTGGCAGAATTCGAGATGAGCCATCACTTTCCCTGCACCGGCGGTCGTGGTTGTCATTAGGTAATGATTTTCGCCCAGACGAGCCGTTGTACCGTCGTCGAAAACGAAACCATCCTCGCGCATCATTAGGCCGTATCGGACGCGTCCAATTGGCAATGTAGAGAATGTACCGGTATAAATGCGATCAAGAAAATTGGCTGCGTCCTTCCCACGAATATCGATCTTTCCCAATGTTGAAACGTCGCAAACTCCAACTTTTTCACGTGTTATCAAGACCTCACGCTTCATCGCCGATAGCCAATCCTCTCCGGGCGATTTTGGAAAATACTGGGCACGCATCCAAAGGCCGGTTTCCATAAAAACAGCACCTTGCTCCTCAGCCCATTGATGGGATGGAGTTAATCGCGTTGGACGAAAACCACGATGCACGTGGTGACCCGCAAGAGCTCCTAAGGCAACTGGGGTATAAGGAGGTCGGAAAATAGTCGTTCCTACCTCTGCAATCGTTCGACCGGAGACTTCTCCTAAAATCGCAAGGCCTGCAATATTCGCAGTTTTCCCCTGATCGGTTGCCATCCCCAAAGTCGTATACCGTTTCATATGTTCAACGGAACGAAAGCCTTCGCGATTAGCAAGTTCAATATCCAAATCAGTCACATCATGCTGGAAATCAACAAAGCGTTTTCCCTTTCCGGAAATCACACGCCAAAGTGGCTTGTGCGATGTACCTTCCGGACCGCTTGATAGAGTATCTAATTTATCTGCTTTGAAACCTGCAGATTCGGCCGCTTCAGCACCTAAGCGATCGCCGTCGGCAAGTGCATCTTGTAGAGTGAATCTGCCTGTCGCCGCTCCTGCGACGGATAGTCCAGGCGGTAGTTTTCCAGGCAAAAATGAATGACTTTCATCGTCCCAAACAGGTCTTCCGCCAAGATGGCAGGTCAGATGCACTGCCGGATTCCATCCGTTTGACGATGCAATCAAATCGCAATCGATCAAGCGAGTATTTCCCGATTGATCAATTACCTCAACAGCTTGAACTCGCTTGCCACCAAGCGCGCGTTGCACCATTTCGCCTTTTCGCGTGTCGATGATTGCTTCAACACTTGCGCCCGCCAACTCCAGCATAGCGGCAGTGCTATATCCTTCATCTGAACTCGTGAACACGACGGCGCGATGTCCGGGCAAAGCTGCATACCGGTTGATATAAGTGCGTATGGCTGAACCAAGCATTACGCCAGGCTTATCATTATCGCCAAATATCATTGGGCGCTCGATCGCTCCCGCGGCCAATATTGCTCGCTTTGCTTTAACACGATAGCTTCGTTGCCGAGGTTGATAGGCTGGTGGGATCGCCACGTGATCATTGATCCGTTCGACAACACCGTAAACGCCGTGGTCATAAACACCAAAAACCGTCGCGCGCGTCATGATGCGAACATTCTTCAGCGAAGCTAATTCTAATTCTGCTTCACGTACCCACTCTATTGCAGGCCTGTCATTGATAATGAGGGAATCGGAAAGAAGTCGCCCGCCTAAAGCGTAGCCTTCATCACATAGAATGACACGCGCACCTGATCGCCCTGCCGTCAATGCTGCCGCAAGCCCCGCGGGACCTGCTCCAATGACCAGCACGTCACAATGAGCAAATGCCTTCTCATAGTGGTCAGGATCGTCTCCTACCGGGGGCTTTCCAAGCCCAGCCGCTCGACGAATAGCCGGTTCGTAATATTTCTCCCAGAACGATGCCGGCCACATGAATGTTTTATAATAAAAGCCAGCGGCTAAAAATGGTGAAAAAAGAGAGTTTATCGACATTATATCGAAATCAAGCGACGGCCAGCGGTTTTGGCTGGTTGCTTCAAGCCCATCATAGAGTTCGGCGGTTGTCGCTCGAGTATTTGGTTCTAAACGAGCGCCGGACCTTAACTCCACAAGCGCATTGGGTTCCTCTGAACCCGCTGTAAAGATGCCTCTAGGACGGTGATATTTAAACGAGCGTCCGATCAGCGAAATATTATTGGCGATGAGGGCAGATGCAAGCGTATCTCCAGCGAACCCTTCGAAGCGCTTGCCGTCGAAAGTAAAATTTAGAACCTGGGTACGGTCGATAAGACCACCAATGGCGAGACGATTGGATTGGCTCATCGCATTACCTCCTTCAGGATAGGAGAAGCAAACTCGGAGCTGCTAATTTCGTGTGTCAGGGTGTTCCGTTGAACTACGATCCAAGAGCGACAACCATTGGCGTGCAGCCAAAGCTCGGAGTTCGGCCCAGCCGGATTTTTTCTAATATGAACGTAATCGTGAAACGCCTTTTGTGCGTCGGGTGAATATGGATCGGGCCGCGTTAGGCCAGCTTGACCAAGAAAAGTAAATTCTTGAGAATCTCGCTCTCCACAAAAAGGACAGGGAATTCGCATGCTATTAGGCCCTTAATGTAGATTGGGCTGGGCACCAGTGCCCGCCTCATCAATGACATGGCCGGTTTCAAATCGGTTTAGCCTTAGCGCTTTGGCCGCTGGATGTGTCTCATCTTTTGCAATTAAATGCGCGAAGCAGAACCCTGAGCCCGGAGTTGCCTTGAACCCACCGTAGCACCAGCCACAATTGAGATAGAGGCCGCCAATATCAGTTTTATCAATTATGGGTGACCCGTCCATCGACATATCCATAATGCCACCCCAATGACGCAACAAACGCACTCTACTGATGTTTGGCATAATCGCCATCGCCTCCTCGATCGTATCCTCAACGCCCGGGAGATTTCCGCGAGCTGCATAGGACGTATAGAAATCGAGCGACGCACCAAATACCAGCCCGCCCTTATCCGACTGGCTAATATAGAAATGGCCTGCGCCGAAAGTTACTACGCAAGGTATTAGTGGCTTAATCGCTTCCGAGACAAATGCTTGAAGAACATACGATTCAATAGGCAATCGAAGTCCAGCTGTTTCTGCGACGCGCGTTGTGTTGCCGGCCGCAACAATACCAATTTTTTTGGCCTTAATGAACCCGCGGTTCGTTTCCACGCCGATTACGTGGCCACTTTCAATTCTAAGTTGCTTAGCCTCGGTATTTTGCAAGATATCGACACCGCGGCTATCTGCACCCCTAGCGAACCCCCAAGCAACAGCATCGTGGCGTGCCGTTCCGCCGCGCTTTTGAAGGAGGCCGCCATGGATCGGAAAACGGGCATTGTTAAAATCAAGAAATGGTACCAGTGCGCGGACACCATCGCGATCGAGCAGGTCACCAGGAACGCCATGCATCGCCATCGCATTGCCGCGACGAGCATATTCGTCGCGTTGGCTATCTGAGTGATAAAGGTTCAATACACCACGCTGGCTCATCATCGCATTGTAGTTAAAATCCTGCTCTAGCCCTTCCCAGAGTTTCAGCGATAATTCATAGAACGGAATATTGCCTGGCTCTTGATAGTTTGAGCGTACGATAGTGGTGTTCCGACCAACGGATCCTCCGCCAATATAGCCTTTTTCGAGGACCGCGATATTCTTTAAACCATGCTCTTTGGCTAGGTAATAGGCAGTCGCGAGGCCATGTCCTCCGCCACCAATCAAAACAATATCATATTCTGGCTGTGGTTCAGGATCTCTCCATGCCGGCGTCCAATCTTTTTGGTCCCGAAAAGCCTGTTGAAGCAGGCTAAAAATGGAGTATTTCATCGATTGTAGCCTTCATCGAGACGTTATGGAGATTGGACTTAGTAAGTGAATACACTTTGGACAATTTTGCTTCCGCTTCAAGAGGTATGAGCCATCAATTTTGTGGTCACGTATCGATTTTTGTAGCGACCTGATTGAATATTTTTTGCAAAACCATTTTTCCGATCAATCTTTGAGGCTCTTAGGTTCGAGATTAAGATTTGCTTTTGGTGACTAAGCGCTTAGAATCATTCCAAACAACCATTTATCCAGGAGCGTTTTCTTATGCCTCAACTTCCGCTTTCCGAACTCACCGAGCGCGACATTTTAACGCTTGCGATTTCAAATGAGGAAGAAGATTCAAGGATTTATCAGACCTTTGCTGATCGGGTCAGGGACGCATATCCGCACTCGGCTGCCGTTTTTGATGAGATGGCGGATGATGAGCGCGAGCATCGCAATATGCTCTATGACCTCTACAAGACGCGGTTCGGCGAGCATCTTTCTCCAATTCGGAGGGAAGATGTAAAGGGCTTCCTTAAGCGGCGTCCTGTGTGGCTCATCAAAAATTTAGGCGTCGATAAGATGCGCGAGGAAGCTGAAATCATGGAAATGCAAGCAGCAAATTTTTATGAAAAATCAGCTGACCGTGTTCTCGACATTGGTATTCGCGGGCTTTTGTTAAAGCTCGCGGAACTGGAGCGTAGCCACGAGAAAAAGACGCTCGGAATGATGGAAGAAACTGGAAAAGGCGAAGCTGGTGATGAGGAAGCGGAAACAAAAAAGCGCATGTTTGTGCTGCAATACGTTCAGCCTGGCCTCGCGGGACTGATGGACGGATCCGTTTCCACCTTAGCGCCGGTATTTGCAGCTGCCTTTGCTACTCATGGCAATTGGCCAACGTTTCTAGTTGGAATGGCTTCCTCTATTGGCGCCGGAATCAGTATGGGTTTCGCCGAGGCGCTGTCGGATGACGGTTCGCTGACGGGCCGCGGCTCGCCTTGGATTCGCGGCGGTATCTGCGGGCTCATGACTACGATTGGTGGAATTGGGCATACGTTACCCTATCTTGTTCCCGATAGCGTGCCGAATGCCTTCTTGGTTGCTACAGCGATAGCGACTGTAATCGTTTTGCTCGAACTTTGGGCTATCGCTTGGGTCCGCGCTAAATTTATGGATACGCCCTTTTTACAGGCTGCGTTTCAAGTGGTTATCGGAGGTGCTTTGGTGTTTATTGCAGGCATTTTGATTGGTAGTGCTTGACGGCATAGGGTGCTGACGGGCAGGGAAGAGTCATGTTTCGCCTTGCTCATCTTTCAGATCCCCATATTGGTCCCATTCCATCGCCTCGTCCTACTGAGCTCGTTGGAAAGCGATTCGCTGGGTTTATGAACTGGACCATGCGGCGTCGTACATCGCATGATATGGTCGTACTTGATCGTATTGTAGAAGATATTCATCAACAAAAGCCAGATCACATCGCTTGTGCTGGAGATTTGATCAATATTTCGTTGCCCGCTGAATTTCCTCCAGCAGCTGAATTTATGCGAAAACTTGGTGATTCAAGCCGTGCTAGCGTTGTTCCGGGAAATCATGACGCTTACGTTACTTCCGCTCAACCTGAAATAGGGCGTCATTGGGGTCCTTGGATGACAACTGATTCTGGGTCATTTGAAGGTTTTCCCTATATCCGAATGATGGGTCCTATAGCGCTGGTGGGGTTGAGTTCTGGGATATCAACTTGGCCGCTTTTAGCGACGGGACGATTGGGAAAAAGACAGTTATCTGACTTGAAAAATGCGATGATTTTCTTGAAAAAACAAGGACTTGCGCGTGTTATCTTGATCCATCATCCACCCTATGTGGGGGGTGCTACGTTTGGTCGTACGCTGACCGATGCGAAAGAATTTGAGGCTATCATCAAAGAAACTGGAGCTGAATTAATTCTCCATGGACATAATCATCGGACTTCGATAGCACATATCGCAGGGCCAGATGATTTAGTTCCAGTAATTGGGGCTCCCTCTGCATCCGCTTTACGTGGAACGCCCGGGCACCGCGCCGGATATCACCTGTTTGATTTTGATATGACGGAGAAGGGCGTGAAAATTACTGGCCAAACCCGCGGTTTACTCGAAAATGGCGGAATTGGCCCTATTGGACTATTGAAATTAAAGGGTTGATTTTCCGCCAAGATTTTCAATAAATTGATCAATTTGCGGAATAATCACAGTATCCCAATGTGTTCCAGCATAGACTGCCAAAATACCCGCAACAAGTCCGATTAGAAACATCAGAAAAAGCCTACCACCATCGGGACGTTTTATTTCCGTAATTACCGGAATTGACGAAATTAAACTTTCTTGCTCGAGTTCAAGATGTCCTGCTTGCTTAATCCCATCAAACTGCATGGTACTATTAATTGCATTTTCACGCTCGACAAGTCTTCGACCTAAGTAATTCGTTATAGCCATCGCCATAATAGTAATATCTTCGCTTTCACCTAGTAATTGTCGACCTGTTGGGCTGTCCATGAGAAAGCGGTAGGTTCGGCGATCCCGGCTCATTTCGACGAAGGCGATCATGTCGATATAGAGGCGGGGTCTTTCGCCGGGAACGAGGCCGTGATTGAACAGATCAGCATCGCGGGGCAACTGCGCTAATACGGGCGTGAGCTCATCCTTCAGGTTCTCAAGATGTGACAGCTCGGCAGCTTGTAAATCTCTAGAAACGTTTGATTGTTCAGCCTTTTCGATCCTCGCGCGTCTAACGGCCTCGGTCAGGTCAAGTCCGCTTTCGGATCTCCGAACGTCTTGAAGCTTTTTGAACGATGGTTCATCCATGGTGCGCGGTCCCTTCTGCAAGAATGAATTATGCTAATTCATGTAAAAAGGTCAAAGTTTTTGCAGCAATTGAGATATGTTTATCGGGGGTTAAGGCGTCTTTGATCTAATTAATTGGTTTCATTCCTGCCTTTTCCCTTGGCGCTTACGTGTGTAAGGCTTAAATTAGGATAGTCCTCTTACCGAAGGTTTTGTCATTTATGCTCGCCTCTCTCTTATCGTCCGGCAAGGTTTTGCTCGCAGACGGTGCAACCGGAACAAATCTATTTGAAATGGGTCTTGTCGCTGGAGAAGCCCCTGAGGTTTGGAATTTAGAGCATCCCGACCGGGTGATGGCCTTGCATCAGGGCTTCGTTGATGCGGGCGCTGATATCATTTTGACCAATACCTTTGGGGGCAACGCGCGCCGCTTAATGCTACACGGCATGCAGGACAGAGCGCAGGAAATCAACAAGTTGGCCGCAAGTCTAGCACGTTCAGTGGCAGATAAATCGGGGCGTCCTGTTGTTGTGGCGGGGTCGGTTGGCCCAACAGGAGATCTTTTTGCGCCATTGGGTCCTTTGACGGAGGAAGAGGCTGTAGAGGTCTTTGTTGACCAGATGATGGGCCTAAAAGAAGGTGGCGCTGACGTTGCTTGGATTGAGACCATGTCATCGCTCGAGGAAATCCGGGCTGCCGCCCATGCTGCTATCCGTGTGGGCCTTCCCTATACTTTTACCGCGAGCTTCGACACGGCGGGGCGCACAATGATGGGTATTACACCCGAGGGATTGGTGGCGTTTGCCGAGACATTGGACCCTAAACCCTTGGCAATCGGTGCGAATTGTGGGGTTGGTGCCTCTGATTTGGTAATGAGCGTCTTGGGAATGACCGCAAAGGCTGCGGGAATCCCTATAATAGCGAAGGCAAATGCCGGAATTCCGCACTTCGTGGGCGAGCATATTCATTATTCTGGAACGCCAGAATTGATGGCCGATTATGCCTGTTTAGCGGTTGATTCGGGCGTCCAGATTGTTGGCGGCTGCTGCGGAACGGGTTTCAAACATCTGGCGGCCATTCGAGCGGCAGTGGACAGCCATTCTAAGGGTGGCCGACCTCAAGAAGAGCAGGTTATTCAGACGCTTGGACCGCTTCAATCCCCGCCATCAAAGAATGATGGTGGGGATCGACGCGCTGGTCGTCGACGCCATTGAGCCTGTCTTCTGCCGATCAGGGCGATGCGGTCATTCGCCTCTGTAGCGTTAATGTAAGAGAGCCGGATATACATGACCCTTCGAGCGATGTTCGACGGTTAAGCTTAGCATTGGCGGAGCAATACGGAATTTTTGGAATCGAAATTGGTCTTGGTGTTCTAAAACTACTTCAAAAAACTTTACGGCGGGGCAACTGGACGGTTGAAGTTGGGCTGATCGGGTCAAGTGTCGCCACGATTGCTCACGGTTTTGAGGTAGATAAAGCCGGTATTCAGGTGGAAGGGGCCCATTTTCCGATAGGTAGAGCGCAATTAGCACTAAATGTTGGGCATGCGATATTAGAGGGGACTCTAGCGGATGGTGAAACTGGTCAAATCATCGCCCGTTCGATCCTGATTAATCCGCTCGCTCGCTTCGGTGCCGATCCGATGAGTCGTATTGCGGTCGCAATGTCGGGGGGGGAACGTTTAGAACAGATGACGGACTCGCTGCGTGTTGCTGTTGACGGTCTCGTTCATCAGTTGACCGATCTAGCTGGTATCGATCATCAATCCATCATCAATGGCGTCTTCATCGCCGACCCGGTGACCCATCATATTCTGCTTGGTCTTGATCCTTCCGAACTGGGTGGTGCACCCTTCGCGAACGCGATTTCCCAACCGCTTGATATATCTGCGTTCGAGATCGGGTGTCACATGGCCGCGGGCGCTATGTTGCATGCATTGCCGCTCGTTGGCGGGCATGTCGGCAGCAACGCGGTGGCTGCCGCGTATCATGTTGGAATGAATCAGGATGATAAGGTTACGCTTCTGATTTCGATTGGAACCACGACCGAGATTGTTATGGGCTCGAAAGGAAAATTATTTGCGGCCGCCCCTCCGGCCGGCTCAGTGTTGGATGGTGGGCAGATTGAAGCCGGACGGCATTCGGTACCCGGAGCAATTGATGCGATACGGATTGATCCAATTTCCTTTGAACCTCGGTTTAGGGTCGTAGGTTCGCCGCTTTGGTCTGATGAGCCGGGGTTTGATGAAGCGGTTGAAACGCTCAATCTCGGCGGCTTTTGTCGATCCGGATTAGTTGATGTGTTGGCTGAGCTTCGTTTGTCGGGTCTCATGGCGCGCGATGGTACGTTGGATGTCACCAAAGCCCAGCAAACGGCGCGCATACGAGAGGAATATCGGTCTGCGACCTATCTTGTGCGGGAAGCGAACCCAAGAATTGCCGTCACTCAGCACGATATTCGAGCTTTACAATTGGGGAAGTCGGCGATCCAAGCCGCTGTCCGTATTCTCTTGAAGCGGCATGGTGGCAATTCGATTGACCGTGTGGTGTTAACCGGGGCCGCAGGCACCGACATTGATCCTTTGCGGGCAGCTCTTGTTGGTTTGTTCCCAGACTGCGTCCTAGACAATGTTCAATATGTTGCTCACGCGGCCATGCGAGGAGCCGAGGCTGCGCTCAATAGCCATTCGGCGCGCAATGCCATGGCGGATTTGGCAAGGAACATGGTGCTGGTTGAAACCGTGCTCGATCCTGATTTTCAGAATGAGCAGATAGGAGCAATGGGCTTTCCGCACCGAACACTCGGATATCCCTTGCTTGGCACTCAAATCGAGCTGATCGACAATGATGATGCGGTCTTAGGGCGGCGGGGAACGAGGCGCTCGCGGGGCGCGTGAGTGCCGCTATCTTATGCCTTCATCTATAAAACAGATGTCTTTTTGCGCCAAAGGCGCTTTGACCACGACGCGGGACCGATTAGGCTTCTCAATTAAGAATTCTGGTTAAAGATGAAGGGTTTCCGGATGGAACTGATGAGTGAAGGTGGCCGCCGCCGCGCAGGCCGTGCAGAACGGGCCGGAAAAGCGCCTCGCGCCCCGCAGCCCCGTAGGCCCTTTGCACCGGTTGAACTGGCTACGCCCGAGCAAATCGAGCGCATCCATTCCGAATCTCTCAAAGTCTTGGAAGAATTGGGCATCGACGTTTTGCATGCCGGTGCCCGCGCCATTTTAAAAAAGGAAGGTGCGATTGTTGACGAGGAAACCGGCCGCGTCCGTTTCCCGCGCCAGTTGGTCGAATCTAAAATCGGGCTCGCGCCCAAAACCTTCACGCTTCATGCGCGTAACCCTGAGAACAATCTCGAAATTGGCGGCGATGCGGTTGCCTTCTGCTCGGTTGCCAGTGCGCCGAATGCAGCGGATCGTGATGGCGGGCGTAGGCCTGGCAATCGCGTCGATTATCAAAATCTGCTCCGGCTTGGGCAAAGTTTGGAAAATGTACATCTTTGGGGCGGGTATCCGGTAGAACCAGCAGATATTCACGCGTCCGTGCGCCATCTTGATGCGCTGTCCGACATGTTGACGCTTTCGGATAAGGCGATCCACGCTTATTCGTTGGGTGCCGAACGTAACATTGATGCGATTGAAATGGTGCGGATTGCGCGTGGCGTCGATGATGCGACGCTTGATCGTGAGCCTTCCGTTTTCACCATTATCAATTCCAATTCGCCGCTGCGGCTGGATGTTCCGATGATGGAAGGCATCATCCAGATGACAAAGCGCAATCAACCGGTTGTGTTAACGCCTTTTACATTGGCGGGCGCAATGGCTCCGGTGACGATTGCAGGTGCCATTGTGGAGCAGAACGCCGAGGCTTTGGCAGGGCTGGTTTTTGCCCAAAGCTGCAACCCCGGCTCGCCCTTCGTCTACGGCGCCTTTACC
>Ga0208496_1000756_pt1 | contig 11818 bp, 11 predicted proteins | sample CryBogmetaGMA2M_FD_184552 | JGI IMG/M metagenome (GOLD analysis project Ga0208496, IMG submission 184552) | Freshwater microbial communities from Crystal Bog, Wisconsin, USA - MA2M (SPAdes) | ecosystem: Environmental > Aquatic > Freshwater > Lake | place: Crystal Bog, Wisconsin, USA | collected... | reverse complement strand
GCAACTGTTATCACTTTTAACTGCTGGCCTTCCGCTTCTAAATGCAATAGAACTAATGCTGAGTTCTAGCACAAAGGGGTGGCAACGCTCTTTAATTCATTTGCCGATCCAGCTAAGGAAGGGGCATAGCTTTTCTCAAGCGCTGCTAGGGCAGAGAAATCAGTTTTCTGCAGAATGCATTAATCTCATTCGGGTCAGTGAACGCACTGGAAATATTGAATTAGCACTACAAACTATTTGCCAGCAACTTGAGGCGCAAATTGAACTACGCCGCAAGGTTCAGCAAGCCTTGAGCTACCCTGCGATCACCCTTGCTAGCTCGTTTTTACTGATTCTAGTCATGATGATTTGGGTTGTGCCAGTATTTAAGGATGTGTTCTCTCACTTTCAAGCGCAATTACCAGCGCCCACCAGGATACTCATTCAAATATCTAGCGTGATTGAATCTTTTTTCCTGGAAATGCTTACTTTTCTCATCAGTAGCGCTGGCTTATTTTTGCTTGCCTGGATCAAAATACCTACCTTGCAAAAAAAATGTGACCAACTAAGTTTTTACATTCCGATACTGGGTAAATTATTTCGTCTCGCAACGCTGACCTACTGGTGTAGGACTTTAGGGCATTTATTAGACTCAGGCTTAGCACTTCCCGATGCACTTCGTGTAACTGCACAATCTTCTAATCATTGGCTTAGTCATGACTTGAGCGCAGAAGTCTTTAAACATCTCACTAGAGGTTGGCCACTAGGCGATGCGCTTGAGCGCGCCGATCCTAAAAATATCTTGTTTGATATTGAAACTTTGCAATTACTCCGAATGGCCTCAGAAAGTGGCGCCCTTCCACAGATGCTAGGCAAGCGCGCAAATGCACTAGGCTCCCAACTCAGTCATCGCCTCAATACTTTGAGCCAAAGCTTAGAACCCTTGCTCATTATCTTTGTTGGGATTGTTATTGGCAGTCTTGTCATAATCTTATATCTCCCAATCTTTAATCTAGGGCAAATTGTGTAATGGGCTCTCTAGCAGTTATTGACCTTATTCGACTTTTACTGATTCTTGTATTGGTTTATTTAGCCTATATTGATTTAAGGACATTTCAATTACCAGACCTCTTTACTCTACCCCTCATCTTTGTAGGTCTTTGCTTCAATGGTTTTTCAAACCTGGCATTTGTGGACCCTCATGCATCTATCCTCGGCGCCTTGCTTGGCTATTCTTTGTTATGGCTATTAAATCGCCTGTATCGATACATCAAGAAACAAGACGGTATTGGTATGGGTGATGCCAAGCTCTTAGCTGTACTAGGCGCGTGGCTGGGTTGGAGCGCTCTGCCCGGTATCTTATTGCTGGCATCAGCCCTTGGAATCGTTGGCGGCATACTTTGGCTTAAGCTAAACAAAAAAAATCATGGGTCGCCATTTCCTTTTGGGCCATTTCTGATCTTTGCTGGCATCATTGAGTTGTTATGGCCACAACTGATTCAAAATCTACTACTGAGCAGTCCGCACTAGGTGCACTAAAGGGGCGCATACCCCTGATTGGCCTAACGGGCGGGATTGGCTCTGGAAAAACTGCTGTCAGTAGCCTACTGGCTCAGCTTGGGGCTGGCATCGTAGATACTGACTTAATTGCCCGCCAAATTACGGCACCTCATGGATCTGCAATAGCTCTGATTGAAAAACAATTTGGCCCAGACTTCATTACAACTGATGGCGCGTTGAACAGAGACAAGATGCGCTCCTTGGTCTTTGCCACGCCAGAGGCCAGAAAATCCTTAGAGGCAATTACCCATCCACTGATACGCCAAGAAGCTGCCAAGCAAGCATTACAGTTAAGTAAAGGCGGCGCTACATACCTTGTCTTTGTAGTCCCCCTGTTAATTGAGTCTGGGTCCTGGCAGAACCTGATTGATCGTCTCGTAGTCGTAGACTGCCCCCAAGAGACCCAAATTCAAAGGGTGGTGCAGCGCAGCAATTTAAGCAGGGAAGAGGTTGAAAAAATTCTGGCAGCTCAAGCAAGCAGGCAAGAACGTCTTAAGCATGCTGATATGGTTATAGAAAACCAGGGGAGTCCAAAGCAACTAGAAGTGGAAGTACAAAACTTGCACCAAAAAATTTTACAGTTTCAGAAAGATCAACTCAGTTCGTCATAGAATATGGGCTTGTGATTGTCTACGAATACCCATTTAACGAATTAGTTCGAAGCATGCTTCGGCTGGAGTATTTATTCGCCCGTTTCAATCACTTTCTGCGCTCAGATGATCCAGAGCTTCACCATAACGCCATCTCTATTTTGTTTGATCTTGGTGATATTGGTGCAAGGGGTGACATCAAGTCTTTGTTACTCAAAGAATTCGAACGCCAAAAATATGCTCTCAATGGCCTCAAGTCATCACAGAAGGTAGATCAAGAGGCCCTATCCCAAACTCTTTCTGAAATTGACTCTGCTGCTAGCAGCATCAATCAATCTGCTGGTAGGCCAAATTCAGCGATTACTGAGAGTGAATGGTTAAATGCGATTCGTACTCGACTCAATATTCCAGGTGGAACGAGTCCAATTGATTTACCTAGCTATCATGCTTGGAAAAATAGCCCCTCAAGTGAGCGTCGTAAAATTTTAGAAAAATATGTAAGTCCACTTTTGCCATGGCAACAATCATGCCAATTATTTTTGCGCCTATTACGTCAATCCGGTGAAGCAAAAGATGTGCTTGCCCACAATGGCTCGTTTCAGCAAGCGCCTTCTGGCAAGGTGTATCAACTTATGCGTATTACCTTAGAAGATGACACTCTGTATTCCGAAATCAGCGCTAATAAATACCTACTCTCAGTACGCTTCCTAAAAGCTGATGGTGATAAAAAGGCACAGCTTGTAAATGCAGACGTGCCATTTAAACTGACGCTATGTCAGTTCTAAGCCAAAGACCTTCTAAGGTATTCCAGCATTGGCCAGGCTGCTGGTAGTAAGGGTTCAACACTGGGAGTCTGCGCGTCTATGAACTCCCAGGAGAGGGCTTGCCCCTCTCGCCCTATCGGTTTACCTGTCCAATTTCGGATAATGCTGACATACAAGCGAACATAAGCATGTGGATAGTCGTGCTCCAAAACGGTTAATTCTTCGCTAGACTCAATGTCGATACCAAGCTCTTCTTGCAGCTCACGCTGTAAAGCCTGAAAAACGGTTTCACCTTTTTCCACCTTTCCGCCTGGCACTTCCCAGTAACCAGCATAGGGCTTACCTTCAGGCCTTTGACCTAAAAGATAGCGATTTTCTGAGTCCAGTAATATTCCTGCAGCAACAACGGTAACAGGGCGATTCATTTCATTCATAGAAATAAATGATCTCAAGCATGGGAGCCTGCCCAATGTTTTGCAAATTGCCAAGCGACCCGGCCAGAACGTGAACCGCGCTCCAGCGCCCAAACTAAGGCCTCTGAATGTGCAGATTCAATCTGTGCTGCATTTAAACCAAAATGGCTTAGCCAATGCGCAACGATTGCTAAGTACTCATCTTGCTTTGGCGGATAAAAAGAGAGCCACAATCCAAAACGCTCAGACAAAGAAATTTTTTCTTCTACTACTTCGCCCGGATGAATCTCTCCATCATCGCTATAAGCGTAGCCTTCGTTATCCTTCATGTATTCAGGTAATAAATGGCGACGGTTTGACGTGGCATAAATCAAAATATTATCAACTTGCGCGGAAACAGATCCATCAAGGGCAGATTTCATTGCCTTATATCCAGATTCACCCTCATCAAAAGATAAATCATCACAAAAAACAATAAAACGCTCAGGTCGCTCAGCCAAGATATCGGCAATCTCAGCTAAATCTGCTAAATGCTCTTTCTCAACCTCAACTAAACGCAATCCTTGGCCAGCAAACTCATGTAGGCTGGCCTTGATCAAGGAAGATTTACCAGTCCCTCTAGCGCCTGTAAGCAATATATTGTTCGCAGGCTTTTTTTGGATGAAATGTTTGGTGTTCTCACGTATAGCATCTCGTTGACGATCAATATTCTTCAAATCATCAAATGTGATATCTGAAATATGTTTTACCGGCTGCATAAATCCAATACTGCCAAAAATACTATCGCGCCTACGCCATCTGAATGCTGTAGAAGACTTCCACTCCTTTTCAGTTAAAGGCTTAGGTAGGAAAGTTTCTAAATGATCTAAGAGTTGCTCTAATTTTTCATTCATATTTTTAGCTTTTAAGAGCGGTAGTCGGCATTAATAGATACGTATTCGTGAGACAAGTCGCATGTCCACATCGTTTGAGTAGCATTTCCGCGGCCCAAGTCAATCCTGACAATAATCTCTTGGGCCTGCATTACCCTCTGACCATCAGCTTCTTGATAACTTGGATTGCGACCGCCGTTTTTAGCAACCCAAACGTCACCAAGCCACATCTGTACACGACCTACATCTAAGTCGGTAATGCCGGCATAACCAATCGCTGCCAAAATACGGCCCAGATTTGGATCGCTTGCAAAGAAAGCGGTTTTCACTAAAGGTGAGTGAGCAACGGCTTTCGCAACCAAACGACACTCTGCTTCGGTCTTACCCCCAAATACCTCAATGGTGATGAATTTCGTAGCCCCTTCACCATCACGTACAATCATTTGCGCTAACTTTCTAGCAAGTGTAATTAAGGCATCGCGTACCACCAAATAACTTGAATCTGCTGCTGATTGAATCCGCACTGCAGACTGAGCAGTCGCAATCACAATGAATGAGTCATTCGTTGAGGTATCACCATCAATGGTGATGGCATTAAAAGAAAGGTCAGCAACTTCACTAGTGAGCTGCGTCAATAAACCAGGAGCAAAACCTGCATCGGTTGCAATAAAGCCGAGCATGGTTGCCATATTCGGATGAATCATCCCGGCACCTTTACAGATACCAGTAATCACTATTGGCCCCGCTGGTGTTGACACCGTCATTGAAGTTGCTTTGGGCTGGGTATCGGTAGTCATGATGGCCTGTGCAGCATCAAGCCAATTATCCTCACCTAAATTGGAAACTGCTTTTGGTAAAGCATCAATAATTTTTTGAATTGGCAAAGGCTCTAGAATCACACCTGTTGAAAACGGCAGGATTTGCTCTGGATTAATATGAAGATCCTTAGCGAGGGCAGCGCATGTTTCTAAGGCATGCTTCATACCTGATTCACCCGTGCCCGCATTAGCGTTACCCGTATTAACTACCAGCGCCCTGATTTCTCCATTACGACCCTCTTGCGCCAAATGCTCACGACAAACTTGCACGGGTGCCGCGCAAAAGCGATTTAAGGTAAACACACCAGCAACCTGAGACCCAGGCGCCAAAGTCATCACCAACAAATCTTTACGATTTGCTCTCTTGATTCCAGCTTCAGCGATGCCCATCTCAAAACCTTTGATGGGCTTGAGATCAGCTTTTAGAGGGAGGGGTAGATTAACTGTCATAGTCTGACAATTGTAGATGACGGCTAGAAGAGGTGCTAGTAAAGGGCCTTAAGCAGTTTCTAGCTCAAGGCACCGCAGCAATTCTTATATTTTTTGCCGCTACCACAAGTGCAAGGATCATTGCGCCCAATCTTAGGGCCTGTTCTCATAGGCGCAGGAATAACCTCAATTGCATCACCCCGATCACCTGTTGAACCGGCTATTTCTTTATCAGGATCAGCATGTTGATATTGAACGTCTGCTAATTTAGCCAAGTCATCATTCATTGATTCAGCGGCCTGATCCAATTCACTAGCGCTTCTGATCTTGACAGTCATGATGCTTTTCACCACATCATTCTTAATCACGCTAAGCAACTCACCGTACAGTTCAAACGCTTCGCGGCGGTACTCTTGTTTTGGATCTTTTTGAGCATAGCCACGCAGATGAATGCCTTGACGCAAATGATCTAAGGCTGCCAAGTGCTCACGCCAATGAGTATCAAGACTATACAAAAGAACGGAGCGCTCATATCCGGCAAAAGACTCTCGGCCAGATAATTCAACTTTTGCATCATAAGCTTCTTTAGCAGCCTGTAGAACGCGCTCCACAATCTCTGCGTCATCTACTGTCTGGGAGTTCTCAACCCAATTACGCAAGTCGACAGTCAAACCCCAATCGCTTGCCAAGACATTTTCAAGTCCAGATAAATCCCACTGCTCTTCCATGGACTCAAGAGGAACGTAAAGGGAGCAAACTGAGCGCAAAACATCTTCGCGTAAATTAGCAATTAAATCGCCAATATCTTTACTTTCGAGAACTTCATTTCTTAAGCGATAAGTTTCTTTACGCTGATCATTCGCAACATCGTCATATTCCAATAACTGTTTACGAATATCAAAGTTACGGCCTTCAACCTTACGCTGTGCGGACTCAATCGAGCGAGTTACCATACCAGCTTCAATTGGCTCGCCATCAGGCATCTTCAAGCGCTCCATCACCGCACGCAAACGGTCGCCAGCAAAAATACGTAACAGCGAATCATCTAAAGAGAGATAGAAGCGGGACGAACCTGGATCACCTTGACGCCCTGAGCGACCTCTTAATTGATTATCAATACGACGACTCTCATGACGCTCAGTACCAATAATATGCAAACCACCAGCACTAAGAACCTGATCGTGAAGACCTTGCCACTCATCTTGCAGTGCTTTAATCTTGCGCGCTTTTTCTGCATCAGACAGGGTAGAGTCAGCTTCAATCAAAGAAGATTGTTTGCCGACATTGCCCCCAAGCACAATGTCTGTTCCACGACCAGCCATATTGGTAGCTATGGTGATCATCTTTGGACGCCCCGCCTGCGCAATGATTTCAGCTTCTCGTGCATGCTGCTTTGCATTCAAAACCTGGTGGGGTAATTTACGTTGATCAAGTAATTTACCAATCAACTCTGAGTTTTCAATCGAAGTAGTACCCACCAATACTGGTTGGCCGCGCTCATAGCAATCTTCAATATCTTTAGTGACGGCGTCATAACGCTCACGAGAGGACTTGAAGATTTGGTCTTGACGATCTTTTCGCTGACTAATTCTATTGGGTGGGATCACTACCGTTTCAAGGTTATAGATTTCCTTAAACTCGTAGGCTTCAGTATCTGCAGTACCGGTCATACCAGACAACTTACCGTACATGCGGAAGTAATTCTGGAAAGTAATTGTGGCTAGAGTTTGATTCTCATTCTGAATCGGCACGCCCTCTTTAGCCTCTACCGCCTGATGGAGACCATCAGACCAACGGCGACCTTGCATCAATCGGCCAGTGAACTCATCAACAATAATGACTTCTTTATTTTGCACAACATAGTGTTGATCACGGTTGTACAAACAGTGTGCACGCAATGCTGCATATACATGATGCATCAAAGTAATGTTTTGAGGTGCATACAAAGAGGCTCCATCATTTAACGCGCCCAACTGCACTAAGATTTCTTCAGCCTTATCATGACCTTGTTCGGTCAAATAGACCTGCTGTGACTTTTCATCTACCCAATAGTCTCCGGGCTTCTCAACGCCAGTACCATCTGCTTTTTCTTCGCCAATTTGTCGCTCTAGATAAGAAGGAAGTGCATTGATTTTGATATAAAGATCTGTATGGTCTTCAGCTTGACCAGAAATGATGAGCGGTGTACGTGCTTCATCAATCAGAATCGAATCAACCTCATCAACAATTGCATATGCCAAACCACGTTGTACACGCTGGTCCAAATCCTGAACCATGTTGTCACGCAAATAGTCAAAACCAAACTCGTTATTGGTACCGTATGTAATATCAGCGGCATAGGCTTCTTGTTTTGTTTTGTGATCCATCTGGGATAGATTTACGCCAACTTTCATACCTAAGAAGCTATACAAGGTAGACATCCACTCAGCATCACGCTGTGCTAAGTAATCATTCACCGTAACAACATGAACCCCTTTACCAGTTAAAGCATTTAAATAAACTGGGAGTGTTGCCGTTAAGGTTTTGCCTTCACCAGTTCCCATCTCAGCAATCTTGCCTTGATGTAAAGCGAGTGCACCCATGATTTGCGCATCGAAATGGCGCATTTTCATGACGCGCACGCTAGCCTCACGAACTACCGCAAATGCTTCTGCAGAAATATCTTCGAGGGTCTCCCCGTTTGCCAAGCGAGATTTGAACTCTGCAGTTTTAGCAGTAAGAGCAGCATCATCCAAAGATTGCAGGCTTGCTTCAAAAGCGCCAACCTTGGCAACGGCTTTGCGATACTGTTTTAAGAGGCGGTCGTTACGACTGCCGACCAGGGTTTTTAGAAGACCGATTACCATGGGATATTGAATAAAATGAAGACCTTGAGTTTATCACTCGCAACCCCATTTTTTATGAACTTCGCCCGTAAACCATCTCGCAATCACTCAGCACATGACTGGATGGAATACCTGCGTGAATCCAATGGGCTTGGGGGTATTCTGGCTAAAACAGAAGATCTAGCTCAACTCAAGGCTAAGCTCTTGATAGCTTTGGAGTCCTTAGATATTGGGCATTTAAGCCCAAAAATTGAAGTTGGATGGCGCTCAGGCACCAAAGAGGAACTTTTTTTACTGGTTGGTAGCGCCAGTATTGGCACACGCCTACAGCAAATTTTACCTAGCTTAATCAATGAGTTAGGAAAAACTGGGCTCAATTGCAAGGTCATTAAAGTCAAAGTAAAGCCTGCTACCCAGGATTGGGATGTCAGGCCAAGACCGAACCTCAAGAATATGGCCCCTAAAGGCTTTAATGAGGCGGCAAAAAAGTCTTGGCAAGACCTCATAGAGAAACTATCACCAGATTCTGATCTACGTAAAGCAGTTGAGCGTCTTCTACAAAATAAACCTAAGTAGCTAAAGACAAATAGCTCGCTAGCTCCTTTTGGATAACTCTAAAAAAAGAGGGGTTGGCTCTCTTGAGAATAAGCGACCGGCGCCTTAGCTTCTGCATAAGACTCAATCGCATAAGAACTTGGATCATCTAAAAGCTTGCGCAGCAGCGCGTTATTCAGGGCATGGCCCGATTTCTCAGCGACATAAGCGCCCACAATTGGGTGGCCAACTAAATAGAGGTCTCCAATTGCATCCAAAATTTTATGGCGCACAAACTCATCTTCATAACGCAGTTCTTCATTATTTAAGATACGGTGCTCATCCAAAACAATTGCATTATCCAAACTCCCGCCCCGAGCCAAGCCCATCTCACGGAGCGCTTCTACTTCATGAGCAAAACCAAAGGTCCGTGCACGGCCGATTTCACTACGATAAGCATGTTCTGCAAAATCTACAATAAAACGTTGGCCAGTTTTATCAACTGCTGGATGTTTAAAGTCGATTGTGAAATCCAACTTAAATCCAAAGAAAGGCTCTAGGCGTGCAAGCTTGTCGCCCTCGCGAACTTCAACTGGCTTTTTAATCACCACATACTGACGCGGTGCGTCTTGCTCAACAATTCCAGCAGATTCAATTAAAAATAAGAATGAGGCAGCACTACCATCCATGATGGGGACTTCTTCACCATCTAGCTCTATCAATAGATTATCTAAGCCTAAGCCAGCACATGCAGATAGTAAATGCTCAACCGTTGAAACGCGTACTCCATCTTTCTGAATGACCGATGCAAGCCTTGTATCGCAGACAGCTAAAGCAGTTGCGGGTATGACTGACTGCTCTGGCATATCCACACGCACAAACTGGACCCCTGAATTTGCCGGCGCTGGCTTAATAGAAATCGTCACCTTACAGCCAGAATGCAAACCAATGCCTACAGTCTTCACTGGAGTAGCAATGGTTCTTTGTTTCATCATAGCAATATCTCTAAATTCAAAGGGGGTATTAATTCGCTAATTCGAATTACAGTTTTTTCAAAATAGAAGCGGCATCGCTGACCTCAAACTTGCCAGGTGCTTCACGATCTAAAGACTTCACTACACCATCTTCGACAATCATGGCGTAACGGTCTGAACGCACACCCAAGCCACGAGCTGTTAAATCTAGTTCTATGCCCATCTTTTTAGTGAACTCGCAGCTGCCGTCTCCCATCATGCGGATCTTTTTGCCAACTTTTTGATCGCGCCCCCAAGCGCCCATTACAAACGGGTCATTCACGGAAATGCACCAAATTTCATCGACACCTTTAGCTTTAATTGCATCATAGTGCTCAACATATCCAGGAACATGCTTTGCAGAGCAGGTAGGCGTAAATGCACCAGGCAATGCAAAGATCACAATTTTTTTACCCGCTACAAGCTTCTCAACTTCAAAGGCATTTGGCCCCAAGGAGCAGCCTTCACTCTCTTCGTCAAAAAATTCATAAAGAGTAGCGTTAGGTAATTTTTGTCCAACAGCAATCATGACATCTCCAATAGGTAATTGTTAGTAAGTATGCCAACGCAAGCGCGGGATTCGTCGTCCGGAGGGGCGCCGCGCTGGCATTTCGCAATTACCTATTGTATTGAGCTTTAATTAGTCTGCTTGCTTACGTAAAAAGGCTGGAATTTCATAGTAATCAGCCCCTTTATCCAACATGGATTTAGCCTGAGGAGAGCTATCTGCGCCTAAAGTAGGTGCAGGAGTCGCCTCACGGGAACTACGAAATACCCTTGGCAAATCATATTGGCTGTAATCAACACCACTAGCAGTCGCTGGTTGAGCAGCGCTTGATGGAGCGCTACCAACACCAGTTAAAGCCATACCTGCACTGGTATTCACAGCTGAATCTAAGCCTACCTTACTCAAAGCAGCAGATGCGCTAGTTGGAGCAAAAGTATTTAAATCTGCCATCGTTGGCATTGCATCACTAGTACCAGTAGCCTGTCTCCACACCACTTCTGGCTGATGGTTTTGACGAGCTTGAGGATTATTTAAGCCAGTAGCAACCACAGTCACCCGTAATGCATCACCTAAGCTTTCGTCATAAACAGTCCCGAAGATCACGGTTGCATCATCAGCAGCATAGCCACGAATTGCAGCCATGACTTCACGTGTCTCGGACAATTTCAATGAACGGTTAGCAGTAATGTTCACCAACACGCCACGCGCTCCAGATAAATCAACGCCCTCTAGTAATGGAGATGCGACTGCAGCTTCAGCCGCTAAACGAGCACGATCCATACCGGAAACAGTTGCTGTACCCATCATGGCTTTACCTTGCTCGCCCATCACTGTCTTCACGTCTTCAAAGTCAACGTTAATTAAGCCTTGAACATTAATAATTTCTGCAATACCAGAAACTGCGTTATGCAAAACATCGTCAGCGCAAGCAAAAGCCTTATCAAACTCAGCATCTTCGCCCATGACTTCAAAGAGCTTTTCATTCAGAACAACAATCAATGAATCAACATAAGACTCAAGCTCTGCCGCACCATTTTCTGCAACTTTTAAGCGCTTTATGCCCTCAAAATCAAATGGTTTACTAATAACGCCAACTGTCAAAATACCCATTTCTTTTGCGACTTGAGCAACGATTGGGGCTGCACCAGTACCGGTACCACCACCCATGCCCGCAGTGATGAAGACCATATGTGCGCCTTGCAAAGTATCAGCGATGCGTGCACGCGCCTCTTCTGCAGAAGCCGCACCGATCTCTGGCTTTGCTCCAGCTCCTAATCCACTAGAGCCCAGTTGCAAATTCACAGATGCCTCTGAGCGCTGTAAAGCGCCAGCATCGGTGTTCATGCAAATGAACTCTACGCCGTTTACTCCACGACGGATCATATGCTGGACAGCATTGCCACCTGCTCCACCAACTCCAACCACTTTAATAATGGTTTTGCCAGCTGTATCTTGATCTAACATTTCAAATTCCATATACCCTCCTAGGTAAATAACTTACTACATTGACGAC
>Ga0208496_1000751_pt1 | contig 11851 bp, 8 predicted proteins | sample CryBogmetaGMA2M_FD_184552 | JGI IMG/M metagenome (GOLD analysis project Ga0208496, IMG submission 184552) | Freshwater microbial communities from Crystal Bog, Wisconsin, USA - MA2M (SPAdes) | ecosystem: Environmental > Aquatic > Freshwater > Lake | place: Crystal Bog, Wisconsin, USA | collected... | reverse complement strand
TTATATAGCTGTGGGTAATACCAGACTTCCCTTAAGTGTTTCTACAGCTTGGGCCACTGGTACAATTAGTTTAAATACACTTCCTACTTCTGGAGATGTGCTCAAATGGATAAATGGCGATCAAGTATATTGGACGTTAATACCTAATTATACTTCTACACATGTTTTGAGTGCTTGCAGTGACTTAACAGCACTTCAAACCCTAATGAATACTACATCACCTATTTATACTGCAGGAACTTTAGTCGCAGTTGGTGCTCCTGGTGTATTCACACTTATAGCTTATAATAACGTTATCTGCGGATTTGTTTACCAAGGGCAGTATTACACCAGAACGGGCTATACGCAGCCATACACTATTCCGTCTCCTTAAAGGTAGGGGGAAGCTACATAATATGTCAGATTGGTAGTATTAGGGTAAGCGTCCGGCTGAGTACCTATGTATAAATATTGATAGCCCTTAGGTCATATAGAAGAGTAAGGCCATTCTTCATTAGCGATGGCCAGGGCATACATACTAGTTTCTCGTATTCTTCCAAAGCGCTGGAGTAAGTGCATCCAGATCATCTTTTGTAGTCATCTTGGGAAGTTTTGTGAGTACATCCCGCATGTATTCAAGAGGATCAATGCCTCGTCTCTGACACGATACGACAATCGAGTATATGATAGCAGATCTTTGACCTGCTTCAGGATGCCCAATAAAAAGCCAATTCTTTTTGCCTATCGCAGATGGCCTAATTGCATTTTCTACCAGGTTATTATCTATACGAGTTTCTCCATGCTCGATATGTGCAACCAAGGGCTCCCAGTATTTAAGCATATAGTCACTGGCTTTACCCAATCCCGACTTCGGCAACACTTTCGCTCTAAGTCCAATCACTACTTTCTTAAGCCAGTAGAGTTTTCTGGGGTAAAACTTCTTTCGATGATAAGCCCTTCGCTCTGCACTTAGTTTATGACTATCCATCAAAGCTTCTGTTTCATACATCCAGCCAATAATTCTTAGGACGAAGGCAACCGCTTTAGGATCTTCACTCTTAGCTTCAAAAAACTTTCTACGAGCATGGGCCCAACATCCAACCCATTTCACCTCAGGATGATTCTTCGCATATCCAAAATACGCCGCATACGCATCTGACTGCAGTATCCCACTAAAGCCCTCTACTAACGAAGTCAGTTCTCCATGCTTACGCGACAACCGCCAATCAAAGACCACGTCAGAGCCTGGTCTACTGACCACCCAAAGCCATCCTTCTTTAGTTCCTGCGTTCTTTTCATCAGGATCATTACACCGTACCGGAGTTTCATCCACTTGAAGGTAACTTCCTTCAAGTAACCTCTGATGCATTCTCTTGTATATAGGCTCAAGCCACTCAGCTGTTATCCTAATCCAGTCCGCCATGGTCTGCCTTGGGATATTCGCTCCCCATCTTTCAGACTGTTTCTCTAATCTGTACAGCGGCTGATGATCAACATACTTAGACAGCGCGATCCATGCAAGAAGCCCTGCAGAAGCATAACCACCCATAACTGCTCTCTCAGGGGCTGCTGCTATGATTGGAGCTCTACTCGTATCCTTAATAGACTTATATTTAGGACGTACGATCTCTCGTTTAAAAAGCTGTGGTGCTATAATATCTATCTCAAAGGTTCTTTCTTCTCCAATCTGAACGAACGCTTCTGGGTTAGCCTTCACTTCCTCTGGCTCTATAATAACCGTCTCCTTAACCGGGATATTTTTAAAGTTCTCAACAGGGATAGATCTTTCTGCCTTTGGCTTCGCTATCCTTACGTACTTAACTTCCGTAGCCTCTACCTCAACTTCTTTAACGGGTAATTCAGGCAAGGGGAGGTCACTTTGCAAACGATCCAACTTCTCGCTCTTTCCTCCTCCATATATCTGCTTCTTAAACCACTCAAGCTGCGCTCTTAGCACCCTTACCTCATCATGAAGTAAAGAGCACTCCGCTTCTGCTTGTTCCAAAGTACGCATTTAGTATATGTATTCATATATCGGATACTTGTAGATAAAATGCAATACTTTTATCTCTCAAACCACGCTTTTTTTGCTCCATCTTTTAAATCAATCCCACTTAAAAGCATTGTTAAAGCAGTCGGATCTAAATCTATCTTTACCCCTCCTATCTTTGGCCAACTAAAGCGTCCTTTCTCAAGTCGCTTCGCAAAAACCCATACCCCAGAGCCATCCCAAAATAAGATCTTAACCCGGTCTTTCTGTTTATTCGTAAAACAAAACATCGCTCCATCAAATGGATTCACACTCAGTCTTTCCGATGCCATCGCCCATAGCCCATTAAACTGCTTTCGCATATCAATCGGTTCCACTGCCAAGTATATCCTCTGATTAGGACTAAAATTTAGCATGACCCGATCGCTTTCAATAGCAGTGCTAATTGTTCGCTATTACCTCCACGCAAAATCGTTCCATTCGTTAGCTGTATCTCAAGAGGTATCTCTTTAGATTCATTTCGAGTTCGGGGCTTTGATAATGCTACTTCTGCAAAATTAGGATTTTCCTTAACCTTATATCGCCTGTGCATAAGCCAGGTCGTTAATGTACTGTAACTAACACCCTCACGCACCGCAAAGGCTCGCTGTGTTAAATCACTCTTGTCGTAATTTTCTAAAATTTCTTGGATCTGCTTACTGCTGTAGTAGCGTCTCCCACGCAGATCCTTTCTCATTTCTGTCTCAACTACTTCCAATGCGGATATTTTCATCCACTCATACTATCAAAGGTTTTTAATTTGTATATTAGGCACCCTGCCGGACGCTTACGTATTAGGCTAAGAAATAGCAGGTAAATAGATGCTAAATTCTGTACCTTGACCAAGTTGAGTTTTTACCTGTATAGCGCCTTTATGCGCCCTTAGGATTGAAAGCGCCTGAGATAAGCCAAATCCAGTGCCCGTACTTTTAGTTGTATAGAAAGGAGTGAATATGTGTGCTAAATCTTCATTTTTAATACCTGCACCAGTGTCTGTTACAGTAAGAATATAGTAAGAGCCTTCATCTAGGTTTTGATTATAGGGAAGCTGTAATTCAGTTTTGATACTTATTTGATCTAATATAAGTGCTACCTCGCCTGTGTGCTTTATGGATTCACCTGCATTAATAAGCAGGTTCATGATGACACTGTAAATTTCTGATGGATCCCCATGGATGAGAGCTTTGGTTGTCTTAAAATTGGTACTATATTGTACTAATTTAGCTCCAGCACGATTGATCAATCTTAGACTTTCGTTACTCACTAAAGCTAGGTCAAAGTCTATATACTTAGATTCACTTTTACGTGCAAAACCTAATAAGTTTTTAGTAAAATCAGTTCCACGATAAGCTGCTTTTAAAATTAAATCTAAATTGGCAACGTGAGAAGTGTCTTTTAGATCCTCTTTAGTCAGTTCTGTAATACCTATTATAGAGGTTAGGATATTATTAAAATCATGGGATATTCCACCAGCCATTTTACCCAGGGACTGAATTTGTTTTTCACTATCAAGCGCTTTATTTCTACGAATAATATCAGTCGTATCATGTCCTTCGATATATATTGAATTAACTAAACCACTATTATCAATATTTGGTTTGAAGTAAAATTCGTAAAAACAATCACTCTCTAATTGATTTGAAAATAAAACGATCGTTTTAGAAATTGTTCCTAACTTAGCTTTGTTGAAGGCTTCTCTGAAATCATATGCACTTGTGTAATCTGGAATTGATTTTAGTTGAGTTAAGAATTCCAACGAACTATTTGCTGTATTATCTAAAGCAAAAAGAGATTCGAAGGTTTTGTTAGTCTTTATGACTTTCCCGGCACTATTAGTAAGTGCTGCAGCTATAGAAGTATTAGATAGGTATGAATCGATCAGATTGTCTTTTACAACCAATTCACTTCTTATTTTACGTTCGTCAGCATCCTGTAAGTTTTTTTGAATTTTATCTATATAGATAAGATAAATAACAGAGATTAAGCCAAATAGCCCAGCAATAGTGAAGGAATGGTGGTTCACACTCATTGCCTTAGAATTCCAGGCAACGATTATAGCGTAAGCAATCATTGAACCAATGATTGCTATTCCAGCACCTTGCATACGGTTATCGTGAGGTTTTAAAACAATTTTAAGAAAACGTGCTGATGCAACGGTACAAAGTATTAAGAAATAAACTCTGAAATATGAAAATTTAATTTTAAGCCCTGTATGCATCGCGCCATCGATGTAATTCGATGTGCTTAGGGTAAAATTATACCAAAGACCGCCTCCGTTTAAAAAGGGGCAGCATATTAGTCCTAATGCAAAACAGTAATCTAAGACCCTATCTATTGCCTTACTTGGTTCATTAGCTGCAATTTTGTATAACTTAATTTGCAAATAAAACGTTATTATAGCTACTGGCGCTATGATACGCAGTAACACATCGATTGTTTCATAGCTATAAGAGTAGTACCTAACGAGTTGAAGTGATGTGTGTGTTAATATGGCAATACAAAGATAATTACTATGTCTTCTGTAAGGCGTACTTAAATGTGTATTAAATACATTTGCGTTATAGATGTAAGACAGGATTACTCCTATCGTGATTAATAGAGACCATTCGTAGGTTGGAATCATAAGCGGTGGCGCTCTTAGTTAATAGTGCTGTATACAATACTTACTAACAAAGGATTTATTCAATATTACAAAGAGTAAATAAAGCTAAGTGCATGATAGGGTGCACTTAACTGTATTAAGACTGACTCTTAGAATCTAAATAGCTATTTAAAGAATGTTGCAATTTATCAATTCCAAACGGTTTCATTAAAATTCTAACATTGATGTCTTTTTCAAGATCAGAGTTAGCCATATTTTCATAATACCCGGTCATTATTATTATATTTAAATTCTGAAAATCTGCTCTTAGTTTAGTATACACTTCAATGCCGCTCATATGAGGCATATTTAGATCCAGTAATATACAATTTGGGTAGTGGCTTTGAGCGCGCATCCAATCCAGAAATGAATCAGCATTACTGAATGGGAACGTCTTTATGCCCATACTCTTTACCATCTTATCAACTGAGGTGAGCACCATCTCATCATCGTCTAGAATCGCGACTATTTTCTGTATATCAGCGGTAGCGGGTTCACTTGCGATATGTGGGGTATCATCTTCTTTAGTCTTAGTGTTTAGTGATTTCGGTAGGTATACATAGATAGTGGTTCCTTTATTCTCTTCACTTTCTAGCGTGATCACACCGTTATGGTTTTCTGCGGTCTCCCGTGCAGCCGCTAAACCTAGACCTGTTCCTTTGCCTATCGTTTTAGTAGTAAAAAACGGTTCAAAGACTTTAGCTAAAATAGTCTTTGGTATACCTTTACCGGTATCGGTTATACTTAATAAATAATAGGTACCTTTAGATATAGTCTGATTGTCCTCTAGCACGGTTTCATTGCGTACTATCTCTTCTTCTAAGGAAACAGTAATAGAACCTGCACCTTTGATGGCATCGTATGCATTAATTAAAAGGTTAATAATTAAATTATGAATATCTGATGGGTTGCCTGCTATAAAAGCCTCTTTTAAAATGTAGTTCTGTTCAATTTGAACTAATTTGCTCCCAGTACTTTTGAGAAGTATAATACTTTCATCCAGTATTTGGACTAAATTGAAAGTAATATTACTTGCTTCGTTATGACGTGAAAAAGCCAGCAAATTTTTAGTTATATCATTACCTCTTTTTGCAGCTTTAAAAATGAGCTCTAAATTATGACGACTGGGTGAAGTGGGGTGCTCTTGTATTGAAATTTCTGCAAGACCGCTTACAGCAGTCATAATATTGTTAAAATCGTGTGCTGCTCCTGATGCTAGTTTTCCTATAGATTGTAATCTCTTTGCTGACTCGATCTCTTGAATTTTAGCTATAATATCTGTTATGTCTTGCCCTTCAATAAATATTGAAAGTGAATTTTGATAAAGAGATGTACTTCTTGTGAAGTGAAATTCGTAATATTTCACAAATCCTTCTTTAGTTAGGAATTTAATTTGTGCTTTGTTATTTTCTCCTATCGCAGCAAGTTCAAGAGCCTCAATAAATTCTGATCTTGTAGTCAGAGATTTACATTTACTCACCTCTTTTTTCAGAAATATTGTTGGACTTGATTCGTCTAACTCAAATGTTTCGTTGAAGAGTGTGTTCGATGCTATTATTCTCCCGTCTTGTGTTACTAAAGCCCCTAGGACTGATATATTTGAAAGATAAGCATTTATTGCCGACTCTTTCTCTGTCATTTGCTTTAGCAAATTTCTTTCAGAGAATTCCTTTAAGAATATATCCCGTTTATCTGTAATAACGAAAAACAACATCCATATTAACCCAGTTAGACTTGATATTGGCTGGCGAGGATATCTATCTGCCAATATATTTGAATTCCAAGTATAGTTTAATATCTGTGCTAAGGCAGTGCAGATTATGATGTAGCTTATCCAGTGATCTTTATTTTTATATGCTTTGAAGCTACTGATTGTTAGTTGGGTAAAAATGACGGCGTATAAAAAAATAGAAACCGATTTCTCGATATCCAAAGTATGCCAATAATGATGCCCACTCGGATCAGTTTTAATTAAGGCAATTAAATCGAAATCATAGAAAAAGCCTTCTTTATAGTATATCAGTGATATAACACCGGTTATTAATACTGAGATCTCGGCGAATAATTTGAATATGTGTTCAAAACTCCAGGGGTTAGTATTTTGATCACCGTAGTTTTCTGAGATTATTGCGTAACTGTGTATAAAAAACAGTAATGACGTAAAATTAAGAAAAATGATGCTGTGTAGCAAAAGTGTACTCAGATCTTGATTCGAGCAGTGTATGCGAACGAGTTGTAAGCAGCAGCTAATCGCTAGTGTGACTAGGAATATCGATTTGCAGGTAATATATGGCTTACTGCGTGTCTGCTTTGTGAATAAGTCACTCAACAGATAAAAAGCTGATATCCCAGCGGTAAGTACTATGCTGATAGGGTATGAGCTTATCATACAGGTAATTAGCCTTACAAAATACAATCAGCCAACTAAATAGTCAGCCTGTGATCAGTAATCATCCTATGAAACTTCATAGGATCGCTCTCCCAAATCTATAACACAGAAACTAGCTAGTAGCGCAGTAATTGGCTATTGTATCCTGATTGGCAGCTACATGCATAAGCACCTGTTCTATGTTATCCATAGTTAAATTAACTGTTTGTAGCGCACGCGGGTCAGATCTAAATGCAAAGCCACCAATGCCAGGAGCCGATCCTAGTATGCGTGAGCCGCAATCGGCCAAATGTACAATAGCTGTGAGCCGCTCATTAGCAGGTGGAGTATGATGGCCAGCTATTGCAGTGGATATTTCGTCACTTAGCTTCCATTTTTTAGTCAATTGAGCTCCGTAGGCCGCATGGTCGATATTGCAAATGTGTTTTTCTACTTCGATCCATGAATTAGACCGAGAATCTATTTTCGTCCTAAAGGTGGATGACTTCGCAGCCAAGTCTCCGCTTAGCGCTGTCTTACCTAAATCATGTAGCAGTCCACTTACAAATGCAATTGTGGTATCAATTTTAACGGCATTTTCGTCTTGGGCTAGTTCTATCGTATTGATTAATTTAGCTAACTCCTGGGATATTAGTGCGACAGTGACAGAGTGAACCCATAGTTCATTTTTCGCTATACCGTAACCTTTACATTCACCTCCTAAAATCTTGCCGAAACTTATTCCTGAGACTTGCTTTAAGATTTCTCCATGTCCAAGACGCATGATTGCCATCTCTAAATTCTCAAAAATTTCTTGATTGGATAAAACAGGTTCTTTTTCTGACGGATCTAGTTCAGGAGGAGTATAGCCACTTTCTTTATTACTTATTTTTTCTAATTTTTTAAGTAACGTATTGGATAATACCTTATCAGTCGCTACCACATTCGCTATATCGCTATTTTCGATATCACGGTCCTTTAGCATAAACATCAGCCGCACAACAACATCGATTGAATTGGTCAGATTAGCAAACTGAGCAGCGTATTTATCGGTGATCATAATCGCTTATCAGGATGGCCATTTTCTTTTACAACGATTGATCCATTGGCCACGTTCACAATAACAGCGCGCTGTGATTGCCCTCCTAGGACTTCGGCTTTTACATTTATTCCGCGCGACTTAAGAGAAGTGCGTAGTGTATTTCTTATTTTAGGTCCTAAATTCAGCTGAGCGCGAGTTTTTCTGACTAGAAGAGTTAAGTGCTGTTTTTCACATGACCAGTCGGTCTGTGAATATTCAAAGTTTTCATCCGGCTCTAGTAGCTGTCTTGGTCCTGAAAAAGTACGAGGTGTGGAAAGTTTATTCGACATGCCCTCAGCTGCAAAATTGTTAGTCACACGTCCAGCAATCATGTTACACAATTCACCCACGATATCAGTCATGTCTGCTTCACTTAATTCTGCACCATCTTCCATTCCCATCAAGCGTCTTCCTGCAATTGCGACTAATTCTGGAGTAAATTGTATGATAACTTCTCCGTCAATTCGCTCTCCTGTAAAATTAATATGCGCTTGGATACAAGGGCCTCCTTGTGGAATTACTTCGGTTTTAGGAAATTCAAATGCGGTAAATCTTAGCTGAGTGTTAAGCACTGCGGTTAAGGCAGGTACTGCCATTAACCTTATATCTGTTTTTGAGTCCATCGTCTCGGAAGCACCAACTAGATATGTACTTATCTGACTTGCGTTTAAAACAGGCGAACCCGGAAGGGTTTTTGCAAAATCCTGAATCTTATCTAGTAATCCTTTCGGAGCGGTATCACCGTAGATGAACTGATTATTTGTTTTAACGATCTTATTAAGCCGTGAATCGGGAAGGATTACATGAGCAACGCCAGTTGTTTTAGAAACTGGATCGCGCATGACTAAACATACTCCAGACCCAATATTTTCGCACGCAAGTTCTGCGTCCTCCTTGTTAGTTACAAAAGATGAGCTGGGATGAATAATGGTACGTTGAGCACACATCTTAAGTAATATATCAGTGGGGTAGAATTAAAGCGAACAAAGGTTATACTAAAACATGAGCAGTTGTTCCAAGAAGAAAGCTGCATCCGTTATGTCTATATACCAGATTATTGTTCATTGTTAAGATTTCTTATATAAACAGTGCCTAGCATCAATGGGTAAATTATTTGTTACTCTTTACAATTACTGAGCAGGTTTAGGCGTATTGAGTTCAATTTGGCGTTTATTGGCAAGGTCATGAATGTGCTCTTTGAACTCTGGGAAATTATCTAGGACATGCTCCAACTTATTTTTACTTAATGTGTACACGTCTATGTAGTCGACTGCACGTATGCTAGCAGTTCTAGGCATACTTAGCAGTAGCGCAATTTCACCGAAGAAATTGCCCTCAGCGAGTGTCGCATAGACTGTCTTACCATCTTTAGAGACGACTTCAACACTGCCCCTACTGATAAAATACATGCTATCTCCAACATCACCTTGTTTGAATACATAGTCTCCAGGTGTGAAGACAATTGATTCTAAATTGATTACGATTTGCTCGATAAGACTTTCGCTTGCTCCTTTGAAAATAGGTACTTTTGCTATAATATCCTTATTCAAATGAAGGGATATTTGAAGTTTTAAGGAAGGGGGTAGCTCAGCTAAAACATCTTGCTCTGTATAGCCACGGCGTAAGTCCCACAGATTTGAGTAGTAGCCCTGTACTCTGTGTTGCATTTCAATCGGAATCTTCCGAAAGCGCATAAACGTACTTATTTTTTCTAAGCGCTCATTGAAGTGACTGCGTGCCACATCCAGTTTAGCGATTAAATTAGCTACTGAACCCACGACGTAACCATATAGCCCTGCACCAATAAGCTCCATTATCATGGCAAAAATGGTTTGTGTGGAAGTTACTGGTGTTACGTCACCGTACCCGATTGTTGTCATCGTGGTTATAGACCAGTACAAACTTCTTATGTAAAATAAGTACCCATTCGCGGTCCATTCAGGACCTATGTTACCGCCACCCACTGCTATCCATCCACATGCTGCCCAGTGCGCGACTATCATTACCCAAAAGCCTAGGAAAACCATGCGCAATATAGCTGGGTTAAAAAGATTTGCCTTGGACAGCTTCTGCATGAACTGTGCAATTCTGACCAACCGAAATAGTCTTATTAGGCGAGTTGACTTAATTAGTGCGCTATAGCCCACAATATATGACGCCAACATAACATCTAAAGGCAGTGTAGAAAGTAGATCTAAAATAAACCACCCCTTGAGGTAGCGGGATGCTATTTTAGAGGGATCGGTAATCTCACTATTACCTACTTGATAAGACGTTATAAAATGTAGGATCAGGTCTAATCCGAAAATACTTATCAGTGCTATATCAAAGTAGTATATCCAACCTTTAATGGGATAATGAAGAGCTAAACGAAGTGGAATTTCTATTGTAGCAGCAGTCGTCGTAAACAATACAAAATCATCCCAGATGTTTTTTATATGCGATTTATGGCTTATGATTAAGCGCTCGCGGAACGTTTTATCTCCCATGGGTATACAAAATTTAATCTATAAACATATAGAAGTTGGTAAATAGATCGGATCATCGGGGAATAACTTAAAGCAAGATTCACGTGGCATGGCCTAGAGGATCAATAAATCCCCAAAAAATGAATAAGTAACGCAGCTTTGTGTCGTAAGTTAATAAAGCGCATGCATTAAGCTAATAACAGACTTCCCCGTCCTTCAAGATAGCCTATTCACATACTACGAATCCGTGGATGTCGTCGCATTTTAATAATACTTTAGTAAAAAAAACTTTTTTTACTAAAGCTAACTAAAATTAGGCCGTTATATGTGACAATGTCTGTAATTAGCTCATTTTCCAACGTTGCGTCTGCGGTTGAACATCTAGGCCTGATTGCTGAAGAACTTGCGTTCGTCGCTCCTAATGAGGACACCGGTTTATTGAGTATCAACAGGTCAGTAATGGAGTTAAGTGATTTAATCCATCCAGAAACTCCTGAACCTATCAAAGCTGCTGTTTTAGCAGCTAAAGGGTGGATGGATTCAAGTTTAGATAATGGCTGTAAATTATCTGCAGCTACAATTGAAAGTTTAGGTAAGTGGCATGGCTGGATGGATGCAGCGATGGAAGCAACACGTCTTGGGGAAAAATGCCCAGATGTGCTACCAGAATGGTTGAATAAAGATGCTGGTGTTATCCCTGGTAAAATTGCTACTAAAGTTGCGCAAGAGCCAGAGGCTGCAAAAGATTTAGGCGAAGAGCCTGCTATTACTCTTAATTTAGATTCAGATCGTGATCTCATCAATGAATTCAACGGCGAGTCCGCTGAACTCTTGGCAAACATTGAGCAGGGAATTTTAGTTTTTGAAGAGAATCCAGATGATAGTGGAACAATCGACTCCATTTTTAGAGCGTTTCACACTTTCAAGGGTGGCGCTGCATTTTTACATTTAGGCGCAATTCGTGACTTGGCTCACGATTTGGAGTCCATGTTAGATGCTATACGTAAAAAAGAATTACGTATAAATTCTGATATCACAGATTTAATTTTGGCTGGTACAGACGCCCTTAAGTCATTTAGCCGTGAAATAACAGCGCAGCTACGCGGCGTTGGAGCTGGTACTCCAATATTAGTTCCTACTTTAGAATTACGTGAACGTGCAAAGAGCGCAACCAAGGGTGGTTCTGCAGCTCCACTAGGAAAAGCTAAAGCTCCAGCAGCACCTGTAGCTGCTGCTCCTAAAGCTGAGGCCGCACCCGCAGCTAAGGCTGCCGCTCCATTAGCAG
>Ga0208496_1000745_pt1 | contig 11884 bp, 7 predicted proteins | sample CryBogmetaGMA2M_FD_184552 | JGI IMG/M metagenome (GOLD analysis project Ga0208496, IMG submission 184552) | Freshwater microbial communities from Crystal Bog, Wisconsin, USA - MA2M (SPAdes) | ecosystem: Environmental > Aquatic > Freshwater > Lake | place: Crystal Bog, Wisconsin, USA | collected... | reverse complement strand
CGCCGACAATTTCGCGTATAGTCTTGCCCTGGAAAATACTGCGGGCGACTTCGTTAGGAAAACCGAGCTTTTTCATCCTAACCAAGGCTTTCAGTGCGCTCAGCGAATCGCCCCCTAAAGCCAGAAAATTTTCATTGACACCCACTTTATCAATGCCGAGGATATCCTGCCATAACTCCACCAATTCCAGTTCACGCGCATTACACGGTGCGGCATAATCGGCGCTCTCCGGCATGTCAACCACTTGCGGGGGAGGCAATGCCAATAAGTCAATCTTGCCATTTGGCAACAGCGGGAAACTGTCCAAACGGATTATAAATGAGGGGATCATATAACTAGGGAGGTTTTGCCGGAGAAAGCCCAGCAATTCGGCATGCTTGAATGTAACATTGAGATCAACGGTTAAATAGGCTACCAACACCTTACTTCCACGCCCATCATCCCGGGCTAGCACGATAGCGCGGGAAATACCTTTGTAGCGTTCAATGGCACAAGCGACTTCACCCGGCTCAACGCGAAATCCACGGATTTTGACCTGATGGTCCGACCGTCCGGCAAACACCACGTTCCCGTCCGGCTGATATTTGCCCAAATCCCCGGTGCGGTAACACATATCGTCGGCCACCCCGGAAAATGGATTGCTGACAAACCGGGTATGGGTCTGCTCTAGGTCGTTCAAATAGCCTTGTGAAAGATAAGGGGTGCGAATCCAAATTTCTCCCATTTCATCGGTTGCTGCCAATGTCCCTGCTTCGGTGACGAGCAACAGTTGGGAATCTTTAATGCCTTGTCCAATCGGAAACGGTGTTTGCTGGGATTGTGGATGGATAAGGAAATAGCCCATCGCCTGCGGGGTCTCGGTAGCCCCATAAAAATTGGTTTGGGCTGCGTTGGGTGCCACACTGCGCAGACGCCGGCTAGTCTTCAAACTCAATACGTCACCCCCCCAAAAGAAATGGCGCAGAATGGGCAGTTCCGTTTGTTGCACATCCGCACCTGTGATGATGATCTCGCCTAGGGCCGGGGTAAGATGGCAAATAGAAACTTGGTACTGTTCCAGCCACCCCACTAAATCGGTTGGATCGAAAATAACCGACTGCCTAGGGATGCATAAACGCGCACCAATGGACAAAGGGGTGAAAATATCCCTTAATAATGGATCGTGACTTAAACCGGACAGCATCGAGAAATGATCTTGCCCAGTCAAGCCGTGCTTGGTGACATGCCAATCAATGAAATGCGGAAGCGGTGCATGTGTGGTGACAATGCCTTTGGGCTGGCCGGTGCTTCCTGAGGTGAATGTGATGTAGGCAGTTTGCGCAGGGTCCACCTCGCCTAGGGCATCCTTTCCAAATTGACTGAAAGCTTCTACAGCCTCGACACCGGCGGCAGGCACCCGTAGAATTTTAACGCCTTCCTGGCTGTCGGGGATTTGATTCAGTTCGCTAGGCAAGGGGGCATCGCCGCAAATTATCACCAATGCCGGCTGGATGAGTTTTATGCTCAAGAGTATCCTTGCCGTTGGATACGCTGAATCGGCAATATTGAATGCGGCCCCAGATCGCAACACGCCCAACATCGCATACACCAAGGCCGGGTTACGGTCAGATAGAATGACAACCCGGTCATTTTTCCGTACCCCTTTTTCTGCCAGGCAATTAGCGATTTGTCTGCTTATCAGTTCCAATTCACCATAACTGCATTCACCTTGGCAAGAAACTAATGCAATGGAATCGGGTGTCGTAATAGCCTGTTCTAAAAAAGCCTTAAATAGTGTGCCACGCACTTCATAGTTCAAGGATACCCTTGGGTCGGGGATATTATTATTGTATTCCATCTTGAATCCTTAAATTAGTTGACTGATATATTCTTCCTTCGACTAAACCACTCTGCGGAATCCACACAATGGCGCGGCGGCAATTTCAGGCTCAACCGAACCGGAAGGGGCATAATCCCGCCCTTGTGAGTGCATGAAGCTTTCCGCCCACCCAGTTAACATAAACAGCATGGGAATAGTCTGTCCGCCCATGTATACGGTGGCAATCGCGATGATATAGCCCAAGTAAATGCTTGCCTGCGTGAACGCCAGCGAACCTCCGCTGTTAGGTGGATGCGGTTGCTTAATGCCAAATATCAGCAGGCGAACCATAGTGCCTATTAACACATAGAGAAAGCAGTAGAACGCAATTTTGCCGTGCATCAAAAACAGCAATAGATAGTGGTTGTCAATCGACGGTGCTTCGGGTATTGCCGGCCATTTGGTCAAGCCCCAGCCGAAAAGTTCTTTTTGCTTGGCTATATCGACATAAAGTTGGATCAGTTCGTAACGATAACAAGCCGTTTCCTGATTGTCATCCTTGGCATTTGCCCGCCCCACCGAAGCGTAGGCGAGGAATGCCGACAGTGCAGGCACACCAACGGCCACCAAAAGCACCAATACTACCATGAAGGCCAGTAACTTTTGCTTCATCCGTCCGGCAGCGACTATGAAACCAGCCAGAAATCCAGCCAACCAAGAACCCTTGGCAAAGGTGATGAAGAACCCTCCGGTAAGAATCAGCGTCAAGAAAGCCGGGAACTTGATAGGCAACCAAGGCAATAGCTTCCATTTATCCGGCCATGCGCCAGAAAATTGCAACCAGCGCTGCAGTCTGAAGCCCAGCATCATAATGATGCCGGCCGACAGCGCATGCCCGTATGGCCCTGCTGTACGGGCCATGCCGAAGCGGAACGTGATCATCCATCCCTCGCCTTGGCCGGGGAAAAAAGGGCTAAGAACCACTCTAAAAAGGTTCACACCGAAACGGGTTTCCCATGTGTTCAACATCGCGACGATGGCGAGGCAAGCGACGACTCGGCGGGCGAACTCATAGCGCATACCGGCTGGTTCGATAAAGCTTTTCGCCATGAAATACGGTGTGAGCACCGAGAACAGCATGGTGAACATTAAGTTCTGCGCATCGGAATAGCCGGAAGCCTGAAGCTCCGAATTGAACACAAGTCCGGCGTAAACCAACACCACGACATCCAGATGGCTGAAACGATAGCCCTTGAAGCCTCCACGCATCATCGAGACGATGAAAATGACTAGTGCCACACCTTGGTTAAAGGTCGGGTCAGGCACACCTGGCGTGATAACTCGGTAATAATCCGGCAGGCACAGCAATGTCGGAATATAAATGCGAAAGAATGCATTGCTGGGAGAAGAACCCATCGCCATGCGGAAAGCCAAAAACGCCGGCAGGAAACCGATGAAAGACAGCATAGGACTGCCTCCGGCCTGACTCTAAACGGAGGGTTTATGGATAGGTCTCGCGGGTACGCCGACAGCTATCTCACCCGGCCCGACATCCCGCGTGACGACCGCGTTCGCGCCGATCACCGCGCCTGCGCCGATATGCACACCGGCCAAAACGGCGACACCCCGGCCTATCCATGCACCCCGCCCTATATGGACTGGCTTTGCATCATGTCCACTATCGCGGATCGGTTGGCCCTCGGCGATTTGGTGGTTGGCATCGCGGATGCTTGCGTATTCACCGACCATGACGCCATCCTCAAGCACTACAGAGGCATGTGATACGATATGGACACCCCTAGACAACACCACGCCTGAGCCTATTTCGATGCGGCCTTCATCCTGGGTTTCCAAGTAGAGTTCGCGGTAGAGATAAAGGTTTTTCCCTAGCACAATATTCACAGTGCCATGTATTTCGGGCATACCCAGCACCACGACAGAAGGGTGTAGGCATCCGCCCAACGCCGTGCGTAAGCGCGCATGGGCCCACAGACGCCGCCAAGCAGACAACCGATTGTAAAATCTTGCTAACGGCGAGAGGATAAATATCAGCAATTTTTTTTTCATGTTGCTCATTTATATTCGATCAGGAGGCGTTTCTGCCTGTTTCGCCGGTCCCGCATCCAAGCGATCTGCCCAAAACAAATGGGGATTTGCTGGAGATGCGAATGAATCCCATAAAGCAATAGTGTCAGCGGGTTGTCCCGTGCCTTCCACCTAACTTTGACAGCAGTACGAATCGCCAGCCCCCCTAACGACACCGTCACCAAAACTAGCGGCCACCATGAACCAAAAGCGAACCCGGCAAAAACACCGGCCATTGGCAGTCCCAGCAAAACCATGGCATGTATCCAGTTGCGCTTTGCCTCCCGCACCCACAATGGAAACGGCCCGTCCTTTAGCCGGTCTGCAACATCCGCGTAAGCATAACCGGCACGAAATGCCCTCCGCCAATAAGCCGCCCAGCCAGTCATGGCAAGATCGTGGCCTGTCATGGGCCGGTCCACATGTAGGATGGAGTATCCCAATGTGCGTATCCTTTGGCAGAGTTCTGGCTCCTCCCCTGCAATCAGGCTGGCATCGAATCCATTGACCTGCTCCAGAACTGTGCGTCGCATGATTGCATCGCCGCCGCAAAACTCAGACGGCCCCGGAGGGTAAATCCAGTCGAGATCAAGCACACGGTTGAACAAGGATTGTTCTGGATGGATTTCCCGGCGGTGGCCCCATACCACAGCCACCTTTGGGTCGCTGAATTCACCCAGCGATTGTGCGACAAAATCGGCATGTAGCACCGTATCGCCATCAAGGAATAGCACATATTCACCCTGTGATTCACGCCAGCCCGCATTGCGGCCAAGCGCGGCGGAGGGGCGTTCCGGCCTGACTTCAATGACCTTGGCACCAATCTCCTGGGCATCCTTGACACTGTTGTCACGGGAGTCGGAATCGACATAAATGATTTCCACCGCACCGCCTGGCTCATGCATGGTTTGCACGGAGTGCAAGCAACGGACCAGCCGTTCGCCTTCGTTACGGCCTATGACCACCACGGAGAGTAGTGTGGTGGGTAGTGAAGATATAGGTTTCATAAGTCAAGGTTTGCCCGATGTTTTGTAGATTCTGCTTTGCTATTAACGTTGCGTCGTTGCGTGAGACAAAAAATCTTCGCCCATTTAATGACCTGCCGCGTTGAGTGACATCAGTCAAATACTATACACGAAAGTAGGTCGGGTTAGTGTAGCGTAACCCTGCAAAGCCTAACCACTACTGTTGTTTGAGATACGGCGCAAAAAGACGCTTACACATCAAGCAACTCCGCAAATAGATTTTTATAGTTTTCCAGGCAAGCACTACTGGAATAATGGGTTTGAAGCCGCACTGTGGCGGCTGATACGATAAGGTTCAACGCCCCCACCGGTGTTTGTCTGAGTTTGGCTAGGGCTGCTGCCAAGTCATCGGCATCATCGGCGCGGAAGTGTAAACCCGTGGCGTCAGCCTCCACCAATCCGGCTGCACCACCCTGGTCGGGCACCAAAACCGGTATCCCGGCGGCCATCGCTTCCAAAATAGCAAGGCCAAAGGGTTCAACCGGACACAAATGTAAAAGCACATCGCTGGTCGCCAACTCATTTTCAACCTCAGCACAGAACCCCTCGAACACTACATTAGGATGGTTTTCCAAAGCACGGTTCCGTAACAGGTCAAAATCCCAACCGGTGCCAAAAACCCTGATTGGAAGGTCGCGCAGGTCCGGGTGCCGGTCCAATGCATCCAATAGCAAATCAATGCGTTTGATCGGATCGACACGGGAAACGACAATGACCTTGCGGATGCCGTTTTCAACAAACGGGGGATGGCGGGGCGCGGAAAGGATACGGCTATCTGGCAGGAAATTGCCTACGACTACGATCTGATCGGGATTGACATGGTTGGCAATCAGGCGTTCGCGCACAAAGTTCGACACCGCGACAAAAGTCACGTTCTTGCCGTTGAGCATTTTTTTCCGCCCGTAGCTTTCCCGTTCATCCGTCCCGCCATGGACTAGGTGCAAATGCACCGCGTGGCGGCGGTAAAAGAAGTTCCAGAAGCTAAACAGCAAAGAGTGGACCACTCCTGTCGCTGCAAATGCAATCTGCTTGTTTTCGGACATGAGATGCCTAAGCTGAAAGATCAGGTCTTTTAGGCTTAGGAACGGGACGGCACGGATGCCCATCTTTTCAGCCTCGACCAAGGCTGGACCCGGTGGGGTCAGCAACACCGGCATGAACACATCCCTTAGTCCATCCAAAGTGTATAGGGCCATGCGTTCTGTACCGTAAAGGTTGCCGCTGTGCAGCGCATATAAAAAAATTGGTTTCATGCGGGGGATTGCATCCTGTTTATTTTTAAAGCGAGACCACAGGTTAAGTTTGGCTTTTTCATTATAAGCATTGTACTCCTTCCCCTTTTCTGAGTAATAGCCTCCTTTAGAGTAAACCTCCAAATTTGTAACGATGAAGCTGATCGCTTTGAGTTCCAATTTCTCCAGGATTGACACTGCCCGAGTCAATTCGCCCTTAGTCACATCATGCGCTTTGACCAACAAAAGGGTGTGGTCGGCTATCGCGCAAAGAAACTCGGCATCGGCGGAAAACAATACTGGCGGTGCGTCAAGGATGACGACCGGGTAGAGGGTTTTCAAGAAGTCGATTATTTCTCTTAATTTATCATAGCCATATAAGTGCGGATTGGCCGGATAGCCGACACTGATCCTATCCGGGAGCAATCCATCGGCCAGGGAAATAGCCTCTTCCACCGTACCCTCGCCATTAATCAGATCAATCAAACCGGTCTGAAATTGATCAGCATGATAGCGTGGGTCGGATTTAAACGCATTGACTTCAAGCACTAAGGACTTGACACCCAAATCGCCAAATTCCAGGGACAAATCGAAAGCCAGATTAGTCACTCCCGCCTCCGGCTTGACCGATGTGAGCAAAAAAATTCGAGTATCATGCAACTGATGCTCACGCTCCAAGGCAACGGCAAGCCGGCGTTTAATGTCAGCCATGACCCGGCGCCGGTCGAGGCTCTCGCTTGGCTCATATAGTCCGGCCAAGGGAGTGTATCCAAGAAAATTGTATACTTGGTTGGGCGTTCTGATCAAACCACTTAATTTAAACTTGATAAAATCAATCAACACAGGAACAATCAGCCCAATGATAATCGATGCCAAGCTGGCAATCACGGCAATTTTTTTGCCCCCGCCCTTACCTTTCGTTGGCTTCAGGGCTTTAGAATCCATTCTTGCCATGCTTGGCGCGTGAAACTCAATCATCAACTTGTCCTTGCGGAGTTCCACTTCCTCCAGTTGATTTTGGAATCTTCTGATTTCATTGTTATAGCCGAGCGCCAAATTGTATTTCTCGCTGAACCGTTTGGACTCGGTTTGGTTTTTTGCAATTTGGCGGTTGATTCCATCGACAATGCCTTGGGCCTTGATTACGTCAGATTTTCTTTGTAAAATCAACACCCTTCCTACCCGCCGCGTGACTTCCTCAGTACCCCGGTTTAATTCATTGTCCACTTCCCTTAGTTCGCGCTCAATGTTTTTCTTTAAGGGGTGTGATTCTTCCAGCCCGCTTAACATTTCAAGCAGTTTGGTACGGCGCAGATTGACATTCCCTTTCAAAGTGTTCAGCGTGGGGTCCACAGAAACTTGCTCGAAAGACGCGGCATCTAGGGCTTCTCGGTTTTCCCTGCCTTGGTCGTCCTCAAACACCGCTTTAGCACTTTTTGCAGCAATCAAATTACGTTCGGCGATTTCTAGGGCCGCCTTGCTGTCGAGTAGGACCTGGTCAAACGGATTGACCGTATTTTCGCTAAATGTTGTAACCCCCAAGTCTTGGGCAACGGCCGTGCGTTGTGCCATGCGATAGTTGATTTTTTTGATTAGCAGTTCGCGTCTGGCATCCAACAAGGCGATACGCGCATCTTTTTGGGTAAAAAAGGATTCGCTTTTGGATTTCTCAATGTAAACTTTGACGATGGTATTGACAATTTTGTCCAAAGGCATTGGCTTGTTTTTGTCCATGGTCCAATCCATGCCGACGTTCATCAGGTAGCTATCCTTGACGACAGTTACTTGGATTGCATCGGCTAGCCGCTCCGCCGCTGAACGCAAGCCTTCCTCATTTTTGTCTTGTGCATCTTCCAAACGCTTGAGTGCCGCACGGAGTTCTGGTGGCACCTGCTGTTCCATTTGTGTCTGTTCAAGATCATCATCCTGGCTTTCTTGCATGATTTCATCAAATTCACTGGATGGGTCGCCAATTTTTACCGCGTTTTCCTTCATTACCTCCAAGCGCTTTTCATAGGCCAGACGTATCTGGTTCTTCCATTGTTTAGTGAGTTCCTTGACTTCGTTTATCAAGGGTGTTTCATCAATGGCGATAAACTCTCCCATCTTAGGGTCCAACCAAATAAAGTTTTTCTTCCTATGCATATTCAGGGTTTTAAGGGCTTCCAAGGCCACTTCATAGGATTTGACCATAAGGGCTTGCTGCTCTTGAAACTGGTGCAACTTTTGATACGAGTCGAGTTCTGTCTCCTTTTGTTCCGACAACACCGTCGCAAAGCGCGGTGAGAGGTAAACCTTTGCCATTACAGAATAGACATACATATTGCGCTTTTTATAGGCTACAAATGCGCCGGCACAGAGCACCACTAAGGCTGCTATAAGCCCGTAGCGCCAATATTTGCGCAGGCTTTCTTTAGGTACTACTGCGCCTTCGGGCTTCTTTGGTAGATCGGCAAGCTGCGCGGAGCCGACACCTGGGGATGTCATAGGCTCACGTCTAGGTCAGAAAGTGCCAAATGATTTGAGCGTAAGCAAGGACGCAAAAGGGTTGACCTTTTGAATGACATAACCCACTTTGGCCTCCCAACTGCGGGCCACATAAACGATGTCGCCCTCTTCTATGGACATGTTGAGGTTAGGATCGGGATGCAACAGGTCTTCCATGTCGATTTCCAAATGGGCTTGCTTGGAGGGACGGATCAAGTGCAAGGAAGCCAAGTTGGCATCGGGTGTCGGCCCACCGGATTGGCTCAAGGCATCCATGAAAGACATTTGCGGGGTCAGCCGGTAGACCCCCGGCTTTTGCACAGCACCTAGCACATAAACCGAGGTGTCTGCCGAGTCGGGGATGTAAACGGTGTCGTTGCGCATCAACTGCACATTGAGACTCATATCGCCTGTCAACAACCGCTTGATGTCGATCCAGAGGATTTTGTTCCCCCGGATGATGGAACAACGAGTCAATACCTGTTCTGGACGCAACAGCGGCAAACCGCCGGCCTTGGCTAAAATCTCCAACAGCAGCGGTGGATATTCGAATTGTAAGGCTCCAGGGTGCTCGACCCGGCCCAACACGATGACTCGGTTGGATGAATAAGTGTCAACCCGCACGGTTGTGAATATGTCTTGGTAGTAGCGGGAAAGTGCTTTAGAGATGGCCTTTGCCGCTTCTTCCCGCGTCAGATTGCGCACAAACAACACTCCTGCGACGGGAAGCGTTATTTTGCCGTCCGGCCCTATTGTATGTTGTCCGCTGAGTTCTGCCCTGCCTAGCACATCAACTTGAATATGGTCACCATCCCACACACGGTAATCAGTTTCCACATCTGCCTTAAAAGCTTGGACCACTTCATCGCTTGAATAGGTGTTGATTCTTCGATCAGGCACTTCGAACACAGTCCCCGCATCACGCGTTGGATTGGGTACAAACTCCCATGAAGTACAACCCACAAGCAACAGAACCGGCAACAACGCAAACCACTTGACAGGCCTAATCGGGGGAAAAGAACTCATGAGCTAAATTTGCCTACACTCTCGACCTAAAGCCACTGACCTAAGGATTTTCGGTTCACCCTGAGCAAAGTCAAAGGGTGGGCGGAAAAAATCGAATTTGTTGAGGGAAATCCTGTCCAGGTAGGCGGGTTAGGTGCGAATAACGCCAAACGTGATGTTTATATAGACTTTTCCGCGCACCTATCCCGACCTACGTTTTTTGCTAAACTGAGAATTGATGCATCGTCTTCAGCAATTCTCATTTTGAGCCAAAACGATGATTGTGGCCCATCATTCCGACCGGGATGCTGGCGTTCTAGCCAAAATGAGAATTGCTACATCGTCTTATGAAGGCTTGACAATGGCTTCGAGAGCGGCTTCTGTTGTTGCGAACATTTCAAATATTTCGCTGAGCCGGGTTAGTTCCAAGAGCGTCTGCACATTTTTAGAAATGCCACTGAGTAGCATTCGACCTTCCTTTGCACGAATCAATTTGAAGGCCGATATTAAGACTGACAGGCCGCTTGAGTCGATGAAACTGACCCCGCTCAAATCGACAATCAGCTTTCCCTCCCCGCTTTCAACGATGGCCTTCAAGCTTTCCCTCGCCTCGGGGGCATCGGTTGCCACCAAACGACCGCTAATTTTTACGATGTCTATGTTATTTTCTTTTTGGTGCGTCTGAATCATAATCTCACCTGAATTGATTTCACTTGGGCAAAAACGTAAGGGGATAATCTTGGGCTGCGTCCTTGCGCAATAACTGTTAAATGCTACCATAGCCCAGTGGATGTCACAAACGGAATCGCCTCAAAACGGTTCACCCCGCCAAAGTGCTTTGATCTTAATCGGATACCAAGCGGGCGTTAGCAGACGCCTCGGAATATTCATAATGCGGTGCAAAGGTGTCAACAACCGATGCCATGCAGGCTTCGTTATAACCCTCTCCACCACTTGGAATCTAAGGTCAAAGCCAACTTCCCGCTTGATTTCGGACGGATAGGCTTGCCCGAACCATCTTTCTGCGACTGCCAAGTAGAAGCCCAAGGCACGGTGATATTCAGGGTCCACCCGCATAAATAGTCCCGGCCAATCCAAACCATTGTAATATGCCCGCAACTGGACGAATTCCAGCAACTGGCGTAGGCAGAAGACAAATTTAGCATGGTTCTTGTCTTGAATTTGGGTGTGAAGGAAATTATGCAATAACCGGGTGGATGGGTCCGGGCATTGCACCCAGGTGTCGGTATCCGGCAGATTAAGGGTGGCAACTTCCACTCCTTCGACCATACGTTTATCAATGAGAGGGTCATCTAGAAAGCGATGATGCAATTCAACACTCACTGGGAGTTCATTATGAAGTAAGGGAGGCAGGTGGTGTGCCTCCAGAGTCTCAATGCTATGTTCAGGGTCTAAGCCGTAATTTTCCTGTTGTAAGAGTGCAAACACCTCTTTGGCGCGGTCGGCAGGTACGAGTAGATCGAGGTCGCCGATCACCCTATCCTCGGCACTGGGGTATTGCCTAGGCATTAGTGCAATCGCACCTTTCAGCAACAATGGCTTGATATCGATGCGATTAAGCCGTCCGGCAACCGCGACCAGTTCATCGTAGAGTATCTTGTTGCGCTCCCGGTTTAGAGCTTGCATGCCGTCCAGATAGTCCTGCACCTCGTCGGGCAACTGACCGGTCAAACCTTTTCGGTGCAAGGCAGCAGCTAGGGCGGGGGTCACTAAGTGATTCCCGGCCAACCAGCAGACCTTTTGCCAATCAATGCCCCGGTTGGCGATGGCGGTTCTAACGGCGGGATCAATGGTTTCGCCTACGGCGAGGCAAGCAGTTAAAAAATGCAAGGAGCTTGAGGTATTCATAGGGGATGCCAACAAAATGTTACGCTCGTTCCCAAGCTCCGCTTGGGAATGCGGTATCGGAAGCTCTGCTTCCCAACAATCATGCACTCACTGCAACCCCGAGCATGATAATCGCACCAAATAGCACACTGATTGTACCATAAGATACTAGACTTTCATGGCAACCTGACCTACAGTTTAAACGTAAGCGACGGCGTTGCAAACCCATTCATGCACGGGTTTCCGTCCCAATGGTTGGAAGTGATAACGCGTACAAGTTCCAGTCCACTCTGCAAATCTGGATACGTTAAGGCATAAGCCGGTGCCGAACTAGCCCAGCGGACGATGGCTTCAAGCTTCTCTTGGGTGAGATCACGGATCACTGCATCGGCTTCGACCACTCT
>Ga0208496_1000743_pt1 | contig 11892 bp, 9 predicted proteins | sample CryBogmetaGMA2M_FD_184552 | JGI IMG/M metagenome (GOLD analysis project Ga0208496, IMG submission 184552) | Freshwater microbial communities from Crystal Bog, Wisconsin, USA - MA2M (SPAdes) | ecosystem: Environmental > Aquatic > Freshwater > Lake | place: Crystal Bog, Wisconsin, USA | collected... | reverse complement strand
GGGACATCTGTCGTTGCCCCCAGTTTGCCATCCTTGGACGCTGGATTTCGGCATCCCTGCCGAAATGACGGGTCTCCAACACTTGTGTATAACGATGAGAGCTGGAGCTTGGGAACGAGCAAACCCCGTCGCGCTTCGTCAGGGCGAACGGTTAAGCTTTGCACCCGTCCCGCCTTAAGCTGATAGCTGGAACTTGAAAGCTTAGGCTAATTTACTAATTAAACGATAACTACTAACTATGAATACCGCCAAACAAGAAGTCCAAACTCTGCTACATAAAGTTACCCGATGACTGCACCTTGGAAGATATTCAATATCATCTTTATGTGTTGAAAAAATTAATCATGGCATCGCCGTTGCTGAACTGCAGGGGGCGGTATCACAAGCCGAAGCAGTAAAGCGTTTATGGCAATGGCTGTCGGAGTAAATTGGTCGCGTGAGGCACTAAATGATGTGGAGTTTAACGCTGCATACATTGCTAGGGACTCTGTTTTCTAAGCGAAAGCAGTGATGAAAAAATTATTTTCAGCAAGTAATAAATTAAGCACATTCCCAAGAATGGGAAGAATTGTTCCCGAAATCGGCAACGATAATATAAGGGGGTTGTTCGTTTACAGCTACCGATTGATTTATCGAATAGAAGAAAATCAAATCTTGATCGTTGCCGTCATTCATGGCAATCGCCTGTTAAAATCCGACACTGACCGATTTATCCCTGATTGACAGCATACAATGCCCCATCACCCCGTCTCGAAACAGATCATACGCCGCCCCGTCCCGCAATTGAATGGACATTTTCCAAACCTGTCCCCGCTTCTTCAGCGCATTTACCTGTCGCGCAACCTGACCGAACCGGAAGAATTGGACCGTACCTTGGCCAAGCTACCCTCGCCTTGGTTATTGTCGGGCATGGAAAACCTAGTCGGTCATTTGGTCAAAGCCATCAAAGACAAGAAACATTTGCTCATCGTCGCCGACTTCGATGCCGACGGTGCGACGAGTTGCGCAGTGGGGGTGCTGGGCCTTAAAGCGATGGGTGCGGAGAAGGTTTCCTACATCGTCCCCAACCGCTTTGAATTCGGCTATGGCCTGACCCCGGAAATCGTTGCCGTCGCCGCGAGACACCGGCCAGACGTACTGATTACCGTGGATAACGGCATTTCTAGCATTGAGGGTGTTAAAGCGGCGAAAGCCTTGGGACTGACTGTCCTAGTCACTGACCATCATTTGCCCGGCGAGGAATTGCCTGAATCCGATGCGATTGTCAACCCGAATCTGGTCGGCGACCCCTTCCCCTGCAAAGCCTTGGCCGGTGTCGGTGTGATGTTTTATGTGTTGATGGCTTTGCGGTCACGCTTGCGGGAAAACGGCTGGTTTACCCAAACCGGGATTCCCGAACCGAACTTGGCCCAATGGCTGGATTTGGTGGCATTGGGCACCGTCGCCGACGTGGTGGCACTCGACCGGGTCAACCGTATCCTTGTCTATCAGGGATTACTGCGCATACGCCGGGGACACGCCCGGCCCGGCATTGTTGCCTTATTGGAAATCGCCGGACGCAAACCGGCTTCAGCGGTGGCAGCGGATTTGGGTTTTTTTGCCGGACCCAGGCTAAATGCAGCGGGACGTTTGGAAGACATGGGGCAAGGCATTGAGTGCCTGCTCTGCGAAGACGTGGCGGTGGCTAAGTCCATGGCCACCCAACTCGACCAACTCAACCGGGACCGCCGGGAGATTGAAGACCAGATGAAGCTGGATGCCTACGCCATCCTCGCCAATTTGGACACAGTGAAGCGGACTAATGATTTGGCGGGGGTTTGCTTGTTCGATGCTTCCTGGCATCAAGGTGTCATCGGCATTCTCGCCTCTCGTGTCAAAGACAGGCTGCACCGTCCGGTGATCGCTTTCGCCCCGGCCGGCAACGGTGAAATCAAGGGTTCCGCCCGTTCCATCCCTGGCGTCCACATCCGCGACGTCCTGAGCAATCTCGCCTCCGCCCAGCCTGGTTTACTGACCCGTTTTGGTGGGCATGCAATGGCTGCCGGGCTTAGCCTTGACGAATGCAGTTATCCGGAATTTGCCAGGTTATTTGATAATGAGGTTAGGAAACATTTAGTGGGCTTGGATTTGGCCCACACAGTGCATAGTGACGGGGAATTGTCTCCCGACGAATTGCGGCTGGAAAGCGCCGAAATTCTGCAACAGGCAGGGCCTTGGGGCCAAGGTTTCCCTGAACCCTTGTTTGATGGTGAGTTCGACGTGGTCCAATCCCGCATCGTCGGTGAAAAACATCTGAAGTTGGTGCTAAAAACGCCAGACCAAAAACGCATGATAGACGGCATTGCATTTTTCGTCGATGACCCGGAAAGCTGGCTGGGTTGTCAGCGCATCAAGCTTGCTTACCGGCTGGATGTCAACGAATTCCGGGATAACCGGTCCGTGCAGATGAGAATTGAGTATATGGAAGGGTAGATACTATATGGACATTATATTAATTCACGGCATGGGGCGGACACCGCTGTCCATGCTTGTTTTAAGCCATCGCCTACGCTCAAGAGGGTTCTCTACTAGGCTTTTTGGCTATTCGCCAACCTTCGAGGCTATAGAGGGTTGTAAGCTAAGACTGGTCTTCTTTATTCGGAAAGCGACAGGGTCACGCCCTTATGCGCTGGTTGGTCATTCCCTAGGAACTGTTTTAATTAGGGCCGCGCTTCCCTGGCTTAAGTACAACCCACCTACGGCTTGCTTTTTTCTGGCACCCCCAAGCCAAGTCTGCCAGACTGCTAACTTCTTTGCAGACAATCTAATTTATAGGCTGTTAATGGGTGAAATGGGCCAGCTGCTCGCCAACGGGAACTTCATGGCTTCGCTCCCTTTACCATCCGTGCCCACACGGATTTATGCCGGCATCGGCGGGCCTGTAGGCAAATTTTCCCCTTTTGGAAATAAACCCAACGATGGGGTTCTGACGGTGGAAGAAACTCAAGGTTCATTGGATATTCCTGTCACCTTGGTTCCATCAGTGCACACATTCATCATGAACTCAAGCATGGTTGTCGACGATATCATCAATAACCTAGGTGATATCCAATAAAGAACTATCCCAAGAGGCGGGATGAACTATTTCCAACTCGTTTCCAATCTCTATTTCTCATCGTTGCTGGGTAAAGAATTCTCACGCTAACTTAGCGTGAGAATTCTTCTGGGCATCATCTTTTAAACGGTGGACGAACCCACCTTTTTGGCTTAGGCGAATAAGTGGAATTTGGAACGGCAAAACTTGTACCGGAAGCCACCTGAAACTGGTCTGGACCTTCCTCGTTGATGATGAGTCGATGGTGAATACGACCGTCCGGGCTCAATGTTGTTGAATAAAGCTCTAAATTCCCTTCACCCAACGGGGAAGAGTTAGTGGCGGGTTCAGAACCCGTCCGTACTGGGTGATTCAACTCAAGGCTTCGCCGCTTTTTGGTCCGCCCCCGTTCCGAAGCGACTCTCGCTGCACGCCTTCCCCTTTGGAAGTTCGCCGTTAGTTTTCCGTCCGAGCTTGGGCCGCTTTGCCGTTCAAGCAGTCCATAGTTGGTCTGTGGCGGGCTTGCTCCCCCCCATCCCAAGCCATGGCTTTTCTGGTTGTGGGCGAACAGCGGCTTTAGGGTTGCCGGTCCCTGAAAGGCGCTTCCCTTCAGTTTTCGATCCAAATTGCGCCTAGTTAGCCATTCACGCATTTCAGCGAGACTGTTTTTCTTTTCGACAACAATTTTTTGCCCATCATGACTGAGGGGATGCTGTTCTTTAATATCCGGCCCACCTTGGGCAATGCTGGATTCGACGGCGGATGCCAGCCTTGCCGAGATCAAAATAACAAGCAGAGTATACAAGCCGATGATTCGCAACCTATTCACATTTTTATTGCCATAGTTTCGATATTACATTCCGATGTTACACCGGGTGCGATCAAAAGTGATGCACACGACTCGGGGGCGTATTGAAAATACGCTTGGAGTGCAAGGCTTGCCTTGCCTGTTCGCGCCATCGCAAGGCAAGCCTTGCACTCCCGCATCATTTATAATCGCACCCTTACGCACCAGAGCAGAAAGTGTTGGCGGTAAAGTGCCAAACGTGAATGGTCCGTTGCGTAATATTAGTTACAATTGTAAAACGAATTACAAAATGATGTTACGCTTCGTATTGTAATCCGGTCTGGGCATTAGGGCTAAGGCTGGACAGGCTACTGTTAAAGTGGAATAATAACTCCATATATTTACATCCCTACTTTTCTGAACGCTCATACAAGCAATTTCGAACCCTCACTCAGGCGAGTCCATTCGTGAAAAAGTTGGCCCGCTAGTTTTATCCGCATTGATTCTCGTCGTTGCGCTAGGTGCGACCTTTGGCGTTTGGCATTTGGCCCGAGAAGATGACAGACGTGAGATAAAGACCAACTTTGATTTTCGTGTAGATGAGACCATCAGCCGCCTGGAGCAGCGTATGGCTGCCTATGAGCAAGTTTTGCGGGGTGTGAGAGGGCTGTTTGTCAGTTTAAAGTTTGCCAAACGCGACGAATTCCATGCTTATGTCGAGTCACTGCACCTTGAAGAAAACTATAAAGGCATCCAAGGCGTTGGTTTTTCCTTGATCGTGCCAAAGTCTCAAAAAGATCGGCATGTTGCCACCATTCGCAAGGACGGCTTCCCCGGGTACACTCTTCGCCCCAAGGGGGAGCGAAATCCTTACACTTCTATCATTTATCTCGAACCTTTTAATTGGCGTAACCAGCGCGCTTTCGGTTATGACATGTTTTCCGAGCCGGTGCGTCGCGCAGCCATGGAACAAGCTCGCGATCAGGGTAAAACAAGCATGTCAGGCAAGGTTGTCTTGGTGCAGGAAACCGACAAGCAGGTTCAATCGGGTTTCCTGATGTATCTGCCGGTGTATAAAAAAGGTTCAACGCCGGTAACTCTGGAAGAACGGCGCACTCAAATCATCGGTTGGGTGTATGCGCCGTTTCGCATGGGCGATCTGATGGCTGGTGTAGCGGGGGAGCACACTGGTGAATTGGATTTCAGAGTCTACGACGGTGCGGAAGTTGCCGACTCAATGCAGATGTACGAATCCTATACTGGCGGACGCCATGAGTCAGGGTTGTCGTATCTTCGAACGGTCAAGCGCTTAGAAATCAACGGCCATCCTTGGACTTTGGTGATCGACCCTTTGCCTTCCTTCGCGGAGCGAATCGGCGGGGGTAAGCCTAAGGTTATCGGTATCGCTGGCATAGGTTTGAGCCTGTTGTTGACCTTGGTGACGTGGCTTTTAGCAACGGGCCGTAAGCGTGCACTGGCCCTTGCCACGGAAATGAACTGTGAATTAACCGAAAGAAACCAACAATTGGATTTTGCCAACCGCCGGCTTTCCCGCGCCACACGCCTGAGGGATGAGTTTCTTGCCAATATGAGCCACGAATTGCGGACCCCGCTCAACGCGATATTGGGTATGACGGAGGCTTTGCAAGAAGAAGTCATTGGGCCGATAGTCGATCATCAGCGGCAGGCTCTTCATACCATTGAGGTAAGTGGAAATCATCTGTTGGAGTTGATAAACGATATTCTTGATTTGGCGAAGATAGAAGCCGGCGAGATTGTTTTAGATTGCGTTCCGGTTTCCATGCAGCAGTTATGCAAGTCAAGTCTGCTGTTTGTCAAGCAGCTAGCCCAACAAAAAAGCATTTGTCTTGAGGTGAGCATACAGGCCGATCTGCCCTATTTCCTGCTTGATGAACGGCGTATTCGACAAGTATTGATTAATCTACTCAACAATGCGGTAAAATTTTCACCCGAGGGAGGGGATGTCAAGTTGACGGTGCGTCTCGACCAGACGACAAATAATAATGGGGCTTCGCTCAAAAGTGATGTTTTGCTGATTGAGGTCATTGATCAGGGGATCGGCATCGCCCCGGAAGACATAGGCAAGCTTTTTCAGCCCTTCGTCCAGATCGATGGTGCCTTGAACCGCCAATATTCCGGCACTGGTCTGGGTCTGGCGATGGTAAAACAGATTGTTGAGCTAAATGGCGGTAGAGTGGAGGTGTGCAGTGAAGTCGGCAAGGGTAGCCGCTTTGCGGTTAGTCTGCCTTGTGATAAATTGGCAGCGTCTACTACCGAGTTGGCTGTAAAAGCCCAACTCGATACACTCCCTAAGTTGGACGAGTCACCAGAAAAGCCTCACTTGCTGTTGCTTGTGGAGGACAATGAAGCCAACATGTACACCTTTTCCAGTTATTTAAAGGCGAAGGGTTATCGCCTTTTGCTGGCACGAGACGGCAATGAAGCGGTCAAGTTGGCCCAAGCGAATCTCCCATCCTTAATTCTGATGGATATACAACTGTCTGGAGTGGATGGGCTAGCGGCTATACGCCGGATACGCAGCGATAAGAAACTGGCCAATATACCGATTATTGCGTTGACCGCTTTGGCTATGCCAGAAGACCGAGAAAGATGCCTTGCAGCCGGTGCTGATGACTATCTCAGCAAGCCAGTGAAACTTAGCCAACTTGTCGGCAAGATTCAAAAGTTATTATTAAGATAAGGATAAACAGCCAATGGCGCAATCTTCCATATTAGTGGTTGACGATGAACCCTTTAATTTCGATGTGGTTGAACTGTACCTAAGGGGACTCGATTATAATTTGCACTATGCCGCGAGTGGCAAAATGGCACTTGATTATTTGGATTCCTATCAACCTGATATCATTCTACTGGATGTCATGATGCCGGAAATGGATGGGATCGAAGTCTGCAAGCGCATCAAATCCATGTCAAAATGGCAAACAGTGCCTGTCATTGTGGTGACCGCCTTGTCAACCAAAGATGATCTGGCCCGTTGCCTGGAAGCCGGAGCGGACGATTTCATCAGTAAGCCCGTCAACCGCATTGAACTTCGAGCTAGGATCAATTCCATGCTTCGCATCAAGCGTCAGTTTGACTCCATGGATAATTTGGTGCAATTGCAATACAGCACAATTGACCAATTAGAGAATGCTTTGGATGAGCATCAAAACCAATTGTAAGGAGACGCTGATGGCAGCCGTTGAAGTCTGTCGCCCGGCAAGAAATAAATTTGCTGTAATCAATTTGTAATGTTGAAATGATAAAATCAAAAGCCGCAGCTTTTGGTGGATTATTTTTCAGGCTCATCTCACCGGCTTAATATCTTCTAACCCATGCCCATTGAACAATCCGTTATTGTTGAAGACTCATCCTTTATAGTCTCGCTTGTCCATGCCACAGGCCAGGGAAGGGTCCGCTTACATGTACAAGGTCTTTACCGTTCCGACAAATTGAAAATGGACTTGGAAAGTGCCCTGTCAAGTCATTCAATGATAAATGAAGTCTCCGCGAACAGTCTGACCGGCAACTTATTAGTGCAATTCCTTCCCGGTAAAGACCAGAATGTGGTCATAGAGGAAGTGGAAAAAGTGGCCCGCCGGTGTTTAAACGGGCGGATTGTCCCCTTCGCCAAAGCAAAATTGCAACCAGGCCAAGGCAAACCAAAAAAAGCCACGGACGCTTCATCCTTTACGAAGCGGCATCAGTTTCAATTTAAAAATCCACCATCGGCACTTGAAGCTGCGCATAGCCAGCCGACACCTCATGCCTGGCATAAGCTGGACACGCATGAGGCCATGTCGTGCCTGGAAGCGTCCAAAGATGGTTTGTCGGCCCTTGAGGCAGGGCATCGCCTGCGAATTTACGGTCCTAACCGTCTCGCCGAAAATAAGCGGCGATCAACCTTGCAGATGTTTGTAGAACAGATTGCCAATCCTGCCATGCTCATGCTTGGAGTGTCGGCGGTGGTGTCGGTTGCCACGGGTGGGTTGATCGATGCCGCTGTCATCGTTAGTGCGGTGTTGCTCAATGCCATCATTGGCTATGTGACGGAAAGCTCATCGGAACGTACCATCAGTGCCTTAGGCAGCATGGCACCAACCCATGCCCATGTAATACGTGAAGGCAAGCAGATCACAATTCCTGTGGGGGACATTGTCATTGGCGATTTGTTGGTGTTGACTCCAGGATCTTATGTCCCCGCCGATGCCAGATTGCTTAACAGCAGTCGTATAACCGTCGATGAGTCCGCGCTGACTGGCGAGTCCATGCCGGTCGGCAAGCATTGGGATTTTATCGCGCCAGACGACACACCCCTTGCCGACCGCAAGAATATGTTGCACATGGGTACGATAGTCACTGGCGGTAGTGGACAGGCACTGGTCGCGGCGACAGGACGAAATACTGAAATCGGCCTGATACAATCATTAGTCGGTGAGGTGAAGCCGCCGAGTACCCTACTACAGCGCCAACTTGACGATCTAAACGGTAATTTAGCAAAGGTGTGTGGGCTTCTTTGCCTAGGCGTTTTCGGCTTGGGGGTTTTACGGGGCTATACATGGCTGCAAATGCTAACTTCTTCGATTACGCTGGCGGTTGCTGCAATTCCAGAAGGTTTGCCGGCGGTAGCCACTACGACGTTAGCCATAGGCATACGCAATTCCCATCGTGAAAAAGTCTTGATCCGCCAATTGGGAGCGGTGGAAAGCTTGGGTTCAGTGCAAGTGATCTGTTTGGACAAGACCGGGACACTGACTCAGAACAAAATGAAGACAGTTTCCATCCGTACCGCCGGACATACTGTCTCCATTACCGATGATCGCTTTGAGGTTAAAGGCCAATCAATCGCCCCATTGGAACAGCTTGATATCAAGAAGCTTTTGCAAATGGTTTGCTTGTGCAGCGAAGTTAAATTCACCGGTTCAGGAATTGCCCCAGAATTGGAAGGTTCCCCTACGGAATGTGCCTTGGTGGAGGCTGCTCTGAACGCCGGGGAGGATGTCAGGGCATTGCGGGTAACTTATCCTTTGATAAAAACCACACATCGCGCTGAGAACCGTCCTTACATGATGACCGTGCATGAGATGCCTGAAGGCGGCTTGCTATTTGCGGCTAAAGGAAGCCCTGCGGATGTGTTGGCCCTATGCCAATGGAGGCAGCACGATGGCGAGATGGAGGAACTCGACAGCTTCATTCGTGACCGTATCATCGAGCGGAATGATCGTCTCGCCGGCGATGCCCTGCGGGTTCTTGGGGTTGCCTATGCCTGCGGCGATAAAACCGAAAAACTGAAGGCGCCGCCACTAGTCTGGCTTGGACTGATTGGTATGGAAGATGCACTCCGTCCCAATATGGATCGTTTGATGGAGGAGTTCCATAGTGCCGGGGTAAGGACCGTGATGATTACCGGCGACCAAAGTGCCACAGCCTATTCGGTGGGCCGTCGGCTAGGGCTGAGCGGTGATGCCCCGTTGGAAATCATCGACTCTGCAAATTTGGACAAGCTCGACCCGGATATTCTCAAAGGGGTGATCAAAAACACCTCGGTTTTTGCCCGCGTCAGTCCTGCGCACAAGCTGAAGATTGTTCAGGCTTTGCAGGAAGCCGGGCATGTGGTGGCGATGACCGGCGACGGTGTCAATGACGGCCCCGCACTGAAAGCGGCGGACATCGGCGTGGCCATGGGCGACCAAGGTACCGATGTGGCTCGTTCGGTGGCCGATGTGGTGCTTGAAGACGATAACCTGCACACCATGATTATTGCCATCCGCCAAGGACGCACCATATATAGTAATATCCGCAAGAGTTTGCGCTTCCTGCTGTCAACCAATCTTAGCGAAATCGAATTAGCGGTGCTCACCATGGCATTGGGAATGGGTGAAGCACTTAATCCATTGCAATTGCTATGGATTAACATGGTTGCCGACATAGCCCCGGCAATGGCCTTGGCATTGGAGCCTCCTGAATTGGATGTACTCAAGCAACCGCCCCGCGATCCAACTCGCGCCATTATCAACGGTCCCGATTTCCGCCGTCTGTTACGGGAATCCCTATTCATCACCGGTGGATCTTTGGGCGTTTACAGTCTAAGCCGACTGCGCTATGGGCCGGGCTTGCAGGCCAGTTCCAATACATTCTTGGCTTTCACTCTAGCCAAATTCCTGCATGCACTCAGTTGTCGCTCGGAAGACACCACCGTGCTTGACTTCGAGCGTCCACGCAATCCGCATATGGTTACTGCATTGGCGGGTACCTTGGCTATCCAGACCTTGGCGACCTTCGTCCCACAACTACGATCCCTGCTACGCTTGACACCTCTAGGTTTAGTGGACCTGCCACTGATTCTGGCAGGTGCCGGCATTCCTTTTGTGCTCAACGAATCAGCCAAGCGCATTATCCAAAATACGCGCAAGAATGGAGACCCAAACTAATGAAACAAGATTTCCTTTTTACTTCCGAAGCGGTTGCCGAAGGACATCCAGATCGCCTTTGTGACATGATTAGCGACACTGTTGTGGACCGATTCCTGCGCCAAGACCCGTATTCCCGCGTTGTCACCGAATGTGCACTATCCAAAGGCGTGGTGTTTATGGCAGCGCGCTTCGCCTCCACAGCCAATGTCGATCTGCCTGATGTGGCGCGTTCGGTCATTGGGCCTGTCGGTTATCGCCCGGAAGATTTCAATGCGGCAGACTGTACGGTAGTCACCAGCATAATCACGATGTCACCTGACCAGCGTGCCAAGGCGGACGAACTGGAAATGACGGATAGTGAAATAGAGCACCTGCCCGCCAACCACCAAGCCACCATCTTCGGTTTCGCCTGTAACCAGACGCCACAGTTAATGCCTATTCCGATTATGCTGGCAAATAACTTCGCGCGCAAACTGACCAAGGTACGGCGAAAATCAATTAATTATCTGTCTCCAGACTGCACCGTCCAAGTTGGTGTCGTCTACGAAAATGCCAAACCGGTTCGCATACACAATATCACCATCGTTGCGGGCTACCAGTTTAGGGTAAAGGTCGATCCGGTGATTTTACGGGAGGACTTGTTGCAGCATGTCATTAATCCAGTATTGGCAAAGGAAACTTTGGAAATTGACGAAAGCACACAAATTTTTATCAATCCCCAAGGGGCATTTCCAAAAAGTGGGCCTGCCTATCATTCCGGCATGACCGGCAGGAAATCCGCAGGTGACACTTATGGAGGCTATGCACGGCATAACGGGGCCGCTTTGAGTGGCAAGGATCCTTCACGGATTGACCGCACCGGTGTTTACGCCGCACGTTATGCCGCAAAGAACATCGTTGCGGCCGGGTTGGCGGAAGAATGTGAGGTGCAACTCAGTTATTGCATAGGCTATTCCTCTCCGGTCAGCATCCAGGTGCAGACTTTCGGCACCGGAATAATTTCCGACAATGAAATCAAGCGAAGGATAGAACAAAACTTCGATTTTCGCCTAGGGGCGATTATTCGCGACTTTTCCCTCCGCCATTTGCCCTCTGATTATACCGATGGCTTCTACGGCAAATTGCCCGCCCTTGGTCATTTTGCCAATGAGCAGTTGGATTTGCCTTGGGAAAGGACGGACAAGTGCGAGATGTTAAAGTAAAAAGCCATAGTCGTCGCGGCGATTTTGAAGCATAGACTCATGGCGAAGGCGCTACTGGCCTATCCTTTTTCACTCATCCATTTCCGCTTCTAAATCACTAAACTATGCCAGCCGTCTCCCTCATTAGCCGATATTTCAGAAATCCAATTTATTGGCTTGCCCCGTTTATACCTATCGCCGAGCTACTTCAACATTCGGGCGGCCATTCCTTGGCGGCCATTAGGTTCGGGTGTGCAGCTTTGGCCTTGATTCCAGTTTCCGCGCTGATGGTGGAATCCACCGAACAAATTGCCGACCAATCCAGTGAAACTCTGGGTGGTTTGCTCAATGCCACTTTCGGCAACGCCCCCGAGTTGATTATCGCCCTGATCGCGTTAAAAGCGGGCTTGTTTGATG
>Ga0208496_1000742_pt1 | contig 11905 bp, 11 predicted proteins | sample CryBogmetaGMA2M_FD_184552 | JGI IMG/M metagenome (GOLD analysis project Ga0208496, IMG submission 184552) | Freshwater microbial communities from Crystal Bog, Wisconsin, USA - MA2M (SPAdes) | ecosystem: Environmental > Aquatic > Freshwater > Lake | place: Crystal Bog, Wisconsin, USA | collected... | reverse complement strand
TCCATAACCAAGCCGGCGGCGCTGCAAGTGATAATCAATATCTGCTGTGGTGATTTCCACCGATGCAGGGATTCCTTCGAGGATGGCACTCAATGCCTGTCCATGTGACTCACCAGCTGTTAACCAACGCATGGACGTATTGTTGCAGAATTCAGTGGGTTCCCGTCGCCAAATAAAGGCCCAAACCAATAAATATGGCCGGTGCCATCGCTATCGAGTTAGGAAATCGGCGAGTTACTACCGATTGCAGGCCAATTTGCATCAAAGCCGCACAAAAAATGAGAGTGAAAAATAGAAACATATCTAGTAATGAATTCATCTGTAGACCAAAGAAAATTAATGCCAATAACTTGGTATCCCCCATTCCTAATCCTGCTAACGAGAATATGAGGAGAATGAGAAGAAAAAAAAGCGTGAGGATTATGGATGGGGCGCCGTAAAAAATGCAATGCATGAAGACGAAATAACCCAACGTTAGTAAGTAAATATTTGGAATCTTTCTATACGTCATATCCGCTAAACAGATTGGAAGCGCCAAAAGAAAGAGGAACACGCAAGAAATCTAGACGCGAATTACGAACTAAAAAAAGCCCTGTGGACTATCCGAGTGCACTCAGACCGCTCTTTCGTAGCAGGCTATACATCGATGTTGTGTCAAAAGTAACTCCGGAGAAAATCTCGATCTGGGCAATACCTTGATGAATGAGTAAATCTAAACCATCTATAACTAGACCACCACGCGCAGCCCACTCCTTCGCCGCAAACGTTGGCCATGGTTTGTAGAGCGCTTCGAAGAATGGGGCTTTGGTTACGGTCGGAAAAGTAGCGCTCAAATGATCCGTCACGCCTTGAGGGGTTGTACTGATTATCAAATCTGCATCATGCAAAATCTGCGCATTGTCCCAATCCACAAAATTCAAATCTGAGGCAATAACTGAATTCGACATATCGGGAATACGTGAGGTTGAGCGGCTCACTACCGTTATTTCTTTAGCTAAACCATCACATGCTGCGGCGGCAGCTCGCGCAGTTGCACCCGCGCCAAGAATGACGACGTGACCTTCCACGTCTACGCCATGCATCGCCAAAGAGTTTGCAAAACCAATGACATCGGTACTTGTCGCCGACCAAAACCCGTCTGTGTGCACGAGAGTATTTGCGCTATTAATTCTTGACGCTAATTGCGAGACCGATGTGGCAACATTAATCACTTCTTCTTTGAGGGGCATCGTTAAGGAAAATCCGGTCCATGAAGAATCTAAACCCGCAATAAATTCGCCAAGATTGCCCGATGTGCATTCGATCGCCTCGTATGAAGCTGCAATTCCTAACTCCTTATAAGCCGTTGTATGCAGGAGTGGGCTTAATGAATGCGAAATGGGCGAGCCTAGGACTGCCGCTTTAATCATTTAAAGGCTCCTGCCTTTCTATTTTTTTCATAGAGCGCCTTCCACATTAAGAACTCCTCATTCGATCGCGTGAAACGCGTATCACCAGGGGCAACAGTAATGAAAAAGAGCCAATCCCCGTCGACTGGATGAAGTGCGGCATCGATGGCCGCAGCTCCTGGATTGCCAATCGGGGACGGTGGTAGCCCATAATGCTTATAGGTATTAAATGGCGAATTTATGAGAGTTGAATCGGTGCTCAAAAAAATCTTACCGCGATCCTTTTTGATGTAATGCACCGTTGAGTCGAGTTGAAGGGGCATTGAAATTTCTAGGCGGTTACGGATAACACGCGATATTTTCGCAAAATCTTTTAGATCACCTTCGGCTTGAATGAGCGATGCAATGATCAAAAGCTGTGCAGGCGTATATTTTCCGGAGGCTGCTAGAAGGGCTTCTCCCGATGAATCTTTACTGAATCGATTGATAATAGTTTGAACCGCCTGTAGCGCATTTACGTCCTTCGCAAAACTATATTGCGCCGGAAATAGTAAACCTTCTACTTTTTTGAAACCGTCCGGCAATTTTACTTGAGAAAATGCTTGTGCGACATCTGAAGAGCTATACCCATAAGCAATGAGATAACTTCGTACTTCACTTTGCCAAGCACCTTCGGAGATCTTGATCAAATGCGGAATCAACGCGGGATCTAGTAACTGTGTCAGCGCTTGCTTGGCACAAATTCCTTGATTCAGTTGATGCGCACCCGGTGCAACTTGGGCCGACCGTGAATTAGAAACTGCTACACGAAAATACGATAAAGCCGATTTAGTCACGCCATTGTTGAACAAAATATCGGCGACCGCTGAACCAGTAGCTCCATCTGGAATGTCGATGACTACAGAAGTAAGGGCACTCACATCGCTCACGCAATTGAAATTGGGCGCTGCAGAGATGTTGGAACGCAGCGCATGTATAGAAAATGTAAGAGAGCCAATCAACAGAAAAGCTATGCACAGACGTGCCAGCGGACGTTCGAGAAAATTCATGAACGTTTCTTTTCTAACTCAAGGGCGAACTCCAAAATTGCGACGGCCGCGGCTTGATCAATTCTTTGACGGGCAACTTTGTCTTTGACCCCAGATTCGCGCATCGATTTAGTGGCGCTCACTGTGCTCAAACGTTCATCAATGAGTTCGACGGGACATGGCGTGAGCGACTTGATCAATTCGGCAAAATCGCGTGCCTTTACCGATGACTCACTGTCTCGTCCATCCATATGCGTAGGTTTGCCCACGTAGATACAGACCGGTTCGAACTCGGTGAAAATTGTGCTCAGTTCGTGTGCAAGTTTTTTATCAGTTGCCACTAAAGTTGTTAACGGAGAGGCCAAAATCGCATCTGGATCAGAAACTGCTACCCCAATTCGAACATCGCCATAATCGAAAGCGATTCGGCGACCTCTTTGCATAGAGAAATTATCCAACGAGGGATTGAGAAATAGCTGCCAACGCATCGGCAGATTTCAAAGCATCTGTACCGCCACCTTGAGCAAAATCATCTTTACCGCCACCGCCACCGCCCAGGATTGTGGAACCCACTTTTACTAGTGCCCCAGCTTTTACGCCTTGGGCTCGGGCAGCATCACTGACTGCAACAACTAAAACTGGTTTGGAATCATTCACACTTATTAGCGCCACAACACTGTTTGCTGATTTGTTGCGAAGTTCGAGTGCAATTTTGCGTAAGTCATCGCCTGCAATTCCATCGCTGAGAACTGCAACCGTGGTTGTGATTCCCTTTATCACAGTTGATGTTTTCGCAATAGCGTCTACTTGTGCGAAAGCTTGAGACGAACGCAAGGAACTCAATTCCTTTTCAATATCTTTCATTGATGCTACGAGCGCATTTATACGCTCAGGCAATTCTTCAACTCGTGCACCTTTTATAATCTCAGTCAAAGAGTTCAAAAGGATATGTTCACGAGCTAAGAACTTATAAGCGTCGACACCGACTAACGCTTCAACACGTCGAACGCCTGCGCCGATCGAGGATTCACTTAATAACTTAACAACACCTAACTGGCCTGAGCGCGAAACGTGTGTACCTCCACATAATTCACGGGCCCAATCCCCCACACTTACAACGCGAACTTGGTCACCATATTTTTCGCCGAACAACGCCATCGCACCAAGTTTCTTAGCCGCGTCTTGACTCATGGTTTCGGCAGTGACTTCTAAGTTATCCAATAGCAATGTGTTGACACGAGCTTCTACTTCATTGAGTACAGATGCAGGAACCGCACCAGTCGCCGGGAAATCAAAACGGAAACGTCCGGGCGCATTTTCAGAGCCAGCTTGTGTGGCAGTTTCTCCAAGAAGTTCACGAAAAGCTTTGTGCACCATGTGTGTTGCAGTGTGTGCACGTGAAATTGCTTGACGTCTCTGTAAATCAATAGCAGCTAATGCCGAACTCCCAGTTTCTAGTGCGCCACTAGTGACACGACCTCGATGCACGAAAATCCCAGGAACGGGAGTTTGCACATCATCAATTTCAACAATACAACCATTGGCCAAAGTGATCGATCCACCATCAGCGAGTTGCCCACCACCTTCGGCGTAAAAAGATGTCCGATCCAAAATAACTTCGACTTCATCGCCAGCTCCTGCGCTATTAACTAGAACACCATCAACAAGAACTGCGGTAATTTTTGCTTCATTTTCTGCGTGCGTATAACCAACGAAATCAGATTTACCGTGTTTGTCGGCGACTTGGCGATAGACAGAAAGATCGGTATGTCCGCTCTTTTTCGCTTTGGAGTCGGCTTTAGCGCGATCCTTTTGTTCTTTCATCAAGCGGCGGAATCCATCTTCATCAACCGAGAGACCCTCTTCGCGCGCCATTTCCAAAGTTAAATCGAAAGGGAAACCATATGTATCGTGCAGTTTGAAAGCATCTTCTGCAGGCAAAACTGAACTTTTACTTTTCTTAAGTGCAGAACTGGCAACATCAAAAATTTGCGTGCCGCTCTTGAGTGTTTGTAGAAAACTTTCTTCTTCAGAAACACTGACCGATAAAATTCGTTGAGTGTCAGTTACTAATTCAGGATACTGAGGCCCCATTGCGCCAATCGCAGCAACGGTTAGCTCTGACATGATTGGATCCATCGAACCAAGCAAGCGCATATTGCGGATTGTGCGGCGCATCATGCGGCGCAGAACATAGCCTCGGCCTTCATTGCCTGGCGTAACTCCATCACCAATCAACATTGCCGAAGTTCGAGCATGATCAGCGATAATTCGTAGAGAAATATCGGACTTTTCGTTACTTCCATATTTCACGCCAGTGAGCTGCGATGCCTTATTCAAAATCTGCATCGTTGTATCGATTTCATAAATATTTTCTACACCTTGTAACAGCGCCGCCATACGTTCTAAGCCAAGACCCGTATCAATGCTTTTGGCTGGAAGCTCTCCCAAGATTGGAAAATCATCTTTACCTGAACCAGCACCGCGTTCATTTTGCATGAACACCAAATTCCACACTTCCATGTAACGATTCTCATCAGCGATTGGTCCACCCTCGGATCCGTAAGCTGGGCCTCGATCGTAATAAATCTCAGAGCATGGACCGCATGGACCAGGAACACCCATCGACCAAAAATTATCAGCCATATCGCGGCGTTGAATTCGCTCCTTTGGGACACCCATTTTTTTATGCCAGATATCGGCAGCTTCATCATCATCCAAATAAACCGTTACCCAAAGTTTTTCTTCGGGAAATCCATAACCGCCCTCATTGATAGGGCGAGTTAAAAGCTCCCACGCCAGAGCAATTGCGCCCTCTTTAAAGTAATCACCAAAAGAGAAGTTGCCGCACATTTGGAAGAAGGAGGCATGACGTGTTGTCTTACCCACTTCATCAATATCTAACGTACGCACACATTTTTGAACTGAAGTGGCACGCTTGTAAGGAGGCGTTATTTCGCCAAGAAAATAAGGTTTGAAAGGAACCATTCCGGCATTGACGAGCAAAAGATTTGGATCATCGGCAATCAAGGAAGCTGATGGAACGACAGTATGTGTTAACCCTTGTCGGTTATCTGATTCAAAGAAGCGCAGCCAGCGCGAACGGATCTCGGCGGATTCCACTAGAGGAGATCACTCAGCCTTCTTCTTAGTGCGCGACCTCTTCATAGAAGCCGCTGACAACAAAGCGCCAGCTACCTTTACCGCAGAGCCATTTTTATTTAAAAATGCATTTGTTGATTCACTAATCTTGTCTGAGAGATCTTCAGCATTCTTTGTTATGCGATTGAAGCTCTTCAATGGGCCATTAACCAAAGTGACAGTGGTGTGAACCTCGTCGATTAGCGGCGCAGTCTCTTCAGTTAATGATTTCAGTGAAGCTTTAGCTTCATCAATCAACCGACCGACGCGAATAATTACGTAAGCCACAGCTATAGCGATAATCATCAGCGCACAGCTAGCGATTATTGTTGCGATTCCACCTGGACCCATGTGATTAGCCTACCTGAGGTGTTTGCTTAGGTGCGCCATCAATACCACTCTCTTTGCGTTGCGCGGCGGTAATGGGAGTTGGAGCACCAGTGAGTGGATCTCCACCGCTTGCAGTCTTTGGAAATGCGATTACTTCACGAATGGAATCTGAACCAGTTAGTAGCGCACATACTCGATCTAAACCAAGGGCGATTCCACCGTGTGGAGGCGGACCATAGTTAAAGGCTTCTAAAAGAAAACCAAACTTACTTGCAGCTTCTTCATCACTTAAACCGATAACACTAAAAACATCTTTTTGAATCTGTCGATCATGAATACGAATTGAGCCGCCACCCAACTCAGTTCCGTTTAAAACAATGTCATAGGCATAAGCCAAAGCAGTGGCTGGATCTTTAGCAAATGTTTGTGCGAACTCGGGTTTAGGTCCAGTGAAAGGGTGGTGTACCGCAGTCCAGCCTCCATTATCGGTCGGCTCAAACATTGGTGCATCGACGACCCACAAGAACTCCCATTTACCGTCGGGAATCAGATTGCAGCGTTTTCCAATTTCGAGTCGAACCGCTCCTAATAAATTCAATGACGCGGTGCGCTCTCCGGCAGCAAAAAATATTGCATCTCCGGCCTTTGCTCCTGCTGCAGCAGCGATCCCGGCAGCTTCGCTCTCTGAAATATTTTTAGCAACAGGTCCACCTAGGGTTCCATCTTCATTGACAAGAATGTAAGCCAATCCTTTAGCACCACGTGCTTTAGCCCAGTCTTGCCAAGCATCTAATTCACGGCGTGCAGAGCTTGCCCCTCCGGGCATAACAACACTGCCAACATACGGTGCTTGGAATACACGGAATGTGGTCGCCTTAAAAAACTCGGTTTGTTCAACTATTTCCAAAGCAAAACGTAGATCTGGTTTATCAGATCCAAAGCGAGACATTGCATCGGCATATGTCATGCGTTGCAAAGGAAGTGGAATTGTGTAACCAACGGTCTCTTTCCAAACTTTTGCGACAATCTTTTCAGCTACTGCCAAGATATCTTCTTGATCAATAAACGACATTTCAATATCGAGTTGTGTGAACTCAGGTTGGCGATCAGCGCGAAAATCCTCGTCACGAAAGCAACGCGCAATTTGATAATACTTTTCCATTCCAGCAACCATAAGAAGTTGTTTGAAAAGTTGTGGCGACTGCGGCAAGGCATACCAGCTACCAGGTTGCAGACGTACTGGCACTAAGAAATCTCGGGCGCCTTCAGGCGTCGAGCGAGTTAAGTACGGTGTTTCAATTTCAAGGAAAGCTTCGTCTTCCATTACGCGACGAATCGTAGAAGTGACTTTTGAGCGCAAGCGCAAGTTAGCTGCAGGTTTTTCGCGACGCAAATCTAAATAGCGATATTTCAGACGCACTTCTTCACTGATGTCGGCATCATTTCCAGAGTCAACCGGGAAAGGAAGTGCAGCTGATTCACTGAGAACTACAACTTCATCGCCCATGATTTCAATATCACCGGTCGGAATATTCGAATTTTCATTTCCGGCAGGACGCGCTAAAACTTCTCCCGTGATAGCTAAACACCATTCAGCGCGCAGTGAACCGGCGATTTTTTCATCGCGAATCACTACTTGAACTGAACCCGAGGCATCTCGCAAATCGATGAACGCTACGCCACCATGATCACGTCGGCGTGAAACCCAACCCGCCAAAGTGACGGTTTGCCCAACGTGAGATTTACGCAGGGAACCTGCTTCATGAGTTCTTAACATGGGTTAGTTCAACATCCTTATTTCGAAAGCGCGGTTAGCAATGCATCAATCTTAACCGATGAAGTTGCGCCGGTTTTCATCTCTTTTAGCTCCAGAGTTCCACTGGAAATCTCTGAATCCCCGAGAACGATGACATAGCGTGCCCCGCTCTTATCAGCGCCTTTCATCGCACCTTTCAAAGCCCGATCACCAAAGGCGATTTCTACATTTTTTCCATGAGAACGCAACTGGGTCGCTAAAGACAACGCCTTAACTTTGGCATCCTCGCCCAATGGAATGATGAAGAGATCCGATACAAATAAATCTTCATTGATAATTCCTTCAGCTTCAGCAGCTAACAAAGCGCGATCTACCCCTAAACCAAAACCAATTCCCGATAGTGACTGCCCGCCTAACTCGGCCATCAAGCCGTCATAGCGTCCACCCCCACCAATTCCAGATTGGGCGCCTAACAATTCGTGAACAAATTCAAAAGTAGTTCCGGTGTAATAATCCAGACCGCGAACCATGCGTGGATTGAGAACGTAAGTGATTCCGACGCTATCCAAATAATGAGTGACTTGCGCAAAATGTGTTTTAGATTCGGGGCTGAGATAGTCCACCAATAGTGGTGCCTTGAGCATCGCCTGCTTAATTTCTTCGCGCTTGTCATCAAAAAGTCGCAATGGATTTAAAGTGGCGCGAGCTGCTGTAGCTTCATCTAAATTCATAGTTGCAATAAATTTAACTAAATCTACGCGATGTGCTGCACGCGAGGCGGCATCTCCCAGCGAGGTTATTTCCAATCGATATTTACTCAAACCAATAGATTTAAATCCTGCATCAGCGATTGCAATAACTTCAGCATCAATTGCCGGATCATCTAAGCCAATAGCTTCAATTCCCACTTGATAGAACTGGCGATAGCGCCCAGCTTGTGGTCGTTCGGCCCGAAAGAATTGTCCTGAGTACCACAGCTTGGCAGGTAACTGTCCGCGATCTAAGCCATGTTCAATCACTGCGCGCATTACACCAGCAGTTCCTTCAGGTCGAAGTGTGATTGAACGTCCACCACGATCTTCAAATGTGTACATCTCTTTGGAAACTACATCCGTTGATTCGCCAACGCCTCTGGTGAACAGCTCCGTGTCTTCAAAGACCGGTAATTCAATAAGTTGGTAACCAGCCAATCGCGCTGGAGAAATTAAAGCCTCGCGAACAAACTCAAAGGCTGCAGAACGTGGAGGCGTGTATTCGCTGACACCTTTAGGGGCTTGAATTTTTTGCTTGGACATCAATATCGTCCAATCAGTTTCGTCAAATATGGATTACTTCGCTTTTCCGCGGCAATTGTCGTCTCTTCTCCATGACCTGGTAACACGCGAAGATGATCACCTAAGGGCAGAATCTTTTTACGCAAAGTTTGTTCCATATCTTTAGCCGAACCCGACGGTAGGTCGGTACGACCAATAGAACCAGCAAAGAGCACATCCCCGCTGACTAATAATTCATCATCAATTTCAAACATGAGTGAGCCGGCAGTATGACCGGGTGCATGCAAGGCTTTGAATTTCATGCCCACGAGTTCCACGATCTCTCCATTGCGCAATTCTCGTACATCCGCAGGTTCAGCAAACTCCATACTCGATAATGTCGCTACAAATTCTGGGCCGTGAATTTTTTCTGGGTGAGCTAAAGCCACACGATCGAGTGAATGAATGTAGGCCGGAATCTGATAACCATCGGCAATGGGTTGAATTGAAAATGTATGATCCAAATGCCCATGCGTAGCGATAATTGCAACGGGTTTAAGCGAGTGTTTCGCGAGCAAGTCATTCAGAGTTGCACTGACATCGGGCATTCCAGGATCGATTACAACGCATTCACTTCCAACTTTAGGAGCAATGACCCAGCAGTTGGTGGCATACATAGGCGCAGCAAAAGAGTCGACCAGCATGGAATTTGCCCTCCCGTACGCTCACATGTCGGCGCAATTGACGCTCACAGTAGGAGACAGGGTACCTTTTACCTCCGCACCATTCACGCTCATACAGGCTGCGTCCTGGGTGAGCACGCACACTGATAGCGACGTTCTAGATAAGAACAACGCGCTGAAAGGGATCCACACCATGAGCGAATTCAATCCAACACCTCAAGCAAGTGCAGCATCAGCATTAATCGGAGATCCCTCAGCCTTTGGTCGCGTCGGAGAAGATGGCACAGTATTTGTGCGCACTTCTGCTGGTGAAAAAGCAGTTGGTTCATACCCTGGAAAAACTGCCGAGGAAGCGCTCGCTTATTTCGTTCGTAAATTCGAAGTTCTTGCCGCAGAGGTTGCCTTGCTCGCTGCCCGTATCAAAAGTGGAGCGTTAGTTCCATCGGATGCATATGCAGCTGTAAAGAAACTGCGTGAGCAAGTTAAAGAACTCAATGGTGTTGGTGATCTAGATGCACTTTCTGCATCAGTGGAACAAATCGAACCACTTATTGAAGGCCATCGCGAAGCTTACGAGGCCAAGAAAGCTGCTGAGACTGCGGCTAAATCTGCCCGTCGCGAACAAATTCTTGTAGAGAAAGAAAAGATAGTCGCTGAGGCTGAAAGCCTTGCCCTTTCCGAAAGCTGGAAAACCACTGGCGATCGTTTGAAAGTTTTGCTAGATGAGTGGAAATCTGCGCCACGTCTTGATAAAAAAGCCGATGCCGATTTATGGAAGCGTTTCTCATCATCGCGCAATAAATTCGACAAGCGACGCCGCACACACTTTGCTGCCCTTGAATCAACACAAAAAGTAGTAACCGATGCTAAGAAAGCCATCATTGAGGAAGCCGAGAAACTGGCTACTTCTACTGAATGGGTTCCAACTGCCAAGCGGTTCAAGAGCCTTATGGATGCTTGGAAAGCTGCCGGTCGTGGCAAGCCAAGTGATGATGCAAAAATGTGGGCGCGTTTTAAAGCTGCGCAAGATCAATTCTTTACCGCTAAAACCGCTGACCTAGAAAAGCGCGATGCAACAATGGCTATAAACTTAGCTAAGCGTGAAGAATTAGTGGTGCAAATCGAAGCGTTGCTACCTATTACCAACCTTGATGCAACTAAAAAATCATTGCGCGATTTGATGAATTCTTGGAGCAAGATCGGAATGACACACCGCGATAAGCGCGCCAGTCTAGATGCCCGCGTGCATGCAGTTGAAAGCGTTGTAAAAGAAGCTGAAGCCGAAATCTGGCGTAAAACTGATCCGGCCGCCAAAGCCCGTGCAGCCGAAGTTGTTAAACAACTCTCTGACTCGATTGAGAATTACGAAAAAATCGCGGCAAAATCTGAGAGCGCTGGCAACGCTAAGAAGGCAGCTGAAGCACGTGAATCAGCCACTGCACGTCGTGTGTGGTTAGAAGAAGCTAAAAAATCTTTGGCGCAATTTAGCTAAACCTGTTACGGCATTACCAATCCACCATCAACTGGAACGGTAATCCCAGTTACATAGCTAGATGCATCGCTGACTAACCATATAAGTGTTGCCGCTAGCTCCTCAGGATCTCCTAAGCGTCCAGCTGGTGCGTAGGTCTTGATCAACTCAACCATTTCCTTAGGAAGTTCATCGCTCATTTCAGATGGGAAAAAACCTGGAGCTAGTGCATTAACGCGAATATTTTTACGGCCAGTCCATTGAGTTGCAAGATCTCGAGTCAGACCGATTAATCCCGCTTTGCTCGATGCGTAAGCAGCTTGAGGTAGACCTTGGGGTTTGATGCCCAGAATGCTGGAGATATTTACGATCACTCCCCCGGCAGTATTTGCACGAGCAAAAGCTTGCGCCATCCAATAAGCACCAAAAAGATTTACATCTAAGACTGATTTAAATTGTTCGGGAGTCTCACGTGTTGCCGGTACTGCCGTACCTACTCCCGCGTTGTTCACCAAAATATCTACGTGACCAAATTGTGCAACTGCATGTGCAATTAAGGCTTCACAGTGTGCAGGTTGGGTGACATCGGTTTGGAGCGCAGTGAATTTTCGACCTGCCGCTTCTACTAAAGCACCCGTATCGGCTAATCGATCTATTCGCCGTGCGCCAAGGACTACATCGGCGCCAGCTTCTGCCAGAGCTTTTGCAAAAGCCACCCCTAAACCAGATGAGGCCCCTGTAACCACTGCGACTTTTCCGTCCAAACGAAAGCGATCAAGAATGCTCATACCTTCTCCTCAAATTGGTTAACTATGCGTAAGGTTGCCATATGGAATTCACTCTCAGCCCCAAGAC
>Ga0208496_1000740_pt1 | contig 11926 bp, 10 predicted proteins | sample CryBogmetaGMA2M_FD_184552 | JGI IMG/M metagenome (GOLD analysis project Ga0208496, IMG submission 184552) | Freshwater microbial communities from Crystal Bog, Wisconsin, USA - MA2M (SPAdes) | ecosystem: Environmental > Aquatic > Freshwater > Lake | place: Crystal Bog, Wisconsin, USA | collected... | reverse complement strand
GGAGCCACACACACCACATGCCGAAGTAATCGTGAAGCGGCGTTCCAATATGCGCACGGCTTCTGGTGAATTTTGCTCCACAGTAGCGACAACAACATTGGCACGCTGGCGCAAAGTTAAAGATTTATCAGCACAGACTTTGACGGTAATGAGTTCGTCTTGGCTTCTAAGAAAACCTTCACCCCACAAAAATCCGGCGGCCAGTTCTAAATCAGCCCCAGGAGTGCGCATTGTGATTCCCAGTTGATCTTCTTTATTGCCACGCTTTAAGCGAATCTCAAGGGGCTCCTCGACAACGACCGTATCTGAAGATGTTACATCCGAATCAGTTTTTTGAACTTTTACTCGCGCGACCGACGATGGTGCTAACTCATCATTTGGCATGACGATAAAATTCAATATTTTCTGCCGGCAATGGAGTTTTCCCTAAAATTAAATCAGCAGCTTTTTCTGCCACCATCATTACTGGTGCATAAATATTTCCATTAGTCACATACGGGAAAACTGAAGCATCGCATACTCGTAAACCTTCAACTCCGTGAACTTTCATAGTCTTGGGATCTACAACTGACATTTCATCAGTACCCATTTTGGCCGTACATGAAGGGTGCAACGCGGTTTCGGCATCTTTGCGCACCCAATCCAAAATCTCTTCATCAGTAGTTACTGCGCTACCAGGTGAGGACTCCCCTGCATTGAAATCATTCATTGCGGGCTGAGTCAAAATTGTGCGGGCAGTTTTAACGGCTTCAATCCATTCGCGGCGGTCTTGATCAGTTGAAAGATAGTTAAATTGAATTGCGGGCTTTTCAAACGGATTAGTGCTCTTAATTTTCAACCACCCACGCGCATCTGAATACATAGGGCCAACGTGGACTTGATAGCCGTGACCACGAGTATCACCAGTACCGTCATAGCGAATTGCAAGTGGTAAGAAGTGGAACATTAAATTTGGGTAAGCAACTTCATCATTGCTGCGCGTAAAACCGCCAGCTTCAAATTGATTGGTGGCTCCCGGACCTTTTCTAAAAAATAACCAAGCCGCACCAATAAAAGGTCGGCGCCAGAATTGTGTAATGGGTTGTTGAGTTACAGGCAATTTGCACTTGTATTGAACATACACCTCTAAGTGATCCTGCAAATTTGCACCTACGCCAGGCAAATCTTTAACGACAGTAATGCCAAGTTTTTGTAGATCCTCTTTTTTACCTATGCCTGAAAGCTGCAAAATCTGTGGTGTATTAATTGATCCACCTGATAGAACTACTTCGCGTGAAGTAAAGACATGCTTCTTGCCACGAATCATTACTTCAACACCAGTAGCAGTGGTGCCTTCAAAAATTACTTTAGTGACATGTGCACGAGTTTTAACACTCAAGTTCTTGCGCTTCATGACCGGATATAAATATGCCCGAGCAGCACTTAAGCGACGGCCGCGGTAAACATTGCGATCAAAAGCGGCAAAACCTTCTTGGCGATAACCATTCACATCATCGGTACGTGGGTAACCAGCTTGTTCCGTTGCTTTAAAGAAAGCGGCGAAAAGTGGGCCTTTGCTTGGTCCGCGCTCTAACTTGAGCGGTCCGCTGTCGCCACGGAAAGGATTTTTTGGATCGGCTAAACAATTTTCCATCTTCTTAAAATATGGCAAGCAATGTGCGTAATCCCAATCTTGCATACCTTGATCTTTAGACCAACGCTCATAATCCATGGCATTTCCACGCTGCCAAATCTGTCCGTTAATTGATGAAGAGCCACCTAAAACTTTTCCACGCGCATGATAGATACGGCGATTATTCATAAAGGGTTCCGGTTCGGATTCATACATCCAGTCGTAATACTTACTTCCGATTGGAAAAGCTAGCGCGGCCGGCATATGAATAAATACATCCCAAATCCAATCACGACGCCCAGCTTCAAGCACCAAAACTTTGTGATTGGGATTTTCGCTCAAGCGATTAGCCAGCGCACAACCAGCTGAACCGCCGCCAACGATGATGTAGTCATACTGCGAACTCATGCGGGTGAGTCTACTAATAAAACAAGGCCCTTACTCAGTGATTTTCACTAAGTAAGGGCCTTGCTTATTAACTAGTTTTTACTACTTACCAAGCCATGTCTTTACAACATCGGCGTGAGCATCAATCCACTTCTGGGCTGCTGCTTCTGGTTTCATTCCGCCTTCAATATCAGCGGCCACAGAGTTCTGATCGGCATTCGTCCACTTGAAGTTATCAACCAAAGTCTTAAATGCTGATGTTGAGTCATTTAACTTCTTTGAAATTAACTTCATTAATGGTGTTGATGGGTAGTCAGTTAGACCACTTGCAGTCTTTGCATCAGTCCAGTCATTAGCTGGGAAGTGCACGTGACCCTTTTCAAGATTTGGCATCTTGGCAAAGAGCGTCCATGGCTGCCATGCATAGCCGATAAATGGTGTCTTATTAGCTTCGGCTTTAGTAAAGCCAGAAACTAATGCAGCTTCTGAACCAGAGAAGATAACTTTGAAGTTCAACTTGTTAGCTGCAACCATCTTTTCACCAATGGTTGTGTATCCCGGAGGACCTTCATACCAAGCACCCTTACCGCCAGAATCTGCGGTCTTAAATAATGATGCGTACTTGTTGAGGTTCTTAGAATCTGTAATGTCTGGATACTTGTCGACCATCCAAGGTGCGACGTACATACCGATAAGACCAACGTTTCCGTTAAGTCCAGCTTCTACAACTGAACCGCGCTTAGTCCAATCAGACCAACGTCCGCCGCCCCAATCTTCGATTACAACATCGATTGTGCCAGCTTCCATTGCGTCATAAGTTGTTGGACCTTCATCCAGAGTTGTCTGAGTGATTGTGCAACCTAATTCTTTCTTAGCAATTTCAGCAACTACTTGTGCTGATGCGGTGTAACCAGTCCATGCATGCATTGCGATTGCCCATGAACCGCAATCCTTTGATGTTGTGCCGGATGAACTGTTAACGCTCTTGGCGCAACCTGAAAGAATCAGTGCTGCGGCAATTACAACAGTTACAAAAACTGAGCGGCGACCAAATAGTGCCTTCATTAACCCTCCTATAGAGTTTAGGTTTTGCCATAGCCTATGACTGCGCGAGGGCTATCTCTAGTACTTGACGGGGCTATTTTTAAGGTTTTTACGCTGAACGACGAGCGCCGGCCTGCATGATCCGGTCGAAAATAACGCCTAGCAACAAAATAGCGGCTCCAGCAATTAAACCCTTGCCCTGCAGTTCTGGCTTTGAATTTCCAACAATTACTAAGTAGCCAAGACCACCCGCACCGACAAAGCCGCCAATTACAACTACGGCTAAAACATAAATAAGTCCTTGGTTAGTTGCGAGCAAAATAGTTTTCTTTGCAGCGGGCAATTGCACCTTTGTAATGATTTGACGAGTGGTAGAACCTGCCGCAGTTGCGGCTTCAACTAATGAATGGGGAACTGCGCGAATTCCTTCGGCCACAATTTTTACAACGATGGGAATTGAATACACGATACCTGTAGCGATAGCCGTGAATCGCGTTGGGCCAAAAAGACCTAACATTGGAACTAAATACACGAACGCAGGAAGTGTCTGGCCAGCATCTAAAAATGGTCGCAAAATCCTTTCGACTCGATCATTACGGCCAGTCCAAATTCCTAGACTAATTCCAATTATCATCGTCAGCGCAGTACCCAGAATTGTTTGGGTGAGCGTCAACATGGATTCATACCAAAGCCCCGAAACTACAATGCACATTGCTAAAACAAAAGCGAGAATTGCGGTGCGGACTCCCCCGATTATGAGCGCTAGCGCAACAATCATGGCAACGGTTACATACCAAGGCGAAGCTGAAAGAATTGATTCAAGTGGGTTCAAAAATGCATACGAAATAAAATCTTTGAAATCAACGGTGAAGATTGAAAGATTATCCAGAATCCATTGTGTTGCGTTGTTAGTAATCTTTTCTACTTGCGGTGCAATATTAATTGAGGTTGGCCACACCGCGGCCCACAAAATTGTTCGCGACAAAAATACTGAGACTACTGCAGCAATTCCAGTTCCAATTAAAGTGAATCGCTTCATCTTGATTTTCTTCGGTGTTGGAGGAATAAATGACTCTTGGCGCTTAGCTGCAGCACTAGTGCTGCGATCCATCAAAATAGCTAAGAAAACCACGGCAAAACCGGCCACAAAGCCCTGCCCTACATTTCGAATAATCAAGGCAGAAATAACTGGCTTACCTAAGCCTGGTGCACCAATAAGTGCGGCGATAACAACGAATGAAACTGCAGCCATGACCGTCTGGTTAATTCCAAGCACAATCATTTGCTTGGCCATTGGAATCTGAACTTTCTTTAAAGTCTGCTTCTGTGTTGATCCCATAGAAGTCGAGGCTTCCACAGGCGATTGATTTAAATTGCGTATGGCATGAGAGGTAATGCGAATAGAAATAGGAATGGCGTAAATCATTGTTGCAATCGTTGCCGAAGCTGCACCAATCATAAATACCAAAGCAATAGGTGCCATATAAACAAGCGTTGGCAGGATTTGAGCTAAATCTAAAAATGGCGTCAAGATCTTTAAAACGCGATCCGAAAGACCGGCCCAAATACCGAGCGGAATTCCGATTGCTAACGAAAGAATAACTGACGCTAAGGTCATGGCGATCGAGTCCATAGTGAACTGCCACATTCCTAAAGCGCCACAAGCCATCAAAAGTGCAACGGATAAAAGCGCAGTTCGCCATTGTGACGTCGCAAAAACAACAAATGCAACCAGAGCCACTACTCCGAACCAACCAATGATTGGGATTAATCCACCTGGAGCCGGAACAGCAATCAAGTTTCGAATGAATTGAACGAAACCATCAATAACTGCACGGATTGGATTAAAGAAATAGATAAAGGCACCACTGTGTGTGCGATTACCGCGAAGGGCTAAAGCTTTCTCGCCTATAAATGAAGTAAACGAAGTGTTTTCATAAGTAGCAATCTGCAAAGTGTTTTTGCCATGCAAGAGTCGTGCAAGAGCGATCCAAATAGTTACCGAGCCAAGCAATAAATAGGATTTACGGATGTGCATTAGGCAACACCAGAAATTAACCGCAATACATCCTCGCTAGAGACCACGCCCAAAAACTTGCCGTTATCAGTTACCCGTACTGGTTTATGTGTCTGCAAAATAACTTGGGCCGCATCACGGATGATGGTGTTAGAAGCTAACTCTGGACCATCGCTATCTTCATCTGCGGCTGCAGGGCGTGCAAGGTGGCGCAAAGTAAGAACATGTGACTTTGCAATGTCGCGAACAAAGTTGGCAACATATTCATCGGCAGGGTTAGCCACTAAATCTTCAGGCGTTCCAATTTGAACAATGGCACCATCGCGCATAATGGCAATGCGATCGCCAACCTTTACTGCTTCAGATAAATCGTGGGTAATAAAGACCATGGTCTTGCCTAGTTCGCGGTGCAAACGAATAACTTCTTGCTGCATATCGCGACGAATGAGTGGGTCGAGCGCAGAAAATGGTTCATCTAAAAATAGAACTTGAGGATCTACCGCCAAAGCGCGCGCTAAACCAACGCGCTGCTGCATTCCACCTGAGAGTTGTTCAGGGTAAGCGCGTGAATAACCATCAAGACCTACGAGTTCAATCACTTCATTGGCGCGGGCATGACGATCGGCTTTATTAATTCCATTAATTTCAAGACTATAAGCAATATTGTCGATGACATTTCGGTGTGGCAATAAACCAAAATGTTGGAAAACCATTGAAAAACGGGTTTTACGCAGTTCGCGTAAGCGCGCGTTGTTAACTTGCAATATATCTTCGCCTTCAAAAGTTAATGAACCTTGCGTTGGTTCGATTAAGCGCGTCATGCAGCGCACCAGAGTGGATTTTCCAGAGCCCGATAGACCCATAACAACGAAAACTTCGCCAGGTGCTACATCAAAAGAGACATCGCGAACGGCAATTGTGTTTCCGGTTTGTGCGCGAAGATCTGCGCGAGATAAATCAGCAAGTGGTGAGCCAACAACTTTGTCGGCATTGGCGCCAAAAACTTTCCAGAGATTTCGTACGGAAATCATGGGCGCGCCAGAAACCATTTACTCATCTCCCCGTTTCTCATCTGAAAACCAACCAGATTTACTAGGAGCATTGTTAGTCCAAATGTGTTTGATTTCAAGGTATTCGCTCAAGCCGTGTTCGCCTAATTCGCGGCCAATTCCAGATTGTTTGTATCCGCCCCACTCAGCTTGTGGTCGATAGGGACCAAAATCATTGACCCAGATTGTTCCATGGCGAAGTGCGCTGGCAACGCGCGCAGCTTTAGCGCTATCGGTGGACCAGAGACCACCGGATAAACCAAAAACCGTGTCATTTCCAATGGCAATTGCTTCGGCTTCAGTGTCAAAAACTTCTACCGTCATCACAGGGCCAAAGGATTCTTCTTGCACGCAATTCATTGTTGTTGTGCAGTTATCTAAAACTGTTGGCAAGTAATACCAACCATTGGCATGCTCGGGCTTATCGCTGCGCTTTCCACCCACTAATAAATCGGCGCCTTCGGCAACGCCTTTTTCTACATAAGTAATAACACCTTCTAGATGAGATTTACTAATCAATGGCCCAGTTTCGGCCGCTAAATCTTCGGGGCCACCTAAGCGGATATTTCCAGCACGGCGCACGATTTCATTAACTACGCGATCATGAATCGAGCGTTCAACAATTAATCGTGTACCTGCTGAACAGACTTGACCGGAATGTAAGAACGCCGCAGTTACTGCGTTATCAATTGCGGCATCAATATCAGCATCGGCGAAAATAATGTGTGGGTTTTTCCCGCCGAGCTCAAGAGCTAAACGTTTTACGTGAGCAACAGCGGCTTTCATAATTGTTTGACCAGTGTTTAAACCACCGGTAAAAGAAACCATATCTACGCGGGGATCAGAAATCAGTGAAGTTCCAACAACTGAACCCGGACCTAGAATTAAATTAGCTACACCTTGTGGGGTTCCGGCTTCTTCAATAGCGTGCATCAAAGCAATTGCACTTTGTGGTGTTAATTCCGAAGGCTTAACAATGAAAGAACAACCAGCAACTAGCGCCGGTGCAACTTTCCAAGCAATTTGTAATAGTGGATAGTTCCAAGGACCAATCAGTGATGCAACGCCAAGAGGTTCATGAACGATGCGACTAGAAACATGAGCTAAGCCAACATCAACTACACGATCATGTTCTTTCAAGCCAAGGGCAGCAAAATGTCTGAAAGTTGCGATGACATCGGCGATGTCGTACTCCGCTTCAATAATGCGTTTTCCGGTGTCATCGCTTTCTTTCTTAGCAATGGCTTTTAAATCACGCTCTAAAAGATCAGCGATTTTTGAAACAAGTGCGCTGCGTTTGGCAAAACCCCACGAAGTAAAAACCCCGGAATCAAATGAAGTTCGTGCTGCCGCAATCGCCGCTAGAACATCGCTTTCGGTAGCTTGTGAAACCGTTGCAACGACGCGTTGATCATGCGGACTATGGACATCGTGTTCACCACCGTCAGAGGCCGCTCGCCAAGCACCATCGATGTAGAGCGTTGCGACCATTTACTTAATCTAGTTCGCTTTTGCGCTTTGCTACAAATTCATCGAGTTCTTGCTTCATGCGTGGATCCATTTCTGGTGCCACATACTCGTCAAGTTTCTTGAGATAAATTTCTGCGGCGCGATCTTTTGTATCTTTGGCACCCAAGCGCATCCAACGTTCGTAGTTATCGCTATTAGTTAAAAATGGTCGATAGAAGCAGTCACGGAAACGCTCCATTGTGTGAGCTGCGCCTAAGAAGTGACCTCCGTGGCCAACTTCGACATGAGCATCAAAAGCGAGAGATTCCACGTTGAATTCAAGTGGGGTGAACTCAGTCATCAGAGATTGAAGGATTTCAATATCAACAATGAACTTCTCGTAGCAAGAAACTAGTCCGCCCTCTAACCAGCCCGCAGTATGCATAACCCAGTTAGTTCCGGATAGGAAAGTTGGCATCATCGTCATCATTGTTTGATATGCCGATTGCGCATCAACAGTTTGAGAAGAGTTCAAGCCGCCGCCACCACGGAAAGGCAAATTAAAGCTGCGGGCAATTTGGCCAGTACAAAGCAGACCAATTCCAGATTCTGGCGTACCAAATTGTGGTGAACCAGATTGCATATCAATATTTGAAAGGAATGAACCAAAAACAATTGGACAACCTGGGCGAACTAATTGCGCAAGAGCTATGCCCGTAAGGGCTTCAGCGATTTGCTGTGCAAGCGTTGCCGGAATTGTTACTGGGCTCATCGCGCCCATCAAAAGGAATGGGGTGACAACGACTGGTTGACCTGCCAGCACATATTCGCGAAGTGAATCGAGCATGCGATCATCCCAGCGAAGTGGAGAGTTGCAGTTAACTAAAGAGATTAACGCTGGAGTATCTTCGATCGCTTTGCGGCCACCGTGAATAATTTCAGCCATTGAAATAACATCGATTGCATTTTGTGCAGTCACAACATTTCCCATGAAGAACTTGTCGGTCAACGTAGCTGCGGCATATGCCATATCTAAGTGACGCGAATCAAGTGAGAGATCATTAGGTTCGCAGACAACTCCGCCCACGCTATCCAAGGCGTCGTAACTTTGGGCTAACTTACAAAAATTTTCATAATCCTTAAACGTAGCATCGCGACGAACATCGCCTTCGCGAACAAATGGTGGACCATACACGCCACCGAAGACCATTGAGTCTCCGCCGATTTGAACATTGTTCTTAGGGTTACGTGCACGCAAATTAAATTGACTTGGCGCCTTAGCAACTTGCTTCAAGATCCATTCAGGATCAAATTTAACGTTGTCGCCTTCCACGGTTTGTCCGGCTTCGCGCAACATATCAATGGCCCAAGGGCTCATGAATTCGATACCGATTTCAGAAACGATTCGCTTCCAACCCAGAGTGAGCGTTGCCATTGATTCTTCACTCAGGATTTCATAGCGGGGCATCTTGTTAACAAAGCTCACGGCGCATTCCTTACTTCTAGTAGTGGCTCGATATTAATAGTCGCTGTGGCGCTATTGACCTCGAACACGCGCGAGAATACTCTTAAGTTATGGAACAGTGGTTCCATATAGTGGAACCTTCTAGGAGGGGCGCAATGAGCGAACTGCACAGCGGTACGCAAGCAATTGATCGCGCTTCGGCACTGTTGATTCATGTTTTGGAATCGCAGACACCTCCACTTCTTACTGAACTTGCACGCACATACGATTTACCTAAAAGCACAACGTCACGAATTCTCAGTGCCCTGGAGCGCCAAGGTTTATTGCTACGTGATCGTAATGGTGCCTACATTGCGGGTTCGGTTTTAACTCAATTTGCCCGCGGACAAAATCATGACTCGGTTTTAGTTGCACGAGTTCATGCAATTTTAGAAGTTCTAGCTAGTCGCACCGGTGAGACGGCTAATTTAGCGGTACCTGGTAACGGTGATCTCAAATTAATCGATCAAGTAGATGGTCAGTATTTATTATCTGCGACAAATTGGATTGGTAAATCTGTCCCTTATCACGCATCTGCATTAGGCAAAGTTTTGTTGGCTTATGCCGCCGTGACTATTCCTGCTGGACGACTCGAGAAACGCACAGCTAAAACGATTGTCTCTCGCACGAAACTTCTAGAAGAGTTAGAAGTTGTACGTAAGAAAGGTTTTGCCCTCATTATCGATGAACTCGAAGAAGGTTTAGTTGCAGTGGCAGCTCCTATTCGTGAACATGATGGCCGCGTAGTCGGCGCAATCTCAGTTTCTGGTCCATCAACTCGATTGACCCAGAAGGATTTAATCAAGATCGGTGGCATGATCATTGAAGAAATCGCAACACTCCAAACTAACCACGATGGAAAGATAGGTGCGGCATGACACATGACGAGATCATCAAGGCGCTCTTTGACGAAACCCTTGTCGGTAATGCTCCAGCAGTTCTGGAACTAACTAACCAAGGAATCGCTGAAGGAATGACTCCTGGCTCGATTCTCTTTGATGCATTGATCCCAGCATTAGAAGAGGTTGGTGCACGATTTGAGCGCGGAGATTTCTTTGTACCCGAGATGCTTATCTCAGGTAAAGCTATGTCTGGAGCGCTCAATGTTTTGCGCCCACTTCTAGCTGAAACTGGCGCAGAAACTGTTGGTACATTCCTTATGGGAACCGTCAAGGGCGATGTGCACGATATTGGTAAAAACTTAGTAAATATCATGCTGGAAGGCGCAGGTTTTGAAGTAATTGATCTAGGCGTTCAAGTTGCGCCAGAGAAGTTCGTTGCCGCGATTCAAGAGCACAAGCCAGATATCGTCGGAATGTCGGCGTTCTTAACTACAACTATGCCGATGTTCAAAGTCAATATTCACGAAATTACTAAGGCTGGACTTCGCGATCAAGTAATCATCATGGTCGGTGGAGCTCCAGTAACTCAGGAATATGCCGACGTTGTTGGTGCTGATGGTTTTGCCGCTGATGCATCTACTGCGGTGAGAGTTGCTAAAGATCTCATATCAAAAAAGCGCGCTACGGTCTCTGCTTAAGAGCTAGCTATGTTAAAAAAACTTCTGCCTTTTATTGAGCATGCGATAAAGAAACCCGTTTGGGACTGTCGCATGTGCGGACAATGTGTTCTGCACTCAACTGGCATGACTTGTCCTATGACTTGTCCAAAAACTCTTCGTAACGGCCCTTGTGGTGGGGTCCGTGAGAATGGAAATTGTGAAGTAATTCCCGAGATGCAATGTGTGTGGCTCAAAGCTTATGACCGTAAAGTTTTTCTACCTTTGCCTACGGTATGGAAAGAACACTTTAATGAACTGCGCCCACCAGTTGACATGCAATTACAAGGTTCATCTTCATGGATTAATTTAGTTACAAAGCGCGATCAAGAAACTCCTGCCGGCTGGTCAACAATAGATGGACATCACTGATGTCACTGATGCGTGAAAAGTTAGAAAATTCAAATGATGTAGTTTTCACTGCAGAATTTCCATCAATCGATGGTGCCGGCATGGCTAAAGTTGAAAAGAACGCCGCCCGTTTAGCCCCTTGGTTTGTTGGTGTTAATGCAACGGATAATCCTGCTGCCCATGCGCATGCATCTAATACGACTACTGCAATTGCGATGAAGATGCATGGCATCGAACCAATTATGCAGATTGTCTGCCGCGATAAGAACCGCTTGGCCATTCAAGCCGACATGATGGGTGCGGCTCTGCATGGAATTGAAAATATTTCATTGCTCACTGGCGATGATGTAACTGCTGGAGACGAGCCAGAAAGCCGCAGAGTTTTTGATCTGGACAGCACACAGGCCATAAATATCGCGCGAATTATGACTACTGGGCAATATCTTTCAGGGCGCAAAATTAACCCGGCGCCAGATTTCTATATCAGCGCAGTTGAAAATCCAGCTGCTCCCCCATTCGATTATCGAATTGAACGTGCACTTAAGAAATACCGTGCCGGAGCTAAATATCTGCAACTACAAATTTGTTATCACCCAGATCGACTTGAAAAGTTCTGTGCCGGAGTTGCCAAGATTGCTCCAGATTTGAAGTTGATCCCAACAATTGTTTTAGTAAAAAGTGCAAAGCCAATGTCGTTTATGAATGAGAAAGTTCCTGGCATTGATATACCGCAAGAGACACTTAACCGAGTATCTGCCGCGGCTGATCAAGCTGAAGAGGCGTATAAGCTCACGGTTGAATTAGCCAAGCATGCAATGACATTGCCAGCTGTACGTGGTCTGCATGTAACAGATTTTCGACATGATGATTCTTTAGATCGCTTTATGTACGACCTCGGACAGAAACCAAGAAACTAACTAGGAGCCCCTATGCATACAATCCTGACCTCACCTGG
>Ga0208496_1000738_pt1 | contig 11930 bp, 14 predicted proteins | sample CryBogmetaGMA2M_FD_184552 | JGI IMG/M metagenome (GOLD analysis project Ga0208496, IMG submission 184552) | Freshwater microbial communities from Crystal Bog, Wisconsin, USA - MA2M (SPAdes) | ecosystem: Environmental > Aquatic > Freshwater > Lake | place: Crystal Bog, Wisconsin, USA | collected... | reverse complement strand
TTCCGTTTCAGGAAAAAATACTCGACTTGGTTGAGGCGTTCCAAGGATCAAACAATCCCAAGATTTTGGAGATTGGCTTTGGTATGGGTGAGACCAGCGCCAAAATAGCTGCCTTGAGAAGTGGCGATGACTTTCTGGCGATTGAAGTACATCCTCCAGGGGTTGGAGCTTTATTAAAGCTAATTGGAGAAAGTACTCTCACCAATTTACGCCTCATTCGGCATGATGCAGTGGAAGTTTTGGAAAAGATGATTGCCCCGAGTTCATTAGATGGCATTCATATTTATTTTGCCGATCCTTGGCATAAGAAGCGTCACCACAAGCGCCGTCTTATTCAGGCTGAGTTTGTGCGCTTGCTAACGACAAGGTTAAAACCAGGCGCCTATTTACATCTTGCAACAGATTGGCATAACTATGCTGAACAAATGTTATTGGTCTTAAACGCCGAGCCAGCATTGAAAAATACTTCAAGCGAACAAGTTCAGGTGGAGACATTTAGTGAGGCAGATATTGCTAGACCAGGTGAGAGCTCCAATGAATTTAAGCCTACACACGAGCAATTGAATGCTGGACAAGCGGGATATGTGCAGAGACCGCCCTATCGGCCAGTCACTAAATTTGAGAACCGCGGCCTTAAATTAGGCCACGGTGTTTGGGACTTGGTTTATCTAAAAATGTAGCACTAGGGAAGTAAGCACTTAAAAAGTAAGAACTTAACCCGCTTGGATTTCAGCACTACGCAATTGTTGAGCCAGCAGATCTAAAACACCATTGACATATTTATGTCCATCCGTGCCGCCAAATGTTTTGGCAAGCTCAACTGCCTCATTGATTGCGACCTTATAAGGGACTGAGGGGTCCATAGCAAGTTCATAAGAACCAATCAGTAGTGCCGCATGCTCTACGGGTGAAAGCTCATTAATAGGGCGATCCAAGGCGGGCGTAATGAGGGCTTCCAGTTCATCAGTGCGGTCAAGGACACCTTCAAAAATTCCTTGAAAGAGCTCTAATTGGCAGCGACGAAAAGCCGGATCTTCCGCTAATTGTTTAGCAATAGCCAAACCATTTGGAATGCTTCCGGCGCGACGCAACACTAAGCTTTGGTATACGCCTTGTAGCGCGTACTCACGAGCACGACGGCGCGGCGTCAGTGAGCGCTTAGGCGCTGCTGATTTGGCTTCCTTCATTGCTTGAGGATCCGATGGGTTGAGAGTAGATTTAGTCATGTAAATAATTACTCTTCACTTGGATTGATTTCGATATCAATATCGGGAGTCAGTGCTAAAGCCAGATTGGCCATTTCTACTACGGCCTTGGCACAATCTGCACCTTTTACTTCTACGCGGGCATGGGCCTGCTCATCAGTATCACAAGTCAAAATACCATTGGCAATTGGCAGACCGGATTCGATGGAGATGCGCGTAACACCCGCAGCAGACTCATTCGAGACCAGCTCAAAGTGGTAGGTTTCCCCACGAATCACTGCGCCTAGGGCAACAAGGCCATCAAAATCACCAGTCTCAGCAAGCTTTTGTAGAGCAAAGGGGATTTCTAGTGCACCAGGTACAGTGACCAATTTGATATCTGCTTGCGAAACGCCTAGGGCAATTAATTCAGTGATACATGAATTTGTTAAGGCGATACAGTGCTCTTCGTTGAAGCGTGCTTGCACAATGCCTACACGCAGGTCTTGACCGTTTAGGTCTGCTTCCAATACACCTACAAAGTCATTGTTAGTCATGATGATATTTTTCTAAAGAATGCGAATTTAAGATTGAGGGCTATAGGGTTGATAGCCAGTAACTTCTAATTTGTAGCCAGATAAACTGGGTACAGGACTTGGGTTAGCTAGTAAGCGCATCTTACCTACGCCAATATCTTTCAGAATTTGAGCGCCAATGCCGTAGCTTCTAAAGTCAGTTTTGCGAGCCAAAGGTTTTTTGGCTTCGCCCTGAGCTTGATTGAGTTTATGAAACTGCGCCAACCAATCTTCATCATTCGGGGCAGCAATGCCTGAGGCATTTAGTAAAACCGCCACACCTGCTGGAGCAGCAGCAATTTGCTGTAATGCTTGAGCTAGCGGCCAAGAATGGTTGCTTACATTGGAATCCAAAAAGTCCAATACAGTGACTGGCTCGTGTACTCGGACTAAGGTTTCTTGAGCTTCTGTTGGTTTGCCATGTATTAAGGCGATATGTACGCAGGAGCTTGGAGTATCGCGATAAATAATGCCTTCGAATTTACCCCAAGGTGTGATGAATTCTCGTTTGCCTTCCCGCACCACAATACTTTCATTTTGGCTACGGTACTGAATGAGGCTTGCAATGCTACCAATCTTCAATTGATGTTCTTTAGCAAACTCGATTAAATCAGGCAAGCGCGCCATACTGCCGTCGTCTTTCATAATTTCGCAAATTACTGCAGTTGGAGAGCAACCTGCCATAGCAGCAAGATCACAACCTGCTTCAGTATGACCTGAGCGAATTAGGACGCCACCCGGTTGCGCCATTAAAGGAAAGATATGGCCCGGTTGGACTAAGTCAGTTGGCTTTGCATTGGGTGCTACAGCAGTCTGAATAGTTAAGGCTCGGTCTGCAGCAGATATGCCAGTAGTAACGCCAGTAGCTGCTTCAATAGAGACTGTGAAATTAGTGCCCATAGATGTACCGTTATCACGCACCATCAAGGGGAGGTTGAGTTGTTGGCAGCGCTCACGAGTTAAGGTGAGACAAATCAAACCACGACCATGCTTTGCCATGAAATTGACAGCTTCGGGCGTGACATGATCGGCAGCCAATACGAGATCACCTTCGTTTTCACGATCTTCTTCGTCGACGAGAATGACCATCTTGCCTGCGCGCAGCTCGGCAATGATTTCTTCTGTGGAGGCGAGGGTATTTGGCATAGCCCTCTATTTTAAGCTGAGGAGGCGATTACGGTTGAGTACTACAGGAATATCGCAGCTTTCCGACAGCAATAGCCTTAGCAAAGAGTTTGAAGGCCCCCTATGACCCCCTGAAAATGCTTGCATGCACACCGCAGAGCAAGTTTTACCCAAAAAGCTATTTGCTAAATCCGACGGCTTTGTCTTGCTAGAGGTTTTACTGGCAATGAGTCTCATTTTGGGGTCTTGGACGACCTTGGTGGGCGCATATCAAAATCTAACCCTACGCATTGCGCTAGAAGAAAAAAAACGAAAACAACTGAGAAAGGCATTGGATGTTTTTGAGATTCGCGAGCACCTTAGAGCAAATGACGACATCGCTATTAAAGGGTTTATAGATGAATCTCCTCGAATGCCTGGTCGCGCTCGCGCTCAGCATGGCGTTACTAAATCCACTGTTAAAAACCAGCGCTGATTTGCTAGCCAAGCAAATCCAACATGAAAAATCGCAGGCACTGATTTCTGAAGCTGAGCGAGCTTTTGAACTTATTGGTCGAGCCATTCGGTTGGCGGGTTACCGCAATGTCAAATCTAGTCAGCAGCCTACGAAACATGCTTCAAAGAATATTTACCTAGACGTTCAGAAAAAAACAGGCTATCGGGGATCTGATGCCATAGTCGTTCGACATGAGTTATCCAATGGAAACGATTTTGATTGCATTGGCAATGTTCTTAATCAGGAGCGAACCAAGAATCAATTGGCTTATCAAGGATTTTCTGTGGATAGGCAAGCGGGCAATCCAAAAGGCGTGAAGGTGAATGGGGGGTCATTGATTTGCCAGTCACTCGATCGAGAAGGTCGATTGCAAAATACCACCTTGATGAATGGCGTAAATCGTTTGTTGATAGAGGAGTTAAAGAGCTCGATGCAGTCTGCTCAGCCCGGGCAAAAGCTATACAGGGTAGAGCTTCAGATGACTGATGGCGCCTCTCTGGATATCAGGCTAGAGCGTACATTTAGCACTCGGAATCTGCCATGATTTTGGCATGGGTTGCTTCGTTATTACTTCTATGTTCTTCCTTATTAGTTTGCTTAGAGCGACTTACTGCTTTACGAATGGTGGAAGGCAACACTATTACAATAGCTCAACAAGGATTGATGGAAGCAGAAAAGTCTGTACTTGCTTGTGAGAAGAATCTCTCTAAGCTTTCAACTCTGGGCGAGAACCCCTGTTTTATTCAATCTATTTCCAAAAACACTTGGTTAATTACGAGTAAGTCAAAACCAGCGATCCAAGTACATGTTTTTCTAGATGAAAAAACAGGCATCGCCAATCGCTTAAATTGGCGTCAAGTTTTTGAATAAATCTTTACACCAACAATCTGGTTCAACCCTACTGGAGTTGATGGCGGTGTTATGTATTGTCGCCATCATGACGGCAATCTCAATGCCTCTTTTGCGAGAGCAAGTCGCAGCCCGTGAAATCGATTTCATTGCTAGACGATTTATTGCTCATGCCCATTTTGCGAGACAACAAGCATTGCATTTAGGTGAGGCAGTGTTGATCAGCCCTGTGTCTATGGATGGACTAATTAGAAATGGCTCAGAGAATTGGGATCAGGGATGGCTTATCCAGAGTGGTTGCTTGACAAAAACATCCAATGCAAACTGCATTCCTAAGTATTGGTTCTCCCAAGGCGCAGTAGACCCCATTTACTTTAAGGGTGGTGGTAAGCAGTTTCAGGATCCGCATTCAGGCAACAAGGGTATTTTATTTAATGCCGCTGGAGCCGCCAAAACTGGCCAAGGCGGCTTTGTTGCTAACCGCTTGATCTTGGGTCATCGCAGGACTCCTAAGCTTGAGCGCCAGCTTATTTTGGGGAGCGGTGGGCGTTGGCGCATCTGTGATCCTGCTAGGGATGCAAAACGCTGTCATTGAATGGTTTAATAGACCCATGTACAGCGCAGTTGACCAAGAGTTTATGAGCGAGGCATTAGCCGAGGCTCAAAAGGCACTTTATTTAGCCAACCCCAATCCACGGGTAGGGTGCGTTATTGTCAAAGCGGGGAACGTGATTGGTCGTGGCTTTACTCAAAAAGTAGGCCAGGCCCACGCAGAAGTTCAGGCGATCGCTGACGCTAAATCGAAAGGCAATTCTCTTGAAGGCTCGACTGTGTATGTCACTTTAGAGCCCTGCAACCATACTGGCCGAACTCCCCCCTGTGTGGATGCGCTAATTGCCATCCAGCCTGCAAAAGTCATTGCAGCTATGAGTGATCCCAACCCTTTAGTTGCAGGTAAAGGATTAGAAAGATTGCGTACCGCGGGTATTGAAGTGCGCACTAGCTTATTAGAATCTGAGGCACAAGCACTCAATCGTGGCTTTATTTCTAGAATGACGCGTGGCTTGCCATGGGTCCGCATGAAAATCGCTGCCAGCCTTGATGGCAAAACTGCTTTACCTGATGGTCAAAGCCAGTGGATTACGGGGCCGCTCGCTCGCGCTGATGGACATCATTGGCGTGCACAAGCATGCGCCATCGTGACAGGTGCGGGCACTGTAAAAGAGGATGATCCTTCTCTGAATGTCAGAGAAGTAAAGACAGAGCGTCAACCCTGGCGCATCATTATTGATTCGAAGTTAGAGACCCCCTTGAATTCAAAGGTCTTGAGAAATGTTAAGCAATCTGGCGTCATGATAATTTGCGCAGAACGAGATTCACCTGCTAGCCAAGAAAAGGCGAAGGCTTTTGAAGCGCTTGGGGTTGAGGTACTTGCCATACCAAATGCGTTTGGTAAGGTCGACTTGCCAGCGCTGTTTGCATATCTTGCTAAAGATCGTCAAATGAATGAGATCCATGTAGAGTCAGGCTTTAAGCTCAATGGATCGATGTTAAGAGAAAATTGCGTTGATGAGTTACTGCTTTATTACGCCCCATTCTTTATTGGCGATGGCATTGGTATGGCCAATGTTTCCACATTGCCCGCATTAGAGATGAAAAAAGATTGGCAAGTGATCGATCACCGTCTTTTTGGCCCAGATATCAGACTTAGATTGATTAAGAACTAAAATTACACGATGTTTACTGGAATCATTTCTGCCATTGGTCAAATTCAGAGCGCACAAGCAAAGGGCGATGGCTTGCATTTGGTAGTTGAGGTGCCTGCAGGATATTTGGATGATGTAGCGATGGGTGACAGCATTGCGATCCAGGGCGCATGCATGACTGCCACTCAATTTGAGGGTAATACCTTTTTCCTTGATATCTCCCGGGAGTCGCTCAATAAAACAGTGGGCTTAGATAAACCTGGATTAGTCAATTTAGAAAAGGCACTGCGTTTACAGGATCGCCTAGGCGGCCATTTGGTGAGTGGGCATGTCGATGGGATTGGTAAAGTAGCGCACTTTTCTCAAGTGGCAAATGATGCCTATGGTTCTTGGCTGCTGCGCATTGAGGCTCCAAAGCAATTGGCACCCTTTTTGGCATACAAAGGATCCATTGTGGTGAATGGGGTTTCACTCACGGTCAATAAAACTGAAGATAGCCCAAACGCTTGCATTGTGGATATCAATCTCATTCCCCATACCTTGAAAAGCACTACCTTGGGTAAGTTGCAGCAGGGCGACGCTGTGAATCTTGAAGTGGATTTAATAGCGCGTTATGTCGCACGCATGCTTGAGACCCAAGCTCAATCATCAGCTAATTAAATGAGTTTCTTATTGGTTTTTTCGGTAGCGAGTAGGATCGCTCACCTTGGCTTGCTGAAAGCCTGCCTGCCGTAATCGACAGGACTCGCATTCCCCACAAGCTTCACCTAAGTCATTTGCTTGATAGCAAGATACGGTTTGTGAATAATCCACGCCTAAAGTAATACCAAGCTGAATGATCTCTGCCTTGGTAAGACTGATGATGGGGGCATGGACCCGAAAGCGATTTTCATTATTGATTGCTTCTACACCCGCTTTGGTTGCTAGGTTAGCCATGTGTTCAAAAGAGGCAACATAGTCCGGGCGACAATCAGGATAGCCAGAGTAATCTACTACATTAGCGCCATAAAAAACATCTAAGCCACTCAATGACTCGGCCCAACCCAAAGCTAAGGACAGCAATATCGTATTGCGTGCAGGTACATAGGTGATGGGGATTTCATGATCTTTGCCCGGTGTCGTCGGAATGGCAATCGAGGAATCCGTTAAGGCAGAACCACCAAAACGGGTGAGATCTAAATTCACTACTTCATGACGAACTACGCCTATTTGCTTGGCAATATGTTTTGCAGCAGCTAGTTCTGAAGAATGGCGTTGGCCATAACCCACTGATAGGGCATAAGGTGAATAGCCTAAGTCTTTTGCTAGTGCGAGAACGGTAGTGGAATCCAATCCACCCGAAAATAAGATTACCGCTGGCGCGCCGGATTTGCGAGGCGCTAGATTCTGAAATGCTGCAGACAACTTAGACATGAGAATAGATTATTTAGTAGACGACAACAGTTGCTGAGCATCTTTAGCGGCCTCGGTATCAGGATACTTAGTAACGATTTCGCTAAACGTTTTCTTGGCAGCCACTTTATTACCGCTCTCTAATTGCGAATTACCCAATGTCACCATCGCCGCTGGAATGCGTGGATGGTTCGGATATTTCTTAATCAAATTTTGTAGTTGATTGATGGCACCAGAGTAATCTTTGTTGGCGTACTTGCTGTTGCCACCCCAGTAGAGCGCTAAGGGTAGATAAGGACTTTTTGGATACTTGGCTACAAATGCAGAAAACCCCTCATCAGCCTTCTTGAGATTGCCCGCCTGAAACGCTTTTAAAGCTTCGTCATAGGCTTTTTTCTCACCCGGTTGCACTGTGCCGCTCACGCCTTCAATGGTGACAGTGCGAGGCTCAAAATTCCCTAAGCGTGAATCCAGATCTTGATAGTAGGTTTTTTGACTTGAGTTGATATCTTCGCTTTGCTTCTCGAGGTTTTCAATCTTGCCGCGGAGTTCTGCATTCTCAGTCTTGAGCTTATCAAGCTGACCCTGCAACTCAAGCTGGGTGGTTGCCAATGACTTGCGTAAGTCCAAGATAGCTTTGCGTGCCTCATCATCAGAGAAGAGTGCCCAAGCACTACTAGGAGCTGCCAAGCAAAAGAGCGCCGCACTTAAACAAAACGCTCGTGAGAGCGTTTGTTTTACAGAGATTGAAGGTATCTTCATTTAGTTCGTGATGTAAACAATATCAGCGCGGCGGTTCTCTGCCCAAGCTGCCTCAGTGTCACCTTCCGCTTTTGGTTTTTCTTTACCAAAGCTCACGGCCTCCATCTGATCGTCAGAAACACCCATCAAGTTTAAAGATTTACGTACGGCATCTGAACGACGTTGACCTAATGCCAAGTTGTATTCAGCAGTACCGCGTTCGTCAGTATTGCCTTGAATAATGACTTTCTGTTTTGGATTGGCTTTTAGGTAGCTTGCGTGCGCAGACAACATTTTTTGATATTTAGTCTGAACCGTATATTCATCAAAGCCGAAGTACACGCTCTTTTCAAAGAGGGGGCTCTTCGGATCATTCCAGGGCTGTGAACCAAAACTGCCGCTGCCACCACTGCCGTTTGCGCCATCAACGTCATCTAGCTTCACGCTAGAGCATGCGGCCATTAAAAGTGCAGTTGCGCCGATGAGGGCTAGTGTCGCTGCGCGACGTGTGATAGAAATCGTCATGGTCTTTCCTTTTCTTACAAACTATCTAGGCAGCTCAGTAAATAGCTGAGCTTATAAGCAATATTATGCCCCCAAGCGCTATCAAAATGCGTAATTCACCCCAAAAAAGGGCATATCAGAAAGATTGTGCGATTGAGCCGGGGGCTCAATCCATGAACGGACCCCAGGAAGGCTGACGGACATCAGATCCTGGAATGCTTAATACCTGCCTTGAATTTCCATCTACAGAAACTGCAGCCAAGACGCGCTTTCCACCCACTTTCGTAGAGTAGAGAACATAACGGCCGTTTGCAGCAAAAGAGGGTGATTCATCACTGGTGCCATCCGTCAACGCTTGAGCATCTCCGGTTGCCAGATTCAGAATATAGAGACGATAAGCCCCACCAATGTTGGCAATATAAGCCAAGTATTTTCCATCTGGAGAAATTCTGGGCGAAGTTACAAAACCTTGTTTGTAGCTAACTCTTTTAGCGCCTTCGACTTGTTCGCCATCTGCACTCATGCGATAGATTTGGGGGTTACCACCGCGATCACTGGTGAAGTAAATAGAGCGGCCATCTGGTGAATACTGTGGTTCTGTATCAATGGTGCTGCCCCGAGTTAAACGATGCAATCCAGTGCCATCAGCATTGATACCGTAAATTTGGGTGTTGCCATCCTTCGAAAGGGAGATCGCTAATTTTTTGCCATCAGGCGACCACGCTGGCGCGCTGTTATTTCCTTTTTGATTGGAGAGAGAAATGCGACGGCCGCTAGCTAGTTCATGAACATACACCACAGGCTTACGGTCTTCAAAGGATACATAAGCCACCTTTTTGCCATCAGGCGACCATGAGGGGGAGATTATCGGTTCACCGCTGTTCATGGCATTGCGAATATTTTGACCATCCGCATCAGAGATCACCAGACGGTAGCGCTTACCATCCTTGATGACGTAAGACAGACGCGTTGAGAATACCCCGCGTTCACCAAGTAATTTGTAGATGATGTCATCAGCAATTTTATGGGCAACGGCGCGCAAATTATCAGCGCTGGAGTTCAGGTTTAAACCGCCCAGGCTTTGTGATTTACGCACATCAAATAATTTGTAGTGAATATCAAATTGAGTAGGACCAGTTTGCACGACGGAACCAACTACTAAAGCATCAGCACCACGAGCTGCCCAGGATTTGTAATTCGGTGTACCTTCATCACTTTCAGCCGCATTGCCGTTTTCGGTATTTTTGAAATAACCGCTGCGCGCTAAATCTTGACGAATAATTTCAGTAACGCTAGTGGGCAATTTATTTTCATCTTTGAAGCGCATCACTGCGATTGGATAAAGCGATTGGCCGACGCCCGTAATCTCGATATTCATTTGCGCTAATGCGGGGGTTGCTACGCTGATGCAAGCTAGCAATAGCAGAGCACCATAAAAATTCAACTTCTTTACCAATTGCAACATGCATTAGTCCTTGGGTTTAAAGGTCAACTTGACTTCGCGTTGAGGTATTTTGCCATTGTCGTCTTTTGGTAAGCTTTCTGCGCGCGATAAAGCCAGCAATACGGCGCGGTCCCAGCTAGGATTACCGCTAGAACTTAAAACGCTAGTACTTAAGATCGCACCATCTGGCGCTAAGTTCACCTGAATCACCGCAGCAGGATTGCCGCTCACCGATTCAGGATTAAATACGATCAGTGGCTTCACTTTTTTGATGACCTTATCAGTCCATCCTGGGGGCGCATTGCCTCCACCACCGACACCACTACCTACTGTTCCCCCGCTGCCACCTTCAGCACCAGCTGCTGCGCGCAGACGAGCCAATTGATCAGCGCGTACTTTTTCAGCTGCGGCATTCGCTTTAGTTTCTGCGGGAGATGGTGCTTTTGGAGCCTCTGCTTTTTTAGGTTGTTCTTTTTCCTTCTCCTTTGGAGGGGGAGGCTTCACTACCTTAGGCGTTTCTTTCACCACTTCTTTTTTGGGAGGCTCTTTTTCTACCTTCTTTTTCTTGATAGCAATATCGGCAGCCTCTTCCTTGACCTCTGTCTTTAACTCGGGTACTGGAGGAGTTTCCACTTGAGGCGCAGAATCCCAAAGCTCTACTTCCACTCCGGCAGGCGTGCTGTTATTCCAGCTAATGCCAATCATCAAAAAAGCGAGTAATCCTAAATGCGCTACCAATGAAAAGGTAAAGGCGCGTTTCGTACTTTCTTCTTTGGTGAGTCTTCCCCGTTTAAATGGGGAGAGAGGGGATGGAAATGTTTGAGCGCTATTCATGACTAAATAAAAAGGAAGCCTAGCCCTTATTGACTCTTGACTGCAAGGCCAACCCGTTTGACGCCATTCTCTTTTAGCTTAGACATGACATCCATTACGGTTTCATATTTAATCGTCTTATCTGCTGCAATCACGATCGGTTGCTCGGCGGATTTTTCTGCCTGGGATCTGGCAAATGCACCTAGCTCAAATTTATTGAGTGTTTGAACGGGCTCACCATCTTTGCGCACAATCACATTTTCATTTGCATCGATGGTTAAAAAGACAGGTGGCAAGGATTGGACCTTGGCACCACCAACAGTCGGTAAGTTCACGACGCCAGGATTAACCATCGGTGCAGTAACCATAAAGATCACCAGCAGCACCAACATCACATCGATATAGGGGACGACATTAATGTCGGACATCGCCCGACGTTTATTTTTGCGCAAAGAAGATCCGGCCATAACTAATCGTTTCGCTTAGCGGCCTGCAGTTTGACGCTGCAAGATGTTGGTGAATTCTTCAATAAACGTTTCAAAGCGAATCGAGAGACGATCAACATCAGTAGCAGCTCGGTTGTAAGCAACCACCGCAGGAATTGCTGCGAACAAACCGATGGCCGTTGCCACTAAGGCTTCGGCAATACCGGGGGCAACTGCAGCTAAGGTGGCGTTCTGTACATTCGCCAGACCACGGAAGGCGTGCATGATGCCCCAGACAGTGCCAAAGAGGCCGATATAGGGTGATACAGAGCCTACAGAGGCGAGGAATGGGAGGTTAGCCTCCAGAATGTCCATTTCGCGCTGGTAGGTCGCTTTCATAGCGCGGCGGGCAGCATCAATTTCCCGTACCTTCATAAATTCCTGCATACCCGCTTCAAAGATGTGCTCCAGGACCGCATCGCTGCGGGTATTGCGTTGTGCAGACTCCAAAAGGGTATTGAGATCGCCACCGGACCAAAAGTCACGCTCAAAGCGCTCGGTATCTTGCCTAACCCCTCGTAAAACGGCGGTTTTCTTAAAAATGATGGTCCAAGAGGCTACCGACATCCCGAGTAATAACAACATTACTAACTGGACTAATAGGCTGGCATTGAGG
>Ga0208496_1000735_pt1 | contig 11945 bp, 10 predicted proteins | sample CryBogmetaGMA2M_FD_184552 | JGI IMG/M metagenome (GOLD analysis project Ga0208496, IMG submission 184552) | Freshwater microbial communities from Crystal Bog, Wisconsin, USA - MA2M (SPAdes) | ecosystem: Environmental > Aquatic > Freshwater > Lake | place: Crystal Bog, Wisconsin, USA | collected... | reverse complement strand
CCGACAGGCGGTTATCTACTGACTGCTTGTTTTTCCACTGGTCGTGCGGCGGGCTTGGGGGCGCTTGCATGGCTGGAATCCCGCATGAGACATAGTTTGGGATGAACAATGCCCGATGCTTAGGGGTAATATATGTTAAACCTTTACATTGAAAAGATACTTGATGCGTACTCTACATGGCTAACGTTGAATTGAGGGGCTGGCGTAGCCAGTCCCTCTCGAATGTAAAGTTAAGGTTCGACAATTAAATTTCGTGAGTAAATAATTTTTGCCTAAGGTGATATCCAATAAAGAACATCCCATCCAAAGGCCAAGCTGGGGCTTGGCGCTCCCAGAAGGAACGCCAAGCTCCAGCTTGGCAAGGTGATTTTCGTGGACAACTCATTTCGGATTTGGTGGATTCTTTATTGGAAATCACCTAAAGTATAGTCAAGCAGGATGGAGGTAGCAAAAAGAAATTCTCACGCAAAGGCGCAAAGTTAAGAGAAACCGCATTATGGTATGATCGGGATGTTTGCCTAAAGCCCTCTAGGCTGGTTTCTTGGCGCGGAACAAGCAATAACGCACCAAGCCATTATGGAACACCTTCCATTGTGCAATGGCCACTTTGTAATTGGCGGTTTGGGCTTTTTTCCGCAATCCCAAATAGTGCATGATCCATTGCATGGGCGCAGTCCATAAGGCCGTGATATACATCCTGCGGGAGGATGGCAGGCTTTCCTTGGTGGCCTCGGTGATGTGTACGTCGGTAAAGCCGCATTCTTCCATACCCTGTTGAAATTCGTCCACCGTGGAGAGGTTTGGCACCGCCCAGCCGTTCAAACAGTCCATCACCCATTGCCATTCTTCGTCGTTGAATTCCCGGCGGGTGGCATAGCCGTCGCAGGCCATCAGTGTGCCGCCTTTTTTAAGCAACCGATAGGCTTCGCGGAAAAAATCCCGCTTGTCCGTGGCATAGCAACTGCTCTCTATGGCCCACACCACGTCGAAGGATTCGTCTGGAAAAGGGGTTTTGCAAAAATCCGCCATTTGAAAATCAACCCGCCCGTCCACGCCATGGCGTTTGGCATTGCGCTTGGCATGTTCCACCTGCTCGGTGCTTACGGTGATGCCCGTCGCCCGGCAACCAGCGTTCTTTGCCAGCCAAATAGAACTGCCACCAATGCCGCAACCGGCATCCAACACATGGTCCTCCGGCTTGATGCCTGCCAGTTCGCACATAATGCGGTTTTTGTTCAACAAGGCTTGGCTGTGGGTTTTTATGCCATCTTCCCAATAACCGTAATGCAGGGCCAAATTTTCACTGTCGAACCAAGCCGTGCGGTAATCCCAATAGCAGTCGTCGTAATGCTTGGCCGTGTCCACCCGGATTTCTTCTTCGGTGAATTCAGCCCCATGGCGCAAGGTATCGGTTCGGTAGTCTTTATTGGCTTCTAGGTAATGCTGCATGGGATTTTTTTTTGAGTGTATTGTCAAAGGGATGCTGCCCGAACTCGGCTATTCTAATCCCGGATTGCTTCTTGTTATTTTATCATCTCCATTCAAATGATGTCTCTGATACCCCTTTAATAAATATTTCTCGCGCATCATCCTATGTTGGTAATCAACGCCACCCATAGCGATAGGGATGATGCCAAACAGGAGGCAGTCGGTAAATGGGTGGTACGCCATAAACCACAGGGGGCGGAACTGGCGCATAGCGAGGCACAACGGGTGCATAAACCATCGGGGGTGGATAATAGGGGCGTTGCCAGCCGTAATGCCCGTGGGGTTGCCAATAGCCGCCGCCATAGCCATAGCCATGACCATGGGCAACGGCAGGCAAACTGAATACCAGCCCAAACAGGATAATCATAGACCTTCGGAAAATTAGACTTTTGGTTGCGGTGTTCATAAAATGCCTCGCTTATGTCAGGTAGGATATTATTAACTGATGTTACGCACTATAGGCCGGAAACGCCCGTACAAGGGCATTCCCGGCATAATATTCTGAACGGTGCGGCTTGCATTGCCAGAAACGCCCACTTCGGTAGGCTTATTCCGGCCTTCTTGCTCTCAACGGCACAGAACTTAACATCATTTATTAAAACCCAAGTACCTTAAAATAAGCTTAAATGCCTAGCCGGCCCCTACAATAAAAGTCTCCTCATATCCCCCAACACTTGGGCAAGATAGGCGTTAAAGCGTGCCGCGTCCGCACCATCGATGACGCGATGGTCAAAGGACAAAGACAATGGCAAAAGCAAGCGAGGGACGAATTGACCGTCTTTCCAAACCGGTTTAGTCTGTGCCTTGCAGATACCCAGAATCGCCACTTCCGGGGCATTGATAATGGGACTGAAGCCGGTTCCGCCGATGCCACCTAGGCTTGAGATGGTAAAAGTCCCCCCTTGCAGTTCCGGGGCACGAAGCTTGCGCGCCCGCGCCCGGTCGCTGAATTCCGCCACTTCCTTAGCCAGTTCGTAAATGCTCTTGCGGTCGGCATCGCGCACGGGCGGCACGACCAAGCCTTCCGGGGTGTCGATGGCAACGCCAATGTGGTAGTACTGCTTGAAAATCAAGTCATCGCCATTTGGAGCCAACGAAGAATTAAATCGGGGATAGGCTTTCAGCGCGGACACCACCGCTTTGATCAAGAAGGGCATCAAGGTTAGCTTGATTTTCTGCTTTTCCGCCTCAGATTTGAGCGAGACCCGGAAAGCTTCCAAGTCGGTGATGTCGGCATCTTCGTTCACTGTGACATGGGGAATCGACACCCAGTTGCGATGCAGGTTCGCGCCTGTGAGCTTGCGTATCTTGGATAACGGGCTGGACTCAATGGGGCCGAACTGGGAAAAGTCGATTTCCGGCGCATCAATCAGGTTTAATCCCAACGAGCCAGTCTCAGGTGTCTGCAAACGGGATTTGATGTAGGCTTGCACATCATCCTTCAATATCCGCCCCTTCGGGCCCGTTCCCTTTATTTTCTCGACATTCGCGCCGAGTTCACGGGCGAAACGGCGCACGGCGGGGCTGGCGTGGGGTTTGTTGCCGGTGCTTGGACCATAGTCCTCGACGGCAACAAGTGTGGGTGTAGGCCGAGTAGCGGAAGGGGCGGCGATCTGCGCAGTCGTAGGAATGGCGGGGGTTGGCTGAGCCATGGCAGGCGCGGAGCCATCTTCGGCCCCCGCCAACACCAGCACGGGAGAGCCACGGCTGACTTTGTCGCCGACTTTAACCAGCACTTGTTTAACCTCGCCTCCCCTTGGGCTGGGAATCTCCATCGCTGCCTTGTCGCTTTCCAAGGTGATGATGGAGTCTTCCTTGCCGATGATGTCGCCGACTTTTACCAATACCTCAATAATCGAGACATCTTTATTATTGCCGATGTCGGGAACGGTGATTGTGTTGCTAGGAGCATCCGTCAAAATGGCCAGACTCGCCGGTGCGGACGCTATGACATCTTGGGCAGGTTCCACTGCGGCTATCTGGACAGCCCCGCCCTCTTCTTCCACCAAGACCAAAATTGGCGAGCCTTGGCTTACTTTATCGCCGACTTTGACGATGACCCCTTTTACAGTGCCCGCATGGGAACTCGGAATCTCCATCGCAGCTTTGTCGCTTTCTAGGGTGATTAGGGAATCTTCCTTCTTGACAGCATCGCCAGCCTTGACTAATACTTCAATGATGGAGACATCCTTGTTATTGCCGATGTCGGGAACGGTGATTGTTTGTTCTTTTGCCATGATTTAGCTCCTTAAACCGTCATCGGGTTCGGTTTTTCGGGGTCTATCCCGTATTTCTCCATCGCCTCTGCAACTCGTGCAACGGCGATTTTACCCTCGTCGGCCAACGCTTTGAGGCTAGCCAAAACAATGTAGTGCCGGTTGACCTCGAAGAAGCGGCGCAACTCGGTGCGGCGGTCACTCCGCCCATAGCCGTCAGTGCCTAATGCAACAAAATGCTTGCCGGGCAAGAATTGCCGAACTTGATCTGCCACTACTTTCATGTTATCAGTGGCGGCGACGATAGGACCGGGCATGCCTCCCAAAATATCCTCCAGATAGCTGGTGGCCTTGGGCCGGTCGGGATGCATCAGGCTCCAGCGTTCCTTGTCGAGTCCTTCGCGGCGCAGTTCGCTGAAGCTAGTCACGCTCCAAACATTCGCCTTGATGCTGAAATCCTCCTCCAGCAACTCGGCAGCGGCAATGGCTTCCCGCAAAATCGCACCGCTACCGAGCAATTGCACTTCTGCGTCCTCACCCTTGTCTTGAAGCTGGTAAATTCCCTTGATGATACCCTCGGCGACCCCCTCCGGCATGCCGGGATGGTCGTAGTTTTCGTTCATCACGGTGACATAGTAAAAGACACTTTCCCCTTCCTGATACATGCGGCGCAAACCGTCTTGCACGATGACCGCCAACTCATGGGCAAAGGCAGGGTCGTAAGCCACGCAGTTGGGGATGAAGGACATTGCCATGTGACTATGGCCATCTTGATGTTGCAGTCCTTCGCCTGCCAAAGTGGTGCGCCCAGCAGTCCCTCCCAGCAAGAAGCCACGGGTTTGTAAGTCACCGGCCGCCCACATTAAATCACCGACGCGCTGGAAGCCGAACATTGAGTAGTAAATGTAAAACGGAATCATCTGCACATTGTGATTGCTATAGGCGGTTCCTGCTGCAATCCATGAACTCATTGCCCCGGCTTCGCAGATGCCTTCTTCAAGAATCTGACCGGTCTTGTCCTCCCGGTAAAACATCAGTTGATCGGAGTCTTCAGGGGTGTAAGGCTGGCCTACCGAAGAGTAGATGGCATATTGGCGGAACAATCCGTCCATGCCAAAAGTCCGCGCCTCATCGGCCACGATAGGCACCACATATTTGCCGATTTTATTATCCCGCAGCAGCGTGGTGAGGATGCGAACGAATGCCATGGTGGTGGACATTTCCCTGTCGCTCTTGTGCAGCAGGGATTCAAACACGCTCAAATCGGGAACTTGCAATAGCGGAGCCTGCCTGCGACGGCTCGGCAAGTAACCGCCCAAGGCTTTACGGCGTTCGTGTAAATACTGGATTTCCGGGCTTTCCTCCGATGGCTTGAAGAACGGCGTTTCAGCTATCTTATCGTCAGGGATGGGAACGCGGAAACGGTCACGAAACCCCTTCAACGCGGCTTCATCCATTTTTTTCTGCTGGTGCGCAATCATCGCGCCCTCACCCGAACTGCCCATGCCGAAGCCTTTCACGGTTTTGGCAAGGATGACGGTAGGCTGGCCCGTATGGTTTACCGCCGCATGATAGGCGGCATAAACCTTGTGCGGGTCGTGACCACCACGGCTCAGGCGGTAGATGTCGTCATCCGAAAGGTGAGCGACCATGTCCAACAACTCCGGGTACTTGCCGAAAAAATGCTTGCGTGTATAAGCACCGCCCTTGGCCTTGTAGTTTTGGTATTCGCCATCCACTGCCTCTTCCATGCGCCTGCGCAAGAAGCCTTTGGAATCTCGTGCCAGTAGCGCATCCCATTGTGAACCCCAAATCACTTTAATGACGTTCCAGCCCGCACCACGAAATTCTGCTTCAAGTTCTTGGATGATTTTGCCACCGCCCCTGACCGGCCCGTCCAGGCGTTGCAGGTTGCAGTTGATTACAAAAACCAAATTGTCTAATTTCTCGCGTCCAGCCAGTCCGATGGCACCCATGGATTCTGGTTCGTCCATCTCACCGTCGCCCATGAAAGCCCAAACCTTGCGCCCTTTGGTTTGCAGAATGCCTCGATCTTCAAGGTATTGCATAAAACGGGCTTGATAGATCGCCATGATTGGACCCAAGCCCATTGATACGGTTGGGAATTGCCAGAAATCCGGCATCAGCCAAGGATGTGGGTAGGATGAAAGCCCGTCGCCCCGCACTTCACGGCGGAAGCGGGACAACTCATCCTCGGTCAAACGCCCTTCAAGGAAGGCACGGGCGTAGATTCCTGGCGAAGAATGGCCTTGGAAAAACACCAAATCGCCGCCGTGACTCTGATCCGGCGCATGGAAAAAATGGTTGAATCCAACTTCATACAGGGTCGCGGAAGAGGCAAAACTAGCAATGTGACCGCCGTATTCGGATGACACACGGTTGGCCTGCACCACCATCGCCATCGCATTCCAGCGAATCCATGAGCTTATCCGATGCTCCATTTCTTCATCCCCCTGCAAACGCGCTTGTTTATGCGGCGGGATGGTGTTGATATAAGCAGTGTTGGCTTTATAGGGCAGATTGATCCCGGAACGCCGGGCTTTGTCGACCAGGCGCTCAATCAGATAGTGCGCCCGTTCGGAACCTTCGTTCTCGATGACGGCTTCAAGCGCATCCAACCATTCGCGTGTTTCGGTTGGATCAAGGTCGTTTAGATGGAGCGAAGTTGATGAAAGGGATTGGGCTTCTGGCATGGGGGGTTCCTGAACCGTAAAGGGTAATTGTTGATTATAACTTTCGGTTTGGTTTGGCTCAATGTCTGTCAGGCATCAGCCATTCTCATTTTAGCAAGGATAATCATGGCGGGGATGGGACCCGCCCCTACGCAGGAAATATAATTCAATAATTATCAATGCATTATAAACAGGATACAGAACATTGATGCGTAGGGGCGGGTTCCAAACCCGCCCAGTTCTGTTCAAAAAGAGAATTGTTGCACACCCGGTAAGCAGCAAACTCCTTCGCCGATTGAAAATTAAATCCGGCTAACCACCACAATTTCCTCCCCTAGCATGTCGATGATCTTCACCGCCACACGGCTTCCGAGCGGCGGGGCGGGAAATTCGTAGCGGCCTAGGCACAAAAGTCCTGCTTGCGTTCTGGTACGTCTGATAGGCATACATTGAATGCCTCGCCATCATAGGTGGTATCTATCAGCACACAATCCACCACGGCCCGCCATTCCCGGATTTGGGCGCGGAATATTGACGTGGCTAGGTTCAGGCGCTGGACGATGGAAGGGGACAGACACCACGTCCACGATCTCCACGATTAAACACGCCTCGCCATGCTGGGTTCCCCGGCTTACCGACACGTCAGCAAAAGCTGGTTCATGTTTGATGATGCCGCCGTATTTTTTATCGGTGCGCAGTTCGATGATATGAAAGCGGTTAATGGGCCGGTTGCGGTTGTGTTGTACCACCCAAGCTTTTGCGGCCAATTCCATGCCGAGCGTGACAATTTGTCACAATTCCTCTTGATATTAAAGGGGTCAAGGTTAATCGCGTGGAAGTTTCGAGTAATGGGGAGGTTTACATTTATGTGAGCAGCACCGTGGATGGCACTCGATGCCACCGGTGTGGCCGGGACATCCACCACCGCCACAAGGAAGTGGACACGCTCAGGAAGAAAGAAATGGGACGACTGAAACGAGAACTGGAAGAGGAGGAATACAAGAAGCCCAAGGGTTCGATGTGGCTGGTGCGCAAAGACCCAGACACCCTCGACGAGAAGGAGTGGGCCACACTGCGTTTGCTGTGCCCCCATTGAGCCTTTTCGACCGCCACGCGTATGAAACCAGCAATCCGTTCACTGGTGTTTTCACCGACCAAGGTTCGCTCAAAGGCTTGTTATATGTCGTCAGGTACTTCGAATGTCACGGTAGCCATGGTTATGCCCCTCAAAGCTTCATCGGCATCACAATAAACTTGTATTTTTGGTTTTGCGGGTCTTCGATCAGGCAACTGTTGCCTGCGTCGGTGAAGGACAGCGTCAAGACTTCGGAATCCACATTGTTGAGGGCATCCAGCAGGTAGGTGGTATTAAAACCCACTGCCAAACCCTCGCCTTCGAGGCGAACCTCGAATTCTTCCTCGGCCTCTTCATGCTCGGGGTTTTGCGACTGCAAGATCATCAGCCCTTCTTTCACTTCCAGGCTGACACCTTTGATTTTCTCTGCGGTCAATACCGACACGCGTGTCAGGGCGGCTTTGAAGCTTTCCCGGTCTAGTGTGACGACCTTGGTAATATCCCTAGGCATGACGCGGCGGAAATCGGGGAAACGCCCCTCGATTAGCTTAGCGGAGAAACTGAGTTCGCCCATCAAAACACTGATGTTGTTGGCACCAAATTGCAAGGTGACGGGTTCGTCTTGGTCGCTGAGCAAACGATATAGCTCCATGATTCCCTTGCGCGGCACGATGACCTGGCGCGGTTCGAATTCCACGTCTTCCAACATTTCCTCAAAAAGTGCCAACCGATGGCCGTCGGAAGCAACCGCACGTAACAGTCGCCCGTCAAGGTCTAGCAGCAAACCGTTGAGGTAATAACGGACATCTTGCAAAGCCATGGCGAAAAGGGTCTTTTCCATGGCCTTTTTTAGCAGTTTACTGCTGAGGGTCAGTTCCGCCTCCGGGGCACTGATATCAAATGCCGGGTAGTTGTCGGCGGGCAAGGTGCTTAAGCTGAATCGGCTGCGTCCACTATGGACCGTCACTTTGTCTGGCCGGCATTCCAAATTGACTAAACTGCCGTCCGGCAATAGGCGGCAAATATCCAACAGTTTACGGGCGGGTACGGTTATTTCACCGTCTTCACCCGAATCCGTCACGGAATGCGTCACCAACTGCACTTCCAGGTCGGTTCCGGTAAATTCCAAGCGGTTGCCTGCAAGCTGGATCAACACATTGGACAGAATGGGCAGGGTCTGCCGTTTTTCTATCACCCCCACCACTTGTTGTAGGGGCATCAGAAGATTTTCTCGGGAGGTTTTGAATTTCATTTGAACCGATGACTGAATGGTGTTAATTGGAAAGTATACGCATTAAGTTGGAATAATCTTCCTGGAATTTACTGTCGCTTTCCTTCAATTCCACGACCTTACGGGTGGCATGCAACACTGTGGTGTGGTCCCGCCCCCCGAACATCTGGCCGATTTCGGGCAAGCTGTGGTTGGTCAGGTCTTTGGCTAAGGCCATGGCCATCTGCCTAGGGCGGGTAATCGTGCGGGTGCGTTTATCGGATAGCAGGTCGGAGACGCGGATTTTGAAATATTCGGCCACGGTCTTCTGGATATTGTCCACGTTGACCATGCGATCTTGCAGGGCAATGAGGTCGCGCAACGCTTCCTTGGCAAAATCCAGTGTAATCGGCCTGCCGGTGAAATGAGAATTGGCGATGACCCTGCGCAATGCCCCTTCCAACTCACGGATGTTGGAACGGATGCGCTTGCCGATAAAAAACGCCACTTCCGGGGACAGTTCAATCCCGGCATGTTGGGCCTTGCTCATCAGGATGGCAACACGCGTTTCCAAGTCGGGCGGCTCCACCGCAACCGGCAAACCCCAGCCAAAGCGGGATTTCAAGCGATCCTCCAAGCCTTTGATTTCCTTTGGATAGCGATCACAGGTCATGACCACTTGGTGCTTGTTTTCCAGCAAGGTATTGAAGGTATGGAAAAACTCCTCTTGGGACCGCTCCTTACCGGCAAAAAACTGAATATCGTCGATTAGCAACGCATCGACGGTACGGTAGAACTCTTTGAACGCGTTAATGGCGTTGTGTTGCAGCGCCTTGACCATATCCGAGACGAAACGCTCGGAGTGAAGATAGATGATATTAGCAGACGGATTGCCCACGAGTATCTCGTTGCCAATGGCATGCATCAAGTGGGTCTTGCCCAAACCAGTGCTGCCATAGATAAACAAGGGGTTGTAAGCCCGACCGACATTCTGGGTCACTTGCACGGAGGCCGCCTTCGCCAGTTGATTGGATTTCCCTTCGACGAAATTTTCAAAGGTAAAGGCTGTGTTCAGATTGTTGGGTTGGTTTTTACGGCTGGCGACCGGCTTTTTCGAAAAGCTTGTCTTTCCATCCACACGGGCTGAATTATCCAACGGACGGCTCCCAATCTCCAACACAATATTGGGTCTGGGTTCAATTTGCTGGTTGGCGACGGCTTCTTCGATTTTGTCGAAGAAATGTTGCTTGACCCAATCCAACACAAATCGATTGGGCGCGAGCAATTTAAGTTCACTACCGTTCTCAACGGCCTGCAAGGGCCTAATCCAGGTGTTGAACTGTTGCGGAGGCAACTCGCCTTCAAGTTTGCTGATGCATAGGTTCCAGAGGTTGCTCATCGGGTGGCTTGGCTAGTTTCAAAATCAATGGTGGGGATGCAACACGGGCGGGCCATCCCACAGGTCGAATCGTGAACGCACATTCTAACCGATTGGGGAGTTATCCACAGCAAGTGTTTTTAAGTCTGTGCAACAAAGCGTCATGTCATGCAAACAAGGCTTGGTGTATGATTGCTACAGTTTTAAAGTATCCCGTTCTCGCCTCTAGGGGAAGTCAAATGTACGAACATCTCGAAACCGCTGCCAATCCTGAGAAACTTAAACGTGTTGTCATCGACCCCGTCACTAGGGTGGAAGGCCACGGTAAAGTGACTTTGTTACTGGATGAAGAAAACCATGTCAAACAGGCCCGTTTGCACATTGTTGAATTCCGTGGCTTCGAGCGCTTCATCCAAGGCCGGCCCTACTGGGAACTCCCGGTTCTAGTGCAGCGTTTGTGTGGCATCTGTCCGGTTAGCCATCATTTGGCGGCGGCCAAGGCGGTTGACCAACTGGTAGGCGTGGACCAACTCACCCCGGCGGCAGACAAACTGCGTCGCTTGATGCACTTGGGCCAAACCTTGCAATCCCACGCGCTACATTTCTTCCATCTGTCCACACCGGACCTGCTCTTCGGTTTTGATGATGTTGCCGCCCATCGCAATATTGTCAATGTATTGACCGAATTCCCAGACACCGGCCTGAAAGGTGTCAGATTGCGCAAATTCGGCCAAGAAGTGATCCATGCCATCAGCGGCAAGCGCATACACGGCACTGCGGCTATTCCCGGCGGCATGAACAAGGCACTTAGCCTGGATGACCGCGACTATTTGCTCAAGGACATTGACGAGATGATCCTGTGGTCACGGGAAGTTGTCGCATTAATTAAAAAGATTTACTTATCCAACGAAGAATATCACCGCCACTTTGGCGTTTTCCCGTCCAATTTCCTCAGCATCATCCGGCAAGACGGTGCGTTGGACCTTTACCATGGGGGCTTGAGGGCTAGGGACGAAAAGGGGCAGACCATCTTTGACCATGTGGACTACCGCAACTATGCCCAATACCTGCGCGAGGAAGTGCGTTCCTGGTCCTATATGAAGTTCCCCTATATCGTCGATCTTGGCCGCGAAAATGGTTGGTATCGGGTTGGCCCGTTGGCACGGATCAACAATTGTGACTTTATCACCACCCCGCTGGCGGAAGCCGCACGTGCCGACTTCATGGCCCATAACCAAGGTTTGCCAGTGCATGAATCCTTGGCTTACCATTGGGCGCGTATGATCGAGATGCTATATAGTGCCGAAGGCATCAAGGAACTGCTAAACGATCCCGATGTGCTCAGCAATGACCTGGTGACCACGGGCGAGAAACGCCGGGAAGGCGTGGGTGTCATCGAAGCCCCGCGTGGAACCCTGTTCCATCATTATCAAATTGACGAGAATGACATCGTCACCCGCGCTAATCTGATTGTCTCAACCACAAACAACAACCAAGCCATGAACGAGGCGGTTAGGGCCGTGGCCGCCCGTTACTTGGATGGCAAGGAACTGACCGAAGGGCTGCTTAATCATTTGGAAGTCGCCATCCGCGCCTATGACCCCTGCTTGTCCTGCGCCACCCATGCGCTGGGCAAGATGCCGTTGGAACTGGAATTGCTGGATGCGGACGGGGTGCAGATAGACAAGATGACGAGGGGGAGTGATGGGAAGGTCGGGCATTGATTGATCGTAGTATGGGTAGCGAAGCGCGACGGGGTTTGTAACCCCGTCGCTCACGTTTTGTCTATGCAACCATGCCTGCCGAACAATAAAACGTTACGGACGGGATTACAAATCCCGTCCGGCTAAGTTGAACACAGCGAAGCTTTATTCTTTGCCCTTAA
>Ga0208496_1000733_pt1 | contig 11969 bp, 13 predicted proteins | sample CryBogmetaGMA2M_FD_184552 | JGI IMG/M metagenome (GOLD analysis project Ga0208496, IMG submission 184552) | Freshwater microbial communities from Crystal Bog, Wisconsin, USA - MA2M (SPAdes) | ecosystem: Environmental > Aquatic > Freshwater > Lake | place: Crystal Bog, Wisconsin, USA | collected... | reverse complement strand
CCATTAAAACAGGAAGGCGCACCAAAAACTGTTTAAGCGTTAGACAGACCTCGGAATTTCTTTTACTGCCTGCCATAAGCATCCAGATAACATATCGAGGCGTTTATAAGCAAGTCTTGTAGGCATAACCCGTTTGCGTCGAGCATCACTTTGAGTAATTAACTCAATATAGCCCAGGTGGCATAAATTTTTAACGCGGCCATGCAGGGTTGCTTGTGAACCAAAAAATTGCTGTCTTAGCAAGTCGCCCACGAATACAGAGCGTCCTTCGTTGTCATCGAGCATGATGCTGTTTAACAACTGATTTTCCGTTGAATCTAACTCGCGGATATTACTCTTTGGGTTAAGTGCTTCAACCAGATTGAGAAACCGTAAATACACATTAGGTTTTGTCATCTCTTCATACTACTCTCTATTAGTAACAAAAGTAGTTATATATTTATTCACTTAATACGCCTTTAGAAGGGCATTTGGATGTAGTTAAAACAGATATCGCACTTCAAAGACTCTATTCCTAGTCAACTTACCCAGGTAGTGAATTCTTCTGCACTTACACGTGGTGTATGAAAAGTATTTACGATTTCGTTCTTATCGGCATAACCCAGCGCCATACCGCACACCAGCATCTCGTTATCATTTGCACCTATAAACGGCAAAATAATCTTTGAATAATCGTTCCAAGCAGCTTGGGGGCAAGTATCCAAACCTTCACCCCTGGCTGCAATCATGAAGTTTTGTAAGAACATACCGTAGTCAAGCATTGAGCCCTTACCAAGTTCTTTGTCGATCGTAAAGAACAAGCATATAGGTGCGCCAAAAGCTTCAAAGTTCTTGCGATGTTGCGCATGCATTTTGTCTTTATCCCCTTTGGTAATTCCTAAGAGACCATAGAGACCCCAACCATTTTCACGGCGCCTATCGATATAGGGACTAAACCACTTACTGGGGTAATAATCATAAGCAGGTCGATACTCTTTCGCTAGTTCTGGATCTGCAGCAATATTGTCATAGGCAGTGCAGACTTGATTGCATAAGTCTTGAAGTTTCTTTCCTTCCAAGACATACGCTTTCCAAGGCTGAGTATTCGTTCCCGATGGCGCTCTAGCTGACAAATTTAAGAGTCTAGTGATTAGTTCTTTAGAAACACTTTGTTTAGTAAACGCACGAACAGACATTCGTGAGGTAATAGCATCTGCAGGAGTTAAAGATTTCATCATGAAAACCTTATAGAGAACATTTCAATGAATTAGGCCTCTTTAATTCCGCCCATACAAAGGTACTTCATCTCTAAATAGTCATCTATTCCGTGACTAGATCCTTCGCGACCTAAGCCGCTCTCTTTAACACCGCCAAAAGGTGCTACTTCCGTTGAGATAAGGCCTTCATTAATACCAACAATACCGTACTCTAGCGCCTCAGCAACTCGCCATACGCGGCCAATATTTTGACCGTAGAAATAAGCAGCCAAACCAAACTGCGTATCGTTTGCCAGCGCTATAGCCTCAGACTCCGTTGTGAATTTAAAGATGGGTGCTAATGGACCAAATGTCTCTTCTCTGAATGCAAGCATCTCTTTAGTGGCGCCTGAAATAACGGTAGGCTCAAAGAAAGATCCTCCCAATGAATGACGCTTACCGCCAATCATCACTTTGCCGCCTTTCTTCACAGCATCACTTACCTGCTCTTCTACTTTGGCTAATGCCTTATCGTCAATCAATGGTCCAATGATGGTGCCATCATCAGCGCCATTCCCTACTTTCAAAGCGCTGACTGCTTTGGAAAACTTTTCCACAAAGACGTCGTAAACAGAATCTTGCACCAGGATTCGATTGGCACATACGCAGGTTTGCCCTGCATTTCTGTATTTAGAAATCATCGCGCCTTTAACCGCCTCATCGATATCCGCATCATCGAACACAATAAATGGAGCATTACCACCCAATTCCATCGAAGTCTTCTTAACGGTCGTGGCACATTGAGCCAGAAGTAGTTTGCCAATTTCTGTTGATCCGGTGAAACTCAATTTTTTTACAATCGGATTAGAGGATAGCTCGCCCCCAATCTCTGTTGCGGAACCAGTTACACAAGAAAATACTCCTGGGGGTACCCCAGCCTCTTCAGCAAGCTGGCATAGAGCCAAGGCGCTAAAGGGCGTTTGACTGGCAGGCTTAAGCACAATGGTGCAGCCTGCAGCTAAAGCAGGTCCAACCTTACGCGTAATCATGGCCGCTGGGAAGTTCCAGGGGGTAATAGCAGCGCAAACACCAATAGGCTGCTTAATCACGATTAGCCTTTTATCTGCGACATGCCCAGGAATAGTTTCACCATAAACGCGCTTTGCTTCCTCGCCAAACCATTCAATAAAAGAAGCGGCATAAACAATCTCACCTCTACTCTCAACCAAAGGTTTACCTTGCTCAGCAGTCATCAACTGTGCCAACGCCTCTTGGTTTTTTATAATAAGGTCAAACCAGTTTCGCAAAATTCTTGCCCGTGCTTTAGCAGTTTTTGCTCTCCAAGCCGGCAATGCTTCGCTTGCAAAATCGATTGCCCTACGTGTTTCCGCTGCACCCATTTTGGGAACCGTTCCAATCAGCTCTCCGGTTGCTGGGTTGGTCACGGAAATTGTTGCTCCGTTATCGGCCTCGACCCATTGACCGTTGACGTAGGCTTTTTCAAACTGAAAGGCTAAATTGCTCATGTTTTGCACTCGATAATTGGACTAGACATTCCAGATAAGGGTCCAGGCTTACCAAACCCCACTGCCATCCATTTTGACACAGCTTGTTTATTTGAATCTCACCCGCTATGTAAGCTAATCAAGCCCCTTAAATGCAGCTAAAGAGCTTTTATTTTCTTGGCAAAATGGTTTAGGCTATGGTTTAGCGTACCCTACAAATGAATACCCACTCAGATAACTTTTTGAATACGGCTGAAATATGGACTTTCCTTTATTAAGACTTGCACTCCAGCATTCTGACTGGGCGCTTCTACTTCACTTGGGAGTTTTTGTACTCTCTATTTGTTTTGTGATCTATTGGATTTTTCAAAAGCTGATACCAGAATATCGTTTTGGAAAAGATTATGAATTTGCGGGTTATATCTACAACGCTATGGGAATTATTTATAGCCTGGTATTTGCCTTTGTAACTGTATTGGTTTGGCAAAACTACAATGGTGTCAGTGAAGCAGTTTCCAAGGAAGCTAGCACCATGAATAATATGTATCACTTGTTTTCTGCTTTCCCAGCTGAAATTGAGCGCCCTGGCAAAGAAGCTCTAAAGTCCTATACACGAACAGTGATCAATGAGGAATGGCCCTTATTAAGCAATAATCAATTTAGCATTGAGGCCTACAAAGAAATATTGAAATTAACTAGGCTTGTTAATCAGTTCCAACCACAAAATATGGGGCAATCGAATGCACATCAGCATATGTTGACCCTACTCGGGCAGGTTGAGGATCTGCGGCGCAATCGCATTTATAGCGCTCATTTCGCCCTATCTTATCCAGCAGCACTTGGTCTTTTCATGAGCACCCTCGTCTTCCTTGTATTTTCCTGTCTCTTTGAAATGAAGTCTGCGCGCACTCATATCATTCTCATTTGCTTCCTAGGTTCGACAATCACCGGTGTCGTCTATTTCCTCGCGTTATTTATCCACCCCTTTTTAGGGCCAATGGCAATACCACCTGATGCCTTTGTGGCATTGTTAAAGATTGCTTGGGCTTACTAGTTAAATAAGCAATATCACCCAAACAGGCTGCTCTCAAGATCGGCCTGTTTCATTTATGCTATTTTAAATATCATCCGCTCTTTCACCGCACCCTTATGATTAATATCAGCCGTCCACGCCGCTCCGTCCTGTATATGCCTGGCGCTAATACCAGGGCCCTGGAGAAAGCTAAAAGTTTGCCAGCTGATTCGTTGATCTTGGATTTAGAGGATGCGGTTGCTCCAGATGCAAAAGCTACTGCGAGGGAAAATATTCTGACTGCCTTAGGTTCGGGATTTGGCCACCGTGAAGCGGTTGTCAGAATCAATGGTTTAAACACGCCTTGGGGTTTAGAAGACTTAAAAGCTTTTGCTAATAGCAAAGCAGATGCGATCCTCTTACCTAAAGTCGAGTCCGCAGAACAAGTTCAAGTACTTGCTGAATATCTACAGCAAATGAGCGCACCAGAAACTATGACGATCTGGGCCATGATTGAAACACCACTGGCAATCTTGAGACTTCAAGAAATCGCTAGCGCACATCCTCTGCTGGAAACCTTGGTATTAGGCACCTCAGACTTAGTCAAAGATTTACATGCGCGCCACACCCCCAATAGAACTGAAACGCAGACTGCCCTCTCACTGTCAGTGCTTGTAGCCAGGGCGTATGGGCTTTGCGTCTTGGATGGGGTACATTTATCTTTGGATGATGAAGCAGGACTAAAGCAGTCTTGTATTCAGGGTAAAGATATGGGATTCGATGGCAAGACCTTGATTCATCCAAATCAAATCGCATTTGCAAATGAATTGTTTGGGCCGTCTGCAACTGAAATTAGTGAAGCACAAGAAAGAATTGCAGCCTATGAAGCAGCAATTCAAACCGGCGCAGGAATTGCCGTTCTCAATGGCAAGTTAATAGAAGAGCTGCATATTCAAGATGCAAAGAGAATTTTGACTCTTGCTAAGGCTATTGCCTCATATACCAGCTAAACCACTTAAGAGGAGAAGAGAGAGTTTGCTAAGCAACAATGTTGCTTAGCAAACTTTTACTCCCTCACAACTGATTGATCTTTACGATTTCAGATCGTAGCGATCTAAATTCATCACCTTAGTCCAAGCAGCCACAAAATCATGAGCAAATTTCTGTTCTGCATCACTACTTCCATAAACCTCAGCAAGTGCTCTTAACTCAGAATTTGAACCAAATACAAGATCTACTAAGGTACCTGTCCACTTCAGCGCATTCGATTTACGATCGCGCCCTTCTAGCACACCCTTAGTCCCGGACATACTCCAAGCGGTCGTCATGTCCAATAAATTAACAAAGAAATCATTGGTTAATGTTTCAGGACGCTGTGTGAAGACACCAAGTGGTGATTGATCAAAGTTTGCATTTAACACTCGCATACCACCGATCAATACTGTCATTTCAGGGGCAGTGAGCGTTAGTTGATTGGCCCTATCAATGAGGAGTTCGGCAGCTTGATCTTCATACCCTTTACCGAGGTAATTTCGAAAACCATCGGATTTAGGCTCCAATACCGCAAAGGAATGCACATCTGTATCTGCTTGACTTGCATCTGTGCGACCGGGTGCAAAAGCGACAGTAAGATCACGACCCGCTTTTTTGGTAGCCTGTTCAATTGCAGCACTACCGCCTAGAACAATCAGATCAGCAATGGAGACTTTCTTTCCATTTGTCTGTGCACTATTAAATTCTTTTTGGATGCCCTCAATGACTTGCAATGTTTTGGCTAACTCTGCTGGTTGATTCACTGGCCAATCTTTCTGGGGCGCAAGACGAATGCGCGCGCCATTAGCACCACCCCGCTTATCACCCCCACGGAAAGTAACAGCGGATGCCCAAGCCGTTCTAACCAATTGGGCAATAGATAGACCCGAGCCAAGCAGTTTTACTTTTAGCGCAGCGATATCCTGATCATTGATCAATGGATGATCGACCAGGGGAACTGGGTCTTGCCAAATCAGCGTTTCTTTTGGGACCAAGGGTCCAAGATAGCGAGATAAAGGACCCATATCCCGGTGTGTTAACTTATACCAAGCCTTAGCAAACGTATTAGCAAATGCCTGTGGGTTTTCATGAAAATGCTTTGAGATCTTTGCGTAGCTTGGATCCAACTTAAGTGCTAAGTCGGTGGTAAACATCATTGGGGCATGTTTTTTATTGGGATCATGTGCATCCGGAACCGTGCCAGCAGCTGATGCTTCCTTAGGCGTCCACTGATGAGCTCCGGCTGGACTCTTAGTAAGCTCCCAGTCATAACCAAAGAGATTCTCAAAATAATTGTTATCCCATGTAATTGGATTCGTGGTCCAGGCGCCCTCTAAACCACTCGTAATGGTGTCATCGCCATTACCACTACCAAAGGTATTTTTCCAGCCAAATCCTTGCTCATTGATGGGAGCCGCTTCTGGCTCTGGACCAACATACTTAGCTGGATCAGCAGCACCATGCGCTTTACCAAAAGTATGGCCACCAGCAATCAAGGCAACGGTTTCTTCATCATCCATTGCCATACGGGCAAAAGTTTCGCGAATATCTCTTGCAGCAGCAATTGGATCTGGATTGGCATTAGGTCCTTCAGGGTTCACATAGATGAGACCCATTTGCACAGCAGCCAAAGGATTTGCTAACTCCCGATCACCCTTATAGCGCTCATCTGCAAGCCATTTACCCTCTGGGCCCCAGTAGATATCTTCAGCCTCCCAAACATCTACGCGCCCACCAGCAAAACCAAAAATCTTAAATCCCATAGACTGCATTGCAATCGTCCCTGCAAGGACCATGAGGTCTGCCCAAGAAATTTTCTTGCCATACTTTTGCTTAATTGGCCAAAGTAAGCGGCGTGCTTTATCTAGGTTACCGTTATCAGGCCAGCTATTTAAGGGAGCAAAACGTTGTGTGCCAGCACCAGCGCCACCACGACCGTCGGCGATACGGTAAGTACCGGCGCTATGCCACGCCATACGAATAAAAAATGGTCCGTAGTGGCCATAGTCAGCTGGCCACCACTCCTGAGAATCCGTCATCAATGTATTTAAATCTTTGACCACCGCATACAGATCAAGACTCTTAAATTCTTTGGCGTAATCAAACCCTGGATCCATTGGGTTAATCAATGGAGAATTTTGATTTAATAATTTCAAATCTAGTTGATTGGGCCACCAATCTTTATTGCTGGGTTTTTGATGGTTCCCGCCTGAAAAAGGACATGCTGCTTGATCTGCCATACTAATTTCCCCTTGATGGTTTTGATGATAAAACGTGGAATCAGTATAGAGAAACTGAGAAAAATAGTATGTTGCCAACACTATCCTAGGAATGCCCATTCCTAGTTCATGGACTTTATATTAGGCTCCACTTAAACGCGCGGTAGAGCTCGGAAACTCAATATTGGCTATGGCTAAAGAGCTGCTAAGCCACTCTCACCCGTCCGTATCCGTATTGCATCGCCTAAATCGGTGACAAATATTTTTCCATCACCAATTTTTCCGGTATATGCCGCCTTTGAAATTGCATGCAAAGCCTCTTGAAGCTGGTCATCGTCAACTGCAACTTCAATTTTTACTTTTAAGAGGAAATCAATGACGTACTCTGCGCCACGATACAACTCAGTATGGCCTTTTTGCCTACCAAAGCCCCTGACGTCGCACGTCGTCATGCTATTGATTCCGATGTGGGACAAGGCCTCATGAATCTCATCTAACTTGAAGGGCTTAATGATTGCAGTAATTAGTTTCATGATGAATTTAAGAAAACTCCAATGACGCGGCGCACAAGATAATCCCTAGATTGATTAAACAACAATATTTTTTATGACATATCGATGACATGCACCACTTAGGGGCGACGCTGAATGCTTGCGCTGTATCAAATCATTGGATAAATCAGGGTTTAAGCGTGTTTAAAGCAATTTCTTCCAAACCCTGAATTGGTGCACCCTATTTTCCATAAGGGGCATTCTAATAATTGGAACTAATTTCTAGAACTTAAGATACGTCATGCGTATCAAAATTACAAAAAGTCTAGTTCTTAACGCTCAAATATTGGAGACGGAAAGTATTCCCGAGGCCCTGTTTCCGGAGGGTGAATATCTTGCCAACCTCACTCCAGAGGGTCAAATAGAGGTAATTAATACTAAAAAGATTAAAGCGCTATTTTCCTTTTCCCAATTTAGAGAAAAAGTTACCCAAGGCGACTTCGTCGTGATGGAGGCTTAATTGCCCTTAGTGATCCAAGTCAAGACTCTGAACCAAACTAGCCAGCTTCACTACTGACTCAAAGGCATTTGATTGACTTGCCTCCACATCGAGATTCTCCCAATTAAATTCCAAGGAGAAGTGGGCTGACTCAATGATCAGCTCATAGCTAGATGAGGCCTTGGCACCAGGGTTACCCTTAGACTCCTCGGTCACCGGAACCTTAATCACACCAATAGCCTCAGTCAGCATTTCCACCTCCGAAGCTGAAAGCGCTCTTGAATGCAAGACATCATCGGTTCTCTTAATTGATATCTTCGGCTCTTCATCAATCACCAGCTCATATTGATTCAGACCTAAATCAAACCAAACTGTTAATTCAATCGCTATTGGATAGGTTTTCATTCAATCCACCTCGTCAGCATGCGGTTCATCAAAATGTTCTTTATGTGGCCTGAGCTTTGCTTCCAACTGAGTCCACTTACTTTGCTGCATTCTGTATTGACAATCTTCTGAGTGATTTTCCAAAAGTCCAAAAATAATGGTGGTGGGAATCTTGCAGTATTGGCATCGATAAGCATGTTGATGCTCTTCTATTTTTTCCTGTGGATAGTCGATATAGAACGGCTTCATCTAGAAACTCCCTTGGCATTCAAGATTCTCAAAAACATCTTACTCCTCATTCAATGAGACTAGCTAACCAGCAATTTCCCCTAAGGGTAGACCTTGTCAGTAGATAATATTGGGTATAGATCACTCAACAACAAAGAGGTGCCCCATGGAATTATTACCCTGCATTGAACTAGAAACTACCCCCAATCCAAGCGCAGCCGTGATTTGGCTGCATGGTCTTGGGGCCGATGGCAACGACTTTGTCCCTATCATTCCAGAGTTAAATTTATCTGGGTGCCAGGGTATCCGTTTTATTTTCCCCAGCGCGCCCAGTATGCCGGTCACCGTCAATGGCGGTTATGTCATGCCAGCTTGGTATGACATCATTGGCCGGAACCTGATGGATCAGGAAGATTCCACTGGAATTCAAAATTCTGCTGCATCAATCCTTCAACTGATCGAGCGTGAAGCGAGTCGCGGAATTGCCTATAAAAATATGGTGATCGCTGGGTTCTCACAAGGATGTGCAATGGCCTTATTTATCGGCTTACGCTTTCCGCATCCATTAGCTGGGATCATCGCCTTATCGGGCTACCTTCCTTTGGCTATGACACTTGCCGCTGAAAGACATACTGCGAATAGTGGCACACCGATTTTCATGGGGCACGGAGAATATGACACTGTTGTTGCTCCTGAGCGAGCTCAAGCTTCTTATGCTCTATTGGAAAAATTGGGTTACACAGTCGATTGGAATGAATATCCGATGGAGCACTCGGTAAATCGCGAAGAGCTAGTAGATATCTCTCGTTTCTTGCAGCAAGTGCTGCCTTCTACTACATAAGACCGTCAGCAATGAGCTTGATACTTGCCACTAACAAGAAGAATTGAACAATTCGGTAATACCATTTCATGGGAATTCTTTTTGCTAGATAGAATCCAAGATAAACGCCAATCGGCACACACGGTAATAGCACTACCGAAGTTGCAAACTGCTTAAAATTTAGCAAATCTAAATAGGCATACGGCACTAACTTCCCAAAGTTAATACAGGTAAAGAAAATACCCAATGTGGAGGTATAGACCATTGGCAGCAGATTTTCTCGGAGCATAAATACCGTAATGGGTGGGCCGCCGTTATGAGCAACGAAAGAGGTGAAGCCTGACGTTAACGCCATTGCCCTTCCAAACCAAGGATAAGGCTTGGCTGCCTTCAAATCAAAGTGTGAGGTAATAAAACTCTGAATTAAAAATAGCAAAATAAAGATGCCAACAGAAAGTGTTAAGACCTGAGGCGAAATGATTGTGAAGAAGATCATCCCCAACAGCATCCCAATAAATGCCGGCGGAATAATCAGTTTCAGAATTCGCCAATTGGCATTCTTAATGAACCGCCGTATTCCAACCAAATCTATTGCGATTAAGAGTGGTAACAAAATAGCCAAGGCCTCATTGATGCTGGATTGACTAGCCACCAATGGGAGGGAAAGAACACCTAGGCCGGCACCAAAACCACTTTTGGAGATACCCACTATGATCACCCCCGCAATTGCGCAAACAAAGAATGCCAGGGAATGTGCATGGAAAGATTCCAATACAGGAGTAAATAAGGTTTCAAGCATCGTGTAATACTAACAATTCAACAGTGGTTTTGCTAAAAATGAAAAAAGGGCTTTATAGCCCCTCATGTCAGACGAGAAGATTACTTATAGTTTCTTACTAAAGCTGTACTGCGCAAATGCTTGTTCAGCAACGCCAAACCACTGTGCTTCCATATTCCTAAAGACGCGATAGTCCTCAAAAATTTTCTTGAATTGGGGATTTTTAGCAGACTCTTCAGCATAGGTATCCTGCGTAGCTTTAAAGCAGGCATCCATGACGGAAGTATTGAACTTACGCAGTACTGCGCCATTTTGAAGTAGGCGCTGTAAAGCTGGTGGGTTTAAGGCATCGTATTTTGCGCACATATCAGTGTGCGCCTCGAAGCAGGCTGCCTCCCAAGCGGCCTGATAAGAAGCTGGTAAAGAATCCCACTGCTTTTTATTTACCAAGAACGATAAGCCTGCCGCGCCCTCCCAGAATGCGGGGTAATAATAATTTTTTGCTACTTTAGCTAAACCCAATTTCTCGTCATCGTATGGTCCGACAAATTCAGCAGCATCAATAGTGCCCTTCTCTAATGCTGAATAAATTTCTCCAGCAGGTAATTGCTGTGGAACAACGCCTAACTTGGAAAGTACTTGGCCTGCAAAACCAGCAATACGGAATTTCAAACCCTTCAGATCTTCAGGAGATTTAATTTCTTTTCGGAACCACCCACCCATTTGTGTTCCTGTTTGACCGCCAAGGAAATTGACAATGTTGTAGCTTGCATACAATTCACGCATTAATTTCATACCATTGCCATGCAGCATCCAAGCGGATTGTTGACGCGCTGTCATGCCAAATGGTGCGGCAGTATCAAAAATGAATGCGCTGTTCTTACCTAGGTAGTAATAGCTGGCAGTATGGCCGCACTCTACGGTGCCATTTTGAACTGCATCCAATACTTGCAGCGCAGGCACTACCTCTCCAGCAGCAAATACCTTGATATTAAATTTGCCATCAGTCGCTTTTCTTAAAGCACTTGCAAATACCTCAGGTGTTCCATATAAGGTATCTAAGGATTTAGGGAAGCTGGATACCAGACGCCAATTCAAAGTCGGCAAGCTTTGCGCTATGGCTGGCGTGCCTAAGGTAGCAGCTCCAGCGCCAATAGTGGCCTTCTTTAAGAAAGAACGTCTTTGCATAGCTGCCTCCTTTTCATCATCACTTAGTTATCTATTTGAGTTACTCTGATTGCGCTAGTTGGATTTATTTTCCACCAACAGTCATTGTGCCAATCAAAATAGAGCCCGTTTCTTTGGTGCCGCGTATTAATGAATCCGTCCCAATGAGCTCTATATCCATCAACATATCGCGCAAATTACCAGCGATCGTGACCTCCTCCACGGGATATTGAATTTCTCCATTCTCAACCCAATAACCAAAAGCACCACGCGAGTAATCACCGGTCACGTAGTTCACTCCCTGCCCCATTAACTCAGTTACCAATAAGCCAGTACCCATCTCTTTTAATAATGCAGGTAAACCACCCTTGGGAGATTTTTTACTAAGCAGAGTGAGATTATGTGAACCGCCAGCATTACCGGTGGTTTTCATGCCCAACTTACGCGCTGAATACGTGGATAAAAAATAGCCTTCCAGAATTCCTCTATCCACTACCGTGCGCGCAGATGTTCTTACGCCTTCTTCATCAAATGGTGTGCTCCCAGTCATCGATTTCAAATGGGGGTTTTCAAACAGGCTAATATGCTTTGGTAATACCTGCTTGCCTAAACTATCTAATAAGAAGCTTGAGCGACGATACAAAGCACCCCCCGAAACA